>Ga0209578_10000101_pt1 | contig 184627 bp, 170 predicted proteins | sample tdAd472_FD_187127 | JGI IMG/M metagenome (GOLD analysis project Ga0209578, IMG submission 187127) | Marine sediment microbial communities from the Atlantic coast under amendment with organic carbon and nitrate - tdAd47.2 (SPAdes)... | ecosystem: Environmental > Aquatic > Marine > Coastal >... | reverse complement strand
CCGAGTGGCGAACGAATCGACGACCTTTGCCGATGCGTTCCGGATGGCGGACGACGTATTGCAAGCGGGCGTGCGTGGCGTCACCGATCTCATGGTCATGCCCGGCCTGATCAATCTCGACTTTGCCGATATCCGCACCGTCATGAGCGAAATGGGCAAGGCAATGATGGGCACCGGCGAGGCGGAAGGCGAACAGCGGGGTCTGAAAGCGGCCGAAGCGGCCATCGCCAATCCGCTGCTCGACGATGTGACGATGAAGGGCGCGCGCGGCGTGCTCATCAATATCACCGGCGGCCTCGACATGACGTTGTTCGAAGTTGACGAGGCGGCAAACCGGATCCGCGAAGAAGTCGACCCGGAAGCGAACATCATCTTCGGCTCCACCTTCGAAGAAGCCCTCGAAGGCCGCATGCGGGTTTCCGTCGTGGCAACGGGGATCGACCTGGATGCACAGGCCGCGCCGAAACCAACGCGGATCAGCCTCGTTTCCGATCATGGCCGGCCGATCACCGGAGAGATCGGCATAGCCAGCAGCGGTGGGGCCACCGCAAATGCGCAGGCCACGCCCGAGATGGGTCTGACTGGCGAACCGCTTGTCCAAGCCATGGCGAACCCGGAACCCGCCCCAGAGGCCGAGACGGCCATGGCGGCGCAGACAAATGAGCCGCCCTTTATTGCCCCGCGGCCCATGGAATCGAAGCCGCAAGCCCCCCTGGCCGGAGAGCCCGATCCCTTTGCCGCAGCGGCCATGACGAATGGCGGCCGCAAATCGACAACGGATACGCGGCCAAGCCTTTTTGAGCGGATGACGGGCACGGGCCGCGCCCGCAACCGCGAGCAAGCCGAAACACCAAGGCCGACGCCTGCGCCGGCCCCAAGCATGGCACCTGCGGCACCGGCGCCTGCTACCCAGGCCCCCATCAACACCCAGCCGACGCCAGAAAGGGCCGCAATCCCAACCCCGGCACCGGCGCCTGCCCCGGCAACCATGGCCACACCGCCGATGCCGGAAAGGGCAACCATCCGAACGCCGGCGCCTGCCCCGGCACCCATGCCCACCCCGCCGATGCCGGAAAGGGCGGAAGCACCGGCGCCAACGCCGGAGCCGGAACCGGAGATGACGACCGCCGCTACTGGCTCGGCAGAGCCGGTCGAACGCAAAGAAGAAGACCTTCTCGAGATCCCGGCTTTCCTGCGGCGGCAGGCGAATTAGGAGGCAGGATGAAGCGTAACATTTTGTAACAAAACGTGATTTGAATGCCCGGGGGGTTTGTTGGTACACCCCCCGGAGCATTCGAATTTTGGTTAATCCCTCTTGAGAGAGCCTTTCCATCTTGTCTATTTCCCAAAAAACCCTGCGTAGCGAAATTTCCTGTTCCGGGATCGGCCTGCACAGCGGCGCCCATGTCACCATGACGATGCACCCAGCCGCGCCGGATACCGGTATTGTTTTTCGCCGCACGGACATTGTCGGCGGCGGCGTTGAACTGCCGGCACGTTGGGACCTCGTTACCGACACGATGCTGGGCACAACCATCGGCAATGCGGATGGCGTCCGGGTTGCCACCATCGAACATTTGATGTCCGCTCTTTACGGTTGCGAAATTGACAACGCGGTTATCGAAATCTCCGGTCCCGAAGTGCCGGTGATGGACGGCAGCGCCGCGCCCTTCGTATTCCTGATCGAATGCGCCGGCGTGCAGGGGCAAGACGCCCCCCGGATGGCGCTCGAAGTGACAAAGCCTATTCACATCCAAGACGGCGATCGCAGCGCCTCGTTGCTTCCGGCGCCGGTCTTTTCCGTCGAATACGAAATTCATTTCGAAAGCGAAGCCATCTCTCGGCAAAGCTGCCTTTTCCATCTGGTCAACGGCACCTTTAAAACGGATATCTGCCGTGCCCGGACGTTCGGCTTCGAGCGCGACGTCAACAAGCTCCGCGAAGCGGGTCTGGCCCTCGGCGGGTCGTTGAAAAACGCCGTTGTCGTCGGCATGGGCGGCGACAAGGTGCTGAACGAGGAAGGCCTGCGTTACGAGGACGAATTCGTCCGTCACAAGGCCCTGGACTGCATCGGCGATCTTTACCTGGCCGGCGCACCGATCCGCGGTCTTTACCGTGGCCTTTATGCCGGACATGCCCTCAACAACCAGCTGCTTCGCAAGCTGTTTGCCGAAAAAGATGCGTTCCGCCTTGTCCCGGCGGAAGAAGCCCCCCACGGGGCCTGGGACGCGCCGCCGTTGAGCGTCGCCGAAGCCTAAAAGCCTACCGGCCTTTTTTCCGCCCGCCCCCTCGCCCTTCCGCCGCCGTCTCTGGCGGCGTTTTGCGGTTCGCGCCGTCTCCAGCCCCCCTCTCAAGCCCCTAGGAATTGGCCCTCGACGTGATATATTCGGGGCATCAAGGAGTGGCCGGTCGCTGCGCACGCTCCAGGAGTTTGATGACGCCCCCGATGATGCCAACCCGATTTCAGCCCCTCCGGCAGTTCTTCATAGCTTTCGGAGCGATTTTCGCACTCGCCGCCTGTGCCTCCGACGATGAGGACACGGGCACGTATATTGGCGAGGAGGCCATCTTTATCGATCGGCCGGCAGCCGAACTCTACAACCGGGCGATGGACACCCTTCTCGATGGCGACGTGAAGGCGGCCGTCGAAGACTTCAACCAAGTCGAGCGGCAGCACCCCTATTCCGTTTGGGCAACGAAGGCCCAATTGATGTCCGCCTACAGCTATTATCTGCGCAACGCCTATGACGAAGCGATCATCAGCCTCGACCGTTTCATCCATTTGCACCCCGGCCACCCGGACACGCCTTATGCCTATTATTTAAAGGCGCTCAGCTATTACGAGCGGATCTCCGACGTCAGCCGCGATCAGAAAATGACCGAGGAGGCCGCCAAGGCGTTTCGGACGCTTGTCCGCCGTTTTCCGGAAAGCAAATATTCCCGCGACGCGCGCCTCAAAATCGAATTCACCCACAACCATCTCGCCGGCAAGGAGATGGACGTCGGCCGCTATTATTTAAAGCGTGGCAATTACCTTGCGGCCATCAAGCGCTTTCGCAACGTGGTCGAAAACTATCAAGACACCAACCAGGCGCCCGAGGCGCTGCACCGCTTGACGGAATCTTATATTGCTCTCGGCCTCATCAGCGAGGCACGCAAATCGGCCGCCGTGCTGGGGTATAATTTCCCTGGCAGTCAGTGGTACCAGGACAGTTACGACCTGTTCACGAAGAGGAAGCTTCGCCCCATGGTGGCGGCAAAGCCTTCTTCCAGCGAATCCAGCAAATAGGGTGCCGGGGCACCTATGCTTGCCGGTCTTTCCATCCGGGACTTCGTCTTAATCGACCAGCTGGACCTGCGTTTCCATAAGGGCCTTGGCGTTCTTACCGGCGAGACCGGTGCCGGAAAATCCATCATGCTTGGCGCGCTTGGGCTTTCCCTTGGGGGGCGGGCGTCGCCAACGCTGTTGCGTCCCGGCGCCAAACAGGGAAGCGTCACCGCGGAATTCACGTTGCGCCCAGACGATCCGGCGCGCGCCGCCCTTGCCGAAGCCGGGCTCCCCGATGGGGACGACCCGTTGGTCCTGCGACGGGTTTTCTCGGCCGACGGCAAAAGCCGCGCCTTCGTCAACGACACGCCGGTAAGCGTTTCCCTTCTTCAGACGCTTGGCGAACATCTGTTGGAAATTCAGGGACAATTTGAAAACCGGGGCCTTCTTAACCCGGCAACCCATCGCGAAGCGCTCGATTCGTTTGGCGATTATGGCGGCAAGCTGGACGCAACCGCCGCCGCCTTCAAGGCCTGGAAGCAAGCGGAGCTTGAGCTGGCGGAAACCCAGCGGACAAATCGGGAAACGGCCGCCGAAGAGGCGGCCCTGCGCCACGATCTGGAGGCCCTTGATACCCTGGACCCCCACGCCGGCGAGGAGGCGGCGCTCAGCGACACGCGCGAATGGTTGCGCCACGGCGAACAACTGGCCGATGCCCTGCAGCAGGCCAAGACGGCACTGGCCGGGGAAACCCCCATCGAAGACGCTCTTGGCCGCGCCCGGAAAAGCCTGGAACGCCAGACGGCAGCCGCCAAAGGCACGTTCGACCCCATTCTGGCCAACCTTACCAGCGCAGGCCTTGAAATTGCCGAAGCGGAAAGCGCCATCGCCCGCCTTGGGGAAACGCTGGAGGCTGATCCGCACCGCCTTGAAGAAGCGGAAGAACGCCTGTTCGCTTTGCGCGCCGCCGCCCGCAAACATGGCGTCGCCATCGACGCATTGCCCGATTTCCGCGACGCCTTAAAGGCAAAACTCCAGAACCTCGAAGCGGCGACGGAGAATTTGCGCAAATATGAAATCCGGGTTGCCGAACTGCGTGACGCATATCTGCAAAAGGCGGACGATTTGCGAAAAGCGCGCATTCAGGCAGCAAAACGCCTCGATAAAGCGATCATCAAGGAACTTGCGCCCATCAAACTTGAAAAAGCCGTGTTCCGAACGACGCTTACCCCCTTGGAGGAGACGCGTTTTGGCGAACATGGCACCGACCGCATTGCCTTCGAAGGCGCCATGAACCCAGGGGCGCGCTTAAGCCCCCTTGCGAAGGTTGCCTCAGGCGGCGAGCTTTCCAGGCTGATGCTGGCCTTAAAAGTCGTGCTGTCACGGGCAAACCCGGTGCCAACGCTAATCTTCGACGAGGTTGACAGCGGCATCGGCGGGGCCGTTGCCTCGGCGGTGGGCGAAAGGCTGGCGCGGCTGGGAAACGATCTACAGGTCCTTGTCGTAACCCATTCGCCCCAGGTGGCCGCCATGGGCGCACATCATTGGCGCGTGGCAAAATCGGAATCCGGCACGGGCGCCGTGACGGACGTGCAGGAACTTTCCGAAACGGACCGCCGGGAAGAGATTGCCCGCATGCTGGCCGGCGCCCAGGTAACGGACGAGGCCCGCGCCGCCGCCGATCAATTGCTGCGAACGCGCAAATCATGACCCCCGCCCCAGAGAAAAAAACCGTTGCCGAGCTGACCGAGACCGAAGCGGCGGCGGAGCTGGCCCGGCTGGCGAGCGAAATCGCGTCCCACGATGCCGCCTATTACCAAGATGCGGCCCCTGCGGTTTCGGACGCCGCTTACGACGCGCTTCGCCTTCGAAACGCGGCCATCGAGGCGCGTTTTCCCGCCCTTGTCCGTTCCGACAGCCCGTCGCACCGCATCGGCGCCGCACCGGCCGCTGGCTTTCGCAAAGTCACCCATTCCAGACCGATGCTTTCCCTTGAGAATGCCTTCGGGGCAGCCGACGTCGCCGATTTTTTCGGCCGCGTCCGGCGTTTCTTAGGGCTTGCCCAGGACGCCGCGGTCGAGGTGACGGCCGAGCCAAAAATCGACGGGCTTTCCGCCGCCATTTCTTACAAAGGGGGCAAATTTTCCCTTGGCGCAACCCGCGGCGACGGCGCCACCGGCGAAGACGTCACCGAGAATCTGCGCCAGATCGGCGACATCCCCAAGGCGCTGAAAGGAAAGAATTTTCCGGACAAGCTGGAGATTCGGGGCGAGGTGTACATGGCGCGCACGGATTTTCTCGAGCTAAACGCCGCGCGCAAGGCGGCCGGCGAGGCCCCCTTCGCCAACCCGCGCAACGCCGCCGCCGGCTCGCTGCGGCAATTGGACCCGGCCATTACGGCAACGCGCAACCTTCGCTTCTTCGCCTATGGCTGGAGCCAGACCAGCGCGCCGCTCGGCAAAACCCAATCGGCGGCCATGGCACGGCTTGAAAAATTTGGTTTAACCGTCAATGCAGAAGCGCTGCTTTGCAAAAGCATGAAGGCGGTTGAAGCCTATTACGAAAAAATTCAAGAAAAGCGCGCCGAACTTCCTTACGACATCGACGGCATCGTCTTGAAAGTGAACCGGCTCGACTGGCAAGAGCGTCTAGGCAGCGTCCGCCGGGCGCCGCGCTGGGCCATCGCCCGAAAATTTCCGGCCGAGCAGGCAGAAACCCTTCTGAAAGACATCCGCATCCAGGTGGGCCGGACAGGCGCGCTTACGCCCGTTGCCGAATTGGAGCCAATCACCGTTGGCGGTGTTGTCGTCAGCCGGGCGACGCTTCACAACAAGGATGAGATTGCGCGCAAGGACGTGCGCATCGGCGATCGCGTCATCGTCCAGCGCGCCGGCGATGTCATCCCCCAGATCGTTCGCGCCCTCAAGGAAAAGCGGCCCAAAGGCACGAAGGAATATGTTTTTCCCGAGACGTGCCCCATCTGCGGCAGCCTTGCCATTCGCGAGGAGGGCGAAGTCGTCCACCGGTGTACCGGCGGATTAATTTGCCCGGCGCAAATTCTAGAACGGCTTCGTCATTTCGTTTCCCGCGACGCCTTTGACATCGACGGCCTTGGCAAAAAACAGGTGGCGTTTCTTTGGGAAACGAAACGCATCCAAAGCCCGGCCGATATCTTCCGGCTGGAAGCAAACGAACAACTATCCAAAACACCGCTGGCGGAATGCGAAGGCTGGGGCGCGCTTTCCACCAAAAATCTTTTTCAGGCGATCGCGGCGCGAAAGCGCATCTCCCTTGAGCGCTTCATCTACGCCCTTGGCATCCGTCAGGTTGGCCAGGCGACGGCGCGGCTCCTGGCGCAGCATTACACCAGCCTTGAAAATTGGCGGGAGGCCATGGCCGCGGCGGAGGACCATGCCAGCGCGGCCTATCAAAAACTTCTCAGCATCGACGGCATCGGCCCAAGCGTCGCCGACGATATCCTCGGTTTCTTTGCCGAACCGCAAAATAAAGACGCCCTGGATGCCCTTGCCGATGAAGTCACGGTGCAGCCTTTCGAGGCCCCGGAGGCCATGTCGGAAATCACCGGCAAGACGGTGGTTTTTACCGGCAATCTCGAAACGATGACCCGCGCCGAGGCGAAGGCCCGGGCAGAAGCCCTGGGCGCGAAAGTCGCGGGCTCGGTTTCCGCGAAGACGGATTTTGTCATTGCCGGCGCCACGGCCGGCTCGAAGCTTGCCAAGGCAAGGGCATTGGGCGTCACGATCCTCGACGAGGCGGCCTGGCGGAAGCTCGCCGGGCGCTAGAATTATGCGCCGATAGGCTGGGTCGCCGCCTCCAGCCAGCGCCGCGCGGACGCGTCCAAAAGCGCCGCCAGGGTTGCAAAGACGCGCTGGTGATAAGCGTCGAGCCAGGCGGCTTCTTCCCCGTTCAGCAAACCCCGCTCAATCAGGGAGCGGTCCATCGGCGCCAGGGTCAGCGTCTCAAACGCCAACGCGCTTCCCTCCGGGTCCACGCCTTCCTTCGCTTCCTGAACCACCACCAGGTTTTCGATGCGAATGCCATAGGCGCCCGCCTTGTAGTAGCCGGGCTCGTCGGAAAGCACCATGCCGGGACGAAGCGCCACCGAATCGGGGCGTTTCGAAATCCGCTGCGGGCCTTCATGCACGTTGAGGTAGCTGCCCACCCCGTGGCCGGTCCCATGATCGTAATCCAGCCCCACCTGCCAAAGAGCGGCCCTTGCCAGGGCGTCCAATTGCCCGCCCGTCGTTCCTTCCGGAAAGCGTGCCATGGCAAGGGCAATATGCCCTTTCAGCACCCGGGTATAACGGTCGCGCTGTTCGGCATTGGCCGGGCCGATGGCCAGGGTGCGGGTTACGTCTGTCGTGCCGTCGCAATATTGGCCGCCGGAATCGACGAGGTACAGCATGCCCGGAGCAAGTGTGCGGTCCGTTTTCGGCGTCGCGTGGTAATGCACGACGGCGCCATGCTCGGCGGCACCGGAAATGGTCGGAAAGCTTAGGCCGCGGAAAAGATTGTTCTCGCGGCGGAAATTTTCCAGCGCATCGGCTGCGGAAATTTCCGTCAAGCGGCCCTTCGGCCCCTCCTCCGCAAGAAAAGCCAGGAACCGAACCAGTGCGACGCCGTCGCGGATATGGGCGGCGCGGGCGCCATCCAATTCGACCGCGTTCTTGCACGCCTTTGCAAGCGCGCAAGGGTCGTCGCCGTCGCGAACCCGGACGCCCGCCTTGCGCAGGCACGCATCGACCCAAACGGGCGTCGTGCGCGGATCGCAAAGCACCTCGCGGCCATCCCCGCCCAATCTTTCCAAAAATTTTCCCAGGGTTTCCTTGGGCTGCACGCGAACGCCTTCACCGAGATGCGTGGGCAGATCGGGGACAAGCTTCCTCGGATCAATGAACCAATCCAGCGTCGCGTCCCGGTGAAGAAGGGCAAAGGAAAGCGGAAGCGGCGTTGACGGCACATCGCCGCCGCGAACGTTCAAAAGCCAGGCGATCGAATCGGGCTGCGACAGAAAGGCGGCGTCGGCGCCCGAAAGGCTATTTGCAATCTCGTTGCATTTTTCCGCGCTCGCCTTGCCAGCAAAGCGAAGGGCATGGGACACCACCGGCGAAATGGGCGGCGGCGGTTTGCCTTCCCAGACCGCATCGATCGGGTTTGTCTCGCAGGCCACGAGGGAGGCATCGACCTCCCCACAAACTTTTAAAAAGGGCGCAAGCCCCTTCGGCGTGTGCAGCCAGGGGTCGTAACCGATTTTCATGCCGGCGCATAGGCCCGCCTTGAGCCATTGCTCGGGCGGGTCTTGAATCACATGAAGGGGCGTGAAATGCCGAGGGGAGACCTCTTCGCGCAGTTGAAGCGTGTAACGCCCATCGACGAAGATGGCCGCCTGCTCCGCCAGAACGATGGCGAAACCGGCGGAGCCGGTAAAACCGGTGAGCCAAGCGAGGCGCGCCGCGGCGCGGGGAACGGTCTCGCCCTGATATTCGTCGCCCCTCGGGATCAAAAAGCCGTCCAGTTTCCGGCGCCGAAGCTCGGCGCGCAACGCATCCAGCCGCGCAGGCGTTACGGCCTCTTCTTTTTCGAAATCCGCGCGGGCAGCAGCCTCCAGGGCAAGGAGCGCAGCACGCAATTCGGGCGTCGGCGCTTGCGGCAACAACGCGAGCCAGGCGTCTCCCTCGCCCCCCTTCGGCGCCGCCGCCACCCCGGTCACGAGATCGCGAACGGCCGCCGCCGAGAGCGCCAGGCCCGCCTCGGCAAGCAGCGGCGTCAACGGATCGGGCGCTTCTTTCGGTTTTTTCAAACTTTTGGCCATGGCCTAAGGCTAGGCGGGCCTAGACATCCTTGCAAGGGCCGCCCTTCTGCAAGGCAAGCGTCGCCCATTCCCCCATCCGGTGACGGCCAAGCAGCACGAAGCCTGCCGCCCGATAGCGTTGAAAGACCTTGGGCGCCTGGGCCGTCAGCAGGCCGGAAAGCAGCAAAATGGCGCCGGGCGCGGCATGCTTCGCCATGTCGTTCGCGAGGGCGCAAAGGGGGCGGGCAAAGAGGTTCGCGGCCATAAGGTCGAAGGGCGCGGCGGCGCGCAATTCGCGGCTTGCGAAGCCGTCGCTTTCCACCAGCCGCAGAAGCGGGGACAAGCCGTTGGCGCGCCCATGCCGGCGCGCGATCTTCAGGGCCGTTGGGTCCGAATCCGTAGCAAGAACCGGCACCTTCAAGGCGGCGGCCATCGCCAATGCCAAAATCCCGGACCCCGTTCCAAGATCGAGCGGCCTTTGAAACCGCCGCCGCCGGGTAAACCGATCGAGAAGCAGCAGCATCGTTTTTGTCGTCGCGTGCGCCCCCGTTCCAAAGGCAAGCCCGGCCTCGATTTCAAAAGCCAGCGTCCCCACCGGGGCCAGCCCACGATCGTGGGCGCCGAAAACGAAGAAACGCCCGGCACGAACGGGCGGGCGTTGGCGCGCGGCCTCGCGCACCCAATCCTTTGGGGAAAGCGGCGTCACCTTCGGCTCCGGCGGCGCAATCCCGGTAACGCTTGCCGCAAGCAGAAGAAGCGTTTGCAATTTTCCGGCCTCCGGCAGCGCGCGCGCATAGCCGGTCACCCGCCACGCATCCCCCTCTTCGAAGGTGGCAACGGCCTCCGTCAGGGTGCCGATCGCGCGTTCGAAAACGGGCCGCGCAGCCGCCGGCACGGTCAGCGCAATCGCAAAACTTTCCGCCGGCTCATTCATCGCGTGAAAATTTTCTCAGGCTGCGGTTACGAAACTTGCCATAACTTTTTTCCGCCCGGCCTTGTCGAAGGAAACGTCCAGCCGGTCGGCTTCCGTCGCAAGCACCCGGCCATAGCCGAATTTCTGATGGAAAACGCGCGTGCCAACGTCGAAGGCCGGCCCATCGCCGGCAACGATCCGGCTTTTTCCTTCCAGCGTCTGGCCACGATCCCGGCCGCGCCGAGGGCGGTAACCGCCCGCCCCTTCCCGCCGAGGGCGGTAATCGCCCGCCCCTTCCCAATGGTACCCGGCCTTTGCCTCGCGAAGGCCGCCCACGTCGCCTTGGGTGCCTCCGTAAAGCCCCGTCTCACGATCGACATCGACATGTTCGGACGGCAATTCGTCGAGAAAGCGCGAAGGCGGACTGCTTTGCCATTGGTTGTAGATACGCCGGTTCGCGGCATGGGAGAGGTAGACGCGCTTGCGGGCCCGGGTAAGCCCGACATAGGCGAGGCGGCGCTCTTCTTCGAGGCCATCCTTGCCGCTTTCATCCAGGGCGCGCGCATGGGGGAACACCCCCTCCTCCCAGCCCGGCAGGAAAACGGTATCGAATTCGAGCCCCTTGGCGCTGTGCAGCGTCATGAGGCTGACCATCTCGCTCGTCTCGCCCTTCACGTCGTTGTCCATGACAAGGCTGACATGCTCGAGAAAGTTCGGCAGGGTTTCAAATTCCTCCAACGCCGCCACCAACTCTTTCAGGTTTTCAAGGCGGCCCGGCGCATCCGGCGATTTGTCCCTCTGCCACATTGCCGTATAGCCGGATTCGTCTAACACCAGCGCCGTCAATTCATCATGGGCCATGTTGCCGAGCAGGCCCCGCCAACGGCCAAAATCTTCCAGAAGCCCGGCCAGCGCCGCTCTGGCCCGGGGTTTCAGCTCGTCCGTCGTGACAAGCTTGGCCGCGGCCGTCTCCAGCGACGCGCCCTCCGCCCGTGCCAATTGATGCACCGCCTGCAAGGTCGCATCGCCAAGGCCGCGTTTCGGCGTGTTGACGATCCGCTCAAACGCAAGGCTGTCCTCGGGCTGCACGAGGACGCGAAGATAGGCGATCGCATCCCGGATTTCCTGGCGCTCGTAAAAACGAAGGCTGCCAACCACGCGATAGGGCACGCCAAGGGTCACGAAGCGTTCCTCGAACTCGCGGGTCTGAAACCCGGCGCGCACCAAAATGGCCATTTCGTTCAGGGAATTCGACTTCCGATGCAAGTTTTCGATTTCCTCGCCAACCACCCGGGCCTCTTCCTCGCCATCCCACACGCCGCGCAGAACAAGCCGCTCGCCCTCTGCATGTTCCGTCCAGAGCCGCTTGCCTAACCGCCCCGCGTTCTTGGAAATCAACTCCGAGGCGGCACCTAGGATGTGGTGGGTCGAGCGGTAATTGCGCTCAAGGCGAATAACGCGCGCGCCGGGAAAATCTTTTTCAAAACGGAGAATGTTGCCCACCTCCGCGCCGCGCCAGCCATAGATCGATTGGTCATCGTCACCGACGACACAAATATTTTGACTGCCCTTTGCAAGCAGGCGAAGCCACAAATATTGCGCGACGTTCGAATCTTGATATTCGTCGACGAGCAAATATTTAAACCGGCGCTGCCACGTCTGCAGCACGTCCTCGTGTTGGGTAAAAAGCGTTAGGCAATGGAGAATCAAATCGCCGAAATCGACGGCGTTCAGCGCCTGCAGGCGTTGCTGGTAATGGGTATAAAGCTCGACCCCCCTGCCGCCGCCAAACTCGGTCATCTCGGAAGCCGGCACGCGGTCCGGCGTAAGGCCGCGATCCTTCCACCGCTGAATCAGGTTGGAAAGCACCCGCGCCGGCCACCGCTTCTCATCCAGATTGGCCGCCGCCAGCACCTGTTTCAGCAGCCGCAACTGGTCGTCCATATCCAGGATCGTGAAACTGGGCTTGAGGCCCAAAAGCTCGGCATGGCGGCGCAGAATTTGTGCGCAGACCGAATGGAAGGTGCCGAGCATAAGCCCCTCGACGGCACGCCCGATCAACGTGCCCACCCGCTCTTTCATCTCGCGGGCCGCCTTGTTCGTGAAGGTAACGGCGAGGACCTGTCCGGGGACCGCTTTTCCCGTCAGCAAAAGATGGGCGATGCGCGTCGTCAGCACGCGCGTCTTGCCCGTGCCCGCCCCGGCCAGCACAAGCAGCGGGCCGTCGAGAATTTCGACCGCCTGACGCTGTTCCGGGTTGAGGCCTTCGAGATAGGGAGCGCCCTGGCCGCTTGGGGCCGGAACCGGCATCGCCTTTTCGAGATCCACGCTTGTCATGCCCGTTTATACCCCATTCCGTGCCAACGCCATCCTAGCTTTCGCCGTGCTCCTCGGCGCGGGCGTTGAGCAGGGCCTGGTTGTAGGCGCGGACCGCATCCGCCTCGTGCAGCGCCCCCACCAGCCGCATGGACGCCGTGTCGACGACGACGGGCAGGCTGCGCGCGTCCGACCCTTCGAGCAGCGTGATCGCTTTTTCCAGGCCATCGCCCGGTTCCAATAGGATCGGGTGACGTGTCGGCAAATCCGTCGCCTTTAAAACGGGGTCCTCGTCAAAGGCCGGATCCTCCAAATCGCGAAGGGTAATGACGCCCAGGAAACAGCCTTCCCGATCGACGGCGTAGACCTCGCCATTGGGCGCCTCTGCCAGCTTTGCGCGTATCTCCGAAACCCGGGCCTCGGCCGTTACGGTGGGGACGTCCGTCCGCATCACGCTTTGAATGGCAATGTTTCGCAACAGCCCCTCGGCGCGGCCCTTGTCCAGTTTCAGACCTTGCCCGGCAAGCTGTTGCAGGAAGAAGGACCGCACGCCCGCCTCCCGCACCAGCACGCTTGCGATCCCCGTCGCCACCATGACGGCGATGGTAATTTCATAATCGCCCGTCAATTCGAACACAATCAGGATCGTCGAAATCGGCGCCCCCAACACGGCGCCCGCGACCGCCCCCATGCCAATGATCGTGTAGGCGCCATGGGTCGAGCCATATTCCGGAAAAACGCTGGCGGCGACCATGCCGAAGGCCCCTCCCAGCATGGCGCCCAGGAAAAGCGACGGGCTGAACACGCCGCCGCCGAAGCCGCTGCCGAGGGAAAGGGCCGTCGTCGCCGTCTTTGCAACCAGCAACGCCAGCAGCAGCGCCAGCGGCAGCGATTCGTTCAGCGCCGCGTTCGTCGCCTCGTAGCCAACGCCAAGAACCTGCGGGAAAAGCAGCGCGATGGCGCCAACGCTTAGGCCTCCTACTGCCGGGCGCGCCCAGGTCGGAAAGGGCACCCGCTTCCAGGTGCCTTCGACAAAGAAAATCGAAGCCATGAACAAAATGGCGACCAGGCCGCTCAGGATTCCGAGAAGGGCGAAGGCGGGAAATTCCAGAAAAGAAACCAGCATGTATTTCGGCACGACGAAGGCCGGAAAATCGCCGAAATAGATACGGGAAACGATCGTGCCGGTAACGGAGGCAAGGACGATGGGCGCAAACGCGCTCAGGGCGTAATGGCCGAGAATGACCTCGAGGGCGAAGAAGACGCCGGCGATCGGTGCGTTAAACGAAGCGGCAATGGCCGAGGCCACGCCGCAGGCCACCACCGTCAACAACAGCGGACGGCTTAAATGCAGCCTGGCGACCGTACAGGCCGCAAGCGACGCCCCCAAATGCACGACCGGGCCTTCGCGCCCGACGGAGGCGCCGACGCCAATGGAAGCGGCAGACGTAAACGCCGCGCCAAGGCCGCTCAGCAGCGGCATACGGCCGCCGTGATAGGCCACCGATTCGATCACTTGCGCAACGCCCAGCGGCTGCCCCCCCGGCATCCAATAGCGGACGAAAAGCCCGATCAAAAGCCCGCCCAGGGCCGGCACCAACAGCACCTGCCACCAGGCAAGGGCGGCAATGGCCTGATCGAGACTGCCCGCATCGGCGCCGAAGAAAAGCCCTTGAAAGAGGTGGATCAGCTCACGAAAACCGATCGCGGCGACGCCCGTCACCGCGCCGATCACGACGGCAAGCACGCTCAGCAGGATTTGATCGTTGCGGGTGAGGCGCCCTAGCCTAGCAAAGAAAGAACGGAAGCTTGCGGGTTGTTCGGCCATGCGCGAAAGCCTTTTTCAACCGTCAGCCCTGCCGCCGGGGCTTCACGGCGATTTGCCGCCCCACCTGTTCCGGCATGGGCAATTGCGAATGGGCCGCAAGCGCCGCTTCAAGCCGCCCCAGGACGGCGTCCGGAAAAGGCACCGCGGCGCGCTTCTTCATATCCACATGGACAACCATCAGTTCTTCGGTCGCCGAAAGGTAGTTTTTCTCGGAGTGGTGAAGTTCCAGAAAGACGTGCATCCGCTTTTCGTCAAAGCCAAGCAGGCGCGTCGTCACGTGCAGGGGGGCGCCAAGCTGAAGCTCGCGCTTGTAAACGACATGGGCCTCGACCGCAAAAACGGACCGACCCTCCGCCTTAACGTATTCCGGCCCCAAACCCAGATAGGTCCACCATAGGTCCGTCGCCTCGTCGAAGGCCCGCGTATAATAGGCGACGTTCATATGCCCGTTGTAATCGAGCCAGTCTTTCTCGACCCGGCTCTTATATGCGCAAAACGGCGTTGGAATTGCCTCACTGTTCATCGGCCAACCTTTTCCCTTCTCGCCAACTATAACGAAATTCACTTGCGCTCATAAGCCAGGTTCGACGCGAGCCAGGTTTCCGCCTGCTCCATCGAAACGCCCTTTCGTTTTGCATAATCTTCCACCTGATCGCGTCCGATGCGGCCGACGCCGAAATATTGGGATGCGTCTTCGGCAAAATAAAAGCCGGAGACGGATGCCGCGGGCAGCATGGCAAAGCCTTCCGTCAATTGAATGCCTGCGCGCGGCGTCGCCTCGAGCAGATCGAAAAGAGCCGTTTTCTCGCTATGGTCCGGGCAGGCCGGATAGCCCGGCGCCGGACGAATGCCGCGATAGGCCTCGGCGATCAGATCCGCATTGTCGAGAGCCTCTTCCGGTGCGTACCCCCAGAACTCCTTGCGCACGCGTTCGTGCAGGCGTTCGGCAAAAGCCTCGGCCAGACGGTCGGCCAGCGCGCGCAGCAGAATGCCGTTGAAATCGTCATGGTCGCGGGCAAATTCGGCCAGCTTTTCCTCAATCCCGATTCCCGCCGTCACCGCGAAGACCCCGAGATAATCGGCAATCCCGCTTTCCTTTGGGGCAACAAAATCCGCAAGGCAGAAATTCGCGCGCCCTTTCGACTTCGCCATTTGTTGGCGCAGGAAGTGAAAGGTCGTTCGCACGTCCTTTCGGGAATCGTCTTTGTAAAGCTCGATGTCGTCGTCCTGCACCGTGTTTGCCGCATAGAAGCCAAAGACCCCTTTTGCAGTCAGCCAGTTCTCGGCAACGATGCGCTCCAGCATGGCCTCGGCGTCCTTGAACAATTGGCGCGCCGCCTCACCCACTGTCGCATCCTCCAGGATGGCGGGGTAGTTGCCGGCAAGCTCCCAGGTCTGGAAGAAAGGCGTCCAATCGATGCGCGCCGCCAGCTCGTCCAGCGGATAGGCGTTTAAGGATTTCAACCCCAGAAAGGTCGGCCGCGGCGGTGACGCCTTTTCCAAGGCGATTTGAAACTTTGCCTGACGAGCCTGTTCAAGGCGCAACCCCGTTTTGCCATCCTTTGCCTTGTAGCGGGCACGAACGGCAGCGTAGTCCTCGCGAATGCCGGCAAGGAAGTCTTCCCCTTGCGTCTCGCTCGCAAGCGCGCTGGCCACGCCGACGGCGCGCGACGCGTCCAGCACATGAACCGTCGAGCCCTGATAATGGGGTGCGATCTTCACCGCCGTATGGGCCTTCGACGTTGTGGCGCCGCCGATGAGCAGTGGAATGGTAAAGCCTTGCCGCTCCATCTCCCGGGCATTTGTCACCATTTCCTCCAGCGACGGCGTGATCAGACCGCTCAACCCCACCATGTCGACCTTTTCTTTTTCAGCCGTCTCCAGGATCGTCGCATAGGGGACCATGACGCCGAGATCGAGGACCTCGAAGTTGTTGCATTGTAAAACGACGCCGACGATGTTTTTGCCGATGTCGTGCACATCGCCCTTGACGGTCGCCAGCAGGATCTTGCCTTTCCTGGTCGTTTTCCCGCTCTTGTCGCCTTCCGCTTCGATGAAGGGCGTTAAATGGGCGACGGCCTGTTTCATGACCCGGGCACTTTTCACAACCTGCGGCAGAAACATCTTGCCGGCCCCGAAGAGATCGCCGACGACGTTCATGCCGTCCATCAACGGCCCCTCGATGACCTCGATGGGGCGCGCTTTTTGAAGGCGGGCCTCTTCCGTATCGGCAATGACGTATTCCGTGATGCCCTTGACGAGGGCATGGGTGAGCCGCTCCTCGACGGGCGCGTCCCGCCAGGCAAGGTCCTCTTTTTTTTCCCGCGTCTCGCCCTTGACCGAATTGGCAACCTCGAGAAGGCGTTCCGTCGCATCGTCGCGCCGGTTCAAGACAACGTCCTCGAGGCGCTCGCGGAAATCCGGTTCGATCTCCTCATAGACGACCAGCTGGCCAGCGTTCACGATGCCCATATCCATGCCGGCCTTGACGGCGTGGTAGAGAAAGACCGAATGCATCGCCTCGCGCACGGCGTTGTTGCCACGAAAGGAGAACGAGACGTTGCTGACGCCGCCGCTCGTCAGGGCGTGGGGCAGCGTCGCCTTGATCTCGCGCACGGCGCCGATGTAATCGCAGGAAAAATTCCGATGCTCTTCGATCCCGGTAGCAATGGGAAAGATGTTCGCATCGAAAATGATGTCCTCGGGCGGAAAACCGACTTCCTCGGTTAGCACCCGGTAGGACCGGGTGCAAATTTCGACCATGCGCGCCTGGCTGTCCGCCTGGCCCTTCTCGTCGAAGGCCATGACGATCACCGCCGCGCCATACCGCCGGATCGCGCGGGCTTGCTCCAGAAAGGCGACCTCGCCTTCCTTCAGGCTGATCGAATTGACGACCCCCTTCCCCTGAATGGATTGAAGCCCGGCCTCGATCACGGACCATTTCGAGGAATCGACCATGACCGGCACGCGGGCGATGTCCGGCTCGGCCGCGACCCGGCGCAGAAAGGCGCCCATGGCCGATTCCGCTTCCAGCATCGGGTCGTCCATATTGACGTCGATCACTTGCGCGCCGTTCACCACCTGCTCTTTCGCAATTTCAAGGGCGGTGTCGTAATCTTCTTCCTGAACAAGTTTTGCAAAACGCTTCGATCCGGCGACGTTCGTCCGCTCGCCGACATTGACGAAGCCGGCGACGGAACCAAGGGTCAGCGGTTCGAGGCCGCTTAGGCGGCAATGTTTTTCGATTTCCGGAATTTGCCGTGGCGTCACCCCGGCAACGGCCTCCGCCATGGCTTGAATGTGCGCAGGCGTCGTACCGCAACAGCCGCCGATCAAATTGACAAGGCCGCTTTCGGCAAACTCCCTCAACTGATCGGCCATTTCTTCCGGCGTCGCGTCATACCCGCCGAACGCGTTGGGAAGACCCGCATTTGGATGCGCGCTTACATGGGTTCCGGCAATCCGGGAGATTTCCTGGATATGGGGGCGCAGCTCCTTCGCCCCGAGCGCGCAGTTGAACCCGATGGTGAGCGGCTCGGCATGGGCGACGGCGTTCCAGAAGGCCTCCGGCGTCTGACCGGAAAGGGTGCGGCCCGACGCATCCGTGATCGTGCCGGAAATCATCACCGGCAGGCGATACCCCTGGGCCGCGAATTGGTCGAGAACGGCAAAAATCGCCGCCTTCGCGTTCAGGGTGTCGAACACCGTCTCGATCAGCAACAGATCAGCGCCGCCATCGACCAGCCCCTTTGTCGCCTCGCCATAAGCCGCCACCAATTCCTCGAAAGTGACGTTTCGAAAGCCCGGATCGTTCACGTCCGGCGAGATGGAGGCCGTGCGGTTGGTCGGCCCCAGAACCCCGGCCACGAAGCGCGGTTTTTCCGGCGTCTTTTCCGTCATCGCCGCAGCCGCCCGGCGCGCCACCCGCGCGCCTTCACGGTTCAATTCGTAAACGATGGACGAAAGCCCGTAATCGGCCTGGGCGATGGCCGTCGAATTAAAGGTATTCGTCTCGAGGATGTCGGCGCCGGCTTCCAGATAGGCGGTATGGATCTCGCCCAGGATGGCCGGCTGGGTAAGGGTCAGCAGGTCGTTGTTGCCCTTGAGGTCGTCGCTTGAATCCCGGAAACGCTCGCCCCGATAGCCGGCCTCGTCCAGGCCATAGTCCTGGATCATCGTCCCCATCGCGCCATCGAGCACAAGGATGCGCTGGCGCAGCAGATGGGTCAGTTCGTCGGTGCGGTCCCGGGTGGTCATGGGCGGTTTCCTTCTTTGGGCGCTTCCCCTTTCGCGGGCCTGGCGCCAAGAACGTGGCTGATCGCATAGGCTAAATCCGCCCGGTTGAGGGTATAGAAGTGAAACTCGTCGATCCCCTGCGCCTGCAAAAGCCGGCACTGCTCGGCCGCGACCGTCGCACCGACCAGTTTTCGCGTTTCCGGATCGTCATCGAGGCCTTCGAACAAATCGTAAAGCCAGGCCGGCACCGTCGTGCCGCAAGTGGCGCTGAAACGGACGATTTGGGCGAAGTTCGATACCGGCATGATACCCGGAACGATGGGAACCGTAATGCCGGCGGCGCGCGCACGGTCGAGAAAACGAAAATAAACGTCCACATCGAAAAAATATTGCGTGATGGCGCGCACGGCGCCCGCGTCGATCTTTTGCTTCAAATGATCGAGATCCGCGTCGGCACTTTTTGCTTCCGGATGGGTTTCGGGATAGGCGGCAACGGAAATTTCAAAATCGGCGATGCGCTTCAGGCCGCGCACCAAATCCACCGCATAAGGATAGCCGCCGGGATGCGGGGCGTAGGGCGCCGCCGCTTCCGGCGCATCGCCGCGCAGGGCAACGATATGGCGAATGCCGGATTCCCAATAACGCCGCGCCACCCCATCGACTTCTTCCCGGGTGGCCCCAATGCAGGTGAGATGCGCCGCCGGCTCGAGATCGGTCTCGCGCCGAACGCGGGTGACGGTTTCGTGGGTGCGCTCGCGGGTGGAGCCGCCTGCCCCGTAGGTGACCGAGACGAAGCGCGGTTGAAGCGGCGCCAGCCGCAACACGGCATCCCAAAGCTTGACCGCCATTGCCTCCGTATGGGGCGGAAAGAATTCGAAAGAAAGCTTCGGCGCGGGGCGGTGCGTCAACGCGAAAGGAAGCGGCGGCGTCTGTGCGGCGGCAATGGATGGCGTGTCCGTCATTAGGCGGCCCTCCCGCGTTTCGCGGCCCTCGTCGCCGACGCCACGCCATGCCAAATGGTAACCGTCAGCGGCTTGCCCGGCAAAGCGCGCTTCGGCCCCGGCTTCAGGCCGGCAGCGGTGAGCCACCCTTTTATCTCGGCGTCCGAAAACCCAAGACGGCGGTGGGCATGGGCGTCGCGCAACGCTTCCAAAGCATGGGGCGCAAAATCAACGATCAACAGCCGCCCTTCCGGCCGCAAGACGCGGGCCGCTTCGCGGATCACCTCCGCCGGGCGATCGGCATAATGGAGAACCTGATGCACGGTCACCAGATCGTAGGATTGATCCGGCAAAGGCAATTGATACATATCCGCCTGGCGAATCTGGCAATGATCAAGGCCGGCCTTCTCAAGGTTGGCCCGGGCGATGGCCAGCATCTCATGGGACAAATCGATCCCAAGCGCGCGCTCGACATAGGGCGCGAAGACTTCGAGAATGCGCCCCGTGCCGGTGCCGATGTCGAGCAGGTTGCGCCGATGCCCCGCCGGGACGCCTTTCCGGCTAAGCGCCAGCATGGCTTCCTCAACCCGCGCATCCGGCACATGAAGCGAACGCAGCCGCTTCCATTCGCTCGCATTTTGGCGAAAGTAATCGGCCGCAAGCTTTGCCCGCGCCTGTTTCACATCCAAGGAACGCTTGCGGTCACGGCTGAGCTCTGCGTCCTTTGGAAGCAACGCTACGATGCGCGCCGCCAGATCGGCCGTGTCGCCATCGTCCGCAAGGCGATAGAATGTCCAACTTCCCTCGCGCAAGCGTAGAAGCAACCCCGCCTCGGCGAGCAGCCGAAGATGGCGCGAGACCCGCGGCTGGCTTTGACCCAGGATCTGGGTCAGCTCGCTGACCGTCCACTCGCCGGCGGCACAAAGCGCCAGCAGCCGAAGCCGGGTCGGCTCCGCCACAGCCCGCAAGCCTCCAAGCAATTGTGCAAGATCGTCCATTTCGCTCCTTTGGCGCCCCTTTGCCTATGCCCGTATGCGGCGCGAGGGTCCGGTATATAAATATATATTTATATCTTTATCAAGAGAGAAGCGGCGGCGGTTGCACATGGCCGCCCGGAAACCCCAAAAATCCAGCAACCCCCATATCCAGTAATACAAGCCAGGAAACTCCCATTATATTGGGTTGGCTCGAAGGGCCGGGCGCAGGGAGCGATGGCACATGCGGGCAAGGATGGGGCGCAAAGGGCTTTTGCCATGGAGCGGGGCGTGCTTTTTGGCGCCGTCTCGCAGGCGAACCCCACCCACGCCGGGGAAACGGTTGAACGTTTTCTCATCAATTCGACCCTGGGCGCCGCAGGCATCTACGCTGCCGCCACGCCTTTCGGCCCGCCTTCCCACAACGAAGATTTCGGACAGACGCTTGCCGTTTGGGGCGTAGCGGAAGGGCCCTATCTGATGGTGCCCTTCATCGGGCCGGCCAATCCGCGCGACCTGGCCGGCCTGGTCGCGGATATTTTTATGGGCCCTTTCCTCCACATCGCCGACGCGAATAATGTGGAATATGCAATTTATTTACGGGATGCGGGGACGATCCTTGATTGGCGCGAGCGCAACCTAGAGCTTGTTAAGGAATTGGAAGAAAAGTCGGTTGATTTCTATGCGGCAGTGCGTAGTCTCTACCGCCAGCGCCGGGGCGATACGATCCGGAATGGAAAGGCATCTCCGATTTCACCGACTTTCAGCGTGTCATCGGAATGGAAGAGTGAAACACACCCATCAGAAGGAAGCGCCCGCGTGGCGCCATAGAGAATGTCTTCAAGCCGCTTTTTTCGTTTTAGCCTTTTCGCATGTTTACTTGTCTTCCTGACATTTTCTGGAAGGCTTGCCGCAGCGGTGGATGAAAACACCGTGTCCGAATTTGTCGGCAACCTCGCCACCAGCGCCATCGATACCCTGACGGAACCGGCGCTGGAAGATTCCATCCGGCAGGCGCGCTTCCGCAAGCTCTTTCAAGAGAATTTTGACCTGCCGGTGATTTCCCGTTTCGTCCTCGGACGGTACTGGCACCAGGCGACAGAGGCCCAGCGGAAGGAATTCCAAAACTTGCTGGAGGACTACATCGTTCTCGCCTATTCCAGCCGCTTCAAAGGCTACAACGGCGAAACCTTCGAGGTGGACGACGTCCGGTCAGACGGCCAGAAAGATACGATCATTTACACCCGTATCCTGCGGCAAGATGCCCCGCCTGTGCGCGTCGATTGGCGCGTACGCGCGCCGGAAGATCGCATGAAAGTTATCGACATCGTGATCGAAGGCCTGAGCATGTCCCTCACCCATCGCAATGAATTCGCCGCCGTTATTCAACGCGCCGGCAGTGGCATCGACGGACTGATCGAATTGCTGCGTGAAAAAACCGCGGGCGTAAACCGGGAAGTCTTGGACGCCTCCTAACGCGGCAAAGCACGCCCCTCTCGCACATGGCGGGGGAAATGTTGGAACATGCAGCCCATCTCCTGATCCTCCTCGTTGCGGCACGCCTTTTCGGCCGCCTGGCATTGGCCATTGGACAGCCCTCCTCCGTCGGTGAAGTTTTCGGCGGCGTTGCCGTCCTTTTTTTGATCGCGCCCTTTTCAGACGATATTCCCCTTCTCCAAAACCTGATCGGCGGGCCGGTGATGGAGATCGCCAGCGAGATTGGGATCTTCTTTCTGCTGCTCTATACGGGCATCGAGATGCAGCCGAAGGAGATTTCCGACCATTCGAAGCAATCTTTCGCCGTGGCCATTGGCGGGATGGCGCTGCCGCTGATTTTCGGGTTTGCCTTCGCCTGGATGGTGCTGCCGGAATCGGCCTGGAAAAGCACCCAAGCCCTTGTCGTCGGCACCGCGCTTTCCATTTCGGCCATCGCCGTTGCGGCCCGCATCCTCATGGAATTCGACCTGCTCCACAAGCCAATTGGCGAGATCGTCGTGACGGCGGCAATTTTCGACGACGTCTTCGGCCTGGTCCTGCTTGCTTTGGTCACGAGCATGATCAGCATTGGGCATTTGCCGGAATTGACCGCCATCCTTTTCCTCGGCTTCAAAATTGCCTTCTTCTTCCTGACAACCGGCGCCATCGGTTATTTCGCCTATCCCTGGATCTGGCGGCAGGTGGCAAAATTGCCGATCCCGGGGGCCCGGTTAAGCGGGCTGCTGATTTTTGGCCTCGCCTTCAGCCTCCTGGCCGAAACGCTTGGCCTGCATTTCCTGCTCGGCGCCTTCATGGCAGGGCTTTTTTTCGAAACCGGGCGGGTCGGCGAGGAAACCTATACGCACACGAAGACCGTGATCGGCAACGTCACCCTCGGCTTTTTCGGGCCCATTTTCTTTGCCTATATCGGCTGCAATCTGGATCTGTCGGCCGTTTTCGCCATCCCCGGTTTTCTTCTCGGCCTGCTGCTGATTGCTTTTCTCGGCAAACTGATCGGCGGCGGCCTGCCGGCCTATTGGGGGGGCTTAAGCAAACGCCACGCCCTTGCCGTCGGCGTCGGATTAAGCGGCCGTGGCGCCGTCGAGCTTGTCGTCGCCAGCATCGCGCTGAAAGCCGGGGTCTTCACCATCGCGAATGGCGACCACCCGATCCTTAGCCATCTCTTTTCCGCCCTCGTGATCACCGCCGTTGCGACAACGCTGTTAACGCCGGTCCTGCTGCGCTGGATCTTGCAGCCTGCAACGGATCGTCCTTCCAAACGATAGGGCGATGCCGCCTTGGTCGCAAACGCAAGCCTGCCATATTAACCCCAAAGTTTATTTCCGTCCCCTGCCTAGCTGCGGGTATCCGTAAGAATTGCCTGTGTTAACATGCGCTGGACCAACGCGCGGAAAGCCATGCAAGCCACTCGTTCCGACCACGCACGCACCGAACTGGTCCCCCTCGCTTACCGAAGCGTCCCCCTTGCGCTGACGGCAAATTTCGTTTGCGCCGCTGCCGTTGGCTATGTCCTTTGGGACCACATTGCCAATCAAACTCTTTCTGTCTGGCTTGCCGGTGTCTTGCTCGTTTCCATTTTGCGTCTTGGCCTTTGGGCCCGCTTCCAAAAAGTCCGGATCGACGCTTCAAACGTTCAAAAATGGGCACATTGGCTGACGCTTGGCTCTGGCGCCGCGGGCGTCTTATGGGGCGCCGCTGGTTTTCTTCTTTTCATTCCCGACAACCCCCATTTGCACACCTTTCTTCTCTTCGTCATCGGCGGCATGGCGACCGGCGCATTGGCCGTCTCCGGCCCGCATCTACCGACGTTCCATGCCTTTTTCCTGACAAGCCTGCCGCCGATCGGCGTTCGCCTTTTCCTGGCGGGCGAGCCTTCCCATTTAATGATGGCAACCCTGGTCGCCTTTTATTCCCTGGCGATCTTCATCACAAGCCTGCGCATCGGCAAATCCTTCGTTGAAGTAATCTCGCTGGAACAGCGCTTGCGGGCGGTCATGGAAAACGTGCTCGACGGCATCGCCACCATGGACAGCTCCGGGCGCATCCAATCCGCCAACCCGGCCTTTTCCGACATGTTCGGGTACACGGAAAAAGAATGCATCGGAAAGGCCTTTTTTGGCGACCTCTTGCCAGCCGAATACAACTTAGATGCCGCATCCGAACGCACAGCCTCGGGCGAAGCCTGGCGATGGGGGTCCGCCACCTCGGCCCGCGAACTGGTGGCAAAACGAAAAGACCAATCGACCTTTTTGGCGGACGTCGCGACCAGCAGCATGACCTATGCCGGGGAAAACATGCACATCGCCATCGTTCGCGACATCACCGAACAAAAGGCCATGCAGATCCAGCTTTTGCAAGCCTCGAAGCTGGCCACCCTTGGGCAGATGGCCGCCGGCATCGCCCATGAATTGAATCAGCCTTTGAACGTTATCGGCATGGCCGCGGAGAACGCCCTCATACGCCAGCGAACCGACCCGCCGGACGGAAAATACACGGAAGAAAAATTGAAGCTTATCGCCCAACAATCCGAGAGGATGGGCAACAGCATCAACCATCTACGGGCATTTAGCCGCCTTGACGAAGCGCGGACGGAAGCCTTCGATCTGGAGGCCACCGTTCACCAATCCATTCAATTGGTCCAGGACCAGCTCAACATCGACAGCATCCTGCTGCACACCCAGTTCTCAAAAGGGCCCTTTGTGGTGAAGGGGCATCCAAATCAGTTGGAACACGTCCTCTTGAACCTCTTGAACAATGCCAGAGACGCCATCCTGGAGCGGCAAAATCAGGAGGCAAACGCCCCGGAAAAAGGGCAAATCGACATCGAGGTTTTTGCCGACGGCCCCACGTCGATGGTTACCGTCCGGATCACGGACAATGGTCCGGGCATCGGCGCAAAAGATCTTGAACAGATTTTTGACCCGTTCTTCACGACAAAGCCGGTCGGCAAGGGAACCGGACTTGGGCTCTCCATCGCCCAGGGCATCATCCAAGCGATGGGAGGGGGGATTTCCGCCAAAAACACCGCGACTGGCGCCTCTTTTGAGGTTAAATTGCCTCGATCGCCCGGCGAAGAAACCGGGTAAGCTTGGCAAAAATATTTGGAGGGATCCGAGCGCCGCTATGATGGCCGAAAATCGTAAATCCGTTCTGATTGTCGACGACGACCCTTTGCAGTTGAAGGAATTGGCAGAGTTTTTGTCAACGTTGAACGTCGATTGCCTACAGGAGAAAAACGGCTACGGCGCCATCAATTGCATCAAGAAACACCATCCGGATCTTGTCCTGCTCGACATCAAAATGCCGGGCCTGGATGGAATCGAAGTTGCCCGGCTAATCGAAAGGCAGAATCTCAGCCCCGCCATCATCCTCATGTCCGGCCATGCCGATTGCATCAAAGATGCAAACACCGCCGGCCTCAAGGTTTTCAGCGTCCTCGACAAGCCGATCCCGCTTCGGGCTTTGAAGCGTTTCGTCGAACAAAAATTGCTGGATTGACCCCGAAAGAAAAGCGCGTCTAGTCGGCGGCGTCTTCCGCTTCTTTTACCGCCTCGCGGTACGCCTTCTCGGAAACGTAGGGCCCGTGGGCATGGAATTCGGAGATTTTCGCTTTTACAAGCCCCCCCTTATGGGGCAATTCCTTCAAATAGCCGCCCTCACGATCCAGCATTGGAATGAACCGGTTCCAGCGTGAAAAAACGCGCCGGGCGGTAATCGATTGATTCTGGGCATATTCCTTTTCCTGCGGATCTTTCTCGAAAAGATATTCATGGGCCGCAACAAATTCCTGAACGAATTGGCGGTTGATAACGTTCAGGTTCGAAATCACCCAACAACGGTCTTCAAACTCCCAGAAACACGCAAGGCCGACAAAGTCTCCCGCACGCGAAATATAGGGGAAAAAGGGAAAGGCGCGGCAGGCAAGCGTGCGGTTGTCGCGCTCGCAGAAACGAGCGCCCTTGCATTCGATCGCCCTGCAATCGTCCGAGGCCTCCTCGACGATGTTGCGCGTAGCGGCATCGTAAGGTTTGAAGCGGTGCCACAAATCGGTACGGGATCTTAATAACTTCCACTCCGATTTATGCGCGATCGGAACGGCATCCTCCGTCGTGCAGCAGACCGGGTTCCCGCCATTGAGCGGGGCGCATTTCTTGCCGCAATCGTAGCGGGAAATGGAGGCCTGAAACTGATCGTAAACGTGCTGGAAATGCTTGGGCCGAAGCCCTTTCTTTTTCGCCATGGCCTGAAACATATCAAGTTGCACAGACGAGACAAAGGAAAAGGGCGGCTCTACGAGAGAGCCGCCCAATCGGGAAATCGCGGGAACGCTGGCCAGGGCAAATTGCCTTGCTTACGAAAAACCCGACATCGGTGGCCCTTGACGATTTCCTCTGCCCATGTCCCAGGTCGGGCAAGATCGCCGATGGCAAAGCCAACCGGCCTTCCCGCGGTGCGATGAGGAACCACACCGCGAAAACCGTTTCTTGCCCCGGAGGACGCGGGCCGGGGGACATGCTTTCAAATGCCCGGCCCCCCGGGACAAGATTAGGGCTAGAGAGGCACCCATCATTTAGATGCCTGCCCCGCCCGGAAGGTTACAAGGGGCCGCTTCAACGGCACCGAAGTCTGGGCTAGATTGGCCGCCATGAGAAAAATCGCGTCCCGGCGCCGCCGCCATCCGCCATCGGCGGAAGAGCAGCAATTGCTCGCGCGCCTCTGTGCGGGAGAGCCGGCCAGCTATGCCGAACTTCTCAACGCCTATGGCGGGCGGATGCTGGCCGTGGCCAGGCGGATTGTCCAAAGCGACGCCGACGCCCAAGACTGCGTCCAGGACGCCTTTCTACAGGCCTTTCGCAAGATTTCGGCGTTCGACGGGCGGGCTTCGCTCAGCTCCTGGCTGCACCGGATCGTTGTGAACGCCGCCTTGATGAAAATTCGTCAGCGCAACCGGCGGCAGGAAACGCCGCTTGCGGACCATCTCGCCGATTTCGACGCGGAAGGCATGCGCAAGACGGCATCCCCCGCTCTGCTTGTCGAGACGCAGGCCCATCTTGAAAGCCGGGAAATCCAGGCCCTGATTCGCCAAGAAATTGACGATTTGCCGACGGATTTCCGTAACATTATCTTGCTTCGGGACATCGAAGAATACGACACGGCCGAAACGGCGGCGCTTCTTGGAATCTCGGTAAGCTCCACCAAAACGCGCCTACACCGGGCCCGGGCGGCGTTGAAAAGACGAATCGAAAAACGGCTCGCTACGAATGGCCCGGAGGGCCGGTAAAGATGCAAATTTACGCGTGGATCGAACGATGCAATTGATGCCAAGCTGTCAAGAGATGGACGCCTTTCTTGTGGATTACCTTGAAGGCTATCTGTCGATTTACCGGCGCTTGCTGTTTTCACTGCATCTCGGCCTGTGTCCGAAATGCCGGGACTATCTGCGCGCCTATCGGAAAATGATCGCGTTAAGCAAAGGCGCCTATCCCCAGGACGCCGAACGCCCGGAAATGCCGAAGGAACTGGTGGACGCGATCCTGGCGAGCCGCAAGGACAAGCCCTGAGCCGCTGCCGCGGCGAACACGGCCGACGCCGTCCTACATATCCGGCATTTTTGGGAACTTCGCCAATTCGTCGTCGGGAATCGGGTCCCATGGCTGCGCGCTGGATGTGTAAAGATGCATTTCCGGGTGGTAAAGCGTCGGGTCGTCCAAACTCGCCGCCTTGATGGCAATTGCGTCCGGTGCCATTTCCAGCAAGGTAAACATGGGCGAGCCGCAATTCGGGCAAAAGCCCCTGCTTATCCGGCTCCCGCTATCCGCCTTCAGGTCGTAATATTTTGCCTCGCCCTGAAGAAGTTTGAACCCCTCCTTCGGAAAAAGCATGACCGCCGCCATGGCACTGCCGGTGGCGCGCTGGCAATCGCGGCAGTGGCAATTCCCGGAAAGAAGGGGTTCTCCGGTAACCTCATAGCTTATGTCGCCGCATTGGCATCTACCTTTATAGGTTGTCATGGTTTCCCTCCCAGATACCGGGTTGCTACGCACGCCGTAAAACTAGCTTGCGCTGACCCAGGGAGGCAACGGGCAATCCGCCTGCATTGCCCGCGCCATTTTGCAACATAGGTCAGCACCCCATAACCGGTTTCTGTGGATAACTCATGCGGCGGCGCAACGCCCAAAGCCTTCCACGTCCGGTTCATGGGGGTTTTCGATTTTGCGCTGCAACCGCGCCGAAAGGATTGTGATTCGACAAACAGAGGTGCGTAGCGCGATTCTCACTCCCATGAAAATGGACCTACCCGGCAACGTGACGCCTTGCGGCGGCAAGGAGGCGAGCCTGCTTCTCAAACTTTTGTCGGTTCTCGCAATTGCCGCCCTGATGGCGCTGACCGTGTGGACGGGCGGCTGGTAAGTCTGGCTGGCTGCTTGCACGCCTTCCCTTTGCCAATCCAGCCCGGTTACGCCGCCACTTGCAAATGCTTAAGTTTTTTACAAATCGGCAAAGCGGAAGGCGTGCAGGCCATGCTCCAAAAAGAAAACCTCTTTAAGTCGTTTCTACAACTCGTCATCGGCGGGATGTTCGGCCTTGGATTTCTTTGGATCGCACATATGTTCGGCTGGCTTTACGCGCTTTTCATGGCCCCCATTCGGGACGTCAACTGGCTTGAGTGGATGGTCGTCGGCGCGTTCTTCACAGGCATCTTCTGCAAGCTAATGGGGCTGCTGCGCTTTTCTTTCAACGAGTAGAAGAAGCCCCTTGTCCTTGCAATCGGCGACATGGATTGCCTCCCGCCCAGCCACACGCAGCACGGGCAACATCAGGCTCTGATAGTCCGGTATCGGCATTGGGTATCGCCTCTTCGCTGTTCTGCGCGCAAGAGGGACCGAAATTTTTTGCAAGGAAATGGCGCGCCCGGAAAAATGCCCGCTCCCGCGTAGAAGTGGTGGGCCCGGCAGGACTCGAACCTGCGACACGACCGTTATGAGCGGTCAGTTCTAACCAACTGAACTACGGGCCCGAACCGAGAATAGACCCGAATCACGTGTCGAGGAAACTGCGCAGCTTTCGAGAGCGTGAGGGATGCTTCAATTTGCGAAGCGCCTTCGCTTCGATCTGGCGGATACGCTCGCGGGTAACCGCAAATTGCTGGCCCACTTCTTCGAGCGTGTGATCCGTGTTCATGCCTATGCCAAAGCGCATACGCAGAACCCGCTCCTCCCGAGGCGTAAGCGAAGCCAGAACGCGGGTCGTCGTCTCCCGCAGATTTCCCTGGATTGCCGCGTCCAACGGCTGCACGGCATTCTTGTCCTCGATAAAGTCGCCAAGATGGCTGTCTTCCTCGTCCCCAATCGGGGTTTCGAGGCTGATCGGTTCTTTCGCGATCTTCAGCACCTTGCGCACTTTCTCCAACGGCATGCTGAGCTTTTCGGCCAATTCTTCCGGCGTCGGCTCGCGGCCGATCTCGTGCAACATCTGGCGTGACGTGCGCACAAGCTTGTTGATGGTTTCAATCATGTGGACCGGGATACGGATCGTACGCGCCTGATCGGCGATTGAGCGCGTGATGGCCTGGCGAATCCACCAGGTGGCATAGGTCGAAAACTTGTAGCCACGGCGGTATTCAAACTTATCGACCGCCTTCATAAGGCCGATGTTCCCCTCCTGAATAAGGTCGAGAAACTGCAAGCCGCGATTCGTATATTTTTTGGCGATCGAGATGACGAGACGGAGATTGGCCTCGATCATTTCTTTCTTCGCCTGATTGGCCTTTTGCTCGCCCGACTGCACCGTGCCGACGATGCGCTTGAACTCGCCGATGGGCAGCCCGGCCTCGACCGAAATCCCAATGATTTCTTCGCGAATGTCCTTGACCTCATCCCCGTGCCGTTTGACAAAATCCTTCCAGCCCCGCCCTTTCAGCCGCGCGACGCGGCCAAGCCAATTCGGCTCCAGCTCCGAGCCGACATAGCGCTCCAGGAAATCTTCCCGTTTTACTTTGCGGGCGGTCGCAAGACGGAGCATCCGCCCTTCCAGCATCACGAGGCGGCGATTCAATAATTTCAGATATTCAACCAAATCCTCGATGCGGCCGTTGTTGAGATGAATTTTCTCCATCAGCTCGACGAGATCGGCCTTCAGCTTTTCGTAGCGCTTTTCCTGGGCGGGAGTCGTTTCCTCCCCCTTCTGAAAGGCCGCGAAGCGTTTTTCCTGAAGACGATGGAATTTTTTATACGCTGAGGAAATGTTGTTACAAATTTCCAGAATCTCGGGCAGCAGCTCTTCCTCCATTGCCGCCATGGAAACGGGAATTTCGTCGTCCTCGTTGTCGTCTTCCCTTCTTTGCGCTTGTCCTTGCGCTTGCCCCTGTCCTTGCGTTTGCCCTTGCGCTTGCCCCTGTCCTTGCGTTTGCCCTTCTTCCCCTGCCTCTTCGCCTTCTTTTCCCTCGAGGCTCTCTTTGAATTTTTCGTCCTCGGCCGCTGCGTTCGTCCCGCCATAGGTTGCGTCCAGGTCGATGATATCCCGGAGGAGAATGCTGCCGTCGATCAAGCCTTCGCGCCAATCCACGATCGCCCGGATCGTGGTTGGGCTTTCACAAATGCCGCCGATCATCTTGTTGCGGCCCGACTCGATCCGCTTGGCGATGGCAATCTCGCCCTCGCGGGAAAGCAGCTCGACACTTCCCATTTCGCGGAGATACATGCGAACCGGATCGTCCGTCCGCCCAAGTTCGGTGTCGTCGTAATTGCCGGCAGTTTTTTCTTCCTCTTCTTCGTCTTCCCCCTCCTCTGCCGCGGCCTTCTTCGAGGTTGCATCGCCAGCATTGTCGTCGCCTTCTTCCGCGTCGACGAGGTTGATGCCCATTTCGGACAGCAAGGCCATGATGTCTTCGATTTGTTCGGAGGACGTTTCGCCCGAAGGCAACGCCGCGTTCAGCTCGTCATAGGTGACGTAGCCGCGCTCTTTGCCACGGGCGAATAATTTTTTTACGGCCGCATTCGCGGTGTCGAGCAAGGGGGAATCCCCGGTTGTCTCTTGCGCTTTCGCGGTGCTTGCTGCTTGTGACGCTTTCGAAGCCATGTGCCTCTATTCTCTCCTACGCTCGAAATGCTTTTCAAAACGCCCCCTCGCCTTGGCGAAAGAAAAGCCGAAAAGCCCTACGTTTCCTTTAATCCGTTGTCGCCGGTGCGGGCGCGTCGCCTGCTACCGTCTCTGCCTGCGAATCGCTTAATCGTTTATGAACCTTAAGCCGCCGCCAGGTTTCTTCCGTCAAATTGTCCGCCAGCGCGTTTTGCGCGTCGCGAAGCTCCGCCGCCTCGGCCGCCTGATGCAACCGGCGATACGCCTCCGTCCAACCCGCTAGGGCCTTCTCGGAAGGCGCCTCGGGCCGCACGAAGGTCCCGACGCTCGTATAAAATTCGGATCGCAGCAATTGGGCAAGCTCCTCCGAAAAACCGCGCCCCTCGAGATCGCGTTTCAGCGCTTCCGTATCAAGGTCGGGCTGCTCGCTAAAGGCTTCGACGATCGCCTGACGCAAACGGTCAAGACCCTGAAGCGATAGGGAAAGGCTGCCAAAACGTTCGGCGAGCTCGTTATATAGATCGGGATGGTTGACCACAACCGCCACGAGAATCTGCTGGCTTTTCTTCAATGGGTCGGTGGCGGGCACGGCCATCGCCGCTTCGGCGGGCTGGCTGCCCTTGCCGCGCCGGGCGGGCCTCCAAAAGCGCGACCGAAAATCGCTGCGGTAATGGGCCTGAACGCTGCGGTCCTTGATACGCCGAACCAGGGTTTCCAGGCGACTCTCCAGGCCTGCCCGGCGCTCGGGCGTGTCCGCCGGGCGCTCGGAAAGGCTTGCTTCCCATAGGATATCCGCCAATGGCAGGGCTTCTTCCAGCACTCGCGCCATCGCGTCCGCGCCGCCGGCGAGCAACAGGCTATCGGGGTCCTCGCCGCTGGGAAGGCGGGCAAAGCGTAAGGAATGTCCGGCCCGCAATTCCGGCAAGGCGCGCTCCGCGGCGCGATAAGCGGCGCGCTCGCCCGCCGCGTCGCCGTCGAAACAAAGAACGGGCTCCGGCGCCAGGCGCCAAAGCTCGCCGATCTGGGCTTCGGTCAGGGCCGTGCCAAGGGGGGCGACGGCATGGCGCAGGCCCGCCCGGTGAAGCGCCAGCACGTCCATATAGCCCTCGACGACGATCACCTCGCGCCGCCGGCGCGCCGGCTCTTTTGCCGCGGCCAAGCCATAAAGGACGCGGCCCTTGCTAAAAAGCCTGGTTTCCGGCGAATTGACGTATTTCGCGATCCGCCCGCTCGCGTCCCCAAAAAAGCGGCCGCCAAAGGCAATCACCTGGCCACGGCGATCCGTAATCGGAAAAAGCACGCGTTGGCGAAACCGTTCGAAGGGGGCCTGCGCCTCCGGCGCGACCAAGAGGCCCGCCTCCAACATTTCTTTTTCGGTGATGCCCTGCTCGCCGAGCGCCGCAACCAGCAACCCGCGGGCTTCCGGTGCGAAGCCCAGGCGAAATTCCCGGATCGTCCCATCGTCCAGCCCGCGCTTCTTCAAATAGCCTAGCGCTTCCGCCCCCCGGCGCCCGTGCAGCTCGCCTTCATACCAGCGCGCGGCCGCTTCCAGGACCTGGATCTGACGGTCCACTACTTTCTCGCGGGCCGCCGCCTCCGGGCTTTGTTGCGGCATCGGCAAACCAGCAAGCCCGGCAAGGCGCTCGACCGCCTCGGGGAACGAAAGGCCGCCCAACTGCATCTCGAAGGAAATGACGTCGCCATGGGCGCCGCAACCGAAGCAGTGATAAAAGCCCTTGTCGTCGTTTAACGTGAAGGAGGGCGTCTTTTCTTTGTGAAAAGGGCAAAGGCCGAGATGCTCACGGCCGCGGCGGCGCAGCTGCACATGACGTCCGACGATATCGGAAATCGGCACCCGATCGCGCAACTCGTCAAGAAATTGGGGCGAAAAGCTCATTGGCCGCTGATCTGTCCTGTCTACAAAGCCCGTCTTTTCCGACGGACGCGCACTCAGCCAAGCAACCCTTTTACGATGCCGCTTGCCTTTCCGAAATCCATTTGCCCGGCATATTGCGTGCGAAGCGCCGCCATCACCCGTCCCATGTCCTTCAAACTGGTGGCTTTTTCCGCTTCGACCACCCCGGCAATGGCTTGCTGCAATTCTTCACCCGCCATCTGCTTAGGCAAAAAGCGCGAGATGATCGCCACCTCGGCGCGCTCGCGATCGGCAAGGTCTTGGCGCTTGCCCTGCTCGTACAGCGCAATCGATTCATCGCGCTGCTTCACCATCTTTTGCAGAAGCTGCAGAATTTCATTGTCGTCGAGGCCATCGTCGCCACGCTCCGGGCGCACGGCAATGTCCCGATCCTTCAACGCCGCCAAGATTAGCCGTAGCGTCGAAACCGCAATTTTATCCTGCGACTTGAGCGCTTCTTTCAGCGCTTCACTCAACTGGGTGCGCAGCATGCAACGGTGCCGGAACTGATGTATATGATTTCGGAAACCCCCGACGTTACAGGAATTGCCCCCGCTTGGCAACCACGTGAAATTTCATAAACCGCTGATTTAAATGTTGTTTTTAGGGCGACGCTCTCTTGACGGCGGCACGGCTTTTGCTTATGAAACGCCGGGTCCCCTAAAAAACCCCGCCCATCCAGCGGCGCCGGCCCAAGATTGCCCGGCCCCCTTCCGGACGGGCGGTGAAGGCCTACCACAAGGGCCCTCGACCGATCGAGGCATGCCAAAAGGAGCCATGCGCGAAATGCCCTCTGCCAAGCCGACGCGCGCCTTCCGCGAAGACGGGACCCCCCCTCCCGGCGCGACGGCCGTTTTGGTGCTTGAGGATGGCAATGTGCTATGGGGCGAAGGCTGCGGCGCCTTTGGTACGGCGGTCGGCGAGGTTTGTTTCAATACCTCGATGACCGGCTATCAGGAGATCCTCACGGACCCCTCCTATGCCGGTCAGATCCTCACCTTTACCTTTCCCCATATCGGCAATGTCGGCACAAACGCGGCGGATCGCGAACGCGCGCACCCCTTTGCACGGGGCTTTCTCCTGCGCGCGCCGATCACGGCGCCCTCGAATTTCCGGAGCGAGCACAGCCTGGATACCTGGGCCAGGGCGGAAGGGCTTGTCGGCCTCGCAAAACTGGACACCCGGCGGCTGACCCGTCACATCCGGGAAAAGGGCGCGCCAAAGGCCGCCATCGGCCATCCGGAGGATGGGCGTTTCGACCTCGCGGCCCTGCAGGAAGCGGCGAAGGCCTGGCCAGGCCTGGAAGGCATGGACCTCGCCAAAGAGGTCAGCGCCCCCGAGCCCTATGACTGGGACGAGACCTGCTGGCGGCTGGGAGAAGGCCATGGCCGGGTGAAGGCGCCCAGCCACCATATCGTCGCCATCGATTTCGGCGCCAAGTGGAACATCCTGCGCGCCCTTGCCAATGCCGGCGCGCGCGTTACCGTGCTGCCGGCGACGGCAAGCGCGGCGGACATCCTTGGCCGCAAACCCGACGGCATCTTCCTTTCCAACGGGCCCGGCGATCCGGCGGCAACGGCGAAATACGCCGTGCCGGTGCTGAAGGATCTGCTTCTTTCCGGCATTCCGATCTTCGGCATCTGCCTCGGCCATCAACTCCTTGCCCGCAGCCTTGGCGCGAAGACGGAAAAAATGTTCCTGGGCCACCGCGGCGCGAACCATCCGGTGAAAGACCTGGAAACGGGCCGGGTCGAGATCACGAGCCAAAACCACGGCTTCGTCGTCTGCAAGGATGGCCTGCCGAAGGACGTCGCCATGACCCATGCCTCCCTCTTTGACCAATCCCTCGAAGGGCTGCGCGTCACCGGAAAGCCGGTCTTTTCCGTTCAGTACCATCCCGAAGCGTCCCCCGGCCCCCACGACAGCCATTATCTGTTTGAACGCTTCCTTAGCCAGATCGAGCGCCATGCCTAAGCGAAGCGATATCCAATCGGTCCTGATCATCGGCGCCGGCCCGATCGTTATCGGCCAGGCGTGCGAGTTCGATTATTCCGGCACCCAGGCCTGCAAGGCGCTGAAAGAGGAGGGCTATCGCACCATCCTCGTCAATTCGAACCCGGCGACGATCATGACCGACCCCGGCCTTGCCGACGCTACCTATGTCGAGCCGATCACGGCACCGATCGTCACCAAGATCATCGAAAAGGAAAGGCCGGACGCGCTGCTACCGACCATGGGCGGGCAGACCGGTTTGAACACGGCCTTGACCCTTGCCCGCGACGGCGTGCTTGAAAAATTCGGCGTAACGTTGATCGGCGCCTCGCGGGACGCCATCGACAAGGCGGAAGACCGCGAGCGTTTCCGCGAAGCCATGGCGCGCATCGGCCTCGAATGCCCAAAAGGCCGCCTCGCCCACACGCCCGCCGGCGCCCTCGACGCACTGGAAGAAATCGGGCTACCGGCGATCATCCGCCCGTCCTTCACCCTCGGCGGCACCGGCGGCGGGATCGCCTATGACCGGGAAAGCTTCGAAGACATCGTTGCCGGCGGGCTCGATGCCTCGCCGACGAACGAGATCTTGATCGAAGAATCCGTCCTTGGCTGGAAAGAATACGAGATGGAGGTCGTTCGCGACGGCGCGGATAACTGCATCATCGTGTGCTCGATCGAAAACATCGACCCGATGGGCGTGCATACCGGCGACAGCATCACGGTAGCCCCGGCCCTGACCTTGACGGATAAGGAATACCAGGTCCTTCGCGATGCCTCGATCGCCGTGCTGCGCGAGATCGGCGTCGATACCGGAGGATCGAATGTGCAATTCGCCGTCCATCCGGACAGCGGGCGCCTGCTGGTGATCGAGATGAACCCCCGGGTCTCGCGTTCTTCTGCCCTCGCCTCGAAGGCAACCGGCTTTCCGATCGCCAAGATCGCGGCGAAGCTTGCCGTCGGCTATCGGCTGGACGAATTGACGAACGACATTACAAAGACAACCCCGGCCTCTTTCGAACCCACCATCGATTACGTGGTGACGAAAATCCCGCGCTTTACCTTCGAAAAATTTCCCGGCGCAACGCCCGACCTCACCACTTCCATGAAATCCGTCGGTGAGGCCATGGCGATGGGACGCAATTTTTCCGAATCCTTTCAAAAGGCCCTGCGTTCGCTGGAAACGGGCTTGACCGGGCTGAACCCGCCGGTCGGCGCCGAACGGCTCGAAGGGCCGGAAGGCCAGCGCGCGCTCAAGACAGCCCTTGGCCGGGCAACGCCCGACCGCATTCTTTGGATCGCCGAAGCCTTCCGCAACGGCCTCGCTCTGAAAGAGATCCAAACGCTCACAAAATACGACCCCTGGTTCCTGGACCAGATCCAAAGCCTGGTCGCGGTCGAAGCCCAATTGGGACGCGACGGCCTGCCGAAGACGGCGGCCGGTTTCGTCGAGCTGAAGGGGCTTGGCTTTTCGGACGCCCGGCTTGCGGAACTGACCGGCCTGACGGAAAAGGACGTTGCCGCCATGCGAGCCGAACACCACGTCCACCCCGTCTACAAGCGCGTCGACACCTGCGCGGCGGAATTTCCGTCCCTCACCCCATATATGTATTCCTCATACGAACCAAAATGGGCGCCGAAGCAGCCGCCGGAATGCGAAGCAGACCCAAGCGCCCGCAACAAGGTTCTGATTCTTGGCGGCGGACCGAACCGGATCGGCCAGGGAATCGAATTCGATTATTGCTGCGTGCATGCGGCCTACGCCCTTTCCGAAGCCGGCTTCGAGACGATCATGGTGAACTGCAACCCCGAAACCGTCTCGACGGATTACGACACGTCGGATCGGCTCTATTTCGAACCGCTAACCGCCGAAGACGTCATCGAGATCGCGCGGACCGAACAGGCGAACGGAAATCTGCACGGCGTCATCGTGCAATTCGGCGGCCAGACGCCGCTGAAACTGGCGGCCGCATTGGAAGAGGCCGCCATTCCGATCCTTGGCACCTCCCCGGACGCGATCGATCTGGCGGAAGACCGCGAACGTTTCCAGCAATTGCTGAAAAAACTGAACCTGCGCCAACCGAAAAACGGCATCGCCCATTCGGTCGAGAAGGCCGTGAAAATTGCCAACGAAATCGGCTACCCCCTCGTCGTCCGGCCGTCCTATGTGCTGGGTGGCCGCGCCATGCAAATCGTCCATGAGGAAGCCTCCCTGCTTCGCTACATGACGGAGGCGGTGAAGGTTTCCGGGGCGAATCCGGTGCTGATCGATTCCTACCTGCAATCCGCGATCGAAGTCGATATCGACGCCCTTTCGGATGGCAAATCCGTTTACGTCGCAGGCATTATGGAACATATCGAGGAGGCCGGGATCCATTCCGGCGATTCCGCCTGTTGCCTGCCGCCCCATTCCCTTTCCGAAGACCGGATCGCCGAAATTCGCGCCCAGACGGAGGCGCTCGCCCTTGCGCTGGATGTGCGCGGGCTGATGAACGTGCAGATGGCCGTCAAGGACGATGCGATCTATATCCTGGAGGTGAATCCGCGGGCAAGCCGCACGGTTCCCTTCGTCGCCAAGGCGACCGGCGTGCCGATCGCCAAACTGGCGGCACGGATCATGGCCGGCGAAACCCTTAAAGACTTCAACTTGCAGCAGCCAGACATTCGCCACGTCGCCGTGAAGGAAGCCGTTTTTCCTTTTGCGCGCTTTCCGGGCGTCGACATTCTGTTGGGACCGGAGATGAAATCTACCGGCGAGGTCATGGGCATTGATCGCGACTTCGGCCATGCCTTTGCAAAATCGCAGCTTGGCGGCGGCACGATGCTGCCCCAGAAAGGCACCGTCTTCATTTCGGTCAAGGACAGCGACAAGGCATCCATGGTCGAACCCGGCCGGCGGCTGATCGAGATGGGTTTTCGCCTTGTCGCCACCCACGGCACCGCCGCCTATCTTGGCAAGGCGGGGCTTGAGGTCGCCTCGATCAACAAGGTCGCCGAGGGCGGGCCCCATATCGTCGACGCCATGCGGGGACGCGAGGTCGACCTTGTCTTCAACACGACGGAGGGCGCCCAGGCGATTGCCGATAGCCGCGACCTGCGCCGGGCCGCCCTTCTTAACAAAATCCCCTATTACACGACCGTCGCCGGAATCCTGGCGGCCATCGAGGCAATCGCGGCCCTTCGCAGCGGCACTCTTGAAGTGTCGCCCCTGCAGTTCTATTTTAGCGGGTCGTATTAAACCTTCCCGAGAACCCGGGAACCACCCGTAGCCCTTGCAATGGCGGTCTTTCCCGCCGGAAGGGCGGGAGTTTTTTGATCGCTATGGATAAGATCCCGATGACGGCGTCCGGACTGGAGCGCCTTCAGGAAGAACTGAAACACCTGAAGAACAGTGAACGGCCGTTGGTGATCCGGGCGATCGCCGAAGCGCGCGAACATGGTGACCTTTCCGAAAATGCGGAATACCACGCGGCGCGCGAACGCCAGGCGTTTGTCGAAGGACGGATCGCCGAAATCGAAGAAATTACAAGCCGCGCCGAGGTGATCGACGTCAGCAAGCTGTCCGGCAAATCGATCAAGTTCGGTGCCACGGTGAAACTTTCCGATGAGGACACGGACGAAAAGGCAACCTACCAAATCGTTGGCGCCGACGAATCGGACATCAAGGCCGGGTTGCTTTCCATTTCCTCGCCCCTGGCGCGCGCGCTTATCGGCAAGGAAAAGGGCGACTTCGTCGAAGTCCCCACCCCCGGCGGTTCGAAATCCTACGAAATTCTTTCGGTGAAATACCGCTAGAAGCTAGGCGCTTCTTTTTTTCTTCGCAGCATAACCTTCGACGGCAACCGACGTGGCCTGCGGTTTTGCCGTGGCCGGGTCGACGTCGATTGGAACGCCCGGCACGCATTTCGAGCTGCGGATCGCCAAGGCCGATTTCACATGGCCAACGTTCGGCGCCGGCGTCAGCTGGGTAGTGAGAAAGCGCTGATACCCATCCCAATCCTCGGCGTAGATTTTCAGGAGAAAATCCGTTTCGCCAGCCAGCATGTGGCATTCGCTGACCTGGGGCCATTGCGCCACCAACGCCTCGAACGCTTCGAGATCCGCCTCCGCCTGGCTGTTCAAACCAACCTGGGCGAAAACGGTAACGCCAAAGCCAAGCGCTTCCGAATCGATGTCCGCATGGTAGCCGCGGATGAAGCCGGCTTTCTCCAAGGCCCGCACCCGGCGAAGACAGGGCGGCGGCGAAATGCCGGCACGGCGCGCCAGTTCGACATTCGTCATGCGCCCATCCGTCTGCAAATCGCGCAGAATTTGACGGTCGATCCGATCCAGCTTGATTCGCGTCACGGTTCGAAGGCTCCCCATTCCCGGCAAAAATTGAAATTATATTACTCGATCTTACCCGATGCTTTCGGATAGGCAAACGGGCAATTGGCGCCTTCCGCCCTACCTCTCGGCAAGGCCCGCCGCTATGCTGGAAAGAGAAGCGATGATGAAAAAAAGCTGCTGGATCCTGACGGAAGGTATGGCGGGGACGGAGAATCAATGTCTCGGTCTTGCCGAAGCCCTCGAATGTTCCCCGCAAGTGAAGCGCCTTCGCCCGCGCCTGCCCTGGCGGTGGCTTCCGGTCGGGCTTTGGCCCGCGCCCCTGGCTGCCCAGGACCCAACGGGCGACCCGATCGCACCGCCCTGGCCGGACCTCTTGATCAGCGCCGGGCGCAAAAGCGTGCCCGTCGCCCTGGCGATCAAGGCCAAAGCCGGCCGACGCGTTTTTGCCATCCATTTGCTGAACCCCTATGGGCGGCGTAAAGGTTTCGACCTGGTCGCCGTGCCGCGCCATGACGGCCTGAAGGCGGCGAACGTCGTCGTTACGGAAGGCGCGCTTAACCGAATCACCCAGGCGCGCCTGGACGACGCGCTGCAACGGCACGGGCCACGGCTGGCGGCGTTGCCCCGGCCCTTGCTTGCCGTTTTTCTAGGCGGCACGAGCAAGCATTTCACCTTCACGGAGCGGGCGGCGGCAAAGCTTGCCGAACGGCTTCGCCGCCTCGCCGCGGAACGGGGCGCCGGCCTCCTGATCACGGCGTCGCGGCGCACCGGCGCCGGTGTGCTCGCCCGCCTTCGCGCCGGCCTCGAAGGCGTGCCGATGGAAATCTGGCAGGGCGAAGGCGAAAACCCCTATTTCGCCTATCTCGCCGCCGCCGACGCAGTTCTGGTAACCAATGATTCCGCCTCCATGGCGTCGGAGGTGGCCACCGCGGGCAAGCCGCTTTACGTCTATGCCCTCGAAGGCGGCAGCAAAAAGTTCACCGCCTTCCACGAAAATTTGCAGGCGCTTGGAATTGCCCGGCCGTTTGACGGCCGTTTGGAAACGTGGCGCTACGCCCCCTTGCAAGATACAAAGCGCGTCGCCGACGCGGTGCGCCATGCCATGGCCGCACCCATGCAAGCAAAGGCCGAATAAGCGCCCTTTGCTTGTCAGCGGCAGGCGGGAAACCTATGTTAGGCGCTGGAGGAAGAAAGACCCGCATGGCAACCTACACAACGAATACCCTCATTATCGGCTCCGGCGCGGCCGGCTACACGGCCGGGATCTACAGCGCCCGGGCCGGGCTGGAACCCCTCCTCGTCCAGGGCCTGCAGCCGGGCGGCCAATTGACGATCACGACGGATGTCGAGAATTACCCCGGCTTTGCCGACGTCATCCAGGGCCCCTGGCTTATGGAACAAATGGCGGCCCAGGCCGCCCATGTCGGCACCAAGATGCGGACGGACACTATCGTCGAGGTGGATTTTTCGAAGCGCCCCTTTACCGGCATCGGCGATTCCGGCGATCGCTATCTGACCCAAAGCGTGATCATCGCCACCGGCGCCCAGGCGCGTTGGCTGGGCCTGCCGAGCGAACAGAAATTCCAGGGCTTCGGCGTTTCCGCCTGCGCCACCTGCGACGGGTTTTTCTTCCGTGACAAAGTCGTCGCCGTCATCGGCGGCGGCAACACGGCGGTCGAAGAAGCGCTTTACCTTACCAACCATGCAAGCAAAGTGTACCTGGTGCACCGCCGCGACACGCTGCGGGCCGAGAAAATCCTTCAGGAACGTCTGTTTCAAAACGAGAAAATCCAGGTCATCTGGAACCATGTCCTGGACGAAGTTCTGGGAACGGAAGCGCCGCTTCTTGGCGTAACCGGCGCGCGGCTTCGCGACGTCGCCTCCGCCGCCACCCAGGACCTTGCCGTCGACGGCGTCTTCATTGCCATCGGCCATACGCCGACGACAGCCATCTTCAAGGGCCAGATCGACATGGACGCGGAAGGCTATATTGTGACGGCGCCGGGGACCACGCGTACGAACGTGCCGGGCGTTTTCGCCGCCGGCGACGTGCAGGACAAGATCTACCGTCAGGCCGTCACCGCCGCCGGCACGGGCTGCATGGCCGCCCTCGAAGCGGAAAAATTTCTTGCCGAGCACGGCGTGGAAGCGCCCGCCGCCGAAGCGGCCAGCCAGGCGACGGCTTAAAAACCGAAGCCTTCTTCCTTACATAAAGAGCGGCTGATCTTTGAGCCCGGCGTAAAGGCCGGCGACGAATTCTTCATAGCCGTTATAGGGAAGCGTGGGCACGGTTTCGTTCGTGCCCAGCACCCGTTCCGACGCCTGGCTCCAACGCGGATGCGGTACCTTCGGATTGACGTTCGCCCAGAACCCGTATTCCTTTGGCGCGATCGTCTCCCAAAAGCTTTCGCTGCGTTGCGCGGCAAAGGTGAAACGCACGATCGACTTGATGGATTTGAAACCATATTTCCATGGCACGGCAAGGCGAAGGGGCGCCCCGTTCTGGGGCAAGGCCGGCTTGCCGTAAACCCCGGTCACGAGAAAGGCGAGTTCGTTTCGCGCCTCTTCCAAGGTCAGCGCTTCCACGTAAGGCCAGGGGTACCAGAATTGTTTTTGGCCGGGCGCCGTTTCCGGATCGAAGAAAGTCTCCATCATCACGAAATGGGCGCCCGCCTTCGGTTTTGCGAAATCGACCAGGGCGCGCATGGGAAAGCCGCTCCACGGCACGACCATCGACCAGGCCTCGACGCAGCGATGCCGATAGACCCGCTCTTCCAAGGGCATCTTCTTCATGAGGTCGTCGATGCCGATCTCGATCGGTTTTTCGACCAGCCCGTCGAGAACGACCGTCCAGGGACGCACGGAAAGCGCCTGGGACGCTTCGCTGATTTGCTTGTGCGAGCCGAACTCGTAAAAATTATTATAGGTCGTTGCGTCTTTTTCAGACGTCAGCGCGCGCGTAACTTTGTAACGCGGGTTGCGAGCAAAGGGATAAAGCGGCGCGCTTGGGTCGTCGGCGGCAAACGCCTCGCGGGAAAGCCCGGGCCATAAAGGCGAGGCCGCGGCCAGGATCGAACCCGCGGCAAGGTTGCGCATCAGCGCACGGCGGTTTTGAAAAACCGCCTCCGGCGTTACGGCCGATTGGCGAAGTTCCCATCCACGGCGACGGCGGTTGCCCATGCGGCTTTTTCCTTCCCTGCAAAAGCGTTACGCGGACGCACGCCCGCTCGCAAGTCAACTTCCCGTGAGGGCGGCGCTAGCTCAGCGCTTCGCATGCGCGGCGGATCCGTGCGCACGCTTCCTTTAAGGTCTCTGTCGCCGTCGCATAGGAAACCCGGAAGAAAGGCGACAGACCGAACGCTTCGCCATGGACAACGGCGACGCCGACTTGTTCCAAAAGATAGGCCGCAAAATCCGCATCCGTCGCGATCGTCTCGCCCTTCGGCGTCGTTTTGCCGATCAGCGCTTCGCAGCTTGGGTAAACGTAAAAGGCGCCTTCCGGGGTGTGGCACGAAAGCCCCGGCGTCGCGTTCAGCTCCGCGACGACCAAATCGCGGCGCTCTTTGAAAACGGCGATATTTTTGGCAAGAAAATCCTGCGGGCCGTTCAAGGCCGCCACGGCCGCCGCCTGGGAGATGGCGCTCGTGTGAGTCGTGCTTTGGGACTGCACCTTGTTCATTGCCTGGATGAGCGTTTTGGGCCCGGCGGCATAACCGACGCGCCAGCCGGTCATGCAATAGGCCTTGGAAACCCCGTTCAGGGTAAGGGTGCGGTCGTAAAGCCCCGGCTCCACCTGGGCCGGCGTCACGAATTTGAAGGCGTCATAGACCAGCAATTCATACATATCGTCCGTCATCACCCAAACATGGGGATGGCGCAGCAACACGTCCGTCAACGCCTTCATTTCCTCGAAACTGTAGGCCGCCCCGGTCGGATTTGAAGGCGAATTCATGATCACCCATTTCGTCTTTGCCGTGATCGCTTTTTCCAAATCCTCCGCCGTCAATTTAAAGGCGTTTTTTTCCGAGCACGGCACAACCACCGGCGTCCCTTCCGCCAGCAGCGTCATGTCCGGATAGGAAACCCAGTAGGGCGCCGGGATGAGGACTTCGTCGCCCGGGTCCAACGTCGCCATCAGGGCGTTGTAGATCGTCTGCTTGCCGCCGCAGCCAACCGTCACCTGATCGGGGGTGTAGGAAAGAGCGTTGTCACGTTTGAGCTTTGCGCAGATTGCTTCACGCAGCGCAAGCGTTCCGGCAACAGCGGTATATTTCGTCTCGCCGCGGTCGATGGCCGCCTTCGCCGCCTCCTTGATGTGCTCCGGCGTGTCAAAATCCGGCTCGCCGGCGCCAAGACCGATAACATCGCGGCCCTCGGCCCGAAGTTCGGCCGCTCGTGCCGTCACCGCGATTGTCGGCGAGGGTTTGATCCGATTTAAGCGTTGCGCAAGGATCGCCATGCGATCGCCTCTCCTTTTTTTCTTAAATACCCTGTGCGTCCAGGCAAGAATGCCCGCCCAATGTTAAATTCCCTTGAACGGGTTCGGCTTTCTTTTCTCGACAAAGGCCCGGACCGCTTCTTGATGGTCTTCCGTCTTATGGCAGATGGATTGCAGAACGGAGGCGCTGTCGAGCAATTCGTCAAGGCCGGCCGAATGGGACTGGCGCATCAGGATTTTCAAGAAACGCACCGCCACCGCCGGGCGCGACGCGATGTGGCGCGCCAGTTCAAGGGCGCGGGGCAGCAGGGCGTCCGGCTCCAGGCATTCCAGGGCGAGACCGATTTCCTCGGCCTCCCTGCCCTCGACCACCCGGCCGGTCAGCATCAGCTCGGCCGCGCGTTGATAGCCAACCATGCGCGGCAGCACCCAGGCGCCGCCATCGCCGGGGATCAACCCCAGATTGACGAACGCCGCTGAAAATTTTGCCGCCGTCGAGGCAAGGGTCAAATCGCAGAAAAGGGCGAAGTCGCACCCGGCGCCGATGGCCGGCCCTTGCACGGCGGCAATCGTCGGCACGTTCAGCAAATGCAGCGCCTTCGGCAGGCGTTGAATGCCATGGACGTATTTCTTCTGGATCTCCGGCGAGGTGCCGCCATAAGGGCCTTCGGGGTCGAGAATCTCGACCAGATTGCCGCCGGCGGAGAACGCCTTGCCCTCGGCCGAAATGACCAGCACCCGCGCGTCCGATCCGGTTTCCACCCGTTCGAACACGTCGAGGACCTCTTCGACGAGGCCGCCGACGGTGAGCGCGTTGCGCGTGGCGTCGCTGGCCAGAATCAAATGGCCGATGCCCTCCTCGATCGAAAATTTCACATGCTCATACGACATTCCGGGCCTCGTTTTGAAAATGGGTTGCGATGACGGCGCCAGTTTAGCGGGCTCGTCCGCCCCTGACCACTGGCGAGCGCACGCCCAAGAAGGCGGAAAGGCCATGGCCGAAGCCTACCCGCAGATAGCCTTTGACAAACACGGCCAGAGACACATCTTTTAAGAAACCGCCAGCCATTTGGCAGCCAGGAGGCCGCATGTCACAGAAAACAAGGACGGACGCCACCCGCGAGGCCGTGGGCGTTTTCGAAAGCGCCGAGACGTTTCAAGAGGCCATTGACGAACTTCTCAGCTCCGGCTTCAACCGGGCCGAATTGAGCCTGCTGGCAAGCCAGCATGCCGTGGAGGAGAAGCTCGGCCATCGCTACGAGAAGGCCTCCGAACTTGAGGACGACGCCTCTGTTCCCCGAACGGCTTACATCTCGACCGAGGCCGTCGGGGATGCCGAAGGCGGCCTGATCGGCGGCTTGGTTTATGTCGGCGCCGTCACCGCGGCGGGCGCGATTGTCGCCTCCGGCGGCACGCTGGCCGCCGCCATCGCCGCCGCAACCTTGGCCGGCGGCACCGGCGGGCTTGTGGGCAGCATCCTTGCCGCATGGGTCGGCGAACATCATGGTCAACATCTCGAAGCACAACTCGATCACGGGGGCCTGCTTCTTTGGGTACGGACGCGAGACGGTGAACACGAGAAGCGCGCCACTGCAATTTTGGCGAAACATTCAGGACGCGACGTGCACATCCATACTCTTGGATAAACGCGCCGTTGGGCCGGCGGGGATATCCCTGGAAGGCGGAAAGGCCATGGCCAGGCGCGGGCGAAGACGCCTAAAGTGGCCCCCATGGAACCGACCCCGAAGGAAAACGCCCCCCTGGCCGCCCCCCTGACGCGCGAAATGGCGAGCCCGTTTCGCGTCGTCTCCGATTTTCAACCGGCCGGCGACCAACCCCGGGCCATCGCCGAATTGGTCGATGGCCTCAAGGGCGGCGAGCGCGAACAGGTACTTCTTGGCGTAACCGGGTCGGGCAAGACGTTCACCATGGCCCAGACGATCGAACGCGTTCAGCGCCCGGCGCTGATCATCGCGCCGAACAAAACCCTTGCCGCCCAGCTCTATGGCGAGATGAAGGCCTTCTTTCCCGATAACGCCGTTGAATATTTCGTTTCCTATTACGACTACTACCAGCCGGAAGCCTATGTGCCGCGCTCGGACACCTATATCGAAAAGGACGCCTCCATCAACGAGGAGATCGACCGCATGCGCCATTCGGCGACGCGGGCCTTTCTCGAACGTCAGGATGTGATTGTCGTCGCCAGCGTTTCCTGCATCTATGGCATCGGCACGGTCGAATCCTATTCGCGCATGGTCATCGACGTGCCCGAAGGTGCCAAGCTGGAACGAAACGAATTGCTGCGCCGTCTGGTCGAATTGCAATACCGGCGCAACGACGTGGATTTTCACCGTGGCACTTTCCGGGCGCGCGGCGACAGCGTGGAAATTTTTCCCGCCCATCTGGAAAACCGGGCCTGGCGCGTTTCGTTTTTCGGAGACGAAATCGAGACTCTGACGGAGTTTGACCCCCTGACCGGCGAGAAAACGGACCGCATGCCCGCCATCCGCGTCTATCCGAACAGCCATTACGTCACGCCGCGCCCGACGCTGCAGCAGGCGATCAAGAAAATCCGCAAAGATTTGAAAATTCGTCTCGAGGAATTCACACGTTCCGGCAAACTCCTGGAAGCGCAACGGCTGGAAGAGCGGACGACCTTCGATCTCGAAATGATGGAAACGACCGGCACCTGTGCCGGAATCGAAAATTACTCGCGTTACCTGACGGGGCGCGAGCCGGGGGCACCGCCGCCGACGCTGTTTGAATATTTGCCCGGGAACGCCTTGTTGATCGTCGACGAAAGCCACGTCACCGTGCCCCAGCTTGGCGGCATGTATCGGGGCGATTTCGCACGGAAAAGCACCCTTGCCGATTTCGGCTTCCGGCTTCCCTCCTGCATCGACAACCGGCCCCTGAAATTCGAAGAATGGGACGCCATGCGGCCCCCGACCCTGTTCGTTTCCGCCACGCCCGGCCCATGGGAGATGGAGCGCACCCATGGCGTTTTCGTCGAGCAGGTCATCCGGCCGACCGGCCTCATGGACCCGCCGGTCGAAATCCGCCCCGTCGAAAGCCAGGTCGACGATCTCATCGCCGAATGCCGAGAATGCGCGCAGAAGGCCCAGCGCGTATTGGTAACAACGCTCACGAAGCGGATGGCGGAAGATCTGACCGAATATTTGCACGACGCCGGGATTCGCGTCCGCTATCTCCATTCGGATATCGACACCTTGGAGCGGATCGAAATCATCCGCGACCTTCGCCTTGGCGCCTTTGACGTTTTGATCGGCATCAATTTGCTGCGCGAAGGTCTGGATATTCCGGAATGCGCGCTGGTGGCCATCCTGGACGCGGACAAGGAAGGCTTTCTCCGTTCAAAAACCTCGCTCATTCAAACGATTGGCCGCGCCGCCCGCCATGTCGACGGGCGCGTTCTTCTCTATGCGGACAAGATCACGGCATCGATGCAGCACGCGATGGACGAAACGAACAGACGGCGCGCGAAACAGGAAAGCTACAATTTGGAACACAACATCACACCGGAAAGCGTTCGCAAATCCATCGGCGACGTACTGCAAAGCGTTTACGAACGCGATCACATGACCGTGCCGCTGGAAGATGCCGAACATTTGGTCGGCGAGAATCTAGAGACCCACCTCGCCCATCTCGAAAAACAGATGCACCAGGCGGCGGCGGATTTGGAGTTTGAGGAAGCGGCGCGCAAACGCGACGAAATCCAGCGTCTGCAGGGGCTCGGCCTCGGCATTCCGGAACAGGCGCTGCCAAGCCACACCACCCCCGGTGGCGCCGGTGCCCCGCCACGCGCGGCGGAACGCAAACGCAAGGCCAAGACGCGCCACCACCCACGGCGCAAAAATCCCTGACGCGGGCGGCTTATCCCTTCGTTTCCCCAAGTGGGCGGATTTCCTCCGAGAAAGAGGCGTAATTGTCGCGGCGCGCCTCTTCCATGATGTCATGGATGCTCTCTTCCGACGTCCCGATGGACCGCAGCACCGTGCCTGCCAGTTGCAGGCTCGCTTCCAGGGTTTCCGAAACGGCGGCGGTGGCGCCGGCCGCCTCGAGATCGCGGCCGTGGCGATAATCGTGGGCGCGCACGACGACGCGAAGATTGGGAAAGTTCTGTCTTAGAACGGCAAGGGTGCGTTCCGTCGCCTGCCGGCTATCGATGGCGATCAACGCCGCCAGCGCACGCGATGCGCCGGCCGCGCGCAGCATGTCCAGGCGGCTGGCGTCCCCGTAATAAACCGGCAGTTTCTGCGACCGCCAAAGGGTCACGTTGTTCGCGTCCATATCTATCGCCACATAAGGAATGCCGCGTTCCGTCAAAAGACGGGCGACGGTTTGCCCCTGACGGCCAAACCCGGCAAGGATGACATGGCCGCGCAGCCGTTCCGTTTCCTCGGTGATCTCTTCGACTTCCGGCTCGACGTTTTGGCCCAGCTTCCGCGCAAGACGGTTGCCGAGAAAAGCCAGCATCGGGGTCAACGCCATCGTCAGCGTCACCGCCGCCAAAAGAAGCTGGCCCGTGCTTTCCGCCAACACCCCCAATTGCATGCCGACACCGAACAGGATGAAGGAAAACTCGCCCCCTTGCGCAAGCAGGAGGCCGATGCGAAGGCTCCGGCTCCATGGATAGCGAAAGACACGGCAAAGCAGCATAACCAGCGCCGCCTTGACGAAAAGAATGCCGAGGATCAGCACGCCCACGATGGCGGCATGTTCGAGAATGTAGGGCAGGTCGATCAGCATGCCGACGGTCATGAAGAAGAGGCCGAGAAAGATGGCGCGAAGGGGCTGAATGTCGGCGGCAACGTGGTGGCGGTATTCCGTTTCGGCCAGCATCATCCCGGCAAGGAAGGCGCCAAGGGCCATGGAAATGCCGATCTGTTCGGTTGCCCAGCCAATGCCCAGCACGATCAACAGCGTCATCGCCGAAAGAATTTCCGGGTTCGCCGTCGAGGCAATCGTCCGATAGATGGGACGCAAAAGCAGGCGGCCGAAGATAAAAATAGCCGCCAGCGCAATGGCGGCCCGCATGGCGGTTAAGCCGAGGGCAAGGGGGATGGACGCCGTGTCCTCGCCAAGCATGCCAACCAGCAAGAGCAAAGGCCCAACCGCCAGATCCTGAAAAAGCAGGATGCCAAGGGACGTGCGCCCAACCCGGCTTGCCAGTTCGCCGCGTTCAACCAGGGTTTGCAGAACCAGTGCCGTCGAGGAAAGCGCCAGGCCGGCACCGATCAGAATTGCCGCCGGCGCACTCTGGCCCAGCCAAAGCGCCAGGCCGCCCAGCGCCAAACCGCATGTCAAAACTTGCACGCTGCCAAGGCCAAAGACGAGCCGGCTCATGACCCGCAGGCGTTCGACGGAAAGCTCGAGCCCGATCATGAAAAGCAGGAAGACGACGCCAAATTCCGCCAGCGTCTTGACCCCCTCGACATCCGCCAGCACGGCGAACCCATAGGGGCCGATCAACGCACCGGCGACGAGGTAACCGAGAATGGGGCTGAGGCGAAGGCGCTGCGCCACCGGAACGATGAGGACGGCGGCGACGAGCAGAAAGAGAACGTCCGTTAAGTAGCTCGATTCCGGCATCTGGCGAAACCTCCCCATCCAGGGCGTGCGGGCATGGAACCCAAGCCCGCCGCGCATAATTGGAATGTACTGGGAGCGCGTAGGAATACCAAGGGGCCCTTTCGCAACTTGCCCTTCTCCCCGCCAAAAGGGGATGGGTTTGTCCGCTGCCCTGCCCGTGGTAAAGAGAAGCGACCCTGCCCGCCACCGAACGGCACCCTTCGATGCTTTTTCTTGAAACCGCGTTTGGCTTTCTTCTCCTTTTTGCCGGAGGCGAGTTTCTGGTGCGAAGCGCCGTCGCTCTTGCCCGCCAATTTCGGGTGCGGCGCGCCCTCATCGGCCTGACCGTCGTCGCCTTTGGCACGTCCCTGCCGGAGATCTTCGTCAGCCTGAAAGCGGCGCTGATCGGGGCGCCCGCCATTGCCATCGGCAACGTCGTCGGCAGCAACATCGCGAATGTGCTGCTGGTTGCGGGCCTGAGCAGCGTTTTGGCCACCATCGCCTTCAAACGCGGCCTGCTGCAGCGGGACGGCATCGCGGTCCTTGTGGCAACGCTTGTCTTTCTGGTAGTGGCTGCCACCGGCAGCATCCCGCCGCTGATTGCCGGCGCTTTTCTGCTCAGCCTCGTGGCTTACGTCGTCACCAGCTACCAGGCCGAGCGGAAAAACAAACAGATCGCCGATCTCCACGCCCGCGAGGCGGAAGAATTTCCCGACAAGCGGCCGGCCTGGCAAAATTTGGCGCTGCTGGCGGCAGGCTTCGCCGGCATTCTTCTCGGTGCGGAACTGCTGATCGGTGGCGCCGTCGAAATTGCGAGGCTTGCCGGCCTTTCAGAAGCGGTGATCGGGCTCACCCTTGTGGCGGTGGGCACATCGCTTCCCGAACTCGCCACGTCTGCCGTCGCCGCCTTGCGCGGCCATGGCGACGTGGCCATTGCGAACATCTTGGGAAGCTGCCTCTTCAACCTTTGCGGAATTCTGGGCGTGGTCGGCATGGTCGCGCCCTTGCCCGTGCCGGACGAGATCATCCGTTTCGACAATTGGGTCCTTTTGGGGGTTACCCTCGGCTTCGTGCTGCTGACGGCCCGCGGCACGCGAATACCGCGGTCCCTGGGCGCGCTGTTTCTTCTTGGTTATGGGGCCTATCTAGCCAGCCAATTCATCGGAATTTCCGGCGTGAACGGGGCTGGCTAGGCGGCGGATGGCTTGCGAAACGCGCCCGCCTCCCGCATCTTTGAACCCATGAGCAACCCAACCCATCCCACCGCCCTGGTCACCGGTGCGAGCCAGCGAATTGGCCGGGCAATCGCCCTCGACCTGGCGCAGCATGGCTGGCGCGTGGGCCTGCATTACCACCGCTCGCCGGAAGCCGCCCAAGGCGTGGCCGAAGAAATCCGCGCCATTGGATCCCAAGCCGTTCTGCTGGAAGCGGACCTCGCCAAGGAGACGGAAACGGCGACGCTTGTTTCCAGGGCAAGCGACGCCCTTGGCCCCATCGGCCTGCTCGTCAACAACGCGTCCCTTTTCGAACTCGACACGATGGAAACGGCGACGCGGCAAAGCTGGGACGATCATCTCGAAGTAAATTTGCGGGCGCCTTTCGTCCTTTCTCAGGCTTTTGCAAAGGCGCTTCCCCCAGACGCCCATGGCAACATCGTGAACCTGATCGACCAGCGGGTCTGGAATCTGACGCCCCATTTCATTTCCTACACGCTCAGCAAGGCCGGACTTTGGACCCTTACCCAGACAATGGCGCTGGCCCTTGCGCCACGCATCCGGGTGAACGCCATCGGCCCCGGTCCGACGCTGCCCTCCCGACGGCAAACGGCCGAGCAATTCTCCCACCAGGCGTCGCGAATGCCCCTAGGCCGCGGCACGACACCGGAAGAGATTTGCGAGGCCTTACGTTTTCTACTTGCAGCCCCAGCCGTGACCGGGCAAATGATTGCCTTGGATGGCGGCCAGCATCTTGGCTGGGCGCCCGCCCCAAGCGAAGCCCCGCCGCCGGAATAAGCCGGAGTCCCCGCAAAGGAGTCGATCAAAGATGTCGCGACTTAATCTTGTGCATCCGATCCCCGGCACGGAGACGGAAAAACCGCTTCGCCGCGTGTTCATTCGCGACTTCGTCCTTCTCTGCCAGATCGGTGTGCACCGTCACGAGCAAGGACGCACCCAACGCGTCCGCGTCAATGTCGATCTTGCCGTCCACGAAAACGGCGCAGCCCACAGCGACAAGCACCAGGAAGTCGTCTGCTATGAGGCGATTGTCACCGGCATACGGGAAATCGCCGATGCCGGCCATCACAACCTCGTCGAGACCTTTGCCGAACGAATCGCCAGTTTTTGCCTGGAGGATGCGCGGACCCTGGAAGCCCGGATACGGGTGGAAAAGCTCGACGTCTTTACAGATGTCGGTTGCGTCGGCGTCGAGATCACGCGCCGGCGCGCGCATCTGGAACGCTAGCAATCCAAAAAAAACCAAGGCCTTACACTATTTGGCTAAGGCTGGAGTTGTACACAGGGGCCGATCGGGCATGGGCCTGCCCGATAATTGTGCAGGCATCACAGGCGCTTAACAAAAAATAAATAGATTTTCTTATTAAAATCAATTGGTTAACGGCCTATCGCCGCCTTTGGCCAAATGGGCCCCGAATCCGGGCGATGGCCCCCTTTGGGCATTTCGGCCGCGTCATCCTCAAGCTTATCCACAGCTTTGGTGGATAATTCGCCCCTCCCCTACTCTATACTGGCTCTAAAGAAACCCGGATCGTATCGAATGCACACGAAATCTTGCCAAGCGCAGGCCCAGCGAGCCGAGGGCGGACGCACCGGCGCCGACGCGATCGCACGCTACCTGCCCACCCTGCCTGCAACGCCCGGCGTCTATCGCATGCTCGCCCGGGACGGCAAGGTGCTCTACGTCGGCAAGGCAAAGGATTTGCGCAAGCGCGTCGCCAGCTACCGCAAGCCGTCGCGCCTTTCGGCCCGCCACGCCCGGATGGTGGCGGAAACGGCCTCGATGGAATTCATCACGACACACACGGAAGCCGAGGCCCTGCTTCTTGAAGCCAACCTGATCAAAAAGCTGAAGCCCTATTACAATGTCCTTCTCCGCGACGACAAATCTTTTCCCTACATCTTGATCAGCGGCGATCACGTCTGGCCGCGAATCATGAAGCACCGTGGATCGCGCAATCGAAAGGGCGAATACTTTGGCCCCTTCGCCTCCGCCGGCGCGGTGAACCGCACCCTCGCCACGCTGGAACGCGCCTTCCCGCTCCGCTCCTGTTCGGACGGTATTTTTGCAGGCCGGACAAGGCCTTGCCTGCAATACCAGATCAAGCGCTGCGCCGCCCCATGCGTGGGCCGCATCGACGAAGAGGAATACGCGGCGATCGTTCAAGAGGCCCGCGATTTTCTTGCCGGTCGGTCGCGCAAGGTTCAGGAAACGCTGGACGAAAAGATGCGGGCGGCCAGCGCCCGGCGCCAATATGAAAAAGCCGCCATCTATCGCGACCGCATCCAGGCGCTCACCCAGATCCAGGCCCATCAGGATATCGCCGTCGACGGGCTCGACGCGGCCGACGTGATCGCCATCCACCAGGCAGGGGGCGCGTGCTGCATTCAGGTCTTCTTCTTTCGTGCCGGTCAGAATTTGGGCAACCGGGCCTACTTTCCCGCCCAGGCAAAACACGAAACAACCGAGGACGTGCTGGCGGCTTTCCTTGGCCAGTTCTACGACAACAAACCGCCGCCGAAGCAAATCCTGCTGAGCCATGCGGTCGCGCGCATGCCGCTGATGGCGGAAGCCCTTGCCCTAAAAGCCGGGCATAAGGTCGCGCTTGCCTGCCCCGCGCGCGGAGCAAAACGGAAACTTATCGAACACGCCCTTGGGAATGCCCGCGAGGCCCTGGGCCGGCGGCTTTCCGAAAGCGCCGCCCAGCGCAAGCTTCTGGACGGCGTGGCCGAGACCTTCGGCCTGGAGCCTCCCCTGGAACGGGTCGAGGTTTACGACAACAGCCACATCTCCGGCACGAACGCCGTCGGCGCCATGATCGTCGCCGGTCCCGCCGGGTTTCTAAAAGGCGCCTATCGGAAATTTACGATCCGTACGGATGGCATCGCGCCGGGAGACGATTACGCCATGCTGCGCGAAGTGCTGATCCGGCGTTTTGGCCGCGCCCTCAAGGAAGACCCTGCCCGCGCCGGCACGGGCTGGCCGGACCTGCTGCTGATCGACGGCGGCGTCGGCCATTTGCACGCGGCCAACGAGACGCTGGCGGATTTGGGCGCAAGCGACCTTGCGGCCGTGGCCATTGCCAAAGGCCCGGACCGCAACGCCGGGCGCGAGCGCTTTTTTCAGGAAGGCAAGGCCCCTTTCCAATTGGAGGCCCGCGACCCGGTGCTCTATTTTCTGCAACGCCTTCGCGACGAGGCCCACCGCTTCGCAATCGGCAGCCACCGTTCGAAACGCACAAAAGCGATTGGCCAATCCGTGCTGGATGCGATTCCTGGCATCGGGGCCAAGCGCAAACGCGCCCTTTTGCACCATTTCGGTTCCGCGCGCGGGGTCGGCGGCGCCGGCCTGAAAGATTTGGAGCAGGTTGAAGGCATCAGCCGGACGGTCGCCAAAAAAATCTATGAGCATTTTCATGGCGGCAGCTAGAATGACGGCACGTATAAACTGGGCGCAGCCATCGCTGGCCGCCTTTTGGGACGAGCGATGCCCTTAAACCTTCCAAACCTGCTGACGCTTTCGCGCATCGTCTTTCTGCCTTTGTTTGTTGCCGCCTTCTATCTGGAGGGGCCCGCATCCAATTGGTGCAGCTTTGCGATCTTTGCCATTGCCGGCGTTACGGATTTCTTCGACGGCTATTTCGCCCGCGCCTGGCAGCAGCAATCCAGCTTTGGCCGCTTTCTCGATCCGATCGCAGACAAGCTTCTGATTGCCGCCGCCATCATTATGCTGGTGGCGTTTGACCGCATTCATGGCCTCGCCGTGCTGCCAGCCTTGATTATTCTGTGCCGGGAGATTCTGGTTTCGGGCCTGCGCGAATTTCTTGCCGAAATCCAAATTGGCGTGCCCGTCAGCCGTTTGGCAAAATGGAAAACGGTCATCCAGATGTTGGCCATCGGCTTTCTGCTGCTTGGTGACGTGGTGCCGGCCCTTCCGCTTGGCGGCATCGGCGTGCTCGGCATTTGGGCGGCGGCGGTGCTGACGCTGGTCACCGGCTACGATTATTTCCGGCGCGGCGTTCGCCATCTTCTGGATGCGCCGAACGTGAAGCAACCGGCCCCGGACGAAGAGGCGAACAGCGAGCGGGATGCGCCGCGGAAACCGGCCCCAGAGGCCTGAACTTTCTTTAAAAGATAGACGGATGGCTAAGAACATTTTCGGCATTACCGGGTCCAGCGGCAGCGGCAAGACGACTCTGATCGCAAAGCTTTTGCCGGAATTGAACGGACGCGGCCTTTCCGTCTCGACCATGAAGCTGTCCCATCACGACATCGATTTGGACGCGCCCGGCAAGGACAGCCACACCCATCGCCTGGCCGGCGCCAGGGAAGTCCTGCTGGATACCAAGAACCGCTGGACGCTGTTTCACGAACAGGCGCCGGACGAGGCGCGCGCGGACGTGCTGACATTGGCCGCACAGATGCAGCCCGTCGATCTTATTCTCGTCGAAGGGCGACGCCCTTGCCCCCTTGGCAAGCTGGAAGTGTACCGACCGGATACAAGCCGGGAATTGTTTTGCGGGAAGGATGCCGAAATCGTTGCCGTGGCCAGCGACCAGCCGATTGCCGGGATCGATTTGCCCCTGCTCGACCTGAACGACATCGCCGCCATCGCCGATTTCGTGATCCAACAAATGGGGCGCAAGCCATGAGCGTCTTTCGCGACGATTGTTTTGAGACGGACGGACGGCGCATGCCCATGGCGGAGGCGCTCGACATCTTAAAAGCCCGCCTTCGGCCCGTGGCGGCCATCGAAACGCTTCCCTTGAACGCGGCAACAGGGCGAACGCTTGCCGAAAACGTCACCTCGCCCATGGACGTGCCGCCCCATGCAAACGCCGCCGTGGACGGCTACGCCCTTGCCTTCGACGACCTTGCAAAAAAAGGCGAAACGCGGCTGCCGGTGACGGGGCGCGTAGCCGCCGGACACCCCCTGGCGCGGCCCGCGAAGAAAGGCGAAGCGGTGCGCATTTTTACCGGCGCGCCGATGCCGGAGGGCATGGATACCGTCTTTATGCAGGAAGATTGCGCCGAAGACGCCGATGGCGTGCGGCTTCCGGCGGGCGCCTCGCGGGGCGCAAACCGCCGCCAGCGCGGCGAGGACATCCAAAAGGGCGCGCAAGTGCTGGATGCCGGGCGCCGGCTCCGTCCCCAGGACATCGGTCTTGCGGCCTCGATCGGGCGCACCCGGCTTGATGTGTTTGCGCCCCTGCGCGTGGCCGTTTTTTCGACCGGCGACGAGATCAAAGAGCCGGGCGAAAATTTACCGGCCGGCGGCATCTACGATACCAATCGCTACACTCTGATGGCGCTGCTCAAGGGCATGGGCTGCGCCGTGACGGATCTCGGCATTTTACCGGACCGTTTGGAAACCATTCGCGACGCCTTGAAGGAAGCCGCCGAAAACCACGACCTTCTTTTCACCTCCGGCGGCATCTCGGTCGGCGAAGAAGACCACATTCGCGCCGCCGTAGGCGCCCAGGGAAGCTTTCATTTTTGGCAATTGGCGATCAAGCCGGGACGGCCCATCGCCCTTGGTCAAATTGGTTCGGTGCCTTTTATCGGCCTCCCCGGCAACCCGGTGGCCGCCGCCGTTACCTTTCTCCGCTTTGCGCGGCCCGCCATTCTGCTTCTGGCCGGGGCAAAAAACACGGACCCGACGATCTACCGGGTGCGGGCCGGTTTTGCCATGCAGAAAAAAGCCGGGCGGCGCGAATGGCTGCGCTGCAAATTGGACCGCGACGCAAGCGGCGAGCTGGTCGCCAAGCGGTTCCCGCGCGAAGGTTCGGGCATATTGTCCTCGATGGTCTGGTCGGATGGCCTCGTCGAGCTGCCCGAAGACCTCACCAATATCGAGGCGGGCATGGCTGTGGATTTCCTGCCCTATGCCGAGGTGATGCCATGAAGATTTTCTATTTCGCCTGGCTCCGGGAAAAGGTCGGTCTAAGAGAAGAAGAGCTGACGCCGCCGGAAGATGTGCGCGACGTGGCGAGCCTGCTGGAATGGCTGAAGGGGCGAAGCCCCGGCCATGCCGAGGCGTTAAAGGACCCACGGATGGTGCGCGTCGCCATCAACCAAGATTACGCGGCCGGCAATCCCCCGGTCGGCCCGGAAGACGAGATCGCTCTTTTCCCGCCGGTAACCGGGGGCTAGGCCATGATCCGCGTGCAAACCGAAGCCTTCGACGTCAATGCCGAGCTTGAAAAGCTTGCCGCCGGCAATCCAAAAATCGGCGGGGTCGCTTCCTTTATCGGCTATGTGCGCGACGAAAGCGAAGGCGCCGGGGTGGCGGCCATGACCCTCGAACATTACCCCGGCATGACCGAAAAGAAGCTGGAGGAAATCGCCGCCGAAGCCCATCGGCGCTGGCCCCTGGAAGCAAGCCTGATCGTCCACCGGGTTGGCCGGCTCGAACCGGGGGCGCCGATCGTGCTGGTCGCCACGGCCTCCGCGCACCGCCAGGCAGCGTTTGAAAGCTGCCAGTTCCTGATCGATTGGCTAAAGACGAAGGCGCCCTTCTGGAAAGAAGAGGAAACGGGGCAGGGCAAGCGCTGGGTCGAGGCCCGCGCCGCGGACGACGCCGCCGCCGAGAATTGGGCCCAAAAAAATCCGGCGGCCGGACCGAAAAAAGCCTAAGCCCCCTCGCCCCGAACCAGACGGTCGTAATCTTCCATCAAATTGCGGGTGATCTCGCCCACGGTAAAGCGAAACGCGCCGATCTCGCTGATCGGCGTTACCTCGGCGGCCGTGCCGGTCAGGAACGCTTCTTCGAACGCCGCCATTTCCTCCGGCTGAATGGCGCGTTCAACGATGTCGATGCCGCGTTTGCGGGCAAGCGCCATCACCGTTCGCCGCGTAATCCCATCAAGGAAACAATCGGGAACCGGCGTATGCAGGACGCCGTCCCGGATAAAGAAAATATTTGCCCCGGTCGCTTCCGCGATGCGCCCGCGCCAATCGAACATCAGCGCATCGTCATAGCCTTCGTTCTCGGCATCGTGCTTCGAAAGCGTACAGATCATGTAAAGGCCGGTGGCTTTCGTCTGGGTGGGTGCCGTGTTCGGCGCCGGACGGGCCCAGGGCGATATTTTCAGGCGCAGGCCTTTGAGCCGCGCCTCTTTCGAAAAATAAGAAGGCCAGGGCCAGACGGCGATGGCGACGTGGATCGCGGTCTCTTGCGCGGCGACGCCCATCATTTCGCTGCCCCGCCAGGCAACCGGACGCACATAGCCGTCCGTAATCTCGAGCGCCTCGACGACCGCGCGGCAGGCGTCGTCGATTTCCGCCACGCTATAGGGAAGGTCGAAACCAAGGGTGCGGGCGGATGTAAACAGCCGTTCCGTATGTTCCGTCAATTTGAAAATCTTGCCGTTATAAACGCGCTCGCCTTCGAACACGCAGCTCGCATAATGCAGGCCATGGCTGAGCACATGCAGCTTGGCGTCGCGCCAGGGAACCAGCGAACCGTCGTACCAGATGACCCCGTCGCGATCATCGAAGGGCAGTACCGACATCGGCAGCGTCTTTCTTGGAGAAAACCCTAGAAATCCCTTACCCCACGGAAAGGGTGTTGATCCGATTACCATTCCCGTCCATATATGTCAACATGGCTGACGTAAAATCCGGTGTAAATCCGCTGTTCCTGCGCGAGGAAGAACTTCGCCAGGGGATCGAGCTGTTGTTCTACGCCTACCGCGATTTCACCGCCGAACCGGACGCGATCCTTGCAAAACACATGCTTGGCCGCGCCCATCACCGGGTGATTTACTTCGTCGGACGCTATCCCATGATTAGCGTTAGCGAATTGCTGGACATCTTGCGGATCACCAAGCAGAGCCTCTCCCGCGTCCTCAGCGAACTTGTCCGTCAGGGGTTCGTCGCCCAGCAGCCCGGCCAGCGCGACCGCCGCCAACGCCTGCTGCAACTCACCCCAAAGGGGTCCGAGCTTGAGCGCACACTCTCCGAATCCCAGCGCCAGCGCCTGGCCCGCGCCTACCGCGCCGCCGGGGCCGAGGCCGTCGAGGGCTACCGTAAAGTGCTGGCCGGCGTCATCGACGACGAAACCCGGGCAAAACGCCTGCGCAACCGCGGCTCCGGAACCTAAACCCTGCCATCCCGATGGCATCCGTTATACTCCGCCCATGACAACGGACTGCACGCATATCCTGGTCGTCGACGACGACACGCGGCTTCGCGATCTTTTAAAAAAATACCTCGCGGAAAATAATTTCCGGGTGACGACGGCCGAAAACGCCGAGGACGCGCGCGACAAGCTGCAAAGCCTCGCCTTCGACCTGATTGTGCTCGACGTCATGATGCCGGGCGAGAGCGGCATTGATCTTACGAATTCGCTTCGGAAAGAAAGCAATATTCCCATCCTGCTTCTAACGGCGATGAGCGAAGCGGACGACCGCATCAAAGGACTGGAAGTCGGCGCCGACGATTACCTTCCAAAGCCGTTCGAACCGAGAGAGCTTGTGCTTCGGATCCAAACGATTCTCCGCCGCACCCAATTGGATGGGGAACCCGTTAAGGAAATTCCACTGGGGGATTTTTCCTTCGACCCGGCGCGGGAAGAATTGCGGAAAAATGGCGAGCTGGTGCGCCTGACAAGCGCGGAAGCGCGCCTGCTTGCCGTCCTGGCGCGCCACCTTGGCAAGGCGCTAAGCCGGGAAGAGCTTGTCGAAGAAAGCCAAATTCATGGCGGCAGCCGCACCGTTGATGTGCAAGTGACACGCCTTCGCCGTAAAATCGAACCGGACCCCAGACTGCCGCGCTATTTGCAAACGGTTCGCGGGCAGGGCTACGTGCTGCGGTCGGACCGCTAGGACAAAAGAGATGATCAAACGTTTTTTGCCGCAAACGCTCCTTGGGCGTTCCCTGATGATCATCGTCATGCCGCTTGTCCTGCTGCAGGTCGCTTCCACCTACATCTTTTATGAACGCCATTGGGACACCGTCACCCGCCACCTTGCCAGCAGCCTGGCAGGCGAAATCAGCGTGATTATCCATTTGATGGAGCGCCACCCGGCCCCGGACGAGAGGGAAGCCCTTCTGGATCAGGCGCTGAGCCTGCTTGAAATTCGCGCCTTTTTAAAGGAAGGAGAAACGCTCCCCGCGGCCTTGCCGCCGCCCTTTTTCGGCTTTCTTGACGCGACACTCCAACGCGAACTCGAACAGCGCCTTCGCCGCCCCTTTCGGATCGACACGCAAAGCTACGATCGGGAAGTAGAGATCCAGATTCAGATGCCGGAAGGCGTCTTGCGTATTCTTGCGTCCCGCAAACGGCTGTTTAGCTCGACCACCTATATCTTCATCATGTGGATGGTCGGGGTTTCGCTGGTCCTGTTTGCGATCGCCACCCTCTTCATGCGCAACCAGGTGCGCCCGATCCGCCGCCTTGCCCTTTCCGCCAACCGCTTCGGTCGCGGCCTCGACGTCCCCGACTTCCGGCCGGCCGGCGCGCTGGAGGTGCGACAGGCCGCCAGCGCCTTTAACCTCATGCGCGAACGTATCCAGCGCCAGATTTCTCAGCGGACAGAGATGCTGGCAGGCGTTTCCCACGATTTGAAAACCCCCCTTACGCGGATCAAATTGCAGCTTGCGCTGCTGCCGGAGAATTCGGACATCGCCAACATCCGGACCGATATTGACGACATGGAAACGATGCTCGAGGGCTACCTTGCCTTTGCCCGGGGCGAAGGCGGCGAGGCGGCGGTGGAGGTGGATTTGGGCGTGCTGCTACGCGAGGTTGCCGACGGCGCGCGCCGGGAAGGCGCGGCAATCGACCTGCATGTCGAGGGCGACATGGTCCTGCCGCTGCGCCGCGATGCCTTCAAGCGCGCCCTTACGAACCTTGTCTCAAACAGCAAACGCCACGCCGATCACATTGCCATCCGCGCCGGCAAACGCCAGGACGGCATCCTCATTACGATCGACGACGATGGGCCTGGCATTCCACCCGACAAGCGCGAAGAAGTCTTTCGCCCCTTTTACCGGCTGGACACGTCGCGCAATCGCGAGACCGGCGGCGTCGGGCTTGGGCTTGCAATCAGCCGCGATGTCATTCGCGGCCATGGCGGCGATATCGCCCTCGATTCCTCCCCGCTGGGGGGGTTGCGCGTCCGCCTTCGCCTGCCGCTTTAGCTTCCCAAAAACCGTGCATGCAAAGAAAAAGCCGCCGGAAAACCGGCGGCTTCTTCGAATGCATCTTGGCCCGGAAGGCTTGCTTACTTGGCAGCCTTGGCAGGGGTCTTTGCGGCCGGGGCTTTCGCTGCCGGCGCTTTGCCGTTCGGTTTTACCGCCGTGCGAAATTCGTCGAGGCCTTCCGTGAAACGCTGCTCAACGACATGGAAGATCGCGTTCGCGGACTTCCTCGTGAGGCTCGCCAACTCATTGAGGTCCGTGACGGTCTCTTCAAAAAGCGATTCGACCAAATCGGCCTGCTTCGTTGCTGTTTCCTCAGGCGACTTGGCCTCGGCGATGGCCTCCGCACCTTTCGTGTAGGATTCGACGCAGCTTTTTGCAAGTTCGGCCTGGCATTTCGTTGCCGACTGGAGCCCTTCAAAGGCGAGCTGGCTAAGCACCGTCGCCGTTTCCAGATTTTTACGCTGGCTGCTCAAAAACCCCTCGACATTCATTTCCGGAAGACGGAAATCGCCAAACGCTTTCGTCGCATCAAGATTCATAAACGGATTGAATTTTTCCATAATCCTAACCTTTGTTTTGTCTCTTGGGCCCTGGCAAAAAGGACGGGGCCCGGTTGCTGTTCCTGAATGCCGCAAATATGTTGCGGTGCACAATACGTCCGTAATATCGCCCAGGCAGCCCTGGGCGTCAAGATTTATTTTGCACTGCACAAAAGTTAGGAAAACCGGGCGTTTCCGGGGAAAAAGGCTAGTCGCCAAGCTCCCGGGAGCGCGCCGCCGCGGCCGCGACCGCCCGATCGAGAAGGGCGCCGAGCCCGCCTTCCCCCATCAGCACCTCCAGCGCCGCCGCCGTTGTGCCGCCGGGGCTGGTGACGTTCTGGCGCAGCACATCCGGCGCTTCGCCGGAGCGGTGCAACAGCTCGCCGCTGCCGCTGACGGTAACCCGGGCAAGCCGCCAGGCCAGCGAAGCCGGCAGCCCCGCCTGAATGCCCGCCTGGGCCAAGCATTCCGTGAATAGGAACACATAGGCCGGACCGCTGCCGGAGACCGCCGTGACGGCGTCCAGCAACCCTTCGTCCCCGACCCAATCCATCTCGCCGACCGCGTCGAGCAAGTGCTGGCATCGCGCGCGTTGTTCTTCGGTGACGGATGCGTTCGCGCAGGCGACCGTGATGCCGCGGCGAATGGCGGCCGGGGTGTTCGGCATCGCCCGCACGATCGCCGCCATGCCCAACGCCGCTTCGAAAGCGGCGATGCGTTTGCCGGCAACGATCGAGAGAAAAACGGTGTCCGATCCGACAAAGCGGCGGCAATCGGGAAGGATTGCTTCGGTTTCCTGCGGCTTTACGGCAAAGACCACGACCGATGGCCGAAAGCCTTCGTCCAGCGCCGCCGCCGATGGCAAGATCCGAAGCCCCGGCCGGCAACGAAACGCTTCGCCTGCCGTCGGCTTTGACTCGATGACGATGGCGCGCTCCGGTGGCAAGCCGCGCGCAAGCCAGCCATCAAGCATGGCGCCACCCATCTTGCCGCAACCAATAAGAAGAACGGGTCCTTCCACCTTACCCTAACCCCGCGCCCGGCGGAGCCTAAGCTTCCCCGATCGTATCGAGCAAAGCCAGGCGCAGCGCCTCATCGGGCTCCTTGTCGCCCCAGAGCACGAACTGCAACGCCGGATAGAAACGGTCGCACTCGACCAACGCCGTCTCCACCAGATCTTCGATCTGCTCGGAACTTGCCCCATGAACGCCGCGAAGCGGCAAGGTGTGGCGGAACATCGGCAGGCCGTCTTCCGACCACATGTCGAAATGGCCAAGCCACAGCCTTTCGTTCGCCGACGTCAGCAATTCGGAAACCGGGCGGCGCTTCGGCGCCGGCACGCGCAAATCCATCGCGCAGGAAAAATGCAGCGCGTCGGCTTCGCGGCGCCAGGCAAAATACAGGTTGAAATCGCACCACCGGCCCGGCGCGTCAGCAGAAAGCTCTTCCTTGCTTGCCCGTTTGAACAGCATGTCCTGCCGGACGAGCAAATCCTCGATGAGGTCGAGCGGGTTCGACGGGCTGTGCCGGATCGAAGTGGAAACCATGGTCATCGTGACGTCCCCCAGCGGATAGCGGGTCCAGATATGGACACGAGATATGGTGTCATACCCTCCAGCAACACACCATACCGGCTAAACTGCCAGAATGTCGCATCGGGCGCAAGATGGGAGAAAGCAAGACGCGGGGACGGAAAAAGCGGGCTTCAGCGGCGGCTTGGGTGGGCCCGCCCGGCCGGGCTATTGGGCCCCGGTTTTGCCTTGCAGAGCGGCCTCAAGGGCCTGAACGCGCTGTTCCAAGGCTTCCTGCTCGCTTCGCGCCTTGGCCGCCATTGCTTTCACCGCTTCGAATTCCTCGCGGGGAACCAGGTCCTGATCTGCCAACAGGCGATCGATTTGCTGACGCACAAGCTCGCGCAATTCCTGTTTCAGCGCGCCCAGCGCGCCAAGCGCACCCCCGGCAACGCGGGTAAAATCGTCGAAGGGGCGGTTTCCGGAATCCATCATCTTAAATCCTTCGGTTGAAGCGCGGCATTATGGGAGGCGAGGGCGACGCTGACAACCGTTCCTCCTTGGTTGCGACAGCCCGACCCCAGCCCTATAAGGAAAGCGGAGATAAAGGGGAATTCCATGATTTTGGTGACGGGTGGCGCCGGGTTTATCGGCTCGAACCTCCTGGCCGGCCTGGAGGCCAGCGGCCAGAAGGCCCTGGTCGCCTGCGACCAGCTCGACGATGGCGAAAAATGGCAGAACATTGCCAAATGCAGCCTGCTCGACATCGTGCGCCCGGACGATCTGTTCCCCTATCTCGAAGCCCATCGGGGCGAGGTGGAGGCGATTTTTCACCTGGGCGCCATTTCCGACACGACGGTGTTGGACACCGAGCGCCTGCTGGAGACGAATTTTCGCCTCTCCGTTTCCCTATGGGAACATTGCGCCGAGGAAAACATCCGTTTCTTCTATGCCTCCTCGGCGGCCACCTATGGCGACGGGTCGCAAGGGTTCGACGACGACGGATCGCCCGAAGCGCTGGCCAAGTTCCGGCCGCTGAACCCATATGGGTGGAGCAAGCATCTCTTCGATCAGCACGTTGCGAAAGTCGTGCGGGCGGGAGGCGCGGAGCCGCCGCAATGGGTGGGGCTAAAGTTCTTCAACGTCTATGGCCCGAACGAATACCACAAAGGCGCGCAGAAAAGTGTCGCCGCGCAGATTTTTCCGGACGCGAAAGCCGGCAAACCCATACGTCTTTTCCGGTCGCACAACCCGGACTATGCGGATGGCGAGCAGCTTCGGGATTTCCTTTGGGTCGGAGACAGCGTGGACGTCATGTTGTGGCTTTACGAACATCCCGAGGTGAACGGCCTTTTCAATCTTGGCTCCGGCCAGGCGCGCAGCTTTCTCGATCTCGCCAACGCCATGTTTCATGCGCTCGGCAAAGAACCGAACATCGAATTCATCGACACGCCGGAAGAAGTGCGCGAGCGCTATCAATATTTCACCCAAGCCGAGATGTCGCGCCTGCGCCAGGCCGGATGCGATTTGCCGTTTACGTCCCTGGAAGACGGCATCGCGCGCTATGTCCGCAACCATTTGAATGCGGCGGACCCCTACCTCTAGCTGCCCCGCCTGAAACGGCCCAACCGCAACCGGACCGAACCCATGCTGTTCGCACTCCCCTTTCCCGCCATCGACCCCGTCCTGATTGCGTTCGGGCCGGTGGCGATCCGCTGGTATGCGCTCGCTTATGTGGGGGGGCTGCTGCTTGGCTGGCGGTACATGCGCCATCTTGCCGCAAAACCGCCGGCGACGATGACGCCCAACCAGGCAGACGACCTTTTGTTGTGGGCAACCTTCGGCGTGCTGCTGGGCGGACGCCTTGGCTATGTGCTGATTTACAATCCCGGCTTTTACCTGGAACATCCCGTGGAAATTCTTGCCGTCTGGCGGGGCGGCATGGCTTTCCATGGCGGCATGGCCGGCGTTTTGCTGGCCATCGCCCTTTTCGCCTGGCGCCAGAAGCTTTCCTTCCTCGCCGTCGGCGATTTGGTCGCCGCCGCGACGCCCATTGGCCTTTTGCTGGGACGCCTTGCGAATTTTATCAATGGCGAACTTTTTGGCCGGACGACGGACGTTCCCTGGGGGGTCGTCTTTCCAAATGGCGGCCCGAAACCGCGCCACCCAAGCCAGATTTACGAGGCGTTTTTTGAAGGCGCCCTGTTGTTTCTTCTGCTCTACCTGCTTCTACGTTTTACCAACATTCGGCACCGGCCCGGACTTCTTGGCGGCGTCTTTCTCAGCGGGTATGGGATCGCCCGCTTCGGGGTCGAATTTTTTCGTCAACCCGACATGCACATCGGCTTTATCGGGCCGGGCCTCACCATGGGACAGCTTCTTTCGCTTCCCGTCTTGGCGGCCGGCCTCGCGCTTCTTTTCTGGGCATGGAAAAGACCATCCATTTAAACGCCCTTGCCGAACTTCTCCGCCGGCGCATCGCGCGCGGCGGACCCATCTCGCTTGCCGAATATATGGCGCTGGCGCTTGGCCATCCGGAACATGGCTATTACCAGCATGGCGACCCGTTCGGCATGGAAGGCGACTTCGTCACCGCGCCGGAGATCAGCCAGGTTTTTGGCGAACTTCTTGGCGGCTGGTGCGCGGCCCTGTGGGAAGCAATGGGCCAACCGCGGACGTTGCGGCTGATCGAGGCTGGACCGGGGCGCGGCACGCTGATGCAAGACGTGCTTCGCGCCGCAAGTCACAAGTCCGGCTTTCGCGAAGCGCTGCAACTGCATTTGATCGAGACCAGCCCGGGCTTGCGCGACCGGCAGAAACGCGCCTTGCAGGCTTTTCGGCCACGTTTTCACGCCCATCTCGACGACGTACCGGAAGGGCCCAGCCTGCTGCTGGCGAACGAATTTTTCGATTCCCTCCCCATTCGTCAGTTTGCGCGCACGACGGATGGCTGGCGGGAACGCCTGGTGACCTTTTCCGAAACCCCGCCCGCCTTTTGCTTCACCCTTGCCGCCGCCCGGACGCCCAGCCAACAAATTCCGGCAGGCTTGCGCGATGCGCCCATCGGAAGCATCGCCGAGATTTCGCTGCCCGGCCTTTCCCTGGCCCATGCCATCGCCGAACGCGTGTGCCGCCATGGTGGCGCTGCGCTGATTCTCGATTACGGGTCGCCGGTGACGAAAGCGGGCGAAACCTTTCAATCCGTTCGCGGACACCGCTTCCACGATCCCTTCGCGCAGCCGGGCGAAGCCGACCTCACCGCTCATGTCGATTTCGCCGCCCTTGCCGAAGCGGCCCGGGCCGGCGGCGCCCATGTGCCGCCCCCCGTGCCCCAGGGCGTTTTCCTGGACCGTCTCGGAATCAAAGCGCGCACGGACCAGCTCGCGCAAAAAGCCGCCCCAACCGAGGCGGCGGCGCTCCACGCCGCCTGCCGCCGCTTGATCGATCCAGAGGAAATGGGCACCCTCTTTCAGGTGTTGGCGATTGCGCAACCGGATTTGGTCGCCCTGCCTGGCTTCGACACAACGTGATCGGGACCCTTGCTTACGCATCCAACCCTTGAAAGCCTGCCCCGCATTGCCCACGCCTTCTTCACACGCGAAGGCGGAACCAGCGAAGGCATCTACGCGTCCTTAAATTGCGGGCCCGGCTCGAACGACGCACCGGACCGCGTCGCCGAAAACCGCGCGCGCGCCATGGCGATGCTGGAGCTGCCGGCAAACGCCCTGGCAACGGCAAGGCAGGTGCATGGAAAAAACGTGTGCGTCGTCACCCGGCCATGGAAAGCGTCGGCGGCGCCGGAGGCAGACGCCTTGGTGACGAACGTTCCGGGTCTGGCGATTGGCATTCTCACCGCGGATTGCGCGCCGGTGCTTTTGGCGGATCCGGATGGCGGCGTCGTCGGCGCCGCCCATGCCGGCTGGCGGGGCGCGAAAGCTGGCGTGCTGGAGGCCGTCCTGGACGCGATGGTGGCCCTTGGCGCCGATCGGGCCCGCATCCGTGCCGCCGTCGGGCCCTGCATCGGCCAGGCCTCTTACGAAGTCGGGCCGGAATTTCCGGCGCCCTTTCTTGCGGAAAGCGCCAAACATGCGCGCTTCTTCCAGGAGGGCGCGACGGGGCGCTTGCATTTTGATCTTGGCGCCTATGTCGCGGAAAGGCTTTCTGCCGCGGGCGTCGCAAAACCGGCCTGCGTCCCTGCGGACACGTTTCGCGACCCCGCCCGCTTCTTCAGCTATCGCCGCACCTGCATGGAGAGCGCGCCCGATTATGGCCGCACCCTTTCCGCCATCGCCATCCGAAACGGAGCCTAAACGCGATGCCACATTTTTTGCAATTCACGGCCTTTCTTCTGATCGCGCTTTTTTTGGGATTGCTTGCAAGCTGTGTCGGCTAAATCGCAATTGAGCAGGATCTTCGCACGGCTTTTCCTGGGCTGGCTTGCCGTTTGCGGCCTGGCCGCCTGCGGCGCGGTGCCCCAGCCTTTCGCGCCGGAGGCGCGCTCCGACGCCCTCAAAACGTCCCTGCTGCCGCCGCAAGGATCGGGCCTGTGGATGGGCGCTTTCAAAGGCCTGCCCGAAACCCAGGCGGTCCAGGTGGCCGGCACGCTTCTGGCGACGCTGCACGACGAGGGCATTCCGGCAAGCGCCGAAAGGCGCAACGAGGCAAGCCTTCTTCTCGACGGCGAAGCGGCCATCGAGGAAACGCCGGACGGCCTGCGGCGCGTGGCCCTTCATTGGACGCTTCGCGCGGCAGGCGGCGAGCCGATCGGCGAGGTGCGCGTCGGCAAAGCCTTGCCGGCAGAAATTTGGGAACGCGACCCAAGGCCGCTGGAAGAGCTGGCGGTCGCCGCGGCCCGAAAGCTGGCGAAACTGGCCCGCCAGGAAAAAGCCTCCCAGCCGCCACGGCCCGCCCTTGCCATCTGGCCGGTCGACGGCGTGTCCGCCGATGGCCAACGGGCCCTTGCCCGGGCGCTTTATCAGGCCCTGGCCGAGGCCGGGGTCCGCCTCGCCGCGAAGGATCAAGAGCCGGGCCTGATCCTGCTTGGCGACATCCGGCTCGGCCCGGAAGCCCAGGGGCAGCAGCCGATTGCGCTCAGCTGGTCCCTCATCCACCCAAATGGCGAGACGATCGGCACCTTTACCCAGGCGAACGCGATTCCCGCTGGGGAAATGAACGCCGCCTGGGGCAGCCTGGCCCCCGCCATCGCCGCCGGCGCGACCGAGGGCGTCGTCGCGCTGATCCAGGCGATGGGCCGCGCAGAGGCCTCGAAAACGCCCTAATTTTGGGCCTGAAAAGGGCCCGTTTCGTCCCCCTTCGTCATTTACAAACCCCGGGCCGCGCTGTTACATTCCGCCCCCATTCGGCCTTGAAGGCCAAAGGGCCTGAAGGAGCGCAAGCGTCGGCGCCGGGCCTTTGCGACGCGCGAGGAACCCGCATGAAAGTCCTTAGTTGCAACGCGAATCGGCCGCTTGCCGAGGCGATTTCGGCTTGGCTCAAGCTGCCGCTCGCCAATGCCGAAATTCGGCGTTTCGCCGACAACGAGGTTTTCGTCGAAATCCACGAAAACGTCCGCGGCGAGGATGTCTTTGCCATTCAGCCGACCTCCTATCCGGCGAACGACAATTTGATGGAACTTCTGGTGGCGCTGGATGCGCTCCGGCGCGGCTCGGCGCGGCGGATCACCGCCGTCATTCCCTATTTCGGCTATGCGCGCCAGGATCGCAAAACCGGGCCACGGACTCCCATCTCGGCAAAGCTGGTCGCCAATCTGATCGGCGTCGCCGGCGCGAACCGGGTGCTGACCCTCGATCTGCATGCGGCGCAAATTCAAGGCTTCTTTGACATTCCCGTCGACAATCTTTTTGCCGCGCCGGTCTTTACACGCGACATCCGCGAACAATATGACGGCAAGGATTTGACGATCGTTTCGCCGGACGTCGGCGGCGTTCTCCGCGCACGCGCCATTGCGCGCCGCATCGACGCCGACCTCGCCATCATCGACAAACGGCGCGAACGCGCCGGCGTCTCCGAAGTCATGAACGTCATCGGTGAGGTAAAAAACAAGCACTGCCTGCTCATCGACGACATCGTTGATTCGGCCGGCACGCTCTGCAACGCTGCGACCGCCCTTCGGGACGCGGGCGCCGTTTCCGTTTCCGCCTACGCCACCCATAGCGTGCTTTCCGGCGACGCGGCGGCACGGGTTGAGGCCTCGCCGCTCGAGGCCCTTGTCGTCACGGACAGCATTCCGGCAACGGAAGCGATGGCCAAGGCCAAGACCATCCGGCAAATCTCGATTGCCCCATTGCTGGCCGAGGCGATGTTACGCATCAGTGAAGAGAGTTCCGTTTCCTACCTGTTCAATTAGGAATGGAAGCCTGAAGACCAGCACCCCTGGAGGCTGGCATGCGGGCGCGGAACGAAAGCGAAGGAGAAAGTAAGATTATGACCGATATTACGACCATCAGCGCGGAAGTCCGCGAACGGGCCGGAAAGGGGGCCGCCCGGGCCGAACGACGTGCGGGCCGTGTTCCCGCCGTCATCTACGGCAACAAGGAACAGCCCGTCGGCATCACCCTGGCACCCCGCGATCTGCACAAGGAAATGCATCAGCCCGGATTCTTCACGCGTCTTTTCGACGTCAACGTCAACGGCCAGACCCATCGCGTGCTGCCGCGCGACGTGCAGATGCACCCTTTAAAGGACGTGCCAATTCACGTGGATTTCATGCGCGTTTCCGACGACACGACGATCACCGTCGCGGTCCCGGTTGTTTTCCAAAACGAGGAGCTCTCGCCAGGGCTTAAGCGCGGCGGCGTGTTGAACATTGTCCGCCATGAGGTCGATTTGATCTGCCGGGCGATCAGCATTCCGCGCGCGCTCGAGGCGAATCTCGACGGCCTCGAAATCGGCGATTCCATTCACATTAGCCACATCCATCTGCCCGACGACGTCCGCACGGTCATTACCGACCGCGATTTCACGGTGGCCACGGTCGCGGCACCTTCCGCGCTCAAATCTGCCGAGGAAGAAGAGGCCGAAGCCGCCGCCGCCGAGGCTGCGGAAGCCGAAGCCGCCGAAGCCGAGGGTGGCGAGGCAAAGGCCGAAGGCGAGGCAAAGGAAGAGGGCAAGGGCAAGTCCGAATAGGCGGCTCGCATCATGTTGCTTCTGGTTGGCCTGGGGAATCCCGGCTCCGAATCTGCCGACAACCGCCACAATGTCGGCAGCATGGCGGTCGACGCCATCGCCCAGCGTCACGCCTTCGGCACTTTCCGAAAGCGTTTTCAGGGGCGGGCCGCGTCGGGCACCCTTGGCGGCGAAAAGGTGATCGCGCTAAAGCCGGAAACCTTCATGAACCTTTCCGGGGAGGCGGTCGCCGCCGCGCTGCGTTTTTACAAGCTTGCGCCAGAAGACGTGCTGGTCGTCCATGACGACATCGACCTTGCCCCCGGCAAGCTGCGGGGGAAGCTGGGCGGTGGCGATGGCGGCCATAACGGCCTTCGCAGCATCGACCAGCATATCGGGCCGGCCTATCGCCGCCTTCGCATCGGCGTCGGCCACCCCGGCGACAAGGACCGGGTTGCCGATTACGTGTTGGCGAATTTTTCGAAGGCCGAGAAAAGCTGGCTTTCGCCCCTGCTCGACGCGATTGCGGAAACGGCGGACCTGCTCGTTCGCGACGAAGCGCGTTTTCTAAGCCGCGTCGCCCATCTCCTAAATCCGCCCAAGAAAAAAGAACCGCCCGAAGGGGGAACGCATGGGATTTAATTGCGGCATCGTCGGCTTGCCAAATGTCGGAAAATCGACGCTATTCAACGCCCTGAGCGCGACCGCCGCAGCCGAGGTCGCCAATTATCCCTTCTGCACGATTGAGCCGAATGTGGGCCGCGTCGCCGTGCCGGACCCGCGGCTCGATACAATCGCCGAATTGGCGAAATCCGCCAAAATCGTGCCGACCTATCTGGAATTCGTCGACATCGCCGGTCTTGTCCGCGGCGCAAGCAAGGGCGAAGGCCTCGGCAATCAATTCCTCGCCAACATCCGCGAAGTGGATGCCATCCTGCATGTGCTTCGCTGTTTCGAATCCGGGGATGTCACCCATGTCGAGGACAGCATCGATCCGGTGCGCGACGCGGAGACGGTCGATACGGAACTGATGCTGGCCGATCTTGAAAGCCTCGAGCGGCGAACGGTCGCCAATCGGAAAAAAATACGGGGCGGCGACAAGGCGGCCGAAGAAGAACTGAAATTGATGGAGCGCGCCCTTAGCGTCCTGCAAGAGGGAAAGCCCGCGTCGATGACGCCCCTGGAGCCGGACGAAGCGGGGCAGCTGCGCCAGATGCAACTGCTTACGACAAAACCCATTCTTTACATTGCCAATGTCGAAGAGGCCGCCGCCGCCAGCGGCAATGCCCATTCGGAGGCCCTGACGGCCTACGCAAAAGAACGGGGCACGTCCTGCGTCGTGGTCTCTGCCGCCATCGAAGCGGAGGTGGCGGCGCTGGACAGCCCGGAGGAGCGGACCGAATTTCTTGCTGCCATCGGCCTGGAAGAGACCGGCCTCACCCGCGTTATTCAGGCGGGGTATGGCCTGTTGAACCTGATCACCTATTTTACGGCGGGGCCGAAGGAAGCGCGGGCGTGGACCATTCCGCAAGGCCTGACGGCGCCGAACGCCGCCGGTGTCATCCATACGGATTTCACCCGCGGCTTTATCGCGGCGGAAACGGTTGCCTATGCGGATTTTCTCGCCTGCAAGGGCGAGGCCGGTGCAAAGGAAGCGGGGAAAATACGCCTCGAAGGCCGCGATTACGTCGTGAAGGACGGCGACGTCCTGCATTTTCGCTTCAACGTTTAGGCCTGGCCGCACCATAGGTGCGGAACTTTTCCAGCACCTTTGCCATCTCCGCATCCGAAAGGATCGTCGGTTCGCCAAGTTGAAGGGCGGCGCCATATTGCTCGGCCAGCGCCTCCACCTCGATGGCAAGATCGAGCGCAAGATCCAGGTTTTCCCCAAGGACGATCATGCCGTGATTGGCCAGCAGGCAGGCGCGCCGCGCGACAAGCGCCGCCAGGGCATGGTCGGAAAGCTCCTGACTGCCGAAGGTGGCGTAAGGGGCGCAGCGGATCGACGCGCCGCCGGCCGCCGCCACCATGTAATGAAACGCCGGGATGCCCCGGCCAAGGCAGGCAAGCGCCGTCGCAAAAATCGGATGCGCGTGCAGCACCACGTTGATTTCGGGCCGGGCCACCAGAATATCCCGGTGAAACCGCCACTCCGAAGAAGGCGCGCCTTGGCCCCGCACGGCGCCATCGAAATCCATGGCAACGAGCGCGTCCGGCCCCATGGCGTGCGGGTCGGCCCCGGAAGGCGTGATCAGAAAATGGTCTTCGAAACGCGCGCTCAAATTGCCGGAGCGGCCGCGATTCAAACCCAGCGCAACCATGCGCCGGTTTACCGCGATCAACGCCTCGCGAAGATTTGTCTCTTCGTCCGTCATCCGGCCGGCTCCTTCGGATAATGTTCCGGATAAAGCGCCGCCAGGCCTTGGCGGGAGGCCTTGGCAACGCCGCGCTCCGTGATCAAACCGGTGACCAGACGGGCAGGCGTCACATCAAAGGCCAGGTTTCGGACCGGGCTTTCCGCCGGCGTCAGACGGATGGTCGCAAGCGCGCCCTTTTCGTCGAGGCCGGTCATGCTCGCCACTTCCGCGCCGTCGCGCTCTTCGATCGGGATGCGCCCCACGCCATCCCCCATGGCCCAATCGATGGAGGTGCCGGGAACGGCCACGTAAAAAGGCACGCCGTTGTCGGCAGCGGCCAGCGCTTTTAGATAGGTGCCGATCTTGTTGCACACATCGCCATTGGCGGTCGTGCGGTCGCTGCCGACGATGCATACATCCACTTCGCCCGACTGCATCAAATGGCCGCCCGCATTGTCGACGATCACCGTGTGCGGCACCCCATGCTGGCCAAGCTCCCAGGCGGTGAGGCTCGCGCCCTGATTGCGAGGCCGGGTTTCGTCCACCCAGACATGGATGGGAAGGCCGCTCTCATGGGCAAGGTAGATCGGCGCCAGCGCCGTTCCCCAATCGACCGTCGCCAGCCAGCCGGCGTTGCAATGGGTGAGCACGTTTAAGGGCGCGGCCCCGCCCCTTTGCGCGGCTTCGAACAGGCCAAGGCCATGTTTGGCGATCGCTTCGTTCTGGGCAACGTCCGCGTCGGCAATCGCCGCCGCGCGGGCATACGCCGCCGCCGCCCGCTCCGCCTCGGGCACAGCCCGCAGATGGGCCGCCATGTCGTCCAACGCCCAGCGCAAATTGATGGCCGTCGGCCGGGTCGCCAGCAGCACCCGATGGGCTTCCTCAAGGGCCGCCTCCGAAGCGCCCGCCCCCATGGCAAGGGCCACGCCATAGGCCGCCGTCGCCCCGATCAAGGGCGCGCCCCGCACCTGCATCGTCTGAATGGCCTTGGCCGCATCGGCAAGATTGGTCAGCGTCGCCGTCTCGAAACGATGGGGAAGCTGCGTCTGATCGAGGATGCCGACGGACACGCCGTCGTCGTGCAACCAGATCGTCCGCCAATGCTTCCCTTGAACCTTCATGCCACGCTCTCTGCCTTTCGGGCTTTATTTCTTCAGCACGCGCCCGGCGACGGCATCCAGCTTCTGCACCAGTTCCGGATCGCGCGCCTCTTCCGCCGTCACGATGGCAACCTCCAACGCCCGGTCGCACCCTTCCGGGCACGGCCCGTCTTTTCCCATATGCGGCACGGCCTGGCGAACAAGCTCGCGGGCCTTGTCCGCATTGGCAAAAAGCACGCTTAAGATCGCGTCGACCGTAACGTCGTCATGGTGCGGATGCCAGCAATCGTAATCCGTGACCATGCCGACGGACGCGTAACAAATTTCCGCCTCCCGCGCGAGGGCGGCTTCCGGCATGTTCGTCATGCCGATAACGTCCAGCCCGGCGCGCCGGTAAAATTCCGATTCCGCAAGGGTGGAGAATTGCAGCCCTTCCATGACGAGATAGGTGCCGCCCGCCACATGCAAAATGTCGGCGTCCCGGCAGGCCTTGGCAACGGCGCGGCCAAGACGCGCGCATACCGGCCTGGCCATCGCCACATGGGCGACGAGACCTTCTCCGAAAAAACTTTTCTTTCGCGTCGTGCGATCGAGAAACTGATCGACAATGACGAACGTGCCGGGCGCCAATTCTTCGCGCAGACTGCCAACGGCGCTTAACGAAAGAATTTCCGTGACGCCGGCGCGCTTCATCGCATCGATATTGGCGCGGTAATTGATCGCATCGGGCGACAGGCGATGGCCCCGGCCATGGCGCGGCAGGAAAACAAGGGTGCGGCCGTTCAACTCGCCGAAGAAAAATTCATCCGACGGCGCGCCGAAGGGGGATTCGATCCGCTCCCAGCGCGCATGCTCCAAGCCTTCGATCTCGTATAGGCCGCTGCCGCCGATAATGCCGAGCGCACCCTGCGCTTCTGCCTTGTCCATGAATTTCCCTTCCATCCATCCGGGTCGGCCCCATCCTACTCCGATGGCGCGCCCAGAAAAAGCAAGGGCCGCCCCGACGGCGCGTCCAGAAAAAGCAAGGGCCGCCCCAAGGGGCGGCCCGAGATATCTCAAAAAGCAGGGCGATGCTTAGTGCAGCTTCGACCAAATCCGCCGTTTCACCGCATAGAGCAGCGCCGTCAGCAAGAGCACGAAGATCAGCGCCTTGATGCCCAGGCTTTTGCGCTCTTCCAGCTCCGGCTCCGCCGTCCAGGCGAGGAAGGTGGTCACGTCCTTCGACATCTGCGCCACGGTGGCGGGGGTGCCGTCTTCATATTCGACCGAGTCCTCGTAAATCGGCTGCGGCATCGCGATCTGGTGGCCGGGGAAGCTGTGGTTGAAATACATGCCGTCCATCATCTCGACGCCTTCCGGCGCTTCGTCCTCATAGCCGGTGAGAACGCCGTAGAGATAATCCGCCCCTCCCTTTCGGGCCTTGACCATCAAGGAAAGGTCGGGCGGATAGGCGCCATTGTTGGAATAGCGCGCCGCCTGTTCGTTCGGGAAGGGCGCGACAAAGCGATCGGAAAGTTTCGCCGGGCGCGTGAACATTTCGCCCTCGTCGTTCGGGCCGTCCTCGACTTCGTTTTCGGCAGCGATTTCCTTCGCTTCCTCTTCCGAGAAACCGATGTCCATCAAATTGCGGTACGCCACCAGGGAAAGCCCATGGCAGGACGAACAGACCTCTTGATAGACCTGATGCCCGCGGCGAAGCGCGGCGCGGTCAAACCGTCCAAAGATGCCGTTAAACGTCCATTCCTGACGCTCGAAGGCCAGGTCGCCGGAAGCCTTGGCCGAACCAAAATTGCCAAAAAGAAGGCCTGCGGCCATGGCGGCGGCAAAGGCGGCGACAAAAAGGAATCGGTGCATTTTCATGCCGGTCTTCATCCTTTCGATGATGTCACGGACGCCGACGTCACGGACGCAGCGATGCTTTCCGGCAAGGGCCGGGTTTTTTCAAACATGCCAAGCAACGGAAGCAAGACAAGGAAATGCGCGAAATAGTAGATCGTCGCCACCTGGCCAATGGTGACGAACATGCCTTCCGGCGGATTTGCCCCGACCCACCCCAGCACGAAGCAATCCACCAGAAACAACCAGAAGAACTGCTTGTAAATCGGGCGGAAGCGCGCGCTGCGCACTCTTGCACGGTCCAGCCACGGCAGGACGAAAAGGATCAGGATCGAAGCAAACATCGCGATGACGCCGCCAAGCTTGTCCGGTACGGCGCGCAGGATTGCGTAGAAGGGCAGGAAGTACCATTCCGGCACGATATGCGGCGGGGTCGCCATCGGGTTGGCGGGGATGTAATTGTCCGGCTCGCCAAAAAAATTGGGGAAGAAAAAGACAATCGTCAGATAGACGAAGAAAAACACGCCGAGGCCAAAATTGTCTTTCACCGTGTAATAGGGATGGAAGGGGATGCTGTCCTGCGGCCCCTTCATGTCAATGCCGAGCGGGTTGTTCGACTTCACCGTGTGCAGCGCCCAAATATGCATGAGCACGACGCCGACGATGACGAAGGGCAACAGATAGTGAAGCGAGAAGAAACGGTTGAGCGTCGCATTGCCGACGGTAAAGCCGCCCCAAAGCCAGGTGACGATGTCCTCGCCCACCAACGGCACCGCCGAGAACATGTTGGTGATGACCGTCGTTCCCCAGAAGCTCATCTGCCCCCAAGGCAGCACATAGCCCATGAAGGCGGTCGCCATCATCAACAGCAGGATGACGATGCCGAGCCACCACAAAATTTCGCGCGGCGCCTTGTAAGAGCCGTAATAGAGGCCCCGAAAGATATGGATATACACGACAATGAAGAACATCGTCGCGCCGTTCATATGGAGATAGCGAAGCAGCCAACCGTAATTCACGTCGCGCATGATGCGCTCGACACTGTTGAAGGCCATGTCCACATGGGGCGTGTACTGCATGGCAAGCACGATGCCGGTAACGATCATGATCACCAGGGTGATCCCGGCAAGCGAGCCGAAATTCCACCAGTAATTCAGATTACGCGGCGTCGGGTAATCAATGAGCGAATGACGCGCGATGGAGAAGACCGGCAAGCGATCTTCGATCCATTTTCCAATTCCCTTTTCCGGTGACAGCATGGTTCTCCCTACCGATCCGGTCTCTAGCCGATCCGAAGCATCGTTTCGTCAAGGAACGTATAAGGGGGCACGCTAAGATTCTTCGGTGCCGGCCCTTTGCGAATTCGCCCGGAAAGGTCGTAATGGGACCCGTGGCAGGGGCAGAACCAGCCGCCCCAATCGCCGCGGGGCTCGCCAACCTTCTGGCCAAGCGGAATGCAGCCGAGATGGGTGCAGACGCCGACAAGCACCAACCATTGCGGCTTTTCGACGCGGTCCTGATCCGTCTGGGGATCGGGCAATTCATTCAGCTTCGTGTTTTCGGCGCGCGCAATTTCGTCTGCCGTGCGGTGACGGATAAAGACCGGCTTGCCGCGCCATTGAATGGTGATGGCCTGCCCCACCTCGATCGGAGAGATGTCCACTTCCGTTGCGGAAAGGGCCAGCACGTCGGCGGACGGGTTCATGCTGTCGACCAGGGGCCAGGCGGCCAGGGCCGCGCCGGTGGCGCCGACGGCGCTGGTGGCGAGAATCAGGAAATCCCGGCGGCTGCCGCCGTCCTCGCCCATTGCCGCTTTTTCAGCCTTTGCCTTGGTCGCCATGCTTCGCGCTTCCTCTTCTTGCCGCCACGCTTTCGGGGATTGTCAACGTACCGTGACGAAAGAAGATTTCCAGTCTGTTAAACCGTCTAATCTTTATGGGTGGAAAAATCGGGTCGGTGCATTTCCGCTCCAATGGCCAACGGGTATACTAGAATTTCAACGCCTTGCAAAGCCCCACGCGAGCAGATGCGCCTAGCCCTTTTCGAGCCCGATATTCCCCAAAACGTTGGCGCCATGCTGCGCCTATGCGCCTGCCTCGGTATGCCGCTTGACGTGATCGAGCCGTGCGGCTTTGCCTTCGACGACCGCAAGCTTCGCCGCGCCGCGCTCGACTATGCGGACAAGGCCGTTTTTGCCCGCCACGTTTCATGGGATGCCTTCCTGCAAGCCCAGGCGGAAGCGAAAGGCCGGCTGGTGCTGCTTTCCACCAAGGCGGAAATCCTCTATACGGATTTCGCCTTCGCCAAGGACGACACGCTTCTCGTCGGGCGGGAAAGCGCCGGCGTCCCCGAGGACGTCCATGCAAGGGCGGACGCGCGGCTGACCATTCCGATGCAAGCTGGCCTGCGCTCATTGAATGTCGGTCTCGCCGCCGCAATGGTCCTCGGCGAGGCGCTTCGCCAAACGAAAGCTTTCCCGAAAGGAGCCGCGGGATGAATACGGAAGAGCGAAAAGCGCAGGCCAGCGCCTGGTTCGAAGAACTGCGCGACCGCATCTGCAAAAGCTTCGAAGACATCGAAGACGCCCTCGAAGGGCCGGGCTCGGATTTGCCGCCGGGGCGCTTCGAGCACACGCCGTGGCAGCGCGAAGAGGGCGGTGGCGGCGTCATGGCCGTCATGCGCGGGCGGGTCTTTGAAAAGGTCGGCGTCAACGTCTCCACCGTTTTCGGCGCGTTCGGAGAAGAATTTCGCAAAGAAATCCCGGGGGCGGCGGAAAACCCGGCCTTCTGGGCCAGCGGCCTTTCCCTTGTTTCCCATATGCGTTCGCCCAAAGTGCCGGCGGCCCATATGAACACGCGGCACATCGTGACGACGAAAGGCTGGTTCGGCGGCGGCGGCGATCTCACGCCGATCTATCCGGTGGCAAAAGATACGGAAGATTTTCATGCGGCGTACAAATCCGCCTGCGACCGCCACAATCCGGATTACTACCCGCGCTTCAAAGAAGAATGCGATCGCTATTTTTATTTAAAGCACCGCGACGAGCCGCGCGGTGTCGGCGGCATCTTTTACGACTATCTCGATACCGGCGATTGGGAAGAAGATTTTTCCCTCACTCAGGATGTCGGCTGCGCGTTTCTGGAAGGCTATCCGGAAATTGTTCGCCGGCACATGAACGAAAGCTGGACAGAGGAAGAGCGCAGCTATCAATTGATGCGGCGCGGGCGCTATGTCGAGTTCAACCTGCTTTACGACCGCGGCACGCGCTTTGGCCTGATGACGGGCGGCAACACGGAAGCCATCTTGATGTCGATGCCGCCGGTCGTTACCTGGCCCTAAGCCCCTTCGAGCAGCGCCTTCGCTTTTTCCAAACATTGCGCACGCGAAGCGGCGAAGTCGCCTTCGATCCACCAGGCCTCGACGCTTTCCAGCAAAGCGCCCATCTCCGGCCCGGCGCGAAGCCCAAGGGCCAGCATGTCCTTGCCCGTGACCGGAAATGCCTTGGCCTGCCAATTTTTTGCCTCCGCGACAGCCAGGCGGCAAGGCGCCGTTTCCGCCTCGGATGCCTCGGGCCCCAGGCGCGCCCAATGCAAAAGCACCTGATCCGTCACCGCGTCGGGCCCCAGCCCATAGAGCAGGCGGCGCACGCCTTTGGCGTCTTCAAACCCGCCGACGCCGATGGGCGACGTGGCAAGGGCCATCAGGCGGCGTTTCTCGACATTTGAAAGTTTTAGCCGCGCGGCGATTTCGCCCACCTCGCCCCGGCCCGGCGGCAACAGGCTGGCAAGGCGCCGGATCGGCGCCGGCATCGCCATTTCCGTTTCGATCGCCACCAGCCTGGCGAGCACCTCCAAATCCGTTGCTTCCGGCAAGATATGTTCCAGCACGCCATCTTCGGCCATGCGCCGGACCACGTCGGGCGAAGCCGCCGCGCCAAGCAAGCGCAGCAATTCGGCGCGCACGCGTTCGCCGGAAAGCTTCGGCAAATGGGGCGCGAATTTTTTACACGCCGCCAGCGCCGCCGCATCGGGCGGCGCCTTGCCATATTCCGCATAGAAACGAAAAAACCGCAGCAGGCGCAGCACGTCTTCTTCGATGCGCGCCTGCGGATCGCCGACAAAGCGCACCCGGCCCGCGAACAAATCCTCGATTCCGCCGAAGGGGTCGTAAAGCGTGCCGTCCATATCGCAAAAGACGGCGTTCATGGTGAAATCGCGCCGCGCCGCGTCTTCTTTCCAGTCATCCGTATAGGCAACCTTCGCATGCCGCCCATAGGTTTCAACGTCGCGGCGAAGGGTCGTGATCTCGAAGGGTTTGTGATCTAGAACCGCGGTTACGGTTCCATGGGCAATGCCGGTGGGAATCGTGTGAATGCCTTCGCGCTGCAAAAGCGCCAGCACGGTTTCGGGCAAGGCCGTCGTTGCCAGGTCAATGTCGTGAACGTCGCGCTTTAAAAGCGCGTCCCGCACGCACCCTCCGACGAAGCGCGCAAGCGCCCCATCCGCCATCAACGCCTTCATGACGGCCTGGGTTTCCGGCGCCGTCATCCAGGGCTGCACGTCCATGTTTCCGGACGGCTTCATGAAGTGCCCCCGTTTTAATCCCGGAGGGCTTCGCAAAGATTCTTCAGCATCCCCGCCGTTGCCCCCCAGATATACCGATCCCCGTAGGGAACCGCATAGTAGTAGGCGGTCCCGCCATCGTATAGGCGTTCGTGACGCACGTAGTTTTCCGGGTCGAGAAGAAAGGCCAGCGGCACCTCGAACACATCGGCCACTTCAAAGCTGTCCGGCTGCAACGGGAAAGGCGGCGTGATCAGCCCGACGACAGGGATCACCTCGAAACTTGTCCGCGTAATATAGGTGTCGAGGCGGCCCAAAAGCGAAACGCGGGCCGGCGGAATGCCAAGCTCCTCCTCCGTCTCGCGAAGGGCGCCGGCCGCCGCATCGGAATCCGTCGCCTCCAGGTGGCCGCCCGGAAAGCTGATCTGGCCCGCATGGTCCATCAGATGGTCCGTGCGCTGGGTAAGCAGGACCGTCATCCCGTCGGCGCGATCAATGAGCGGCACCAGCACCGCCGCCGGCGTCCAGGGCGGCGACGGTTTCAGATGCGGCGACAATTGGTGATCGCCGCGCGAGGCGTCGTCCCCCTCGCCCGGCTCGTAAGCGGCAATGCGCGTGACGATACGGTCCAGCATCAGATCGGCTCCAATGGCGAGCCAAGCGGAAAAAAGGCGTCCTTGCTCCACACCCCAAGCGCCGTTTCCGGACCCTGGCCCTCCTCGACGCCGAGCGCGACAAGCTCGTAAAAAACGGGCCGCAGGATCAGCGCCTCCAACCCATCGCGCACCAAAAGATAGGGCCGTGGCTGGCGCGTATCCGGGTCTTCGGCAACCCGGAGCGGATGATCGGGTCCCGCCTGCACCCATTCGTCCACATTCGTTCGGAAACGAAGCGTCTGGTGGCGGCCCTCGCCCGAAACGGCCAGCTCCACCGCCGTAAAGGGGGCGTCTTCGACCTCGACCCGGCCCTTCTCGACCGGCGTTTCAAGCCAATAGTCTCCTTGCGCGTCCCGCTTGAGCACGGTGGAAAAAAGCCGGACGAGGGCCTTGCGGGCAATCGGCGAGCCCTCGTAATACCAGGTGCCGTCGCGGGCGATGCGAATCCCGAAATCGCCGCAATCGTTGCGCGCCGGCCGCGGCCGTTCGGCCGGACTTCGCGAAGCCTGTGGCGTGGGCCTTTTCCTGGTCCGTTTGTCCTGGCGTGTCATCGAAATCCTCTTGGGCCCAACCGCCCACGGGGCAAGCCGCTTGTGACGGGGGCCTTCGATAACGGCACTGTACTTGCCGTATGTTACATCCCTATAACGTAGGGCTTCCACGAACAAAGACGAGCGGAAATCGCAAGCAATGGATGCGGACCGCCTTCCAGAAATCCGCCCGGCATCGGCCGGGATTGTACAACGAACCTTGACGGGGCGATGCGACCTGCTTGGGCTGCACGCGCGCGCGCCGGCGCGCTATCCTTTTCTGCTGGAAAGCGCCGCAGGCGGGGGGCCGCGCGGACGCTACGACATTCTTTTTGCCTTTCCCGGCGAACGCGTAACCCTGGACCGGCCCGGCAGCCTGCCGGGCGGATTTCTGAAGGCCCTCGACGCGCGCTGGCAGGCAGAGCGGGAGCCGCTGGATTGCGCCCTGCCTTTTTCGGGCGGCTGGTTTCTTTATCTCGGCTATGAATTGGCGGGCGAGATTGAGCCGACGCTCCGCCTGCCTCCTGCAAAAGACGGCTTCCCGGTGGCCTGCGCAACGCGGGTGCCGGCCGCCATCCTCTACGACGCCGAGCGCGACGAAACCCACCTCATGGCCGAGGCCGGGCGGGCGGAGCTGCTCGACGCCCTCGCCGCCGATCTTGCGAAAGGGGGGCGGGGCCCTTGCGCCGGCGGGGGGCCGCTGCTGGCCGCCCCTATTTTCGAAGAACCCTCCGCGCGCTATCTCGACGGCGTGCGGCGCATCCAGGACTACATCGCCGCCGGCGACGTCTTTCAGGTCAACCTGTCGCGCCTTTGGCAGGGCCAGGTTCTGGATTCCGCCAGCCCGGCCGAAATCTACGCCCGGCTTCGCAGGCAAAACCCGGCGCCCTTCGCCGGCCTGGTGCGTTTCGGGACGCGCGCGATCCTAAGCTCATCGCCGGAACGCCTGGTCGAACGCCGCGGCGCACTTCTTCAGACGCGCCCGATCGCCGGCACCCGGCCGCGCGGCAAGGACGGCGCCAGCGACCGGGGCCAGACGCAAAACCTGCTTGCCCACCCGAAGGAGCGCGCCGAGCACGTCATGCTGATCGATTTGGAGCGGAACGACCTTGGCCGGGTCGCCATCCCCGGCAGCATCGTCGTCGACGAATTCATGTCGGTCGAATCTTATGCCCATGTGCATCACATCGTCTCGAACGTGCGCGGCGAGATCCGGCCCGAAACAACGCCCGGCGAAATTATCCGCGCCGTCTTTCCCGGCGGCACCATCACCGGATGCCCAAAAGTGCGCTGCATGGAAATCGTCGCCGAACTGGAAGAAACGGGACGCGGGCCATATACGGGCGCCATCGGCTACCTCAACCGCAATGGCGATTTGGACCTCAACATTTTGATCCGTTCGATCCTTTGCGACGGCGCGCAAATTTCCATCCGCGCCGGCGCCGGCATCGTCGCCGATTCGGTGCCCGCCCGCGAGCTGGAGGAAACCCGCGACAAGGCCCGCGGCATGATCCGCGCGCTCACCCAATGACGATGGGCGGCCAGCACCCCACCCTGGTGAACGGCGAACCTGCGGACGGCCTGCCGGTCGAAGACCGCGGCTTTCGTTATGGCGACGGCCTGTTCGAGACGATCAAAGTTTGCGCCGGCGCGCCGGAATTTTGGGCCGCGCATATCGGGCGCCTATGCCGGGATGCCGAACGCCTGAACCTTGCCCAACCGGAAGCCGGTCTGCTGGCGGCGGAAGCGCGGCGCCTTCTTGGGGCGCCCCGGGACGGGGTGCTTCGGATCTGGCTTACCCGCGGGCCGGGCGGCCCGGGCTACCGCCCCGAAAAGACCGCCGTCCCGACCCGCATGCTTCGCTTCGACCCCCATACCGCCGCCACGTCTCCCGACCCCGCCCAGGAGGGGGTTCGCCTCCGCATCTGCCAAACGCGTCTGGGGCAAAACCCGGCCCTGGCCGGCATCAAACATCTGAACCGGCTGGAACAGGTCCTCGCGGCCCAGGAATGGGACGACCCGGCCATCGCCGAAGGCTTGATGCTGGACGGGGCGGGCCATCTGATCGAGGGCACGAAAACGAACGTCTTTTTCGTCTGCGAGGGCCGCTTGATCACGCCGGAGCTGACGGAAGCGGGCGTTGCCGGCGTGCTGCGCGAGGTGGTGCTGGCGGAGGCGAAGCGCGCGAATTTCCCGGTCAAAATCCGGCCGGTCCGCCTTGCCGAGGCCCTTGCGGCAGAGGAATGCTTCCTGACGAACAGCCTTGTTCACCTGTGGCCGGTCCGCGAGATCGACGGCAAAGCCTTTGCCATCGGCCCGGTCACGGACGCCCTTGCCCGCCGCGTCGAGGCGACCGCCAAGGCAGGCCGCGGCCTGCCGGAGCGTGGGGCCTAGGGCTTGCCGAGCGCCCCCGCCAGCCCCATGATGGCCGGCTGGGGACGGCTCAAACCTTAAAGAAAACCGGGAGATCCATCGATGAGTACCCTCTTCGTTCCGGCGCTGGGCAGCATCTATGCAAAGCTAGCCTGCCTCGCCTATCCACTGGTTCGCGTGACGACCGGGCTTTTTCTGATGCCCCATGGGGCCATGAAGCTTTTCGGCTGGTTCGGGGGCAACCCGGAAAACACCGCCGAGTTCTTCAGCAAGATCGGCATCGAGCCGGCCATGCCGATGGTGATCGCCGTCGGCGCCGTCGAATTCTTCGGCGGGCTCCTGCTGGTGCTGGGGCTTTTCACCCGCCCGGCCGCCGCCGCCATCGTCGTGGTTTTGGCGGTCGCCGTCGAACGCGTGCATTTGGCCAATGGCTTCTTTGTCTACAATGGCGGCTACGAGCATGCCATGATGTGGGCCTTCATCGCGCTGGCGGTTTTTTTCCGGGGCGGTGGCGAGTTTTCGGTTGACCGGGCCGTCATCGGCAAGGAATTTTAGGCGAAATTCTGCCCACGTATTCCCGTCCCGACGGGAAGAAAATTTAAAGGCCTCCAGCCCGGCCCGAATCGGGGCCAGGCCAAGGAATGGCCGTATCGCATCACACGGAGAGGAAAACATGGATCTCGATCTTAAAGGCAAATCCGTCATCATCACCGGCGGCGGTTCGAACATTGGCCGCGCCATTACCCTCGGATTTGCGAAAGAAGGCGCGAACATCACGATCGCCGACATCGACCCCGGACAGGCGGAAAAGGTTGCGGAAGAAGCGCGCAAGCTTGGCGCCAGCGGCGCTCAGGTCATCAAGACGGACGTCACGGATTACGACTCCGTCGGCAAGATGGTCAACGCGGCGCGCGAAAAATATGGGCGCATCGACGTGCTGGTAAACAATGTCGGCTGGGACCGTCTGATGTTCTTTACGAAAACGACGCCGGACCTTTGGGAACAAATCATCAAAATCAATTTTGTCGGGGTGCTCAATTGCACGAAGCAGGTCCTCGATACGATGATCGATCAAAACGAAGGGGCGATCATTTCCATCAGCTCCGATGCCAGCCGTCAGGGCGAACCAACGGAAGCCGTCTATGGCGGCATGAAGGCGGCCGTGAACAGCTTCATGAAGACGATCGCCAAGGAAAACGGCCGCTTCGGCATTCGCTGCAACGTCGTCTGCCCAGGGATCACCGTTTCCGAAAGCCCCGAGGAGCTTGGCGAGAAAAGCATGTGGTCGACCAAAGACGTCGATTTCTCGGAGGATCAACTCGCGAAGGTCGCCAAGCTCATGCCGCTGAAGAAGATCGGCCGGCCAGGCGACATCGCCGGCGCCGTTCTGTACTTTGCTTCGAACAAGGTCGCGGGCCATGCCACCGGCCAGATTCTGAGCGTGAGCGGCGGCTACAGCATGATCGGCTAAGGGAAACCGTACGGGCGGGCAGCCCAAAGGGCCGGCGGCAAATCGGGGCCGCGGCCGGCCTGGAAAAACGGGCGCCCGCCCGGTTATCCCATGCAACCCACCCAAAGATATTGCTAAGATCGACCGATACGCCCCAAAACGGGCGCATGAGGGACGAGGGGAAACGGAAAATGTCAGGAACGGCTTCGGCCAAGGCGGCTTCCGCGCGGGCGCCGCGCCAGGAACTGGAAACGGCGGTCGTTCGTTTCGCGGGCGATTCCGGCGATGGCATGCAGCTTACCGGCGGCCAATTCACGCTGACGACCGCCCTTGCCGCAAACGATTTGGCGACCTTCCCGGATTTTCCGGCAGAGATTCGCGCGCCGGCCGGCACGACCTATGGCGTTTCCGCTTTTCAGATCAATTTCGGCGGACGGCGCATCAAAACTGCGGGCGACGCGCCCGACGTGCTGGTTGCCATGAACCCGGCAGCGCTGAAAGTGAATTTAAAAGATATCAAAGAAGGCGGCCTGGTCATTCTCGACACCGGCAGCTTCACCGAGCGCAATTTGCAAAAAGCGGGCTATGAGAAAGACCCGATCGGGGACGGCACGCTGGAAGGCTACCGCACGGTCAAGATCGACATCTCGAAGCTGACCCTCGAGGCGGTAAAAGCCCAGGAGCTTTCCAAGAAAGACGCACTCCGTTGCAAAAACCTGTGGACGCTTGGACTGATCTACTGGATGTACGGGCGCAACCGCGCCGCCACCAAGGCCTGGCTTGAAAAGAAATTCGCCAAACGGCCAGACCTTGCCCAGGCCAACATCGCCGCCATGGACGCCGGCCACGCTTTTGGTGAAACGGCGGAAATGCCAGCTGAAATCGGCGGCTTCACGATCCAGGAAGCCGACATCCAGCCGGGCCTTTACCGCACGGTCACCGGCAGCGAAGCCCTTGCCTGGGGCTTGGTGGCCGGCACGGAGCTGGCCGGTCTCAAGATGACCTTCGCCTCCTATCCGATCACGCCGGCGTCGGGCTTGCTGCACACCCTTGCGCGGCTGAAATCCTTCGGCGTCGTGACGTTCCAGGCCGAAGACGAGATTGCCGCCGTCTGCGCGGCGATCGGCGCGTCCTATGCCGGCACCCTGGGCGTAACGTCCAGTTCGGGCCCCGGCCTCGCCTTGAAGATGGAAGCGATCGGCCTTGGCATCAGCGTTGAACTGCCGCTTGTCATCGTCAATTCCCAGCGCGCCGGACCCTCGACCGGCCTGCCGACGAAAACGGAACAATCGGATTTGTTCCAAGCGGTCTGGGGACGCAACGCCGATAGCCCGCTTGCGGTGATCGCAAGCCGCTCGCCATCGGATTGTTTCGACGCCGCCATCGAGGCCGTGCGGATCGCAACGAAATATATGACGCCGGTCATCTTGCTGACGGATGGCTACATCGCGAACGCATCCGAGCCTTGGCGCATTCCCGATGCCAACAATTTTACGCCGATGCCGGTCACCTTCCGGACGGACCCGGAAGGGTTTAAGCCCTTCCTTCGGGACCCGAAAACCCTTGCACGGCCATGGGCGATTCCGGGAACGCCGGGGCTGGAACACCGCATCGGCGGCATCGAGAAAGATCACGAAAGCGGGCATATTTCCTACGATCCGGCCAACCACCAAAAGATGACAGCAACACGCGCCGCCAAGATTCAAGGGATCGCCAACGACATCCCGGCCCAGACGGTCGAGCTGGGCCCCCCCAAGGGCCGCCTGGCCATCGTCGGCTGGGGATCGACCTATGGGCCGATCGACCGGGCCGTCGCCAATTTGCTGGAAGAAGGGCTCGAAGTTTCCCACATCCATTTGCGCCACATTTGGCCGCTGCCGGCCAATCTAAAGGCCTTGCTGGAAGGCTTCGACCAGGTGCTGGTAGCCGAGATGAACAACGGGCAGCTAAGCACGCTGCTGCGCAGTCAATATTTGCTGCCGATCGAAGGCCTCAACAAGGTTTCGGGCCAGCCGTTCAAGATTGCCGAAATCGAAGCGGCCCTCCGCGCCCGCCTGGAGAAGTAGGATGAACGTAACCACCCCGCTCGAAAAGCTGACCCCGAAGGATTTTGCAACCGACCAGGAGGTGCGATGGTGCCCAGGTTGCGGCGATTACGCCATCTTGAAGGCGGTCCAGAAAACGATGCCCGAATTGGACGTGCCGCGCGAAAACATCGTCTTCGTTTCCGGCATCGGCTGCTCGTCCCGCTTTCCTTATTACATGGCCACTTACGGCTTCCATACGATCCATGGCCGCGCGCCCGCCTTCGCGACGGGGGTCAAGCTTGCCAACCCCGATCTAAGCGTGTGGATCGTCACCGGCGATGGCGACGGGCTTTCGATTGGCGGCAACCATTTGCTGCACATCCTGCGGCGCAATGTCGACGTCCAGATTTTGCTGTTCAATAACGAAATATACGGCCTCACGAAGGGGCAATATTCGCCCACTTCCCGGCTTGGAACGCGGTCGCCCTCCACGCCGACGGGCTCCATCGACAACCCCCTTTCACCGACGGAATTCGCCCTTGGGGCCGGCGCCCGTTTCGTCGCCCGCGGCATCGACACCCAGCAGAAATATTTGCCGGATTTGTTCAAGCGCGCCCATGCCCATGCGGGCGCTTCCTTTGTCGAAATTTTTCAGAACTGCATCGTTTACAACGACGGCGTCTTTACCGAGTTCACCGACAAAGCGGCCGCCGAGGACCGCCAGATTCACGTTGAGCATGGCAAGCCTCTCCGCTTCGGCAAGGATGGGGCGAAGGGCCTTCGCGTAAAACCCGGCAGCTTCGACCTGGAAATCGTGACGCCCGGCGAGAACGGCGTCACGGACGCGGACATCCTGCTCCACGACGAAACGAGCCATACCCTCGCCAATTTGCTGGCGGCGATGCAGCCCCCGCATTTCCCCATGGCGATCGGCGTTCTTTATTGCAATCCAACCGAATCCTATACCGCCCGGATCTCCCAGCAGATCGAGGAGGCGAAGGCGAAGGCCCCGCTCGGGGATCTCAACGCCCTGCTGCAGAGCGGCCACACCTGGCGCGTTTCCGACTAACGGCGCGCTGCCCGTAAGCGGGCCACTCTTGACGCCCTCCCCTCGCCTCGCCAAAGTGACGTTGGCATGACGATAAAGGTTGCGATCATCGGGGCCGGGCCGGCGGGTTTCTACACGGCCGATGCGCTAACGGAACGGGACGCGGACGTCGCGATCGACCTCATCGAATATTTACCCGCCCCTTACGGGCTGATCCGCGCCGGTGTCGCCCCGGACCACCAGACGACGAAAAAAGTCCAAAAAACCTACGCCAAGACGGCCCAAAAGCCGCAGCTTCGTTATTACGGCAACGTCAAGGTCGGCCGGGATGTCCGCCTTGACGAACTGCGCGAAATCTATGACGCGGTCGTTCTCGCCATCGGCGCCCCCAGGGACAACCCGGCCCGGATGCCGGGCGCGGACAAGCAGGGCGTCTATGGCTCGGCGGCCTTTGTCGGCTGGTACAACGGGCATCCCGATTTCCGCGACCTCAACCCCGATCTAAACACCCAGACCGCCGCCGTCATCGGCGTCGGCAATGTGGCGATCGACGTTGCCCGCGTGCTGGTGAAAACGCCGGAAGAAATGGCGACGTCCGATTTGCAGGATTACGCCGCCGAGGCCGTCGGCAAATCCCCGATCACGGACGTCTACCTGTTCGGCCGGCGGGGCCCGGTGGACGCAAAATTCACGAATGTCGAACTTCGGGAAATGGGCAGGCTGGAACAATGCGTGCCGATCGTGGACGCCGCCCAGCTGCCCGACGCGGTGACCGGGGATTACGAAGACCGGGACCTTCGCGTGCGGGCGAAAAACCTCGAGACTTTGAAAGAATTTGCCGGCCGCGATCCAAAGGAAAAGCCAAAGCGGGTCCATTTTGCCTTTCACGCTTCGCCTGTCGAAATCCTGGGCGGCGATCGCGTCGAGGGCCTTCGCCTGGAGCGCACCCGTGTCGAGGATGGTCGGGCCGTCGGCACCGGCGAGTATTTCGAGATCCCATGTGGCCTGGTGATCCCGGCCATCGGCTACCGCTCGGAACCGATCGAAGGTGCCCCCTTCGACGAGAAACGCGGTATCGTGCCGAACGAGGCGGGGCGGGTCGCGGACGGGCTTTACGCCGTCGGCTGGATCAAGCGCGGCCCCACCGGCACCATCGCCACCAACAAACCGGACGGTAAGCTTGCCGCCGAGCAGATTCTTGCCGATTGCAAGCCCGGCAAGCCCGGCCGCGCCGCCTTCGAGGCCCTGCTCCGGGAGAAAGGCGTGCGGCCCGTCTCCTTCTCCGAGTGGCAACGCATTGAGGCCGCCGAGGAGGCCGGGGCAACGCCACCGGCGCCACGCAAGAAATTCGACCGCGTCGAAGACATGCTCGACGCGCTTGACGGCGACAAGGCGACGCAGGAGGCCGGATAGCGCGGACGGCGAAAAAAGGACCGAAGAAGATGGGAGCGGCTTTCGAGCCGCTTTTTTTGGTTGGGGCGGCAGGATTCGAACCTGCGATCACGGGATCAAAACCCGGTGCCTTACCGCTTGGCTACGCCCCAATGTTGGCAACGAAATGCGCCGGCCAGAAACTAGGCGTAAAAAGCATGCGCCCGCAAGGGGAAGAGAGACCGCCCGCCCGTCTCCACTCGCCCGCAAGGATGCCGCCTTGTCATCGCCGCTGCCCCTAGGCTAGGATTCCATATGACCGGCTGGAAACTCGAAGGCATCTCGCAAACGGCACGCGAAGCGGCGAAAGCGGCAGCGCGGAAGGAAAAGATCCCCTTGGGCGATTGGCTAAACCAGTTGATCGAAAAGGCCGCCGGGGGCCATCCGAAAGACCCCAAGGGGGCGTCTGAGTCCGACCCGGACTAGCCCTACCCGCACTACCTTGCTTGACTTCGGCATTCCTCCCACCTAGTTTTTCCCTGATTCGCTGGGAATTTGCCTTATGCAACCCAGCGACCGGCAATGGAACAAGGTAGGGCAAATGGTTTCCCAATCTCCCTGGAGCATCAAGGGCATCGACCCTGAGGCCCGCGAAGCGGCAAAGATGGCCGCCCGCAAAGCCGGTATGACTCTTGGCGGCTGGCTGACGCGGACGATCCTCGCCGTCGCCTCCCACGAATTAAAACGCGGCGGCCAGCAGGCGGATGCGGACCTGATGGCCAGCGGCGGGCCCGACCTTTCGGCGCCACGGCCACCGGCCCTGACGGAAGAAGCGATCCTGAAAAGCATCCAGCAACTGATCCAACGCGTCGAGCATATCGAGCACATAACCCAGGAAAGCCTCGCCCCGGTCGTCGAGAAGGTCGATACCCTTGCCGAACGCGTCGAGGAAGTAAGCAGCAAGACCGGCATTGTCGGCGGACCGATGGAACGCGCCATGCAACGGCTGGCGGAACGGGTCGATCAAATCGAGACGGAAGAGGCCTCGCAGCCACAGGAAAGGCATCGGCCGCGCCGCAGCCGTCTGGCCCGCATGTTCAACCTTCCCTGAACGGGCCCTCTTCGTCTTAAGGGGACCCATCCAAACCGGGCCATGTGCTACACTGCCCTTGCCGCATCTCACCGAAAACCGAAGGGCCGATAGACCGACGCCATGACGACAAAAGGGGCCTGGCATCCAAAGGGCGTGAAGCCGAAAGCACGGCAGCTGGCCGAGGCGGCCGCGAAGGACGCGGGCATCCCCGTCGGCAAATGGATCGAGGCGGCGATCCTGGCCCACACGAAAAAAACCGGCACCGCCCCAACGCCCGCATCTGCAAAACTTCGCCTGCTCCCCGAGGCACCCGCCAAGAAAACCCCCCGCCCGGATGGCGAAGGGGAGCCTTACACCGCGCCCGCCAACCCCTTTCAACGAAAGCTCCGCTGGCTGGCGGCAGGGTCCCTTGTCTTTCTGCTTTTCCTCGTCGCCGCATTCGGGCTTTTCTGGGTTGGCGAGCGCAAGGGCCCCGCCCCCCACACCGCCGGCGACGGTGCGGACGTAAAGACCGCCGCCGGGATCTCCGCCAGCTCCCTGAAACAAATTCGCACCGCCGCCAAAACCGGCGACCGCGAGGCCCAGTTCGACCTCGCCATGCGCTATACCGCGGGCGAATGGGTACCGAAAGACGACCTGGCCGCTGCCGATTGGTTCGAGAAAGCCGCCCTCCAGGGCCATGTGGAAGCCCAATATCGCTTAGGACTCGCCTATGAAGCCGGTCAGGGCGTCGCGAAGAATTTGTTCGAGGCCTTCTTCTGGCTCCAAAGCGCGGCCGAACAAGGCCACGTCCAGGCCAAGTTCAAGACGGCGGTCGCCTACGCCGACGGCCTCGGTATCGAGGCGGATCCCGAAAAGGCCGCCGGGCTGTTCGGCACCCTCTCCGAACAGGGCCACCCCCAGGCCATGCGCCGCCTCGCCGATCTGTACGAGACGGGCGGCAAGGGGCTGGCGAAGGACCCGGAGGCGGCCGGCCTTTGGCGCGCCGCGGCGGAGGAAGTCGCCGCCCTGGACGCGCCGGGCCAAAAGAACGCCCAAATCGTCGTTCTTGAAAAAATCGGCACGCCGGCGGCACCCAAAGCGGCCCTCGATCAAGAGGCGCTGGCAATGGTGGAACGGCTGCTCACCCAGCTTGGCTTCGAACCGGGCCCCGCCGATGGGCGCATCACGGACGAAACGGAAGCCGCGATCCGTCTTTACCAGGCCTTTGCCGACCTGCCGGTCGATGGCAAGCCTTCCCAGGCCCTGCTTGAAGACCTTCGCGCGGTTTTTGAAACGGCGGGCATGCCCGCGGCCGAACGCCCCTAACCGGAAACGGCGCCGTCGGCAAGAAGGGCCCCCGGCGCAACCCACCAGCCGGGCCCCCGGCGGATGGAGGCGGCCGCGATCTCTGCGGCGGCCTGATCGCGATAAAGCCCAAAGCATGTCGGGCCGCTTCCGGACATGCGCGCAAGCAAACACCCGTTGCTTTGTCCAATCGCCTCCAGCACCTCGCCGATTGCGGGCAGAAGGCCCATGGCCGCTTCCGTCAAATCGTTTCGCCGCATGGACAAAAATTGGGCCAAGGCCTCCGCATCCGCCGGCACGGCTGCCATCGGCGCGGCGGCCGAATAGCGGCCCCCATGGGCACGAAAGACCGCCGCCGTGGAAAGAGGCAATCCCGGATTGACGAGCAAAAGGCCGGCCGGGGCCAGCCCTGCAGCCGGGGTCAATCGCTCGCCGATGCCACCGACGAAGGTGGCCCGGCCTTCGAGACAAACCGGCACGTCCGCCCCGAGGGCAAGACCCAGCCGCGCCATCTCTTCCGTCTCGATGCGAAGCTTCCAAAGACGCGCCAGCCCCAAAAGCGCCGCCGCCGCATCCGCCGAGCCGCCGCCGATGCCGGCAGCCACGGGCAGGTTCTTCGTCAACGCAATCGCCGCCCCTTGCTGCACCGAGGCAAACTCGGCCAGACGGCGCGCCGCGCGCAGGACAATGTTTTCCGCCTCGGGCATTTCGCCAAGAGCCGCGGCAAACGGCCCGGAAACGGAGAGTTGCAGAGGGCGGGCGGGCCGAAAGCAAAGCGTATCGGAAAGGCTCGCAAAGGCGACGAGGCTATCCAGAAAATGGTAACCGTCGCCGCGTTTGCCGAGAACGTGAAGGTAAAGATTAAGCTTCGCCGGTGCCGAAAGGCCGATGTCGGGCGACGCGATGTTGTCCGCCACCGTTTCTCAGTCGTCCTTCTCGATGCCGAGCGGCAGGCCGACCTTCAGCTTTGATTCGATGCTGGCGCGCAGCTCGGCATTCGCATCGAACGCAATGGCGCGCTGCCATTGAAAACGCGCTTCGTAACGCCGGCCAACCTGCCAATAGACGTCGCCCAGATGGTCGTTGATGATCGGATCGTGGGGACGCAGCTGCGCCGCCAGCTCAAGATGCGGCAACGCCTCGGCATATTTTCCGATCCGGTAGAGCGCCCACCCCAGGCTATCGACAATGTAGCCATCCTTTGGGCGAAGCTCGACGGCGCGCTCGATCAGGCGCTGCGCCCGATCCAGCTTCTGGCCCTTCTCCAGCCAGGAATAGCCGAGATAGTTGAGCACATATGGCTGGTTCGGCTGCAATTCCAGCGCCCGCAACAAATCCGCTTCCGCGGCTTCCCAGGCGTCCGATTGCTCGAGCGCAATGCCGCGGGCGTAGAAAAGCGTCCAGTGACGGGGTTCGATTTTCTTCGTGCGCTGGATCGCTTTGTCATAGGCCCGGATCGCCTCGGGGAAGCGCTCGCGCATGCGCAAAAGCGTGCCCAGTTCGACCAATACGTCAATCCGGTCCGGACGCTCTTTCGCCATTTTCTTCAAAAGGCGAACGGCGCGGTCGTCCTCGTCCAGAAGATCGTAATTCCGGGCAATGCGAAGGCGGCCAAGCCACCCCCACGCGGTTTCAGGCGGGATCTGCTCATACATGCGGATCGCGGCCCGATGACGCCCTTGGGTTTCGTAAATCTCGGCCACCAGGACGCGGGCATCGTTAAAATCTTTCCGTAAGCCCATCGCCAGCCGCGCAAAGATCAGCTCGAAGCCATAGCCGTTCTGTTGGTAAAGCGCGCTTTGCTGATGCAGCAGAAGGGAAAGGTTGTAAAAAACTTCCGCCAACCCCTCCTCGGGCGAACGCACCAGAGGCTTTGGCGTTTCCCCCCGGTCAATCCGGTCCCTTCCTTCGCTTAAAATCAGCGAGATGCTATCGTCGGAAATATATTGTTCGTAAAGAGTGCGCGCTTCTTCGCCGCGATTTTCCCGCTCGTAGAAATTCCCCAGCGCCTCAACAATGCGCAAGGCGAGCGAGTGGTTGCCCATCGCCGTTACGTAATTGCCTTCCGCCGAATCGACCTTGCCGCCGAGGTCGTAAAGCAGGGCCAGGTGGTATTTATAGATCGCTTCGAAGCCTTCCGCCTTCGCCAAGCTGCCCATGGTCGCGGCGGCTTGCTCTTCGGCCCCTTGGGCAAACTGCGTCCACGCCAAAAAAAGCGGCCGCAGATAGGCGTTTAACCCGCGCCGCGGGATCTTCCCCAGATAGGCCTCGGCCTCGGCATATTTTCCGGCCCGGAACGCCCGCTCCATCAGATAAAGGCCGGTGATCGGATCGTCCGGATAGCGTTCGAGAACGCGACCGGCAAGGGCATCGGCTTCTTCGAACCGCCCTTCGCCCGCCATCAGATAGAAGGTGCGGCGGAGAAGCTCGTGATTGTCCGGCTGAAATTCCAGGGCGGCCGCCATGAAATCGGCCGCCATGTCCAAATCGCGGAGAACCGCGGCATGCTGACCGGCGAGGTAGCTTCCGGCAAAGCTGGGGTCAAGGATGCCCGGCTGCCCGGCCCGGCGCATGTCGGCATTGCTCCGCTCCTCGTCGCAGGCAGCAAAAACGAAAGCCAGCGCGAGAAATGGCAGCGCGCGAAGAAATTTCCGGGAAAGAAGCGAAAAATACACCATCGTCCGCGATCGAAACCGAAAGGCCGAACCCCTTTCAAAGCAAAGGAAATGCATGAAATTTTGAGCCAGCGTAAGGGTTTTCCCCAAGCCCCGCAAGCCAGAGGGCGGCGGCAAAAGAGGCCGGCGGCCCCAGGGCGTCGCCACTCGCTACATGTTCGGGTAGTTCGGCCCACCCCCGCCTTCCGGCACCGTCCAGCGAATGTTCTGGGTCGGATCCTTGATGTCGCAGGTTTTGCAATGCACGCAGTTTTGGGCGTTGATTTGCAGCCGCGGGTTTGCGCCATCGTCGTCGCGGACGATTTCATAAACGCCGGCCGGGCAATAGCGTTGTTCGGGCGCGTCGAAACGCGCGAGGTTGACATCGATCGGCACCTTGGGGTCCTGCAGCACCAGATGGACCGGCTGATTTTCTTCGTGATTCGTGCTCGAGAGAAACACCGACGACAACCGATCGAAGCTAAGCACGCCATCCGGTTTCGGATAGGTAATAACGCGCGCCTTTTCTTTCGGCTGCAGGCTTTCGTGATCCGCATGGCCGTGGCGCAACGTCCAGGGCGCACGGCCGCGAAAAAGAATCTGGTCAAGACCGGTATAAAGCGTGCCGGCCCAAAGCCCCTTTTGAAAGGCGGGCCGAACGTTCCGCGCGCGATGCAGTTCGTCATACACCCAGGAATTCCGAAACGCTTCCGTGTAGGCAACCAGCTCGTTGCCGGCGGTGGCGCCGGCGCTTAACGCTTCGAACGCGGCCTCCGCCGCCAACATGCCGGATTTCATCGCCGTGTGCGTCCCCTTGATCTTGGGCACGTTCATCGTGCCGGCTTCGCACCCGATCAATGCGCCGCCGGGAAAGGTGAGTTTCGGAAGCGATTGCACCCCCCCTTCGTTTAGCGCCCGCGCCCCATAGGAAATCCGCTTGCCGCCCTCGAAGGTCGAACGGATCTTCGGGTGCGTCTTGAAACGCTGAAATTCCTCATAGGGGTTTAGGTAAGGGTTCGCGTAATCGAGCCCAATGACGAAGCCGACCGCCACCTGATGGTTCTCCAGATGATAGAGGAACGAGCCGCCATAGGTGTCCCCCGTCAAGGGCCAGCCCGCGCTGTGCACCACATGACCCGGCCGGTGTTTTTCCGGCGCCACCTCCCAAAGTTCTTTCAGGCCAATGCCATAGGTCTGCGGCGCCACGCCGTCGCGCAAGCGAAAGCGCGTCATCAGATCCTTGCCGAGGCTTCCCCGGCAGCCTTCGGCAAAGAAGGTATAGCGCGCGTGCAGTTCGATCCCCGGCTGATAGGTGGCAAGCTTCTCGCCGTCCTGGCCAATCCCCATGTCGCCGGTGGCAACGCCCTTCACGCTGCCATCCCCATGGGTAAGAATTTCGGCGGCGGCAAAGCCCGGATAGATTTCCACGCCCAGCGCCTCGGCCTGGCCCGCCAGCCAGCGGCACAGATTGCCAAGGCTGATGATGTAATTGCCGCGGTTGTGCAACGCCGGCGGCAACAGAAATGTCGGAAAGGAAAACCCGCCCTTTTCGGAAAGAAAAAGAAACGCTTCGGAACGCACCGGCGTTTCAAGCGGCGCACCACGCTCTTTCCAGTCCGGAAAGAGTTCGTTCAGCGCCCGCGGGTCCAGCACCGCGCCGGAAAGAATATGCGCACCGACCTCCGAACCTTTTTCAAGCACACAGACGCTGAAATCTTTTCCCGCTTCTGCCGAGAGCTGCTTGATCCGGATGGCCGCCGCAAGGCCGGCCGGACCGGCACCGACGATGACGACGTCGTAAGTCATCGAATCACGTTCCATACCGTTCCTCTTTTCTCCTGGTACAAGGGCGTCCTCGACCCTGCCAGTCTAACAGGATGGGCACGCCCTGGGGCCCATGCTAGGCTTCCCCCATGGAAACCACGGAGACCACACTTTTTCAACTGCGTTGGCTGATCGAAGCGGGCGCCGACGAAACCATCGGCGCCGAGCCGCGAAACCGCTACCAGGAAAGCGCGCAAAAAGCCTCGCCGACTTCGTCGCCCCAGGCGCCTTCCAGGACTGGGCCCCACGCGCCCCCCAAGGCCGAACCACGCCTCGCCGCCCAGCCATCCGCCACTCCGCCTGGCGCGCCTGAAACGGGCAGCGCGCGCAGCCTCGCCGATGCCGCAAAGAATTTGGAGGAACTGCGCGAAGCCCTGCTTCTTTTCGAGGGTTGCCCGTTAAAGGAAACCGCCAACCTCGTCTTCGCCGACGGCAACCCGAAGGCCAAGGTCATGTTGATCGGCGAGGCGCCGGGCGTTGAAGAGGACCGCCAGGGCCTTCCTTTCGTCGGCCCGAGCGGCAAGCTGCTCGACCGGATGCTGGCGGCGATCGGACTGGACCGGCGTTCCGTTTACATTTCGAACGTTCTTTTCTGGCGCCCGCCCGGCAACCGCACGCCGACCCCGGCAGAAATTTCGGCTTGCCTGCCTTTCGTCGAACGCCACATCGAACTCGTGGACCCGGAAATTCTTGTGCTTCTCGGCGGCCCGGCGGCAAAGACGCTGATGGGCCGCAGCGACGGGATCATGAAACTGCGCGGGAAATGGTTCGAATATGAAAGCCGGGGAATGAGCCGCCCGGTCCCCACCATCGCCAGTTTTCACCCCGCCTATCTGTTGCGCTCACCAATCCAAAAACGCGCCGCCTGGGCCGATTTTCTGGCCGTTCAGGCCAAGCTTCGCGGCGACGCGTGAGGCCAGCTGCCCTTGCCGATTGCCATTGATTCCGTTAAGGGAGCCCGCATGTTGAAGCGTCTGTTCGTTTGCCTCGGTTTCGCGGCTTGGTGCGTTCTCGCGAATTTTGAGATTGCCCCAAAAGCCGCGGCCGCCCCTGCTGCCGCCGGCCCAACGGCGCCCATCGCCGCTTCCCAGGCCGTGGTCCAGCCGGTGCTCACGCCCGAAGACCGACAGCGTTACCGGGAAATCTTCGCCCTGCAGGAAAAGGGCGAATGGGCCGCCGCCGACCGGCAAATGAAGAAACTTGAAAACCGATTGCTGGTTGGGCATCTCCTGGCGCAACGCTATCTGCATCCGACCGCGTATCGCTCAAAATTTGCCGAGTTGCGGCGCTGGCTCGACCGTTACGCAGACCATCCGGACGCCAGGCGCATCTACAAGCTGGCGCGACACCGAAAACCGAAAGACGCGCGCGCGCCGAAACGCCCCGTCGGCGTTTACATCACCGGAATGGAAAGACTGGGCGCAAATGCGAAAAGGGAACCGCGCCGTTCGGCAAAGGCGAAACGGGCCGTTCGCAAATTGCGCGCACGGGTAAATTACCGGCTGCGCAAGGGCGCGCCGCAAAGGGCCGAAAGCGCGCTCTATGACAAACAGCAAAACCGCCATTTAACGACGGCCGAATACGACGCCCTGCGGGCCCAGATCGCCGTCGGCTATCTGGGCAAGGGGGAGAACGAAAAATCCTATGCCCTTGCGTTCGCAAGCCTGACGCGTTCCGGCGCCGCCGTGGCGGCGGCCTATTGGACGGCCGGCCAGGCGGCATGGCGGCTCAAATGGTTTGACAAGGCCGCCGCCCATTTCCAGGCCCTGGCCCTCCTTGAAACCGCCGCGCCCGCCCTAAAAACAGCCGGCGCCTTTTGGGCGGCCCGAAACGAATTGATCCACCGCCGGCCGCAAAATGTCAGCCGCTGGCTGGTGCTCGCCGCGGATTACCCGCAGACCTTCTATGGCATCCTTGCCCGCCGGGCGCTTGGCCTGAAAACCGATTATCGCTGGGATGCGCCGCGCCTTACCCATGAAGATGCGGGCCGCATCGAAGCGACGGCCCGTGGCGTCCGCGCCCTTGCCCTGATCGAAATCGGCCAAACCTATCGGGCGGAGCGCGAGCTGCGCGCCGTCGCGGCCGAACCGGAACTTGCACGCCCCGTGCTGGCGCTGGCCACCCATTTCGGCCTGCCCTCCCTCTCCCTTCGCCTTTCGGGCCTGTTGAGCGATGGCGAAGGCCATCCGGGCGTTGCCTATCCGATTCCGCCCTGGGTGCCGGAAGAAGGCTATGTGGTCGACCGCGCCCTCCTTTACGCCATCATGCATCAGGAATCCGCTTTCAATGTTCGGGCAAAAAGCCCTGCCGGCGCGCATGGGCTTATGCAATTGCTGCCGGGCACGGCCAATCTGATGGTGCGCGGCCGTCCCTTTTCCGGCGTGCGGCGCAAAAATCTTTACAAGCCGGAACTGAACCTTTCGATCGGACAGAAATTTATCCAGCACCTTTTGAAGAACGAAAAGGTACAGGGCAATCTGTTCCTGTTGACCGCCTCATATAATGCCGGGCTTCGCCGCGTCACGAATTGGCAAAAGCGCATGCCCCAGGATGACGACGCGCTTCTTTTCATTGAAAGCCTGCCTTCCAGAGAAACGCGGATTTTCGTGAAGCGCGTTTTCCGTAATCTCTGGATCTACCGCGACCGGCTGGATCAAGCCGTGCCTTCGCTCGACGCCATTCTAGGTGGCGCCTGGCCAAGCTACGTTGCGTTGGACCAATGGAAGGAAGGAAACGAGGTAGCAGAATATGGCGATTGATGAATCCAGGACATTTCACCCCGTAAACATTGCGATCCTGACAATTTCGGATTCGCGAAGCGAAGCGGACGACAAATCCGGCAATGCGCTTGTGAAATATGCAAGCGAGGCGGGCCATATATTGGCGAAGCGCGCCATCGTTCGGGACGATCGCGAAACGATCGTTGCCACGTTGCGCGAATGGATCGCCGATTCGGGAATCGATTGCGTCCTTGCCACGGGCGGCACCGGGTTGACCGGCCGCGACGTCACGCCGGAAGCTTTTCGCGACGTCTATGAAAAAGAGATCGAAGGCTTCGGCGAACTTTTTCGCGCGCTTAGCTATGAGAAAATCGGCACCTCGACCATTCAGTCGCGCGCCACGGGCGGCGTTGCCAACGGCACCTTCCTCTTTGCCCTGCCCGGTTCGCCGGGCGCTTGCAAGGATGGCTGGGAAGGCATTTTGCGCTGGCAATTGGACAGCCGGTACCGCCCCTGCAATTTTGTCGAGTTGATGCCCCGCCTTCGGGAACGCTAGTTCCCGCGTTTCTTTTGCTGCCAGCGGCGATAGCTGTCGCCATCGTCCACATCCTCCAGGCTTGCGGCGCGGGCAACGCGAAGAGGGCCCAGATTGCCAAGCGTGTCCGAAAACGCATGGGGCGAGGACCAACGCACCCGCCGAAAGGGATGGAAGGGCGCGACGCGGCGGCGAAACCCGACAAGCCAATAGCCGCCATCGGGGGAAGGCCCGAGAACGGCCGCGTGATTTTCCAAGGCGCGAAAGGCTTGCGCGATTGCATCCGCCGTCGCATCGGGAATGTCCGACCCGATCAGGACAGCCGGGCCGGGCGGAAGCCTGTTAAAAGCCCGCGCCATGCGGCAACCAAGATCGCCAAACCCCTGCCCCATGGGCTCCGCCTGGCGCGCCCGCGGCCAAACATGGGCAATGCCGCGAACATCGTCCGGCGTCACCGCAAGCCAAAGCCGCCAACGCGGATCCGAAAGCCTTTCCAACATGGCCGCCGTCGTCTGACGATGAAATTGCCATGCCGGCACGGCACCGATTTCGGCGGCCAGACGCCGCTTCACCCGGCCAAGACGCGGCGCCTTCGCAAAAAGAATCAGATGGCGGCCAGGCGCCGGACGCCGATGGCAAAAAAATTTTGTTTTCGTCTTCATCCATAGAGACGGCGAAGCTGCCGTGGCGGCACGCCAAGAAAATAAAGGGCAAGGCAAAGAAGGTTGCGAAACGGCCGGCGCCAATAGCCGTCCTGTTCATAGCGTTCCGCCGAGGTTGCCAGGGGTTGGGCGAGCAGGCAAAGCCGCGCGCGACCCAAACGGCGCACGAATTCGACGTCCTCCATGATCGGAAGCGACCCATAGCCGCCCATTGCCTGGTAAAGCGCGCGGGAAAGCAGCAATCCCTGATCCCCATAAGGAAGCCCGAAAAGGCGGCAGCGCCAGGCAACGATTTTTTCAAGCCTTCGCGCCGATGGCGCCGCGCTGGCGAGGGCAAAACGAAAAGCCGCGGCCTTGCGGGTGTTTTCCGGCGCGCCCATGAAAGCGTCAACCGCCGCCGCCCATTGCGGCGTCGGCGCGCTATCCGCATGTAGAAAAAAAAGCCACTGCCCGCGCGCCGCATGGGCGCCGGCGCGAAGCTGACTGCCGCGGCCGGGCGGGCGGGCGGCGGTTTGCGTTCCGGCGGGTGCGGGCAGGATTTCGGCGCCGAAGCTTTTTGCGATGGCTTGGGTCCCATCCGTCGAGCCGCCATCGGCAACCAGGATTTCGTACTCGGCGCCAAGCCCGCTTTCCCGGATCGCTGCAAGGGTGCGCGCAAGATGGGCGGCCGCATTCCAGGTGGGCAGGACAATGCTGAGAAGAGGGTTTTGCGGCATAAAAAATTGCCCGGTTTTTTCCCTGTTTAACACAGAAGCCCCCGGGCGCCACGCAAGCCCTGGCACATCCCGCGGCGGATCGGGGTTCTGGCGCCAAGGATCCGTGCTAGAATCGCCGCGTCGCGGCCACCGCATGGCTGAAAAGCGTGGAGCGAGAAAGCGTGCCGGATTTTTCTTTAGAGATGGATGCCCCCGGCCAGGTCGCCGGGATCGACGAAGTGGGCCGCGGACCGTTGGCCGGCCCCGTCGTCGCCGCCGCCGTCGTTCTCGACCCCGCCACCTTTCCGGAAGACCTTTGCCCGTTCATAAAAGATTCGAAAGCGTTGACGGCAAAGCGCCGCGAGCAGCTTTTGGAAAGGCTCCTCCCCCTGGGCCGGATCGGGCTTGGCGCGGCAAGCGTTCGGGAGATCGACCGCATCAACATCTTGAACGCGACGATGCTGGCCATGGCCCGCGCCGTCGCGGCGCTGAAAACGACGCCGGCGCTGGCGCTGGTGGACGGCAACCGGGCGCCGAACCTTGCCTGCCCGGTGCGCACCGTGGTCCGCGGCGAAAGCGTGAGCCTTTCCATTGCCGCCGCGTCGATCGTCGCCAAGGTGACACGCGACCGGCTGATGGCGCGGCTGGCGGCGCGCCACCCGGCCTATGGCTGGGAGCGCAACGCGGGCTATGGCACCACGGCCCACCGTGACGCCCTTTTTGCCCATGGGGTGACCCCACATCACCGGCTTAGCTTCCGCCCCATCCCCTATATCTTGAGTCAGGTGGCCGGGGCGGCGTAACATATTGATTCAATGACGATTCTTTTGTTTTTCCTTTGACCTCGCCGACCCCTTTCCCCATCCTCCAGCCCATGGCAAAGGCAACCCCGCGCAACGACATCCGCATCGGCGATTGCATCCAGGAGATGAACGCGCTTTCGCCCGGCTCGGTCGACATGGTGTTCGCCGACCCTCCCTACAATCTGCAGCTCGGCGGGGATTTGCGCCGGCCAAACGACAGCCGCGTCGATGGCGTCGACGACGCCTGGGACAAGTTCGGAAGTTTTGCCGACTACGATGCCTTCACGAAGAAGTGGCTTGCGGCGGCCGGAAGGGCCTTGAAGAAGGACGGCACGCTTTGGGTCATCGGCAGCTATCACAACATCTTTCGCATCGGCGCCGAACTTCAGAACCTTGGCTTTTGGATCCTGAACGACATCGTTTGGCGCAAGACGAACCCGATGCCGAATTTCCGTGGGCGGCGTTTCACGAACGCTCATGAAACCCTGATCTGGTGCGCCCGCGAAAAGGCGAGCCGGTACCGCTTCAACTACGATGCCATGAAGGCGTTGAACGAAGGCCTGCAAATGCGAAGCGACTGGCTGCTTCCCATCTGCAACGGCCAGGAACGCCTGCGCGAGGATGGGCACAAAGTGCACCCAACCCAAAAACCGGAAGCGCTTCTTTACCGCGTCCTCCTGGCCGCGACCCAGCCCGGCGATCTTGTCCTCGATCCCTTCTTCGGAACGGGCACGACCGGCGCGGTTGCAAAAAAACTGGGACGCGATTTTATCGGCATCGAGGAAAATTCGGCCTATGCCGATGCCGCCCGCAAGCGCATTGATGCGGTAACGCCGGTAAGCGAAGCCGAATTGCTGCAAACGCCCTCGAAGCGGGACGCGCCGAGAATTCCTTTCGGTTCGCTTGTCGAACGCGGCCTGCTGGCACCGGGGGAATTGCTGTTCGACGCCCAGCGGCGCTTTCATGCCCAGATCCGTTCGGACGGCGATCTCGCTTTCATGAACCAGCGCGGCTCGATCCATCAGATCGGCGCCCTCGCCCAAGGCAGCCAGTCTTGCAATGGCTGGACGTTCTGGCATTACGAATCAAACCAGGGCCCCGCCCCCATCGACGCGCTGCGCCAGCGCCTGCGCTCGGAACCCCGCTAGGCCAGGATGGCCCGAAGCCGGTTTTCCACAAACTTTCCCCGGATGTAAAAAAAAATAATCTTTACTTTTCAGGCATTTGGTGGCTTATCCACAGTTTAAATCTTTGTTAACCATTTATTCGTCTAATAGTTGCGCAAAATGAAAGCCACCTATCTTAATGCGTGTGCATTAAGCCATAGGAACCAGGAATGTCCCGGGATACGCGGCGTGAAACGCCAGGGGGGTAAAGCGATCCCGAGAGACGGAGGCCGGGCCAAGGAGCCGAGCCATGCGAAATGCGAAACCGACCCCCCAAGGCCCATGCGCGGAGCTTGCACGCCCGGCGCATCGGCGCACGCAACGCCCGGCCTGGGCGGCCCCAACTTTTTCGAAAGGCAGTGCGCGCGCGCCTCATTGGCGCTCGGAGAGCAGCGTGAACAGCGATAGCACATCCCATGTCCTGATCGCCGATGACAACGTCGCGATGAAAGACGTCGTCATGACGATCCTGCGCGTCGCCGGCTTCGACACCCGCGGTGTCGACAATGGGGCGGACGCCATCGAAGCCGTGCAGCATGGCGATTATGACCTTGTTCTGATGGACATCGAAATGCCGAAATTGAACGGCATCGATGCGACCCGGGCCATTCGCGCACTTCCCAATGCAAAAAGCCGGGTGCCCATCGTGGCGTTTACCGGAAACGTCACCCTGGAAGATCAGGAAAGCTTTTACCAGGCCGGCATGAACGATTTTGCGCCCAAGCCGATCGCCGCGGACGAATTGGTCGCGCTGGTGGAACAATGGACCGGCGACACACCGCCCGATGCAGAGGAACGCGCCTATTCGCCCCCCCTGCTGGAGCCGATGACCCTTGCCGATCTCGAGGCGGTGATCGGACGCGAATCGATGACCGATCTTCTCGTGCTTTTTGACGAAACCGCCGGCACCCACGCCGATGCCATGCGCCGCGCGGGCGAAAACCAGGACCCGGACATGCTGGCCAAAAACGCCCACGACCTTAAAAGCGTTGCTGGCAATTGCGGCTTTTCCAGGCTAAGCCGCCACGCCGCCGCCATCGAGACGGCCTGCAAGGAGGGCGATGCAACCCGCGCCTTCGCCCTTGCCCGTCACGTGGATAAAATCCTCGCCGAATCGCGCGTCCTCTTGAAGGCGACCTACCCGGACATGCGCGCAAGGCTGCAAGCCTCCGCTTAAAACATCACGTCTTGTCCGCCGCGCGCACATGGGCAATCACTTTGCGCATGGCCGACGGCAATGCGTGATCGCCAAAGCCTTCCGGCGGGCACCAAAGCGTATTTTCCGGCGTCCGCATGCGGGCCTGGGTTTCCGCCACCAGGACGGAAAGCTCCAGCCGAAAATGGGAAAAGTCGTGGCGCACGGAGCCCGGCAATGGCCGCTTGGCTTTGAGCTTCGCCGCCGGCACGGGCGCGGCGCCCCAGGCCTCGGCCGTGGTCCACGCCCCCGCCCGCCAATCGGTTGAGGGGATTTCCATCATGCCACCGAGAAGCCCCGTTTCCGGGCGGCGGCGCAGCAGGACGGCGCCATCGCCGCGGCGAAGCCAAAAGGCAACGCCATGGCGCACCGGCCGACGCGGACGCCGAAGGCGTTTCGGCAAATCCTCCACAAGGCCGGCGGCCAGGGCGTCGCAGGCGAACGCCCAGGGGCAATGGGAACAATCCGGGCGCGAAGGCCGGCAAATGGCGCCCCCCAATTCCATGATCGCATGGGCGTAATCGCCCGGCCGCCGTTTTGGGGTCAACGACGCGGCCGCGGCGCGAATTTCTTTTTTCGCCTTCGATACCGGTTTGGCAATGGCAAAGAGACGGGCGATGACCCGTTCGACATTGCCGTCCACCACCGTCGCTGGCTTTTCGAACGCGATCGCCGCGATGGCGGCGGCGCTATAGGGGCCAATGCCGGGGAGCGCCAGCAACCCCGCTTCGTCCTCGGGAAACCGGCCCCCCAGCTCCTCGGCAACGATCCGCGCCGTGCGATGCAGATTGCGGGCCCGGCTGTAATAGCCAAGCCCCTGCCAGGCATGGAGCAACGCATCGCGATCGGCCCCGGCCAAGGCCTGCAGCGTCGGCCAACGATCAAGAAATTTGCGGTAATAGCTTTCGACGGTCGCGGCCTGGGTCTGCTGCAGCATGATTTCGCTCAACCACACCCGATAGGGGTCCGCCTTTTCTCCCTTCTCCGCCCGCCACACGAAAGACCGGTGCCCCCGGTCGTACCAGCGAAGCAGCGCGGACGCGAGACGGCGCGCCTCCTTGGCGTCTTTTTGCAGCGCCGTTTGCCTGGTTTTCATCCTTATGCACCGCTTCCCACTTCGCCGCTTCCGGCTTAGCATAGGGGCCAAGCCCGGAGAAAAGGAAGGACAAGGCCACCATGTCCCTGAAACGATTTGGGACGCGCACCCTTGCCCAGCTTGTCCCGCCGATCACGGCGCGGGCGCTGGGGCATCGCGGCAGCGCCGTCGCCGGGCTGATTACGAAATGGCCGGAAATCGTCGGACCGGCCATCGGCCGGGCAAGCCTGCCGAGAAAGCTGGTCTTTCCGAAAGGCGCGCGCAGCGACGGCACCCTTTACGTCGCCGTCGCCAGCCATCTGGCGACAGAGCTGCAGCATCTGGAACCCATGGTGCTGGAGCGGATCAACGGTTTTCTTGGTTATGGGGGCGTCAAACGGCTGCGGCTGGTGCAGGACATGACGTTGCAAGCGCCCAAACCCTTAAAAGAAGCCGCTGCAAACGAAAAGCCGGAACCCGCAGCCGGGGCTGGCCCCGCAGAAGCTGGTCCCGCCGGGGAGACCCTGCACGCGGCGCTGGACCGCCTTGGCAAAGCCGTCGCTGCCCATGCCAAGGACCAAGAACCCCTTAAAAAATAGCGGCGTAGCGCCAATATGCGCGGCTTGCCGCCTTCCGCCCTCGCCCCTATACTGCCCCTCGATATGCCATATCTTGTAGGTTGCCGGCGGGCTCTCCGCCATATCCTGTTTCTTGGACTCCTCGTTCTGCCGATTTATGGCTGCGATACGGAGGAGACGTCTTCCGGGGCGGCCATGGACGCGGCGCCTGGGCCGGTGCGCGCCCTGGGCTCGGCCTCGGCCCCGGTGACGATCATCGATTATTCGTCCCTCACCTGCCCCCATTGTGCAAAATTCCACATCGAGACGCTGCCGGTGCTGAAGGCAAATTATATCGACACCGGCAAAGTCCGGTTTCTTTTCCGCAATTTCCCGCTCGACGGCGTCGCCCACAAGGCGGCCATGCTTGCAAGCTGCACGTCCGACGATAAATATTTTCAATTTCTCGACGTCTTGTTTGCGCGGCAGCGGAAATGGGCGGGATCGAACGACCCGCGAACGGAACTCATGAACCTTGGCAAGATGGCCGGCATCGACGAAAAAAGTTTCGATGCCTGCATGAAAAATTCCGAGCTTGCCGATTCCATTTTGGAAGAACGCCTCTATGGCGAAAAGACCTATGAGATCACCTCGACGCCGACCCTTATCATCCAGGGCAAAAAACATGTCGGCGCGTTGGCTCCGGAAGGGATCGATGCGCTCCTCGGCCCTATCTTGAAGGAAGCGGAGGGAAGCTGACTTGCAGTTTCTAAAACTCTCTTTGCTGGGGTTTAAATCTTTCGTCGATGCGACGGAGTTGCCGATCGCGCCTGGGCTTACCGGCATCGTCGGACCAAATGGGTGCGGCAAATCCAACCTTGTCGAAGCGCTGCGCTGGTCCATGGGGGAAACCTCGGCAAAGCAGATGCGCGGCAGCGAAATGGACGACGTCATCTTCAACGGAACAACGAACCGGCCCGGGCGCAATCTGGCGGAAGTAACGTTGCTGCTCGACAATCAAGAACGCGGCGCGCCGGCAATGTTCAACGATCATGACGAGCTGCAGGTTTCCCGCCGGATCGAACGCGGCGAAGGATCGCTTTACCGTGTCAACGGCCGCGACGTCCGGGCAAAGGACGTCCAGCTTCTGTTCGCCGACGCGACGACCGGCGCACGCTCTACCGCGCTGGTCAGCCAAGGCAAGATCGGCGCCATTATCAATGCGAAGCCCCAGGACCGCCGCGGCCTGCTCGAAGCGGCAGCGGGCATCGCCGGCCTGCACAGCCGCCGACACGAAGCCGAGCTGCGCTTGCGCGCCGCGGAGACGAATCTCGGGCGCGTCGACGACGTCATCGAAACCCTTAAAGTCCAATTGCAGGGCCTAAAACGGCAGTCGCGGCAAGCCACTCGCTATCGCCGCCTCAGCGAGCGCATCCGCGAGGTCGAAGCGCTTTTGCTGCATTTGAAATGGATTGCCGCCCGCGCCGAAGTTGAAGCGGCCGAAGGGCATCTCGCCCAGGGGGAAACGGCCGTGGCCGAAAGCACCCGCCAAGCCGCCGTTGCGGCGACGGCCCAGGCCGAGATAGCGGAAACGCTTCCAGAACTTCGCAAAAGAGAGGCCGAAGCCGCCGCCGAATTGCAGCGCTTTCTTCTTGCCCGCGATGGGCTGGATGCGGAAGAGGCGCGCGTGCAATCGGCCCATAAGGAATGCATCGAACGCATCTCCCAGATCGAGAACGACCTGTTGCGCGAAGCGGCCCTTGCCAACGACGCCATGGCGGCGTTGGAGCGTTTGAAAGAAGAGCAAAAAATCCTGCGTGCCGCCCGCGAAGGCGAAGACGAGGCGCAAACCCAAGCGGCCGAAAACCTGGCCGTGGCGACCACCGAGGTTGAAACCCTGGAGGCGGAACTAAACGCGCTGACCGAGCGCGTCGCCGCCGACGAAGCGCGCAAGGTAAAGCTTTCGGAAGAATTGCACGATTTGGAATCGCGGCTGACCCTAATCGATGCCCATCAAAAAGACCTGGCCGAACGGCGCGAAAGGCTGACCGCCGAAGCCGTTGAGCCGGAAATCCACCGCGAAGCGCAAGCCGCGCTTGCCGCGGCCGAGGCATGCGCGGAAGAAGCCCGTGAAGCGATGGAGACGGCGGACCGCATGCGCGACGCCCTCCACGAAGAGGCAAATTTGGCGCGAAGCCATCTCCACGAGGTGGAAGCCGCCCTGGCGCGGCTGCGCGCCGAGGAAGCGGCGTTGACCGAATTGTCAAGCGAAGCGGCGCTTCAGGACTGGACACCGCTGGTCGATGCGGTCGCCATCGAGCCCGGCTATGAGGCCGCCATAGGGGCAGCCCTTGGCGACGACCTGAACGCGGCAACGGATGCCAGCGCACCCGTTCATTGGCGCGGCGCCACCACCGCCGCCGAACGCCCCCCCTTGCCGGAAGGCGCGACGCCGCTTAGCGCCTATGTGCGCGCCCCCGACCTCCTCGACCGCCGGCTTTCCCAAATCGGGGTTGTGCCCGATGCCGAGACCGGCGCGCGCTTGGCCGCCACCCTTTGCCAAGGCCAGCGGCTGGTTAGCCGCGAGGGTGCCCTTTGGCGTTGGGACGGGTTTGAAGCCAGCGCCCAAGCCCCCTCCACAGCGGCGACCCGGCTTCGCCAACGCGCCCGGCTGCAAACGCTTCGCGACGAATTGGTTGCGGCCGAAAGCCGGGTCACGGAACAAACAGAAACCTATCAACGCCGCGCGGCGGCGGCGGAAGAAGCGGCGGAAGGCGCGCGGGAATCACGCCGCACCTTGGCAACAGCCGAAGCGGCCCTTGTCGAGGCGCGCGAGGCCCATGCCGCGTTCGCGCAAAAAAGCGCCGAAACGAATTCGCAGCTTTCGGCCCTTGAAGAGGGCAGCCAGCGCGCCGCCACCGACCGCGAGGAAGCCGCCGCGCGCATGCACTCCGTACAGGCGGCGCTGGCGGACTTTGGCGATTTGCAAGAAGCAAGAGGCCGCGTCGAAACAAAACGCCAGGCGCTATCGCAGCGGCGCATCGGCATGTTCGAATGCCAAGCCATCCATGACCGCCTGCGTCAGGAAGGCGCGGCGCGCACGGCCCGGCTCCATGCGATCGAGGCCGAGGCCATTTCCTGGCAAAAGCAGGCCGAGGGCGCCGAAGAGCAGCAAAGCCAGTTGAAAGAGCGCCGCCAGGCCGCCGACGAAGAGCAACACCGCCTGGCCGCAATGCCGGCGGAAATCGCGGCCAAGCGGGAAGACCTCGTCGCCCGGATCGATGCCGCCGAGAACGTCCGCAAGGAAGCGGCCGACCGCCTCGCCGAAGGCGAAAGCCGGCTGGCGGAAAAAGACAAAGCCCTAAGATCGGCGGAACGCGAGCTTGCCGACGCCCGGGAGAACCGCATCCGCCTGGAGGCGCAGGTTGCCCAGGCGACCCAGGCCCTTGCCGTCATCGTCGAACGGATCCGTGAGCGCCTTGAATGCGCGGCGGAAGAAGCGGCGGAGGTCGCCGGCCTTCAAGAAGGCGACGCCCTTCCCGACCTGACGGAAATTGAGGAAAAATTCGAGCGCTACACCCGCGAGCGCGAGCGCATGGGCCCGGTCAATCTGCGGGCCGAGGCGGAAGCCGAAGAGCTGGAGGAGCGCATCGCCGGCATGACGGCGGAGCGCGAGGATCTGGTAGAAGCCATTGCCCGGCTTCGCAAAGGGATCGCCGAGCTGAACCGCGAAGGGGAGGCCCGCCTGATGGCCGCCTTTACCCAGGTCGACACCCATTTCCGCGATCTGTTCACCCGCCTGTTTGGCGGCGGCCAGGCCTATCTGAAACTCACCGAATCGGACGACCCGCTTGAGGCGGGCCTCGAAATCATGGCCAGCCCGCCGGGCAAGCGCCTGCAGATCATGTCCCTTCTTTCCGGCGGCGAGCAGGCGCTGACGGCCATCGCGCTGCTGTTTGCCGTCTTTATGACCAATCCGGCACCGATCTGTGTCCTGGACGAAGTCGATGCGCCCCTCGACGACGCGAATGTCGACCGTTTTTGCACCCTGGTCGAGGAAATTGGCCGCAGTTCCAAGACGCGCTTTCTTGTCATTACCCACCACCGGATGACGATGGCCAGGATGGATCGCCTGTTCGGGGTCACCATGAGCGAGAGGGGCGTTTCGCAGCTCGTCTCGGTTGACCTGCAAGATGCGGAGCGGATCCGCGCCACCGCCTGAACCGTCCCGGCAAGCCCCTTGTAACCTTATGAGGAAAAAGCCTTTTTTTGGCTTCCCCCGCGCCACTTGGCATGCTTGACAGCCCGAAACCGCGCACCTATGTTGCCCCGAACTTGGCGCTGACGCCTTGTGGAAACGCAAGCGCAATCCGTCGATGACCGAAGACCAACGGCCTCCTTCAATCAAGGATCTGGACAAGAAAATCCAGAAGGCCCGTGACGCGCAGGCTGCACCCGATTCCGGCCCCCCGCAGCCGTCGCCCGTAGGGCAAGCGCTCCGCCTGGCTGTCGAGATGGCATCGACGCTTTTCGTCGGCGCCGGGCTGGGCTGGCTTTTGGATCGGTGGTTGGACACCCGGCCCTGGTTCTTGTTGGTGTTTTTGCTCCTCGGAGGTGTCGGGGGCCTGTTAAACGTGTACCGGACCGGAAAACGCTTCAACGGCCCGGCGGAAAAAGAAAAGCGAAGCGAAGATAGCGAAGATTAAGACCCACCCTTAAGCGGCGAGAGGAAACCGAGTGGCGGCCGAACATAGCCCACTAGACCAATTTGCGATCAAACGCTTTGCCGATTTGCAGCTGGGCGGGATCGACGTTTCCTTCACGAACTCTTCGGCAATGATGGTTGCCGTTATCGTTCTCGTGACGCTCTTTATGACGTTGAGCATGCGCCGGCACGCAATGGTGCCTGGCCGCTGGCAGCTTTTGGCGGAACTTAGCTACGAATTTATCGCCAAGACGGTGCGGGACAGCATCGGGTCCGAGGGAAAACGCTATTTCCCGTTCGTCTTTACGCTTTTCATGTTCGTTCTGTTCAGCAACATGCTTGGCCTCATCCCGCACAGCTTCACGGTAACCAGCCACATCATCGTTACCTTCATATTGGCAGCCGCCATCTTCATCGGCGCCACGGTTCTCGGCTTCGTGCGCCACGGCTTAAAATTCTTCACGTTTTTCCTGCCGCCCGGCGTGCCGGTTTTCCTGGCGCCGCTGCTGGTTCCGATCGAGCTTGTCTCCTATCTTTCGCGCCCCGTAAGCCTTTCCGTGCGTCTTGCCGCCAACATGCTGGCCGGACATACGATGCTGGCCGTGTTCGCCGGCTTCGTCGTCGCGCTTGGCGTATTCGGGATCGCGCCCTTTGTTTTCATCGTCCTGCTTTATGGCCTGGAAACACTGGTGGCGTTTTTGCAGGCCTATGTGTTTGCGGTGCTTACCTGCATCTACATTGGCGATTCGATCCATCTGCATCATTGATGCAAAACCACTTTTTTAACCAACAACCCTAAGAAGAAGGAAACGGACTATGGATGTTGAAGCAGCAAAACTCATCGGCGCAGGTCTAGCGACGATCGGCGTTGCGGGTGCCGGCGTGGGTATCGGTACGATCTTTGGTGAATACGTTGCCGGCGGCTTCCGGAACCCGGCGGCAGCGCCGAAGATGTTCGGGAACGTCCTTTTGGGCTTTGCCCTTGTCGAGGCGGTTGCGCTTTACGCCCTCGTCATGGCCTTCCTCATTCTGTTCGGCTAAGCCGAAAACGAAAGAGGTCGCAAGGAGACCCCCATGCCTCAGATGGTCATCCCGGATTACGCACCGCAGATCGTGTGGCTTGTCCTAACGTTCGCGGCGCTTTATTTCGCCATGGCAAAGTTTGCTTTGCCAACGGTGGAACGCGCCCTGGAAGAACGGCGCAAGCGCATCGACGCAAATCTGGAACGCGCCAACGCCTTAAAGGAAGAGGCGGAGGCCGCGGCGGCTGCGTATGAAGAAACACTCGCCAAGGCACGGGACGGCGCCCACGATGCGCTGCGCCAGGCCGCCGAGGCGCTTGCGGCGGAAGCCGAAAAACGGACCGAGGCGTTCGATGCCACCCTGGCCGAGAAGACGAAGACGGCGGAAGGGCGCATTTCAAAATTGCGGGAGAAGGCCCATGCCGAAACCCGCAACGTGGCCACCGAGGTGGCAAGCGCCATCTCGGCCAAGCTGATCGGGGCGAGCGTGCCGGGGGATCAAGTGCAGCGGGCCGTCGAAGCCGCGTTGAAGGAAGAAATCTGATGTTTGAATCGCTCTTCTTTTGGGAAGCCCTGGCGTTTGGCATTTTTGTGGCGGCCCTCTTCAAACCGGTTCGGAACAAGGTTCTCGGGCTGCTGGATCAGCGCATCGAAACCATCCGAAATGAAATCGAAGCGGCCGAACGGCTGCGCGAAGAGGCGCAAAGTACGCTTGCGAGTTTCCAGCGCAAGCAGCGCGACGTGATCCAGGAAGCGGAAAAAATCCTGGCCCATGCGAAGGAGGAAGCCGCCCGCCTTCAGGAACAGGGTCTGAAGGATCTGGAAACCGTGTTTGCACGGCGCCAGCGCATGGCAGAAGAAAGCATCCGCCAGGCGGAACTGGAAGCAGAGCAGGAAATCCGCGGCCGCGCCGTCGAACTTGCGGTGGCAAGTGCGGCGAAAGTCTTGGCCGACAATCTGGATGGGTCGAAGGCAAACGCGCTGATCGATCAGGCAACCGCCGAACTGCCCGCCAAACTTCACTAAGCGATTACGCCGTTTCCGTCTCGTCCGGGCGCCAGCGAAGCACCGGGTTGCGTGCCGCCTGGGTTTCGTCCAGCCGGCGGCGTGGCGTTTGCTTTGGCGCCGCCTGAAAATGGGCAACGTCGCCCGTCTTTAACTTTTCCATCAACGCTTTCACCGTGGCGATGAAGCTGTCGAGCCCTTCTTTGCTTTCGCTTTCCGTTGGTTCCATCAACATCGCCCCATGCACGACAAGGGGGAAATAGATCGTCATCGGATGGAATCCCTCGTCGATCAGGGCCTTTGCAAAATCGAGGGTCGTGATCCCATGGGCGCGCAAGGCGCTGTCATCGAAAAGCGCCTCATGCATGCACGGGCCGGTATAAGGGGCGGAAAGCACGTCCTTTAAGGACGCCAGCAGGTAATTCGCGCTTAGAACCGAATCCTCCGCCACCTGGCGAAGGCCGTCCTTGCCGTGGCTCAACATGTAGGTGAGCGCGCGGACAAACATGCCCATCTGCCCATGAAACCCCTTCAGGCGGCCGAACGGCATCGTTCCGGGCGGCGCCCCCTCCGGCCCTTCGGCCAAGCGAAACCCCTGATCGTCGTGGATCAAAATGGGATAGGGCGCGTATGGGGCAAGTTCGCCGGAAAGCACGACCGGACCGCTGCCGGGGCCGCCGCCGCCATGGGGCGTCGAGAAGGTTTTGTGCAGATTGATGTGCATGCAATCGATGCCGAGATCGGCGGGCCGCACCCGGCCGACAATGGCATTGAAATTCGCGCCATCCGCATAGAGAAACCCGCCGGCGTCATGCACGGCGTTGGCCACGTCGAGAATCGCGTTCTCGAAAAGGCCGCAGGTGTTCGGGTTGGTCAGCATGACCGCCGCGACGTCTTCGCCCAGTTTTGCCCGCAAGGCCTCGAGATCGACGCGCCCGCGCGCATCGCCCGGAACCGGGTCCACCTGATAGCCAAGGGCCGCCGCCGTGGCCGGGTTCGTCCCATGGGCGGATTCGGGCACCAGCACGCGCCGGCGCGCATCCCCACGCGCTTTCAGCGCCGCATGGATCGCCATCATGCCGCAAAGCTCGCCCTGAGCCCCCGCCGCCGGCGACATGGCAACCGCCGGCAGGCCCGTCAGCGCCTTCAACCAATCCGCCACCGCCTGGATCAGGGCAAGGGCACCTTGAACCGTGGCCATCGGCTGCAGCGGGTGCAAATCCGCGAAGCCTGGCAGGCGCGCCATTTTTTCGTTCAGCCGCGGATTGTGTTTCATCGTGCAGGAACCCAGCGGGTAAAAGCCGGTATCGATGCCGAAATTTTTCTGACTAAGCCGGGTGAAATGGCGCAGCACCTGTGGCTCGGAAAGGCCCGGCAGGCCAACCCCGTCTCGCCGTGCAAGCCCGCCCAGGCGGTTTTTGCCGCCCTTCGGCTGCGGCAAATCCACGCCGGTGCGCCCCCTAGCCCCTTGCTCGAAAAGAAGCGGCTCCTCGAAATCGAGACCGCGATGGCCGGACGCCGTTTTGCGGCTCATGGCAGCAATCCCTTCAAGCCTTCGACAAGCGCGTCCATGTCGCTTTCTTGTACCATTTCCGTCACCGCAACCAGCAAATCGTTCGCAAGCGCCGCTTCGCCCGGATAAAGGCGCGAGAGCGGCACGCCGGCAAGCACGCCCCTTTCGGCAAGGCGATCGACGGCCTCGGCGGCGGCGACAGGAAGGCGGAGGGTGAATTCGTTAAAAAAGGCAGGGGTGACGATTTCAATGCCGGAAAGCGATTCGAGCTTTTCGGCAAGCGCGACCGCCTTTTCATGATTGATCCCGGCCAGACGCCGCAAGCCTTCTTCACCCAGCAAGGCGACGTGAATGGTAAAGGCAAGGGCGCAAAGGCCCGAATTCGTGCAAATGTTGCTGGTCGCTTTTTCGCGTCGGATGTGTTGCTCGCGCGTGGAAAGGGTCAACACCCAGCCCCGCCTGCCATCGACGTCCACCGTCTGCCCGCAAAGCCTGCCCGGCATCTGGCGCAAGAAGCGTTCCTGGGTGGCAAGCAGGCCAACCGTCGGCCCGCCGAAATTCAACCCATTGCCGAAGGATTGCCCTTCCGCGGCAACGATCGCGGCCCCCATTTCGCCCGGGCTTTGAATGGCGCCCAAGGAAAGGGCTTCCGTCACGACGACGATCAGCAAGGCGCCGGCGGCTTCGCAGGCCACGGAAACATCCTTTAAGTCACGGATATTCCCGAAAAAATCTGGATTTTGGACAACCACGCAAGCGGTCTCGGCATCGATCGCGGCGCACATATCTTCGGTGCCGTCGATTTGGGGCGGCAGGGTTTCGATGCCGCTGCCGAGGGCCAGGGTGTGAACCACGTCGCGGTAATGGGGGTGCAGGCCGCCGGAAAGCACCGCGCGATCGCGGCGCGTAATGCGACGCGCCATCAGCACCGCCTCTGCCGCGGCGCTTGCCCCGTCATACATGGAGGCGTTCGCCACCTCCATCCCGGTGAGAAGCGCCACCTGGGTTTGAAATTCAAACAGGGTCTGCAGCGTGCCTTGGGAAATTTCCGGCTGATAGGGCGTATAGGCGGTAAGGAATTCGCCGCGCTGAATCAAATGATCGACGGTGGCGGGTACGAAATGCCGATAAAGGCCGGCGCCCAGAAAGCTGGGGACGGACCCGGCGTCCATGTTGGCGGCGGCCAGAGACGCCAACGCACGGCCAACCTCCATCTCGCCCGCGTGGTCGGGAAGGTCCAGCGGCCTGGCGAGCCTTCCCGCCTTCGGCACGTCGACAAACAAATCGTCCACCGAAGCCGCGCCGATCGTTTCCAGCATCTTCTGACGGTCGTCTTCCGTCAGCGGCAGGTAACGCATTAGGCGAGTTCCTTCAGATACGCCTGATAGGCGGCCTCATCCATAAGCGTGTCGCATTCGGCGGCGTCGGCAAGGCGGAGTTTCAGAAACCACCCCTTGCCGGTTGGATCGGCGTTGACGGTGGCTGGCTCCGCCTCAAGCACGCCATTGACTTCGACGACCTCGCCGCCTGTAGGCGCATAGATTTCGCTGGCCGCCTTCACGGATTCGACAACCGCCGCCTCGTCGCCCTTGGCGACGCGCTTGCCGGGTTCCGGCAATTCGACAAAAACGATGTCGCCAAGCTGTTCTTGGGCATAGGCCGTGATGCCGATCGTCGCCACGTCGCCATCGACGCGGATCCATTCATGTTCCTTTGTATATCGCAAGCCGCTCATTCCCCCTGGCCTCTCTGAGTTTTCCTAGCCCTTGTAATAGCGCGTCGTAACGAAGGGCAGCTTCACGATCCCGGCCGGTTGCGGCTGGCCGCGAAGCAGGATTTCGACCTCCGTATCCACCGACGCAAAGTCGGTCTCAACATACCCCATTGCGACCGGTCCCTCCACGGTGGGACCAAAGCCGCCGCTGGTCACATGGCCGATGGCGCGGCCATCGCCGGACCGGATTTCGGCCCCTTCCCGGACGGGGGCGCGGCCGCGCGGCCGAAGGCCCACCCGGCGGCGTTTTGGGCCCTGGGCCAGCTCGCGCTGGACGGTCTCAGCCCCCGGATAGCCGCCCTCGGCCCGGCGGCGTTTCGAGACGGTCCAAAGAAGCCCCGCCTCGACCAGGGTCGTCGCCTCATCGAGATCGTGGCCATAGAGGCAAAGCCCGGCCTCGAGCCGCAGGCTGTCGCGGGCGCCAAGGCCTGCCGGCGCCACTTCCGGCGCCTCCAGCAGCGCCTCTGCCACCCCTGTCGCCGCCTCGGCGGCCAAGGAAATCTCAAAGCCGTCCTCGCCCGTATAGCCCGAGCGCGTGACGAAGGCGTCCGCGCCCAAAATCTCGAAATTGGCCGCCGACAAATAGGGCATTCGCTCGCACCCCTTGGCGAAACGGGCCAGCACCGCGGCGGCAGCCGGCCCCTGCAGGGCCAGCAAGGCCCGGTCTTCCAGATATTCGATCCTGTCCGCGCCAAGCTCCGCCCGAAGGTAGGCAAGGTCGGCCGCCTTTGGCCCGGCATTGATCACCAGGGACCAGGCATCGGGGCCGCGGACCACCATGAGGTCGTCGCGAATGCCGGCTTGCGCGTTTGTCAGCAGCGTGTAGCGCATCCGCCCCGCTTCAAGGGCCCGCAGATCCCCCGGTACGAGCCGCTCCAGCGCGCCGGCCGGGTCGTCGCCATGAACGATCACTTGCCCCAGATGGGAAACGTCGAAAAGAGAAGCCTCTGCCCGCGTATGGCGGTGTTCGGCCAAGATGCCGGCGCCATATTGGACGGGCAAGGCATAACCGGCAAAGGCGACCATCTTGCCGCCAAACCGAAGGTGCAGATCATGAAGCGGGGTGGGAAGCGGCGCCCCCGCATGGGCCGTCACAAGCGCCCCCGCATGCGCGCGCAGCCTCTCATCGTCCATACCACTGGCGATTGTATTTCAGCTCGGCGCGGCTAAGCTGCAAACCGACAAAAACGGAATAATCGCCGCCATTGCTGCCCGGCTCCAAGGGGATGCGCTGTTTCACCTTTTCCTTCCAGGCAACGGCTTTTGTCCCGGCCGGAACGTTGGGCTTCGTTGTCAGCTTTTCCTTCGAAAGCACCGTCTGGTAGAGGTCGGTAACCCCGATAAAATAGGTCAGTTGATTGGTATCCTGCGAATAGGCGGGCCCACGGGCGGTCACGAATTCCAATTCGAGATCCACCATGACCGCGTCTTCTTTCCACGTGCAACTCGACTCGACCTCGCGAAGCTCGCTTTCAAAGGCGACGTCGGTCAAATCGCCCTTGGAACCTTCGCGAAAACGGGTAAGCCGCGTGGCATCCGTCAGGATCGAAACCGCCGGGCAAGTGGGAACCACCGTTTCCGAAAAATCGGACATGGTGCCCGTAACGCTCGAACAGCCGGTAAGAAGAAAAAAGACGGCGGCAAGAAAGCCGCCCTGGCGAAATCGGATCGCGATCACTGCACGTTTTCCCACCCTGATAGCCGCCTTGCCCGGCAGCGGTTGTGGCTGGGACTCTAGAGGACTGGCGGTCGTTGCTCAAGGGCCGGAAGAACGGTTAAGCTGGCCCTCACATAAGGGCGGGACGGCCGAAGCTTTCCCGTGAAAAGCACTTTTTCGACAGAGACCGCTTCGCTTCCATGGCCGTCTATACCGAAGTATCCGATGAAGACCTTGGCGCGTTCGTAGCGGAATACGACCTCGGCAATGTTGTCGCCTTCAAGGGCATCGCCGAGGGCGTTGAAAATTCCAACTACCTCCTGCAGATGGAATCCGCAACCTATATCCTGACCCTTTATGAAAAGCGCGTCGCCCAGGAAGATCTGCCCTTTTTCCTAGGACTTATGGAACATCTGGCGGCGCGCGGCATTCCCTGTCCAACGCCGATACATGGCCGCGACGGCCAGGCGCTCCGCAAGCTTTGCGGCAAGCCCGCCGCGATCGTGACGTTTCTTCAGGGCATGTGGCCGAGGCGCGTGCTACCGGACCATTGCCGCCTTTTGGGAAGCGCCATGGCAGCGATGCATCTTGCCGGCGAAGATTTCCCCATGTCGCGGCCAAACGATTTGGGGCCGAAGGGATGGGAGGCACTGTTCGCCACCTGCGTGGAAAGGGCCGACAGCGTTCGCGACGGCCTGGCTTTGGAAATCCGGGGCGAGCTTGACCTGCTCCACAAAAGCTGGCCCACGGATTTGCCGACGGGCATCGTTCACGCGGACCTTTTTCCAGACAACGTCTTCTTCCTTGGTGAGGGGCTTTCCGGCCTCATCGATTTTTATTTCGCGTGCAACGATTTCTTCGCCTATGAACTTGCGGTCTGTTTGAACGCCTGGTGCTTCGAAGCGGATGGCAGTTTCAACATCACGAAGGCAGGACAGATGATCGCCGCCTATCGGACGATGCGGCCCCTGGGCGAAAAAGAAATCGCGGCCCTGCCCACCCTGGCCCGGGGCGCGGCCATGCGGTTCTTGCTGACCCGCCTCTATGACTGGCTGAACCAGCCGCAAGGCGCGCTGGTCCGGCCGAAAGACCCGCTCGAATTTTTGCGCCGCCTGCGCTTCCACAAAAACGTCAAAAGCGCGGACGCCTATGGCATCGCCTAAAGACGTGCCGGCGAAAACAAGCGTCGATATCTTCACCGACGGAGCCTGCAGCGGCAATCCGGGCCCTGGCGGTTGGGGCGCCGTTCTCTCTTTCCGTGGCGAAACGCGTGAAATTTACGGCGGCGAGCGGGAAACGACGAACAACCGGATGGAGATGATGGCGGCGATCCGTGCCTTTGAGACGCTGACCCGGCCGGTGACGGCACGCCTTTATACGGACAGCACCTATCTCAAGAACGGCATTACCCAATGGCTGGCCAATTGGAAGGCGAAGGGCTGGAAGACCGCAAGCCGCAAGCCCGTCAAGAACCAGGACCTCTGGCTGCGCCTGGAGGCCGCCCTCGCCCCCCACCGCGTCGAATGGCATTGGGTGAAAGGCCATGCCGGGCATCCGCAAAACGAACGCGCCGACGCCCTTGCCCGCAAAGGAATTTCCAAAGGCGCCGGCGGCGATTGAATCGCCGGATCGGTGCAGAAAACCGAAAGCTAAAGCGCGGCCAGAATGTCCTCGGCAGAGCTGACTTCCAACGCGCCGCCTTCTTCCAACTGTAAATTTTTCACGATGCCGTTCTCGACAACCATCGCAAAGCGGCGCGAACGGAGCCCCATGCCAAAGCCGCTGGCGTCCAATTCCAGACCGGCCGCTTTCGTAAATTCGCCGTTGCCGTCTGCAAGCAGGGCCACCTTGTCGCCGGTGTTTTGGGATTCGCCCCAGGACCGCATGACGAACGCATCGTTCACGGAGATACAGGCAACCACGTCCACGCCCTTGGCCAGGATTGCATCCGCATTCGCCACGAAACCGGGCAGATGTTTGGCGGAACAAACCGGCGTGAAGGCGCCGGGCACGCCGACGACGACGACGCGTTTTCCCTTGAAGAAATCCTCCGTGGAAATTTGGTCCTGCCCGTCTTTGGTCACCAGTTGAATGGTGGCCGACGGAATTTTGTCGCCTACTTTGATCGTCATCTTGCCTTTCTCCCCTCGATTCGCCTGGAATTCTGTGATTTTTGGAAACCTAGAGTAAGGGGAAACCCGCTCGGATTTCACCCCCAATCTCTTTGCGGGCTTTCGCCGGATGCCCCTATTCCTTGGGCCCGGCCCGGCGCATCGCGTCCAGAACGGCCTTTTGGCTCAACAGTTCGGGCAGGGGAATGCCGGCAGGGGCTTCGGGCCCATAGACGGCGTTGAAGGGAATCCCAAAGCGGCCGAATTGGGCAAGATAGGCGGCAATCCTTTCATCGGGCCGCGTCCAATCGGCACGCATGGCGACCACGTCCTCGGCGCGGAGCGCCTCGGCAACCTCGCCCCGGTCAAGAACGATGGCCTTGTTTGCCTGACAGGTGATGCACCAATCGGCCGTCACATCGACAAAGACGCGCTTGCCATCCGCAACCAGCGCCGGGATTGCCGCTTGATCGAAGGGCTGCCAAATACCCGCCTCGGCGAGAAGGCGCGCGCGGATTTCCGCCTCGCTCGGCGCCGTCCCATGGAGGGTCACCGGCAAGGCAAGCCCCAGACAAAGCAGTGCCAACGCGCCCAGGGGCCGGCGGAAGCGCGGAAACCGGCGGCCAAGTCCGATCGCAAGCAGCAAGGCCGCCATCAGCGCGCCAACGCCGAAACTGGCCGCGGCCCCCACCTCGCCGGCAAGGACCGTCAGCAGCCAAATCGCCGTCGCCAGCAGGGCAAGGCCGAGCACGCGGCGCAAGTGGATCATCCAATTGCCCGGCTTCGGAAGCCGGCTCGCAAGGCCCGGGAACAGCACGACGGCCAGGTAAGGAAGCGCCAACCCGACGCCAAGGGCCGTAAAGACGGCATAAATCTCCACCGCGCCACGGGAAAGGGCAAAGCCGATCGAGGTGCCGAGAAAGGGTGCCGAACAGGGCGTGGCAAGGATGGTCGCGAAGATGCCGGTCAGGAAATTGGCGGCGCTGCCCTCGCCATGCCCGCGGGTTGCAAGGAAGCTTTGCACGCCGACCGGCAAGCGTATCGCAAACAAGCCCCAAAGATTGGCGGCAAAAAGGGTCAACAGGGCAAGCATGAAAAGAAGAAAGATGGGCGCCTGGAACTGAAAGCCCCAGCCGACGGCCTGGCCGGCGCCGCGCAGGAAAAAAATAAGCGTCGCCAGAACAAGAAAGGCGAAAAGAATGCCGGCGGACGTGGCCAAAAAGTTTCGGCGCACCACGGCCCGCGGCGCGCCACCATGGCCGGCGATGGTCAAAAGCTTTAAGGAAAGCACCGGCAGCACGCAGGGCATCAAATTCAAGATCAGCCCGCCAAGAACGGCGAGAAGAAGGACGGCAATAAAAGTCTTGCCGGCAAGCGGGCTTGCCGCCGCCGGCACGACCACGCGTTCCGCTTCCATTGCCCGTGGGCTTGCCCGGCCCAGATCGTCAACAAGGGTAAAGCGCAATTTCTGACCAAGGATGGCCGCGGCGCCGCCCTTGCTGCCCATGAGGGCGCCGCCCTCGCCGCCCATGAGGGCTCCGCCCTCGCCGCCCATGAGGGCTCCGCCCTCGACATCCATGCGAAAGATCGCCCGGCGCTTGCCGTCCCAAAAATGGGTTGTGGGCGCCGTAAAGAAAAAGCCTTCCGGGCCTTCGACATAAAGGTCCGGCGCATGGAGGGGCGCCGCTGCCCGGACGGTGACGGAAAGAAGCCCGGAATCTTCGGCCACCTCCGCCCCTTCAATGGCAAGGCCGGCGGCCTGGCCATCGCCCGGAACCCGGGCAAGGGCCGCCTGGATGCGGGTCCGTTGCGGCGTGGCGGCGCCGGGGCGCAGGCCCGCTTCGGGGATGTCGAGGGCAAGGGCCGCCTCTCCCGGAATGCAGATCTCGTCGCAAACGAGATAGGAAATTTTTGCGCGCAGGCGCACCGGCCCTGCGACCTCTTGCAAGCGGGCTTCGATGGGAAAGAGAACGGCATCGCGATAGCCAAGGGTTTCCAGGCCCAGCACGTGAAAGCGTTCCGGTGCCGGCCAACGCATTCGAGGCGCGGTCAGATTTTCCGAACCCGTCCAATCGATCTCAGGCGGGTACCCGGCGTCGCCGGGCGTGCGCCAATAAACCTTCCAACCTTTCAGCAGCTCGAACTCAAGCCCGAGAAGAAGCGCCTTAGACGCCGACGTCGCGACCCCGCCGGAAAGAAGACGCAGCCGCGCAGGCGCCGCCTTCGCATCCAGGGCCGCGCTGCTCCAGGCCGAACTTTCCGCATGGCCTTCCTGCCACGCGCCCGCCATGGCCCAAGCGGCGAAAATCAGCGCCGCCATGACGGCGCAACGCCGCATCCGGCCACTCCAGCTAATTATGAAAACCATGAAACTTCACTATAACGCGTTGAAATCCTTCAATCGCCTGGATTCCCGCGGTTCACAAAAGTTTTATGCCAGTAAGCTTGCGTTTACCGTTCCGCCCCCAAACTATACCCTATGGAGATGATGGAACCGAACGCACAAGGCTATCTCGCCGGGCAACTTTTAATCGCGACTCCGCAGATTCAGGACCCGCGCTTTTCCCATGCCGTGGTTTATCTGTGCGCCCATGGCCCCGAGGGGGCGATGGGCCTGGTTGTCAATCGGCGCCTCGGCCTGGCGCCGCTGCCGGACCTGCTCGACCAACTCGGCATCGACGCCCTTACCGATGGCCGGGAAATCAGTCTTTATTTCGGCGGCCCGGTTGAATCGGAGCGCGGCTTCGTACTCCATTCGGCGGATTACCATCAAGACAGCACGCTGCAGATCGATTCCCACGTCGCCCTCACGGCCTCCGCCGAAATCCTTCGGGACATTGCCGAAGGACGCGGGCCGCGCAAAAGCATGGTCGCCCTTGGCTATGCCGGATGGGGGCCCGGCCAGCTGGAAACGGAAATTTGCGGCAATGGCTGGCTGCACGCCTCGGCAGACGAATTGCTGATCTTCGACGAAGAGATGGACACCAAATGGGCCGCGGCGATGGCAAAGATCGGTGTCGATTGCGGCAATCTTTCCGGCGAGACCGGCAACGCCTAAGCTCTAGCGCTCTCCGTTTTTCTTCCCCGCCACAATCAAGCGAAGCGCGCTTGCAGCCGTGCGAAATCTTCCAGTTCTGAAATGGGGCCCAAGGCGGCAAGGGTCGGCGCGCTTTTGCAAAGACGCGTCACGACGCGGGCGATGGCCGCCCCATCGACCGCCTCGATCTTGGCCACGATTTCCTCGGGCGAAAGCGGGCGATCGTATATCAGCAATTGCCCCGCCAATTGCTCGGCACGAGCGGACGAACTTTCCCGCGCCATCAAAATTCCCGCCTTCAACTGGGCCTTTGCCCGCGCGACCTCCTCCGCCTCTACGTTTGCCGCCGTCGCCTGAATGGTATCGGCGATGACCGGCAGCAACTCGGCGGCTTCCTTCTCGCCGGTCCCAGCATAGATTCCGAAAAGGCCGCCATCCGTATAGGAGGCGGAAAAGCTGTGAATGGAATAGACCAGGCCGCGCTTCTCGCGGACTTCCTGAAAAAGGCGCGACGACATGCCGCCGCCAAGCAGCGTCGAATAAACGGAGAGCGCATAGAAATCCGGATCGCGATAAGAAAGGCCTTCGAACCCGAGCACCAGGTGCAATTGCTCAAGCGGGCGCGCTTCCCGAAAATCGCCGCCGCCATATTTGGCCGGTTTCGGAGTCGGCGGCGCCTCGGACGCCAGGGCGTCGAAGGCCTTTTCGGCGAGTTCGAGAATGTGCTCATGGTCGACGTCGCCGGCGGCCGCCAAAATCATGTGCCCGGCCAGGTAGTTCCGTTTCAGATAGCCGCGGATGGCTTCGCGAGAAAGATTGTCGACGCTTTCCAGGGTGCCGAGGATGGGCCAGCCCATCGGCTGATCCGGGTAGCACACCGTCTGGTAGCGGTCGAAGATCACGTCGTCGGGCGTGTCTTCCGCCTGGCCGATCTCCTGAAAAACGACGGTGCGCTCACGGGCCAATTCGTCTCCATCGAAGGTCGAGCGCTGCAAGATGTCCGCCAGGAGATCGACGGCGAGGCCGACATCGGTGCCGAGCACGCGGGCGTGATAGGCGGTCTGCTCCCGCGACGTGTACGCGTTCAGGCTGCCGCCGACGGCCTCGATTTCCTCGGCAATCGCCTGGGGAGAACGGCTTTCCGTTCCTTTGAACGCCATGTGCTCCAGCAGATGCGCCACCCCGTTCGTTTGCGCATCCTCGTAGCGGGTGCCGGCGCCTACCCAGACGCCAACCGTGGCGCTTTCGACGCCATCCATCCGGTCTGTCGCCACCCGAAGGCCGTTGGCGAGGGTGTCCACGCGCACCGTCATGGTGCCCCCCCAGGGTTTGCGCGCGCCTGGATATGGGCTTCGACCGCCGCCAAATCGTTGGGAAGGGTCGTCATACGCTCTTCGCGCTCGAACAGATCGGCCAGATGCGCCGGCAAGCTTGGGCGCACACCCGTTGCCTTTTCGACGGCGTCCGGAAACTTTGCCGGATGCGCACTTGCCAACGTCACGACCGGCCCATCGGCCTCGGCGTACCGGGCCGCGGCGATCGCCACCGCCGTATGGGGATCGACCAAAAATCCGTTTTCCCGATACACCGCGGCAATGGTCTGAAGCGTCGCCTCGTCGTCCAGCCGGTGCGGCAAAAACGTTTCAAGCGCTTGCTCCAACAGCGGCTTTTCGACTTCCAGGTGGCCATCGCGACGAAAATCCGCCATCGCCTTCGCCAGGCGGGCGCCATCGCGGCCATAAAGATCGAACAAATAGCGTTCGAAATTGCTGGAGATCTGAATGTCCATCGCCGGGCTCAAGCTGGGCTCGACCGCGCGCATCGTCATTTCGCCGGTGGTGAAGAAGCGATAAAGAATGTCGTTGCGGTTTGTCCCGATGACGAGACGCGAGATGGGCAATCCCATCTGCTTCGCCACATAGCCCGCATAGACGTTTCCGAAATTTCCCGTCGGCACGGCGAAGGTGATGCCTTTTTCCGGTGCGCCGAGGGCCAGCACCGCATGAAAGTAATAGACCGTCTGAACCAAAATACGTGCCCAGTTGATCGAATTTACCGAGGAAAGCTTCAGCGCATCGCGATAAGCGGCATCGTTGAACATGCCCTTCACCAAATCCTGGCAATCGTCGAACGTGCCTTCGATCGCCAGATTATGGACATTCGATGCGGTCACCGTCGTCATTTGCCGGCGCTGCACTTCCGAGACGCGCCCTTTCGGATGCAGGATGAAAATATCGATGGCATCGCGGTCGCGGCAGGCCTCGATTGCCGCCGAGCCCGTATCGCCGGACGTCGCGCCGAGAACGGTGATCCGGCTTTTGCGGGCCGTCAGCACATGATCGAAAAGCCGGCCGACAACCTGAAGGGCATAATCCTTGAACGCCAGGGTCGGCCCATGGAAAAGCTCCAGCAACCAGGCGTCCGGCCCCATTTGGCGAAGGGGGGCAATGTCCGGATCGTCGAAACCGGCATAGGCCTTGTGCACCAGAGACGCGAAATCGGCCTTCGCCAACGCGTCGCCGAGGAAGGGCGCCATGACACGAACGGCAAGGTCCGCATAGGGAAGGCCTTTGAGCCCCTCCAATTCCGCCTTCGCAAAGCGAGGAAAGGTTTCGGGCACATAAAGGCCGCCGTCCCTGGCCAGGCCGGTCAACAAGACTTCGTCGAAGGGAAGCGCCGGCGCTTCACCCCGGGTGCTGACGTAACGCAATTGCCGTCTCCGAAATTTTCTGCCTTGAACCTACCCGCCGCCACCCGTCCCGGCAAGCCATGGCGGTCTTACGCGCGGCGGCGCAAATGGTAGAGGAAATAGATCCCCAGCAAAACGACGGCCAGCGCATACCAGGTAATGGCATAATGCAGGTGGTCGTTTGAAAGTTCCGCTTTCGGCGTCTTGCCGATCGGATAGCGGCCTGGGGTTTTGCCCGGTTCCACCTCCAAGAGGAGCGGCACCACCGGCGCCTGGCCCACCCAACGCCCCATCTCGGGCAAATCCACGTGAAACCAAAGCCCCTCTTCCGGGACGTTTTCCGGCGTGAACCCTCCCTTTGGTTTGTCCGTGCGAAGCACGCCGGCAAGGGTGACGGGGCCCAAAGGGGCCTCCGCATCGCCTGGCCATGCCGCCGGGGCCCAACCGCGATTGACCAAGACGACGCTGCCATCTTCGCGCGCCAACGGCGTGATGACCTCGAAGCCAGCGCGCCCCTTGCGTATGCGCGGGCTTAAACGCATCTCCCGATCCCAAAGGAAGCGGCCCGTAACGCGAACGCGGCGAAACTCCCAGGCCTTCGGCTCGGCGATCCGGGACGGCAGCCGCACCGGCGTCTGGGAAAGCTTCATTTCCATTTCGGTGAACAACGCCCGCTTCCACTGCAACCGGTCGACCTGCCAATTTCCCAGGGCCACCAGCACGCAAAGCGCCGGGATGGTCAAAAGCGTCGGCCATAAGGTCGGGCGAAAAACGAAAGCCATGCTAAGGCGCGTCGTCCCGCTGCTCGCGGCGATATTTGTAATTAACGCCGATCAGCCAACCTTTGAGCGGCGGCAGCAGAAAATAGGTGCTTAATAAAATGAAGGGGACCCAAAGAAGCCCGTGCAGCCAGAAGGGCGGCTGATATTTGACCTCGACAATCAGCGCCAGGCCGACAACGACGAAGCCCATGAGAAGCATGACGAAGACGGCCGGACCGTCCGCGTTTTCGTAGCCAGAAAGATCAAGGCCGCAGACCGAACACCGGCCTGCGACCTTGAGATAGCCTTGGAAGAGCTTGCCTTTTCCGCAAGCGGGGCAATGGCCCGTCAGGGCGGCACGAACCGGAGAAATGTTCTGGGCGGAACCTTCCATCATTCGTGCGTGAAACCCCTCTTACGTCGTTGGCCACCAATAAACGCAGGTGAACAGGAAGAGCCACACCACGTCGACAAAGTGCCAATACCAGGCCGCCGCTTCGAAGCCAAAATGGTGGTCCGGCTTGAAGTGACCGAGAAGCGCCCGATACAGCATCGCCGCAAGGAAGATCGTGCCGACGATCACATGGAACCCGTGAAACCCGGTCGCCATGAAGAAGGTCGTCGGATAGATCCCATCCACGAAACGGAAGGGCGCATGAATGTACTCATAGGCCTGCAGGCCAGTAAACGTGATGCCAAGCAGCACGGTGATTGCCAGCCAGCCGATAAATTGGCCCCGGTTGCCATGGCGCAAGCCATGATGGGACAGCGTGACCGTAACGCCGGACGACAGCAAGATGACCGTGTTGATAAGCGGAATGCCCCAAGGATCGAAAACGGCCATCCCGTTTGGCGGCCAGACGCTGCCGATCTGTTCAATCGGAAAGAGTGCGGCGTTGAAATAGGCCCAGAAGAAGGCGACGAAGAACAGCACCTCCGACATGATAAAAAGCGCCATGCCGAAGCGCAGGCCGATCTGCACAACTTCGTTGTGATGGCCTTGATGCTCGCCTTCGCGCGTAACGTCCGCAAACCAGCGCACCATCGTATAAAGCACCCCGACAAGGCCGAGCAGCATAATGGCCGCATCCGCAAGCGTGCGGTCGCTGTGCATGAAAGAAACCGCGCCCGCGAAGCCGACAAAGGCCGACAACGCGCCGATAATCGGCCACGGACTTGGATCGACCAGATGATAGGGATGTGGGTGACTATTGCTCATGGATATTGCCCTCCAAGGTGCCCGAAATCTTTTGCAATTTGTAACCCTTCCCGTCTTCTTCCGGTCCGCTTAAGGCGCGGAAAAATGTATAGGAAAGGGTAATCGTCTCGACATCGTCCAGATTTGGATCCTTTGAGATATCCGGATCGATGAAGAAGGAAACCGGCATCTCCGCGCTTTCGCCCGGATTAAGCCGCTGTTCGTCGAAACAAAAGCACTGGATCTTGCTGAAATAACGCCCCGCTTTCAGCGGCGTCACGTTAAAGACCGCCGTTCCGACGATGGGTTCTTCCGAACGGTTTGTCGCCTGATAAAACGCCAGCTTTTCTTCGCCGACATGGACCCTCAGCGCGCGTTGCACCGGTTGAAAGGCCCATGGGAGATCGGGATCGACGTCCGAGTTGAAGCGAACGGTGATCTTGCGCTCGGATAGCGTGTCCGGCGTCGCCACGGCAATTTGCGGCGTGCCCCCATACCCCGTCACCTGACAAAACAGTTGGTAAAGCGGCACGGAAGCAAAGCTGAGCCCCACCATGCCCCCAACGACGCATAACAGAATCGCGAGAATCGCGCCGTTTCGCCGCTGTCCCTTCATCCCTGCGCTCCCATGCGCACGATCGAAACGACATAGACCAGCGCCACAAAGCCAAACAGCACGGCCAGAAGAACCCAGTTCTTCATCCGCAAATTCTTTTTTCTGTCGTCTTCCGATGCCATTGTCGTTTCCATGCCTAGGCTATTAGGCGCCATCCCCGATCCACCAGCAAGGCGGCAAACAGGAGAAAAAGGTAGAGAATTGAAAACGCAAACAACTGCCGCGCCGAACGGTCCGTTTCGTCGAACCATACGCGGAAGGCCGCCGCGATAAAGACGATGCCGAGAAGGGCGGCAACGCTTTCGTAAAAGAGGCCCGCAAGGCCGATAAAGTAAGGCGCCAGCGTAACGGGCACCAGCAAGAACGTGTAGAACAGGATCTGCCGTCGCGTCGCGCGCGGGCCCGCCACCACGGGAAGCATCGGCACGCCCGCCTTCGCATAATCGCCGCTGCGGTATAAGGCCAGCGCCCAAAAATGTGGCGGCGTCCACAGGAAGATGATGGCGAACAGCACGATGGGGGCGAGGCTGACATCGCCCGTTACCGCCGCCCAACCAACCATTGGCGGGAAGGCGCCGGCCGCGCCGCCGATGACAATGTTCTGAGGCGTCCGCCGTTTCAGCCACATCGTGTAAACGAAGACGTAAAAGGCGATGGTCAGCGCCAACAGGCCGCCCGCCACCCAATTGACCATTAGCCCCATCATGGCGACGGAGCCCATGGCCAACAGAACCCCGAAGCTTAGCGCCTCGTCCGGAACGATGCGTCCGCCAGGCAACGGCCTGGTGCAGGTGCGTTGCATTTTGGCGTCGATGTCCCGGTCGTACCACATGTTGATCGCACCGGCGGCGCCGGCGCCAACGGCAATGCAAAGAAGCGCCACCGCCGCCAACACCGGATGCAATGTCCCCGGCGCAAGCAACAGGCCGACGACCCCGGTAAAGAGGACAAGCGACATGACCCGCGGCTTCAGGAGCTGGAAAAAATCCTGAACGCGGGAGCCGCCCGTGAGGGCGGCCTCCCCTGCCGTCAAAGTGGAACCCATCAAACCTTCCGACACCCGAGACTCCTAAGCCCCTAGCCCTGCCGCAACGGCCGCTTTAGCGGATCCGCGGCAGTTCCTCGTATGAATGCCAGGGCGGCGGCGAACTGACCGTCCACTCCAGCGTCGTTGCGCCCTCGCCCCACGGATTGTCGGCCGCTTTCGCGCCGGAGGTGAAAGTGCGGAAAACGAGGTAAAGGAACACCAACATCCCGATCGCGGATAAATAAGCACCGAGAGAAGAGACGTAGTTCCATCCGGCAAAGGCTTCCGGGTAGTCCGGGATACGCCGAGGCATGCCGGCCAGTCCCAAGAAGTGCTGCGGGAAAAAGACCATGTTCACACCGATGAAGGTGATCCAGAAATGCAGCTTGCCGAGCCCTTCCGGATATTGCCGGCCGCTCATCTTGCCGAGCCAGTAATAGAAACCGGAAAACAGGCCGAAAAGCGCGCCCATGGCCATGGTGTAGTGGAAATGCGCCACGACGTAATAGGTGTCATGAAGCGGAATATCCATGGCCGCATTCGCCAGCACGACCCCCGTTACACCACCAATCGTGAACAGCACGATCAAGCCAATGGCAAACAGCATCGGCGTCTTAAATTCCAGCGAACCGCCCCACATCGTGGCGATCCAACTGAAGATCTTGATGCCGGTCGGCACCGCGATCACCATCGTCGCCGCCGTGAAATAGGCCCGCGTGTCGACGTCCATGCCCACCGTGTACATGTGATGCGCCCATACGATGAACCCGACGAAGCCAATGGCGATCATCGCGTAAGCCATGCCGAGATAACCGAAGATCGGCTTTTTCGAGAAGGTCGAGATCACCTGGCTGATCACGCCGAACGCCGGCAGAATCAGGATGTAGACCTCCGGATGGCCAAAGAACCAGAAGAGATGCTGAAAGAGCACCGGATCGCCGCCGCCGGCCGCCTCGAAGAAGGTCGTGCCGAAATTGCGGTCCGTCAGCAGCATCGTGATGGCGCCCGCCAGAACCGGCAGCGAAAGCACCAACAGGAAGGCCGTCACCAGAATTGACCACACGAAAAGCGGCATCCGGTGCAAGGTCATCCCGGGCGCGCGCATGTTGAAGATCGTCGTGATGAAATTAATCGCGCCCAAAATCGAGGAAGCGCCCGCCAGATGCAGGCTGAAGATCGCCATGTCGACGCCTGGGCCGGCATGGCCGATGCTGCTGCTTAGCGGCGGGTACACCGTCCAACCGGTGCCGACGCCATCGCCGGGGCCGCCGCTTACGAACAACGACGCCACCAGCATGATGGCGGAGACGAACAGCAGCCAGAAGCTGACATTGTTCATCCTGGGAAAGGCCATGTCCGGGGCGCCGATCATCAACGGCACCATCCAGTTCGCGAATCCCCCGATAAAGGCAGGCATGATCAGGAAAAAGACCATGATCAGCCCATGGGCCGTAATCAACGTGTTGAAAACGTGCCCATCGGCAACGAATTGCAGACCGGGCTCTTGCAGTTCCATCCGAAACAGGATGGACGCCGACGCCCCAACGATGCCCATGACACCTGCCAAAATGAGGTACATGGTTCCGATGTCTTTGTGATTCGTCGAAAAAGCCCAACGCCGCCATCCACCACGATAGCGTTGCTCCTCAGCCGTAACAGCACCCTCACTCATGGCCTGCCCTCTCCAATCCTAAAACGATTACTGGACGTTGATCCGCGCGACGCGGGTATCGCGATCGGCGGCGTCATTGGTTGCGTATTCTTCCTTCGCCTCTTTTAGCCAGGCCTCGTAGGCCTCCTCCGAGACGACCTTTACCGTGATCGGCATCATGCCGTGATTCGTGCCGCAAAGTTCGGAGCACTGACCGTAATAGGTGCCCTCTTTCTCGGCGCGGAACCAGGTTTCGTTGAGCTGGCCCGGGATCGCGTCGATCTTGACGCCGAAAGCCGGGATCGCCCAGGCATGCAGCACGTCCGTCGCGGTAACAAGCACGCGCACCGTCTTGTTGACGGGCACGACGACCGCCGTATCCGTGGCAAGAAGCAGGGGTTGCCCTTCCTCGAGATCTTCCGCTTCCACCACAAAGGAATCGAAGGTGAGGTCGTCTTGATCCGGATAAACGTAAGACCAATACCATTGATGGCCGACGGCCTTGATCGTGATCTCTGCGTTTTCCACCCGGTCCGAGAAATAGAGCAGCCGGAAAGAAGGAATTGCGATGACGATCAGAATGAGGATGGGGATCACCGTCCAGAGCACTTCAACCGACGTGTTATGGGTCGTCTTTGAAGGAACCGGGTTCCGTTTCGCGCTAAAGCGGTAAAGCGTGTAGCCAAGCAGGCCTAAAACGAAAACGCTGATTGCGGTGATGACGATGAGCAGAAAATTATGGAACTGATTCATCTGTTCCATCACCGGGGTTACCGCTTGCTGAAATCCAAGCTGCCAAGGCGTTGGCTGACCGGCCATCGCGGTGGACCCAACGCCAAAGACAAGAATTGCAAACGCTACAAAATAGAAAAATTGCCGACCGACAGGCATGGGCTCCAGCCCTCCCCACAACTGGTAAAATCCGAAGGAACGATACCGCCCCCCAGGACGGTAGAAGAAATTATGCCACGCGCGACCCCGATTGCGAGGGATCGCTTGGCACTCCGCCCCCATATGCGGGCTGTTTATAACAGAGTCTGGCGGGCGCGCAAAAAAGATTCACCTTGCCGAAAGCATTGGAAACCCAGCAAACTTAGGAATGCGATTAAATCGCGAAGCGGGCGGCGGCACATAATTACACTTAATTAGTGTGATACTTACACACACCGATCTTCCCTTCGCCGCATGGCCTTGAATCCATGCGAGAATAGGCAATTGGAGGCCAGCTTGTCCGACCTGCCGAAAACGGATGAACTCTTTTTTACCCGGACCGGGCTCGACCGGGGCCGGGTCACGCGCCTCGTCGCCGACGCCCTCGCCGGCGCCGATGACGGCGAGCTTTTTCTCGAATTCCGTCAATCGGAGAGCCTGGTCTTCGACGACGGCAAATTAAAAAGCGCCAGTTTCGATTCCTCCCATGGCTTCGGCCTCCGGGCCATCTCCGGCGAAGCGGTCGGCTATGCCCATGCGTCGAACCTGGACGAGGACACGCTGCGCCGCGCCGCCGCAACGGTCCGGGCGGTTCGGGAAGGCAAGGGCGGCACGGCCATGGCGCCGCCCGCCGCCACCAACCAATATCTCTATTCCGATCAAAACCCTCTCGACCAGGTGGATTTCGAACGCAAGCTGCGCCTGCTCGCCGAAATCGACGCCTATGCCCGCCAAAAAGATTCGCGCGTCCGTCAGGTCACGGCCTCTCTCGCCGGCGAATGGCAGGCGGTTCAGATTTTGCGCAGCAATGGCGAACGGGCGAGCGATTTGCGCCCCCTTGTGCGCTTGAACGTAAACGTCGTCGCCGGCGAGGGGGATCGCATGGAATCCGGCAGCCATGGCGCCGGGGGCCGCGCCTCTTACGAAGCCTGGATCGACCCGGCGAATTGGCAACATCAGGTGGACGAGGCGCTGCGCCAGGCGCTGGTCAATCTCGGCTCGGTTCCGGCGCCCGCGGGCGAGATGCCGGTGGTGCTGGGCCCGGGCTGGCCCGGCATTCTCCTGCACGAGGCCATCGGCCACGGCCTGGAAGGCGATTTCAACCGCAAGAAGACGTCGGCCTTTTCCGGCCTGATCGGCGAGCGCGTCGCCAAGGAAGGCGTCACCGTGATCGACGACGGCACGCTGGCGGACCGGCGCGGCTCGCTCACCATCGACGACGAAGGCACGCCCGCCGAACGCACGGTGCTGATCGAAGACGGCATTCTCAAAGGCTATATGCAGGACCGTCAAAACGCCGCGCTCATGGGCGTGGCCCCCACCGGCAACGGCCGGCGAGAAAGCTTCGCCCACCAGCCGATGCCGCGCATGACGAACACGTACATGCTGGCCGGCACGGCCACCCCGGAAGAAATTCTCCGCTCTGTAAAGAAGGGGCTCTATGCCGTGAATTTTGGTGGCGGCCAGGTGGACATCACGTCGGGAAAATTCGTTTTCTCGGCAACGGAAGCCTATCTAATCGAAGACGGCCGCATTACGGCACCGGTGAAGGGCGCCACGCTGATCGGCAACGGACCCGACGTGCTGACGAAAGTCAGCCGCATCGGCAACGACCTGAAATTGGATCCCGGCATCGGCACCTGCGGCAAGGATGGCCAGGGCGTGCCCGTCGGCGTTGGCCAGCCAAGCCTGTTGATCGACCGGCTTACCGTCGGCGGCACCGCCTCCCAATAAGCCTGCCCGATTTAATAGGCGCATTCCTCGTAGATCGGTTCGATCCGCCCGCCCCACTGGTTGGTGTAACGCGCCAGCAGATCCTCGGCCAGGGTCGCGCCCCCTTCCGCCGCCGCATCGAGAACGTCGAGAAAATGGCTCTCGTCCCGGCCGCTTGAATCGCAGCGCCCACGGCGCCGAAGGCCGGCCCGGGCAATGCCAAGGGCCTCTTTCGCCACGTCCTGGACGCGGCGCCCATGGATCTTTGCCTGCATCGCGTTCCGGGCGACGTCTTCGCGAAGCGCCTGCTGTTCCGCGATCTCCCAATCCCGCACAAGCGCAAGGGCGGCGCGCTGCGCCTCCGCGTCGTAAAGCAAGCCCACCCAGAAGGCCGGCAGCGCACAAAGATAGGGGCCGCCGCCCGCGCCCGCGCCGCGCATTTCAAGAAAGCCTTTCATGCGAACGTCGGGGAAGGCCGTCGTCAAATGATCTTCCCAATCGTTTAGGGTCGGCGCCTCCCCCGGCAGGGCGGGCAATTTGCAATCCAGAAAGTCGCGGAAACTTTGTCCGGCGGCGTCGATGTATTTGCCGTTGCGGCGAACGAAATACATCGGCATGTCGAGCATGTAGTCGACATAGCGCGCAAACCCCATATCCGCATCGAACACGAAAGGCAAAAACCCGCAGCGGTCGGGGTCCGTATGCATCCAGACATGGGAGCGGTAACTCAAATAGCCGCTTGGCTTGCCCTCCACGAAAGGCGAGTTCGCATACATCGCCGTGACGACTGGTTGCAGCGCCATGGAAATGCGGAATTTTTCCACCATGTCCGCCTCGGATTCGAAATCCAGATTGACCTGCACCGTGCAGCTGCGCAGCATCATATCCAGGCCAAGCTCGCCCTTCGTCGGCATGTAGTCGCGCATGATGCGGTAACGCGGCTTCGGCATCCACGGCATGTCTTCGCGCGACCATTTTGGAAGAAACCCAAGACTGAGAAGCCCCAACCCAAGGGCATCCATGACGGTTCGCAATTGCGCGCGATGTTCGGCGACCTCCACGCAGGTTTCGTGCAGGGTTTTCAGCGGCGCGCCGGAAAGTTCAAGCTGCCCCCCCGGTTCCAGGGTGATCGAACCGAAGCCCGCCTGCGTCAGCGCGATCGGTTTCCCCTCTTCCAGGACCGGCTGCCAGCCGAACCGTTCCATGGCTTCGAGGATGGCGCGAATGCCGTTCGGCCCTTCGTAAGGGGCCGGCGTCAGATCCGCTTTGCGGAAGACGAATTTTTCATGTTCCGTGCCGATCCGCCAATCGGACGGCGGCTTGCACCCGGCAGCAAAAAAATCGACGAGCTCGGATAGGTCGCGGATGGGCGGCGCGGTCATGATCGACATTTCTTTCCTTCTCCGGCGCTTTTCTCGGCCCGAAAGGCGGGACGCGCCTGCCAATCGCCAAGCACCGCCTGCCAGGCCGTCAAGGCCGCGATGGCCGCCGTATCGGCGCGCAGAACCCTGGGGCCCAAGCTTGCCGGAGTAACAAAGGGGAGTCCGCGAAGCGCGTCAAGCTCGGCCGGCGCAAACCCCCCTTCCGGCCCGATCAAGACCGCCCAGGGCCCCGGCCCTGCCGCGCCCAGCGCATCCAGGACCGGCGCGCCGCCGCCGGTTTCATCGCAAAAGAGCAGCCTTCGCTCCGAAGGCCAATGGGCAAGCACGCGGGCAAGCGGGGCCAGATCCTCAAACGCGGGCACGCAGAGGCGCCCGGTCTGTTCCGCCGCCTCGACCGCATGGGCGCGGAGGCGTTCCGCATTCACGCGGCGGACGGTCGTGCGCTCCGTCAGCACGGGCAGAAGCCGCGTGACGCCAAGCTCCGTCGCCTTTTCAACCAAGATGTCGATGCGGTCGCGCTTGATGGGCGCGAAAAGAAGCCAAAGATCGGGCAGCCGGTTTTGAGCGCGGCGCCTTTTTTTAAGAATTGCGGTGGCGTTTTTCTTCGACAGGGTTTCGAGGACCGCCTCCCATTCGCCGTCCTGGCCATTGAACAGGCAAATCCGGTCCCCGGCCGAAAGGCGCATCACCTGGCCCAGATAATGGGCCTGGGGCGGGCTCAGGCGAACCGCCTCCCCGGCCTGAAGCCCTTCTTCCAAATAGAGCCGGACGCCCATGCCTGCTTTTCCTTGTCCTTGAGAAGAACCGACGGAACGACTAGACCTTAGCCGATGACGGAGCCCATCAACAGTTGGATCGACCGCGTCGCCCCCGCTCCGCTGCGGCCCTATCTGGCGCTTGCGCGCCTCGACCGGCCCATCGGCATTTGGCTGTTGCTGTTCCCCTGCATCTGGGGACTGGCGCTTGCCTCTCCCGGCGCGCCGGACTTTTTTTTCCTGCTGCTGTTCGGCATCGGCGCCGTTTTAATGCGCGCCGCCGGCTGTACCCTCAACGACATCGTCGATCGCGATTTCGATGCAAAGGTCGAACGCACCCGTTTGCGCCCCCTTGCCCGCGGCGCGATTTCCCTCGGACGAGCCTATGGCTTCCTCGGCCTGCTGTTGCTGCTTGGGCTTGGCGTCCTGCTTTGTTTCAACCGGTTCACTATTTACCTGGGCCTCGCCTCCCTGCTGCCGGTTGCCCTCTACCCCTTTGCAAAGCGTGTCACCTATTGGCCCCAGGCCGTGCTCGGCCTTACCTTCAATTGGGGGGCGTTGCTTGGCTGGACGGCCATCCGGGGAAGCCTCGAGATGGCGCCGCTTCTTCTTTATGGGGGCGCCGTTCTATGGACCCTTGGCTATGACACGATCTACGCCCATCAGGACAAGGCGGACGATTTGCGGATCGGCGTGAAATCGACCGCGATCCGACTGGGAGACCGCACGCGGATTTTTCTGTTTGGCGTGTATGGCGCGGCGCTGGCGCTGTTTGCGCTGGCGGGCAATGCGGCCCATCTCGGCGGCGTTTTTTACGTGGGGCTGCTCTGCCTGGGCGCGCATTTCTTCTGGCAGGCCGCAACCTTGGAGACGGAACGGCCGGCCGATTGCCTGGCGAAGTTTCGCTCCAACCAATGGGCAGGTCTGATTTTGGCGCTGGCAATCGTCGCGGCGCAGATCGCACGCTCTTAAACGGCCTCAATAAGGAACGGCGACCCGTCCGACCCGCTCGCGCGCGATGATGATTTTCTGAATCTGTGCCGTGCCGTCGCCAATCTCAAGCCCCATGACGTCCCGCATGCGCTGTTGGTGAGGCGTTTCCTTCGAATAGCCGTAATGGCCATGGAGCAGCAGGCATTGATGCAAAATCTCGAAGCTGAGCTTCGGCGCCCACCATTTGCACATGGCCGCCTCTCCGGTATGGGGCAGGCCCTGATCGCGCAGCCAAAGCGTCTTGTAACAAAGAAGGCGGGCGGCTTCGTACATGGTCTCCGCCTCGGCAAGGGGAAAGGTCACGCCTTCATATTTGACCAGTTGCGAGCCGAAGGCTTCGCGCTCTTGGACATAGGCCCAGGTCTCGTCCATGGAAGCGCGCGCGGCCCCTAAACATTCGAGACCGATAAGCGCGCGGCTGAAATCAAACCCCTTCATGATCTGGGTGAAGCCGCCGCCCACATCGCCGAGCAGGGCGTTGGCCCCGATCTTCACATCGTCGAAGAAAAGCGAGCCGCGCCCGATAATGGTCGTGCCCACATCGTCGAAGCGTGTCCGCGTAATGCCGGGCTGGTCCAGCTCGACCAGAAAGGCGCTGATGCCTTTTGCGCCTTCTTCCTCGGTGCCGGTGCGGGCAAAGACGATGGCGATCTCGGCCTGGTCCGCCGCCGAGATAGACGTCTTCTCGCCGTTCAGCACATACCCGTCGCCATCGCGCCGCGCTTTCAGCTTCAGCCGAGCCGCGTCCGAGCCCGCACTCGGCTCGGTCAGACCAACGGCAAGAATGGCCTCGCCCGCCGCGATTCTCGGCACCCATTTCTCGACAATTTCCGGCTTGCCATGCTTGGCCAGCAGCCCGCCCAGCAAAAAGCTCAGAAGCGGAAGGTAGGAAAGGTTGAAATCCCCATAGGCGATCGCTTCGGTGACGATGCCGGCGGTCAGCGAATCGGCGTTCATGCCGCCATATTGTTCCGGCAGGCTCACACCCAAGAAGCCAAGCGCGCCCATCTCGCGCAGCAACGCGCGGTCGACCTTGCCTTCCTTTTCCCGCTTCATGTAATCCGGCAACAAGCGTTCGCGGGAAAAACGCATCACCGCCTCGCGAAGGGCGTCCTGCTCTTCTGTAAATTGGAAATCCACGGCACCCTCCTGCGGTGTGCGTTTAGCCTTCCGCGTCGCGCAGCATGTTGCGCGCGATCACAAGCTGTTGAATTTGCGACGTGCCTTCGTAAATACGAAACAGGCGAACGTCGCGATAGAAACGTTCGACCGGGTATTCCGAGATATAGCCGGAGCCGCCATGAATCTGCACCGCGCGGTCGGCCACGCGCCCCACCATCTCGCTCGCAAAATATTTGCAGCACGAGGCTTCCGTCGCAATTTTTTCGCCCGCGTCGCGACGGCGTGCCGCATCCAGGATCATCGATTTTGCGGCATAGGCCTCGGCGCGGCTGTCGGCCAACATCGCCTGAACCAGTTGGAAATCCGCAATGCGTTCGCCGAACTGTTTGCGATCCATCGCGTAAGAAAGCGATTCTTCGATCAGGCGCTCGGCGACGCCGACGCAGACGGCGCCGATATGGATGCGCCCGCGGTCCAACACCTTCATCGCCGTCTTGAAACCGACATTTTCCTTGCCGCCGATAATCGCATCCGCCGGCACGCGGCAATCCTCGAAGATCACGTCGCAAACATGGGCTCCCTGCTGGCCCATTTTCTTATAAGGCTTGCCGAGGGAAATGCCCGGAAGGCCCCCGTCGACGATAAAGGCGGAAACGCCGCTGGCGCCTTTCTTCGAAGGGTCCGTCCGCGCCATCAGGGTAAACGCCTGGGCGTGGGGCGCGTTCGTGATAAAGCGCTTCGTGCCGTTGATTACGTAAAAATCGCCGTCGCGAATGGCCGTCGTGCGCAAGGAGGCCGCGTCGGAGCCGGAATCCGGTTCCGTCAGGGCGAAAGAAATGATCATTTCGCCGGAGGCAATCTTGGGAAGGTACGTTTCTTTCTGCGCCTCCGTGCCGTCCATCACGATCCCCTGGGAGCCGATGCCGATATTCGTGCCGATGACGGAGCGAAAGGCCGGCGACGTACGGCAAAGCTCGAACAGGACCTGCACCTCTTCGCTCGTCGTCAGGCCGATGCCGCCATAGGCCTCCGGCACCGTCAGGCCGAACAGGCCAAGGGCGCGCATCTCCCCGACGATTTCCGGCGGCACCGCATCCTCTTCCGCGATCTTCGCTTCGTTCGGAATAAGCCGCTCGTTTACGAAACGGCGAATCGTGGTGAGAAATTGTTCGAAGGTGTCGGCATCGAGAGCCATGGCACGTCCCATCTCAAATTTTTGAAACCCGCTTGGGCGCAGGCGGGCGTTCCCCATTGTGACGACGGAAAGCCCCGCAGACGATTTTCCCAGCGCCAAACAACCGGGGTATGATAGAGTCCCTTTGGTTAGATTTCAACCTTACGTTAGTTAGATTTTTAGCGCCGGAACAGGACCTTCCATGACGAAAAGCCGCCCCTATCCAAATCTTTTTCAGCCCTTCGAATTGGGTTTTTGCACCTTGAAGAACCGCTTCATCATGGGATCGATGCACACCCGCCTCGAGGCCGAACCGAACGGCTTCGAACGCATGGCCGCCTTCTACCGCGAGCGCGCCGAAGGCCAGGCCGGGCTGATCGTCACCGGCGGCTTTGCCCCCAATCCGGAAGGCGTCCTTGGCCCCGGCTGCGGCAAGCTGACGACCCAAGAAGAAGTCGCGGAGCATCGCAAAGTCACGAACGCCGTGCATGAAGCAGGCGGCCTTATTTGCCTGCAAGTCCTGCATCCGGGCCGCTATTCCCGTCTCGACTATGCCTTTGCGCCGTCGGCCATCCGTTCGCCGATCAGCAAGGTGACGCCGAAGGCGATGACGGAAGAAGAGATCGAAAAGACGATCCAGGACTTTGCGAATTGCGCAATCCTTGCAAGAGACGCCGGGTATGACGGCGTCGAAATCATGGGATCGGAGGGCTACCTCCTCAACCAGTTCACGACCCGCCACGTCAACCAGCGAACGGACGATTGGGGCGGCAGCCTCGAAAACCGCCTTCGTTTTCCGCTCGAGATCGTGCGCCGAAGCCGCAAGGCCGTCGGCGAAGATTTCATCATCATCTACCGGCTTTCGATGATCGATCTGGTCGAGGACGGCAACACCCGCGAAGAAGTTATTTTCCAGGGCAAGGAAGTCGAAAAGGCCGGCGCCACTTTGATCAATTCCGGCATCGGCTGGCACGAAGCGCGGATTCCCACGATCGGACAAATGGTACCGCGCGCCGCCTTCGTCGATGTCATCGGCGCCGTAAAGCAAAACCTTTCCATTCCCGTCGTGGCGACCAACCGGATCAACACGCCGGAAGTGGCGGAAGGCATTCTGGCCAAGGGGCTTGCCGATTTCGTCTCCATGGCGCGGCCCTTCCTGGCGGATGCCGCCTTTGTACGCAAAGCGGCGGAAGACAAGGCAGACGAAATCAACACCTGCATCGCCTGCAACGAAGCCTGCCTCGATTACATTTTCACGGAACAGCCGGCTTCCTGCCTCGTCAACCCGCGCGCCTGTTACGAAACGGAAATTCAGATCGCCCCGGCGGAAGAGATCAAGAAGATCGCCGTTGTCGGCGCCGGACCTGCGGGCCTTGCCTATGCCATCACGGCGGCCGAGCGCGGGCACAAGGTGACGCTTTTCGAGGCCGGATCGGAAATCGGCGGCCAATTGAACCTGGCCGTCAAGATTCCCGGCAAGGAAGAATTCCATGAAACGATTCGCTACTACGGCAAGATGCTGGAAAAGCACGGCGTCGACGTGCGGCTGAACAGCCGCGCCGAGGCCGGCGAATTGATTTCCGGAAATTACGTCGAGGTGGTGCTTTCCACCGGCGTCAAGGCACGCGTGCCGGAAATTCCGGGCATCGATCACGACATGGTGCTTTCCTATGAGGACGTGATCGCGGGAAAGAAAAAAATCGGTCCGCGGGTGGCGGTGATCGGTGCCGGCGGCATCGGTTTCGACGTTGCCGAATATCTGACGACGCCCGAGGGCCCGGCGGAAAGCCAAAACATCGACGCCTTCTTCGGCGCCTGGGGCGTCGACAAGGACGTCAAGAACGCGGGTGGCCTGACCAAGCCCGTGCCCGAGAAAATTGCCCGCGAAGTCTATCTTCTCCAGCGCAAGACGACGGCCCATGGCAAGGGCCTAGGCCGTTCGACCGGTTGGATCCACCGCCTGACGCTGCAAAAGCGCGGCATTCACATGCTCGGCGGCGTCACCTATCGCAAGGTCGACGACAAGGGCCTGCACATCACCGCCGATGGCGAGGACCGCTTGCTGGAGGTGGACAGCATCGTCGTCTGCGCCGGCCAGGAGTCGAACCGCGATCTCTACAACGCCCTCAACGAAGCGGGCGTCTCGGCCACGCTTATCGGCGGCGCCGAGGAGGCATCGGAGCTGGATGCCAGACGCGCCATCGACTTTGGAACCCGGCTCGCCACCGCCGTTTAGGCCCCGCCGCCCGGCCCCAAGCTTTTGCCTTGGAAAACCGGGCTTTTTGGCCCGTCCGACCCGCGCTTGCGTCCGCGCGTCCGGCGGGTGTAAATTTGTCCGTACAAATTATTTTTGTCCGAACCGCCTTTTTAGGAGAGCACCATGGTTGCCGAGGCAAAACCCGTGGGCCCGAACCGCACCCGGGAATCCTATGGCCGGCATTTCGAGGATTTCTGCGTCGGCGCCATTTACGAACACCGGCCCGGACGGACCATCACGGAATACGACAACACCGCCTTCACCCTGCTGACGATGAACACGCACCCGCTCCATTTCGATGCGGCCTATGCGGAAAAAAGCGAGTTCGGCCAACCCCTCGTCAACAGCGCCCTTACCCTGGCCATCGTCCTTGGCATGAGCGTGAGCGACGTCAGCCAGAAGGCAATCGCCAATCTGGGCTGGAAGGAAATTCGCCTGCTCAAACCCGTCTTCATCGGCGACACGATCTATGCCGAATCGGAAGTGCTGGAAGCGCGGGAAAGCAAGAAACGCCCGACGGCAGGCGTCGTCACCGTCCAGACAACCGGCAAGAAAGCGGATGGCACCGTCTTTATGGTCTTTGAGCGCAGCGCCCTTATTCCAAAGCGCGGCCATTCTCTCGACGACCAGGCGGGGTATTAGGGCGTGAAGGAAACGGCAATGAACGAAAACGACATTCTGATTCTGGACAGCATCGACAAATTTCTCGAGCGCGACGTACGCCCCCATGTGCTGGAACTTGAACAAAACGACATCTACCCGGAGGCCATCGTCGAGAAGATGAAAGCGCTTGGCCTGTTCGGCGCGATGATCCCGGTGGAATATGGCGGGCTTGGTCTTAAGGCGGCGCTCTACGCAGAAATCGTCGAGCGCATCGCCAGCGTCTGGATGTCCCTTGCCGGCGTTTTCAATTCCCATTTGATTATGGCAACCGCCGTGCTGCGCTACGGCACGGAGGCACAGAAAAAAACCTTCCTGCCGCGTTTTGCCACCGGCGAGCTTCGCGGCGGCCTCGCCCTCACCGAAGCGGATGGCGGCACGGACCTCCAGGCCATTCGCACCACGGCGAAACGCGAGGGCGACGCTTATGTGGTGAACGGTTCGAAGAGCTGGATCACAAACGGCGCCGAAGGTTCGTGCTTTGCCTTGCTCGTCAAGACGGACCCGAAGGCCGAGCCACGTTCGCGTGGGATCAGCCTGTTGCTTGCCGAAAAAGGGCCCGGCTTTCATGTCGACAAGAAGCTTAAAAAACTTGGCTATCGCGGCGTCGACACGGTCGAAATGCATTTCGAGGATTACCGTATTCCCGCCGACCGCCTGATCGGCGGCGAGGAGGGGAAGGGCCTCAACCATGCGCTTTCCGGCCTTGAAATCGGCCGCGTCAACGTTGCCGCCCGTGGCGTCGGCGTCGCCAGGGCGGCCTTCGAAGAGGCGCTGGCCTACGCGCAAATCCGCAAGACCTTTGGCAAACCAATTGCCCAGCATCAGGCCATTCAACTGAAGCTGGCCGACATGGCGACCCGCGTCGAAGCGGCCCGGCTGTTGACCAAAAAGGCGGCGGAAGCCTTCGACGCCGGCGAACGCTGCGACATGGAAGTCGGCATGGCAAAACTTTTCGCCAGCGAGGCGGCCCTTGAAAATTCCCTGGAGGCGATGCGCATTCACGGCGCCTATGGCTATTCCAAGGAATTCAATTTGGAACGCTATTACCGCGACGCGCCGCTATTGGCGATTGGCGAAGGGACGAACGAAATTCAGCGTCTGGTCATTGCCAAGCAGCTTGTCGAACGGAACCCCGTTTAAAAGGCAAAGCCGATGCTGCCTCTGGAAGGTTTCCGCATTCTTGCCGTCGAACAATATGGTGCCGGGCCGTTCGGGACGATGTTGCTTGGCGACCTTGGCGCCGAAATCATCAAGATCGAAAACCCTGCCGATGGGGGCGACATGGCACGCGCCATCGGCCCCCATTTTCTCGATTCCGGCGACAGCGAATTTTTTCAAAGCTTCAATCGCAACAAGAAAAGCCTGACGCTGAACCTGAAAACGCCCGAGGGCCGCGAAACCTTGCACGACCTTGTGCGCACGGCCGACGGGCTGCTCAACAATCTGCGCGGCGATCTGCCGGAAAAACTTGGGCTTACCTACGCCAAACTTCGCGACGTGAACCCGCGCATCGTCTGCGCCCATCTTTCGGCCTATGGGCGCGAGGGTTCGCGGGCCGCCTGGCCCGGCTACGACTATCTCATGCAGGCGGAGTCCGGCTATCTGCACCTCACCGGCGAACCCGACGGGCCGCCGTCGCGCTGCGGAATTTCCATCGTCGACATGATGACAGGCGTCATGGCCGGTTTTGCGCTGCTTTCCGGCATGCTGGGGGCGCGCGCAAGCGGCCATGGCTTCGATTTGGACGCCAGCCTCTTCGATACGTCGCTGCACAACCTTTCCTACCTCGCCACCTGGTATCTGAACGAGGGCGTGAACCAGACCCGGGAAGCGCGCTCAAGCCATCCGTCGCTGACGCCAAGCCAGCTTTTCCGCACCCAGGACGGCTGGATCTTCATCATGTGCAACAAGGAGAAGTTCTGGCCCATCCTGGCTCAAGCCGTCGGCCATCCGGAATGGGCGGACGATCCGGCCTTTCGCACCTTCGCTGACCGGCTGAAACAGCGCGAAAAACTGACGGAGATGCTGGACGCGGCCCTTGCAGCGCGCACAACGGATGCGTGGCTCGCCCTTTTCGCCGGCCAGGTCCCGGCGGCCCCCGTCTACGATGTCCGCCAGGCCCTCGACAATCCCTTCGTCAAGGAAAACGGCAACATCGGCACCTTCCCCCATCCGGCCGGAAAAAATTTCGACATGTTGCTTGGCCCCATCCGCGTCGCCGGCGAAACGCCCCGCGCCGAACCGGCGCCAGCCCTTGGGGCGGACACCGACGCCCTGCTCGAAGGGCTTGGCTACGACAAGGCGCGCATTGCCGATTTGCGCAAAAAAGAGATCATCCGATGAAACGCGGCGCGGCGCGCAAGCCCCGCGCCGGCGTGCCACGCTACCGCGCCGTCGCCCAGGCCCTCGGCCAGGCCATCGCCAATGGCGAACACGCCGTCGGCACGACGCTGCCGCCGGAAAAAACCCTTTGCGAAAATTTCCGCGTTAGCCGGCATACGATCCGCGAAGCCATTCGGCTGATCGAATCGGAGGGGCTGGTCACCCGCCGGCAAGGCTCGGGCACGACCGTACGCCGCGCGCAATCGGATGCGCGTTACGTCCAATCCATGGATTCCCTGGACGAACTCTTGCCCTACGCCGCCGAAACCAGGCTCGACGTTCAAAAGGCGGACGAGACGGCGATCGAGGATGCGGCGGAACGCCGCTTGCTTGGCGCGGATGCCGGCGAACGCTGGCTGCGCATCGACGGGATCCGCCTGATCGGCGGCGAGGCCGACGCCAAGACGGCTTTGCCCATCGCCGCCATGACGCTGTACCTGCCCTGGCGCTTTCGCACCCTTCGCGAAGCCGTCGGCGAGACCCATGAGGCCGTCTATCGCCTGATCGAGAAGCGCTTCGCGACGCGGATTGCCAGGGTGGAACAGGAAATTGCCGCCGCCAGCATCGAAGGCGATTTGGCCGAGCGGCTTTTTGTGGATCCCGGCACACCGGGCCTTCGCATCACGCGGCGCTATCTCGACGCGAACGGCGCGCCCTTGGAGGTCGCCGTCAATTTGCACCCCGGCGGGCGCTTTGCCTACCGGATGCAGCTACGCCGCGAACACGCTTCGCGTGAGCATGCCTAGCGGTAATGCAGGACGCGGTATTTGTCGAATTCGACCCGTTTGCCCGGCGGGATGACGACCGTCGTCATCGGATCGCGGATGATGGCCGGGCCTTCGACGACGTTGCCGGCGGCAAGGGCCTCCATCTGCCAGACCTGGAAGTCCATCCAGACGCCTTTGTGGAACACTTTGCGCGTTTCCACATAGGCCGATGAGGAAGGCTTCGCATCGGACATGGGATGTTCGATGATGGCCGGCTGCGGTTTCGGCGCAACCGCCTGAATGTAGAGTTCCGTGATCGAATAGCCGGCGTCCGGAAAACGCGCGCCCTCTGGATAGATGTTCGTGTACATCTCCTCGAAGGCGGCGACGACGCGGTCCACGTCTTTCGCCGATTTCAACACCCCGAAATCAAGCGGCGTATCGAAGCTTTCGAGCTGGCCGAGATAACGCGCATAGGCGCCGTAGCGGAAGGTGATCTGCTTTGGGTCAACGCCTTCCTGCGCCATTTCGCCCCTCGCCGCCTCTTCGAGGCCACGGAAGGCCGCGTCCAGCCGCTTCGCCATTTCCGTCTTTTCCGCTTCTTCCATGCCGTTCGGCACCAACTCGACGGAGCCACGGTGGTAGCGGTGCATGTATTCGGCGCAGGCCGCCCCAAAGGCCGAGAACCCGGCCGCCCATGGGAAGGTGATGACGTTCGCCAAATCGATCCCGTCCGAATAGCCCCACATATGGACGGGTCCGGCGCCGCCATAGCACAGCATGGTGAAATCGCGCGGGTTGTAACCCTTCGAGGTAATCATCGTCGAAGCCAGATCGCGCATCTGCGTGTTGATGACTTCGAGCACGCCGCTGCCCGCCTCGTACACGTCAAGACCAAGCGGTTTCGCAATCACGCGCTCCAGCTCCGCATAGGCCCGGTCCTTGTCGAGCTTGACCTTGCCGCCAAGGAAATAATCCGGATCGACATAGCCGAGGACGACGTTGACGTCCGTCACCGTCAGGCGATCGTATTTGTAGCAAATGCCCACATCGGCGCCGGCCGATTCCGGCCCGACGCGCAGACGCTTATAAGCATCGACCTCGATCGCCGAACCGGCGCCGGAGCCGGCCGAATCAATCGCCACCATCGGCAGCGCCAGGCGATGACCTGCGAAGTCGGCGTCTTTGCGAATGCCCAACATGCCATTGACCAGAAGGCCAACGTCGAAGCTGGTGCCGCCCATATCCGCCGTAATCGCGTTCTTAATGCCAAGCTTGTCGGCAAAAATCTGGGCGCCCATCAGCCCGCCGATGGGGCCGGAGATAATGGTCTCGTATAGGCGCGGATAGTTCATGTTGACGGCGCCGCCATAGGAAAGCAGCGTCAGCAGCCGGCCATCGTAGCCTTCCTTGATGGCCGCGTTCTCGACACCAAGCAGGGCTTCGCGCGTCAGCTCCGCCGCGAAACACTGGATCAACAGGCTTTTCAGGCGGTTGTTCTCGCGCGAAACCGGCGCGACATCTGCCGAACAGACAACGGGAATCGCGCGGCCGCTTTTTTTGACGACATCTTCGGCAATGCGACGCGCGGCATTTTCGTTGTCCGGATTGACGTAGGAATTCAGGAACATGATCCCGATTACATCGACACCGTTGGCGAGGAGACGTTCCGCGCCCTTGCGCACATGGGCTTCGTTCACCGGGATCATAAGCTCGCCGGCGCCCATATGGGATTGCATGAAATAGCTGCCGCCGCAAATGCGCTCGCTGATGCCGACGATGTTGCGCGGATCGACCATCGGACGCGTATGTTCATGCAATTGCTGATGCAGGATTTCGGCCTGGGTTTGGCCCAGATAGGTGAGCCCCCCTTCCATGACGCTTGCATGTTCGAAACCGCGTGTCACCAAAAGGCCCACCTTGCGGCCGGTGCCGGTCAAAAGCGTGTTCAGCATGCCGGTGCCGGCATAGATGGCGACGCTTGCCTGCTCGTGCACGTCCTTCGATTTCAGACCCAGGGCCAGCGCCGCGTCCTCGACGGATTCCAGATAGCTCGACGCCTCGTTTTTTCGGTTCGTCAGCGATTTTCCGATGGTGAAATCGCCATCCGGCTTGACGAGAATCGTATCCGTCATCGTGCCCCCCGCGTCGAGCGCGAGAATGTAGTTTTTGCCTGAGGATTGCGTAGCCGCGGCGGTCTTCGCCATGGATGTTCTCCCTGTTTCGTGGCGCCGCCCGGCGATCGGACGGCGGTGGGCGTTTTTAAGCTTCGCCCTTGGCCCAGCCGGCCGTCACTTCATGGGTCCGGTCCTGATACCAGTCCGGTTTTGCATCGGAAAGCGGCCGATCCACATAGTCCTGATAGAAACGGTCGAGATCCGGAAGCATCTCGAAGACGATCGGGTAGCCCGGCGGTACGACTTCAACCGCCAATTGCGCCGCGCAGCCCGGGCAATAAAATTCGCGGATCACGACCCATTCCGGATCGGGACAGGCATGGGCGGGGTAATAGACCTCCTGGATCTCTTCCGGCGTCTCGCGCAGACGAATAAGCGCGCGCAGCTTCCAATTCACCCGGTAATCGCCGAATTCCTGCCCGCAGTCGCATTTCACGACGCGTGCGCCGCCATCTTTGCGCACGATGTAAAGATGATCGGTGATCCGCAGCAGGATCGTGTCGTCCCAGGAAACGCGTTCCTGCAGGGCCTCGAGATAGGTCCAGAACCGTTCCGGGTCTTTTTGATCCATCTTGAGGAGCGAGCGCGCATCCTCGCGGCTGATCGTGCCTTCGATAAGTTGCTCGACGAGTCCTTTGTCCACCTTCGCCATCTTGCTTCTCCTAAATCACGAAGTCGGAATCAAGGGACCAGAAATTGCGAAACTCCGTATCGAATTTCGCAAAACTTGTCGAACTGCGATACATGTCCCCGACCGCCTGATTGAACTCGCGATCCAGCACCTTGCGGCGTTCGTCCTGCCACCATTCGGAAACCGGACGCCCCTTTGCGAGACGCTGCTTGCGAATCTCGGCGCGCTTTTTCTTCGTGGCCGCCTCGTCGATCGTCCATGTGCCGTCGCCGTTTTCACTTGCGACGACGCCATAGACGCGGGCCGCATGTTCGTAAGGCACCCAGCCCATATCGAGGTCTTCGAGGATGAGGCTGGTCTCCCGTTCGATCGGGTCGCCCCACCCGCCCGAAGCACCGGCCGCGTTGGCCCATAAATCGTTGTGCTTCATTTCCAGTTCCGGCGGGTCGAAATTCCAAACCTTCAATTTGTCGACTTCAAGGACGCCGTCCGCCGCCTGCTCGATCAGCTCCAGGGCGTTGCGCGGCGTCTCGCCCGTCTCTTCGATGACTTTGTCGATGTTCGTGCCCTGAGCCGTCACGGTAAAGGCGTTCGGCGGCGGGTAGCCGCCGCTCATGCCGATGCCAAGGAAGGTCGTGATCGCGGTGCCGCCGCCACTGTGGCTGACACCGAGACGCTGGCCCGGTTCGACCATCCAATGGACGGACGACTGGCCGAGGCCGCCGCGATATTTCCCATGGCCGCAAAAGCCCGGCAGCAGCGACCGGCCAAGGTAGAAGAAAGACGGGATCAGATATTCAAACTCCTCGGCATTGCCGACGTTCGAAAGCTGGGTCCATTCGGCCCAGCTGAGCGGCTGACCATCGCGATAACAAAAGGCGCCCTGGGAAACGCCGCCGACCCATTCGAAATTGGTAAAGCCATATGGCGTTCCGTCGGCAAGCACGCCGGATCCCTGCACGCCTTCCCAGTCGCCGTCCGTCGTGAAGGCTTCTTCCAGATAGCCGCGGGCAAACATGGCCCGGTTCATCGCGTTGAAGGCGAGGCTGTTCATCATGACGGATTGCGCCCAGATGACGGCGGTGCTGGCGAATTCATTGTCGGGGTTGTAGAGGCTGCCTTTCGGATATTTGCTCTCGACGGCAAGGTTGATGGCCGCCGTCACCTTCGTGTTGTGGGAGAAGGTGTTCACCATGCTTAGGTAAAGCGCGCAATCGGCGCCGCCCGGGAATCCGTTAAAGGCGTGATAGCCCCAGCGCGACGTGCCTTCCATGTCGACAACGACACGGCCGCGGTCATCGAAATCCAGGCTTTGGCGCACATGGATCAGATGGTCCTGATCCGCATGGGGCCAGATTTGCTGCATGCCTTTGTATTTTGCGATCCGGAAGGCGCAGCCCTGCTGCGTGCCCGGAACCATGAGGGCATCGATGTTGTCCATGATCCGCTGACGGCTTTCCTCGATGATCTCGCGGATCGCGCGGCGGTAATAATCGAAGCTGAATTCCTCGACGATTTCGTGAATGGCCTTGTGAATCATCGCACAACCGGCCAGACGCATCTTGTCGTCAAGAATGTTCAGGGCCGCCGCCCGCGTGCGCCGCTTCCAAAGCGAATTCCACCAGGTTGCCTGATGCAGATTTTCCCCCGTCTTCATCGGCGGGAAAACGAACCCATCCATGAAGGTATCGACACAGAAGCTTGGCCAACTGCCGGCAACCGGGGCCCCGGCTTCCATGATGTGGTTGAGGCCAACCGCCCAGCCGACGACTTCGCCCTTCACGACAATCGGCACATAACAATAGGTGTCGCCCGGATGGGGCGCACCGCCCGTCAGGCCGTCATCCGTCATGAAGACGTCGCCGTCGTTGATGCCGGGGTTTTCCTCGTAGCCTTCGTCGATCATGTAGCGGACGGCCACCGGCATCGCCGCGCAATGGGAGAAGAAGCCAAGCGACAGCGCCAGCGAATCCCCTTCCGGCGTCGTCAACGCCCAAAGCGATTCGCCCATCTCGCGGCCACCGGGAGAGGCCGCGACGTAGCGGGCCACTTCGCGCGCCGCCAGCACGCAGGAATGAAGGCGCGAATAAAACCGCTCAAATTTAACCGGGTCCGAATCCCGGAGCGTCAGTTCGGTAACCCCGTAATAATGGCCGGTTTCTTTCGTTAGCCGATCCCGCTGCTCCAACATCTCGCGCAGGGTCAGACTGCCTTCTTCGGAAGTATCCTTTCCGCGCCGAACGGGTTTTGTGATGACGTTCATCGCCGCACTCCTCAAGATCTCAAATGATCATCGGACGCAACCGCCAAAGCGTCGCCTTCTCAGGCTTCGCGCAACGCTAAAGGCGTAAAAATTTTGAAGCGTTCCAATCCTTCCCACCGCCTCCCTTGAAGGGCATGGTCCAGTGAAGGACATGGCCCGGTGGGAGTGCTTAATTTTGTCTTCGTACCCGCCATCTTTTCACAGATACCCCCTCGTAACAACCGGCGAGAGAAGGGAAAAACCCAGGTTTCCTGCGGATTTTTCAAGGCCCAGGGGCGAGCGGGGGCGGCAAGGCCCCGTTTTTCCGCCCTTGCCGGCCGCGCAAAAATCCGGGAACGCCATCCGCCAAACGCTGCGCAAAAAACCGGTTCTTCTTTTTTTGTTCTTCCTTCTTGCGATTCACCAAAAATTTCCGCAACTTGGCACGCGATGAGCACAGCAGACCCCCTTCTTTTTTCCCCCATCACCGTGCGCGGCCTTCGGTTTCCGAACCGGGCCGTTCTTTCGCCGATGGTCGTCTATTACGCCAAGGACGGCTTTTCGAACGATTTGCTTTTCTCCCATCTTTCGAAATTCGTCATGGGCGGTTTCGGCCTTGTCTTTACCGAAGCCGCGGCGGTCGAGGAACGCGGGCGCATCAGCCATGGCGACCTTGGCATCTGGAAAGACGAACACATCGCACCGCTACGGCGCTTCACGGATTTTGCCCGCGCCCATGGTACGCTTTCCGGATTGCAGCTGGCCCATGCCGGCCACAAGGGGAGCTATCAACGCGCCTTTGAAGGCTACATGCCCTTGGGCGAGGCGGACGCGGCCCGCGGCGACGCGCCTTGGGAAACGATCGCGCCCTCCGCGATGGCCTACGCGCCCGGCGTGCCGGAGCCCCGCGAAATGACCCTGGACGACATCGAGACGGTGCAGGCGGCCTGGGTGGCGGCGGCCAAGCGCGGACTGGAAGCCGGTTTCGACGTTCTCGAAATTCACGCCGCCCATGGCTATCTGCTGCACGAATTTCTTTCACCGCTGACGAACCACCGCAAAGACGCCTATGGCGGCGACCTCGACGGGCGCATGCGTTTCCTGCTTGAAACCACCGAGCGCGTGCGCGGCGCCTGGCCCGACGACAAACCGCTTTTCGTCCGCCTGTCCGTCGTCGATGGCGCCAAAAGGGGCTGGTCGGTTGCGGATTCGATTGTCCTGACGAACGCATTAAAAGCGCGCGGCGTCGACGTCGTCGATTGTTCGTCGGGCGGCACGGCCACCCTGACCCGTGAAGACGCGCTAGGCCGCGAAGCCGGTTTTCAGGTGCCGCTGGCCGAAGCCCTGCGCAAGGAAACCGGCGTGCCGACCGTTGCGGTTGGCCTGATCACCGAACCGGAACAGGCGGAAGCCATTTTGCAAGAAGGCCGCGCCGATCTGATTGCCATCGGGCGCGCCGCGCTGGACGATCCCAACTGGGCGCTTCATGCCTCGCTGGCGCTGGGCGACCGGCTCGATTTCTCGGCCTGGCCGCCGGAATATGGCTGGTGGCTGGAACGGCGCGCGCGCACGGCCGCGAAGATGGGCCAAAAGAAATAGCGCCTTGCCGGCGGCCTTAGCCGCGGGCTTTCGTCTTCAATTCTTCCAACGCGTCCGGGTTCACCAAGGACGAAAGATCCCCCGGATCGAGCCCAAGATAGGCGGCGCGCACGACGCGCCGCATGATTTTCATCGATCGGGTCTTGGGAAGGTCCGACGTAAAAACGACGTCCTTCGGCAGAAAGGCCTTGCCATGGCCGGAGACGACGGCGTCGGAAACCTTCTGCTTTAACCCATCGTCGACGGTGACGCCCGCGGCCGGCACGCACACGCATACCACGGCGGATCCCTTGATTTTGTCCGGCACGCCGACGGCGGCGGCCTCGTCGATCAGGCCGGTCTCCAGCACGACGCCTTCGATCTCGGCCGGGCCCGTGCGCTTGCCGGCAACCTTCAAGGTATCGTCCGACCGGCCCAGGATGTACCACATGCCATCGCCATCGATCGCCGCCCAGTCGCCCTGGCGCCAAAGGCCGGCGAACGTGCTCCAATAGGTCTCCAGGTAACGGTCCCGGTCTTTCCAAAGCCCCCGCGACAAACCGATGGAGGGCAGCCGCAGCACCAGCTCGCCGACCTGGCCCGGTGCAATGGTTTCGGCCGCTTCGTTGACCACGTCCGCCCCCATCGCCGGCATCGGCGCGTTGAAGGAGCAGGGCTTTAATGGAAGCGACACGATGCTGCCGATAATCGCGCCGCCGATTTCGGTGCCGCCGCAAATGTTCAGGATCGGCACCTTTTCTTTGCAGATGTGGCGGAAGAACCAATGCCAGGAATCCGGCGTCCAGGGTTCGCCCGTCGAAACCGTGATGCGCAGGGAAGAAAGATCGTATTGCTCGGCAATGTCCGCGCCATGGGCCATGAAGATGCGAACGATCGTCGGCGCGATGCCAAGAAAACTTGCCTTGTGGTCCTGGATCAGGCGCCAGATGCGGCCCTTGTCCGGGTAATCCGGCGTCCCTTCCACCAGCACCATCGTCGCGCCGGCAAACCCCGCCAGCAGAACTTCCAGCGGGCCGACGACCCAGCCCATGTCGCTGATCCAGAGGATGCGGTCGCTTTGCTTGAAATCCTGGCACAGCACGAAATCGGCGATGACCTTCGTGAGAAAACCGCAATGGGAATGCACCGTCCCTTTTGGCTTGCCCGTCGTGCCGGACGTGTAAACGACCATGAAGGGGGCTTCGGCGTCCATAATTTCGGTCGGCTCGTCCGTCGGCATGCCGGCCGTAAGCTCCGACCACCAATGGTCGCGCGGCGCCTTCCATGCCACGTCCTCTTCCAAATGCTTCAGGACAATAACGCTGTGAACGGAAGGAATGTCTTGGAGCGCTTCGTCCAGGGTTGCCTTCATGGCGACGCGCTTGCCGCGGCGAAGGGCGGCGTCCACGGTGATGACCGCTTTTGCCTCGCAATCGTTCAGCCGCACGGCGATCGCCTGTTTCCCGAAACCGGAGAAAAGCGGCACGACGATGCCGCCAATCTTGGCAATAGCAAGAAGGGCGGCCGAAACTTCCGGCACCATCGGCATGAAAAGGCCAACGGCGTCTCCCTTGCCGACGCCTAATTTTTTCAAGCCGGCTGCAAGGCGCGAAACTTCCGCATCATATTCCGCAAACGTCCATTTGCGCTGCTTGCCGTCCTCCGCCTCCCAAACGACGGCGTCCTTCTGCCAGACCGGCGTATCGCGATGGCGATCCAGCACGTTCAGAACGACGTTCGTCTTGCCGCCGATGCACCAGCGCGCCCATTCGATCCCGTCCGACGTGTCGAGGACGTGTTCATAGGGTTCGTAAAAACGAATATCGTAATGGCGGATGAAGGCGTTCCAGAACCATTCCGGATCCTGGTTCGAGCGTTCCAGCAGCGTTCCAAAATCGGGCAGATTCTCGCTGCGGAGAAAAGCCGTCAGATTGCTTTTCTCGATAATCTCTGGCGAGGGCCGCCAAAGAATGTCTTCGGTCGGAAAATTTTCCACAGCCAACCCCCCCAAAGGCGGTGCAGCGGTTTTTTAACTCTTGTCCGCGCCGCCCTTATTGCTTGGACGTTCTTTTCTGGACGTCACTTTGCGTATTTTCGGAAATCGGGTTTGCGTTTCTCCATGAACGCATTCACCCCTTCCCGCGATTCGTCCGTATCATAATAGAGAGCCAGTGCCTGCATGCCTAGATTGCCGATGCCGCCGATATGGTCGGTGTCCGCATTAAAGGACCGCTTGGCGATGGAAAGCGCCGTCGGGCTTTTCGCCAGGATCTCGGCGCACCACGTATCGACCTCTTCGTCCAGCTTGTCTTCCGGCACGACGACGTTTGCCAGGCCCATTTCGCGCGCTTCTTCCGCCTTGTAGCGCCGGCACAGGTACCAAATTTCGCGCGCCTTCTTTTCGCCAACCGCGCGGGCGAGATAGGCGGTGCCATAACCGGGATCGACGGAACCCACTTTCGGTCCCACCTGGCCGAATTGCGCCTTTTCAGAGGCGATCGTCACATCGCAGAGCAACGCAAGCACGTTGCCGCCGCCGATGGCGTAGCCTTGCACACGGGCGATGACCGGCTTCGGCGCGAGGCGAATGGCCGTCTGCAATTGTTCGATTTGCAGGCCGACCGTGCCCTTGCCGTCGTAACTGCCGCTGTGGCCGGACTGATCGCCGCCGGTGCAGAACGCCCGGTCGCCCGCGCCGGCCAGGACGATGACGCCGACTTCCCGGTTCCAGCTCGCGTCCGCGAAGGCATCCAACAGCTCGTCCACGGTCTGCCCCCGAAAAGCGTTCATCTTGTCGGGCCGGTTGATCGTGATCCGCGCAACGCCTGCCTTCACGTCATAGAGAATGTCTTCATAGGCCATAATGGATGCCCTCCCTTGGTCGTTGTCCTATTCTAGCTTCTGTCCCAACCGCCCGGCGGACGGCGAGGTCGACTTGCGCGCTGGGCGGTTCCACATTGGTTGGTTCGCTGCGCCCGGCAATTTTTAAAAAAAGTCTTATTTTCTGCCGTTTTTTTGCTTTCTCCGGGGCGACGGCCTTGACAGCCCCCCTTAAGTAAGCCTAGCTAATGCTAGTTAGAAAATAGCCAGGATGCAAACGAAAGTGTCCCCCGACGCCCCTTCCAGCCCGGCCCGCAAATCCGTCGTCTCGCGGCGCGAAATCCTTGACGCCGCCGCCGGCCTTTTCCACCAGAAAGGCTATTACGCGACGACCCTTCGCGACATCGCCTCCGCCGTCGGCATGAAGGCCGGCAGCGTCTATTACCATTTTGATTCAAAAGAACAAATTCTTGAAGAGGTGCTGGATATCGGCATCGAAGTCGTCTTCGAAGCGGTCCGCGAGGGGATCGGGGCCTTGCCGGAAACCGCCTCCTGGCGCGAGCGTTTTTACGCGGGCCTGCGGGCGCATCTCGCCTCGCTTTTTCAGCATGGCGACTACACCTCGGCCAATATTCGTATCTTCGGCCAGGCACCGGCGGAGATTCACGAACGCCATTCGCGCATTCGTCATGCCTATGAAAATTACTGGGCCGATATGTACCGAAGCGCCCAGGCCGCCGGCGCCATTCGCCCCGAGATCAATTTGACGGCCCTGCAGCCCCTTGTCTTCGGCGCCATGAACTGGGCCGTCGAATGGTACCGGCCCGGCAAGGACGGCATCGACGCCCTTGCCAGGGATTACACCGACATCCTCATGAACGGCATGCAGCCGGCGAAGACTTCGAAATAGCAACGCGAACGAAATACCGCTATGAATCTGGCCCGCCCCGGACCTCACGGATAAGCACTCGGACCTCACGGATAAGCAGATGGCATTGATCAAAACAAAAATCGATACGCGCTCGGAAACCTTCCAGAAAAACAAGGCGTCCTACGAAGAAATGATCCGGACCCTTCGCGAGCGGCAATCCTTCGCCGTGGATGGCGGCCGCGACAAGCAGATCGCGCGCAACCATTCGCGCGGGAAATTTCTTCCCCGCGAACGGATCGACATGCTTGTCGATCCCCACACGCCTTTTCTCGAATTTTCGACGCTGGCCGCCTGGGGAAAATATAAGAACGCCGCCCAAAGCGCGACCGTCGTCACCGGCATCGGCGTCATCTCCGGAACGCCCTGCGTCATTATCGCCAACGACCCGACCGTCAAGGGCGGCACCTTCTTTCCCGAGACGGTGAAAAAACATATCCGCGCCCAGGAAATCGCCCTGGAGAACAAATTGCCGATCGTCTATCTCGTCGACAGCGGCGGCGCCTTCCTGCCCCATCAGGACGAAGTCTTTTCGGGCCCGCGGCATTTTGGCCACACCTTCTATTTGCAGGCGCGTCTTTCCGCGCAAGGGCTGACCCAGCTTGCCGCCGTCTTTGGCGGCTCGACGGCGGGCGGCGCGTACATCCCCGTGCTTTGCGATTACGTCGTCATGGTCCGCGGCAAGGGGCGCATCTTCCTTGGCGGCCCGCCAATCGTGAAAGAGGCGGTCAAAGAAATCGTCGATCCGGAAACCCTTGGCGGGGCCGAAATGCACACGCGGGTCTCCGGCGTTTCCGACGATTTTGCCGAAAGCGAGCCGGAGGCCTTGGCAAAATTGCGCGCCAACATCGCGCGGCTGAACTGGCAGCGCCCGGCCCACGCGAAAACGCAAGCGCCGAAGCCGCCGCGTTACCCGGCGGAAGAATTGCTGGGCATCGTGCCGGCGGACCGCAAAGAGGTCTTCGACATGCAGGAAGTGATCGCCCGCATCGTCGACGACAGCGACTTCGAACAATTTAAGCCCCATTTCGGCGAAGAATTGCTGTGCGGGGTTTCCCACATTCACGGCTATCCCGTCGGCATCATCGCCAACAACGGCATCTTGTTTTCCGACTGCGCCATGAAGGGAGCCCATTTCATCGAGAAATGCTGCCAGCGCAACATTCCGCTGCTGTTCCTGCACAACATCACCGGCTTCATGGTCGGCACGAAGGCCGAGGAAGGCGGCATCGCCAAGCACAGCTCGAAGCTGGTCTATGCGGTCGCCAATGCCCGCGTGCCGAAATATTCCGTCATCGTCGGCAATTCCTGCGGCGCCGGCAATTACGGCATGTGCGGCGCCGGTTTGAGTCCGAATTTCCTGTTCTCCTGGCCGACGGGCTACATCGCGACCATGGGCAGCGATACCGCCGTTGTCGTCATGACGGAAGTCAAGAAGGCCGGCATCGGCGGCGACAAGGTGACCCAGGAAGAGCTGGATACCATCGCCGAAAACACCCGGGCGCTTTATGCCGAACAGGCGGACCCCTACCACATCACCGCGCGCCTCTGGGACGACGGCCTGATCGAACCGACGAAAACGCGCGACACGCTCGGCCTTTGCCTTGCCCTTGGCGACGCAAACGAACCGGAGACGGGCTATCACCCCGTCTATCGGATGTAAGCGGGAAGACGGAACGATGGCATACGAAACGATCACGCTTACCACCGACGACCGCGGCGTCTGCCGCCTCGCCCTCGCGCGTCCCGACGTGCACAACGCGATGAACAAGACGCTGATCAACGAACTTCGCGACGCCGTAAAGGCCATTGCGAAAGACGAAAAGATCCGCGTCGTCGTGTTGACGGGCGAAGGAAAAAGTTTCTGCGCCGGCGGCGATTTGCGCTGGATGGAAGCGAATGTCGGCATGACCCGCGAGGGCCGCATCGCCGAAGCCGGCGAACTTGCGGACATGCTTTATGAAATGGACACGCTTCCAAAGCCCATGATCGGGCGGATCAACGGACCGGCCTATGGCGGCGGAACCGGCATGATGTCCGTTTGCGACCTTACCATCGGTGCGAACACCGCCCGCTTCGGCTTGACGGAAGTGCGGCTCGGCCTGGTGCCGGCAACGATCTCGCCCTATGTCGTCCGGCGGATGGGCCCGGGCAATGCCCGCAAGGTCTTTTTCAGCGGCCGGCTTTTTTCCGCCGAGGAAGCAAAAGAGTTGAACCTGCTGAGCCAGGTGGTCGCGCCGGATGCCCTGGATGCGGCGGTCGAAAAAGAAGTCGTGGAATTTTTGCAAGCCGCGCCGGGCGCCATTGCGGCGACGAAACGCCTGGTCGATTTCGTGGCGGGCCATGGGCAGGAGGCAAATCGCGACTACACGTTGAACGCCCTTGCCGATGCCTGGGAAACCGATGAGGGCCAGCAAGGAATCGGCGCCTTCCTGAACAAACAGACCCCCTGGTGGCGGAAAGGAAAATCGACATGAAGTGTGTGTTCGTCGCAAACCGGGGTGAAATTGCCGTCCGCGTTTTAAAAACGTGCAAGCGGCTTGGCATCCGAACCGCCGTCGCCTATTCGGAGGCCGACGCGGACGCCCTGCATGTCCGCCTTGCCGACAAGGCCTATTGCATCGGCCCCAAGGAGGCCGCCGCCAGCTACCTCAACATCGACGCCATCTTGGAAGCGGCGAAGCGGGCGGGCGCGGACGCCATTCATCCCGGCTATGGCTTTTTGGCCGAGAGCGCGGCCCTCGCAGAGGCCTGCGCGAAGGCCGGCATTGCCTTCGTCGGGCCGAAACCCGACGCCATCCTCAAGATGGGCTCAAAGATCGAATCAAAAAAAATCGCCGAAAAAGCCGGCGTCCCGATCGTCCCCGGCCATTACGACAGCCAGGACGAAAAGACGCTGCTGAAAGAAGCGAAGCGCATCGGCTTTCCGCTTTTCATCAAGGCGTCCGCCGGCGGCGGCGGCAAGGGCATGCGCCTGGTCGAGGATGCAAAGGACTTTTCCGAAACCCTGGCCCAGGCGCGCCAGGAAGCGAAAGGCGCCTTCGGCGACGAAGCGGTCATGGTTGAAAAAGCGATCTTGAAGCCGCGCCATATCGAAGTGCAAATCGCCGGTGACAAGCATGGCAACGTCGTGCATTTGTTCGAGCGCGAATGTTCCATCCAGCGTCGGCATCAGAAAATCATCGAAGAGGCTCCAGCAGGCTTTCTGGATGCAAAAACCCGGGACTTTCTTTTCGAAAACGCCGTGCTCATGGCAAAGGCCATCGGCTACGATTCGCTCGGCACGATCGAATTTCTTTACGACGAGGACACGGGCGAATCCTATTTCCTCGAAATGAACACGCGCCTGCAGGTTGAACATCCGGTGACGGAATTCGTCACCGGCCTGGATCTGGTCGAGCTGCAGCTTCTGATCGCCGCGGGCGACCCCATTCCCTTCGCCCAGGACGCGATCGCCGTGTCCGGTTGGGCGATCGAGGCGCGGGTCAACGCGGAAGCGCCGGCCGATAATTTCCGTCCCGAGATCGGTCCCGTTCTTCTTTATGGCGAACCCGGGGGCGAAGGCGTGCGCGTCGACAGCGGCATTACCGCCGGCAGCGAAGTGACGCCCTGGTACGATTCCATGCTTGCCAAGGTCATAGCCCATGGCAAAGACCGCGAAGAAGCGCGGCGGCGCCTTGGCGCGGCGCTGAACGATTACGTGCTTGCCGGGGTGGCAACGAATCTTGCCTTTCTCGGCGACGTGCTGGCCCATCCGAATTTCTCGGAGCGCGTCCTCACGACCCGGTTTCTGGACGAAACCTTTCCGGAAGGCTGGCAGGAACCGCCAGCGCCGAAGGCGGCCGTGCTCGCCGGCGCCGCCTATGCGCTGCACATGGAACGCGACGTTGCCTCGGGCCCGGTTTCGCCCTGGCAATCCCTTGGGCCGTGGCGGCTGCTGGACCAAAGCGTCAGCCCCGGCGTCACCCATCTTCGCCTGTTGCGGCAAGGCGAGGCCGAGGAAGTAAAAATCGCCGGCCAGGACGGCCATTACCGCGTGACCCAGGGCGACGCCAGTTTCGATGTTCGCGCCGAGCGGGCCGCGGACGACCGCATCCGCCTATGGGTGGATGCCGAACGGCACGAATTTCGCGCCGTCGTCACCGATGCTGAAATCGTCATCGCCGGCGAAGGCCAAAACATGGTCTTTACGCTGGAATCCCACCTCGCCGCCGAGCAAAGCGCCAACGCGCCGCAAAAAACCCACCACACGCTTTATGCGCCCATGCCGGGGCTGGTCACGGAGATCGTCGTCGGCAAGGGCGACACGGTGAAAATGGGCGATGTTCTGGTCGTCATGGAAGCCATGAAGCTGGTGCATCATTTGGTCGCCGAATCGGATGGCATCGTGGAAAGCATCCATTGCGAACAAGGCACCACCGTTCCCCATAAATCGATCCTCGTTGAAATCGGACCCGGCGAGGCGGCGGAGGAAAAAGCCGCGAATTAAAATCAGAGATTTGGCAAGACCATGGAATCAATCTACATCACCGAAGAACTGGAACTGTTCCGCGCGCAAATTCGCCGCTTCGTCGAAGAAGAAGTCGAACCCCATGGCGAAGAATGGGAAGAGACGGGCATGGTGCCGCGCGAAGTGCTTCACAAGATGGGGGGCCTTGGTTTCTTCGGCCTGACCTATCCGGAAAAATATGGCGGCGTCGGTCTCGACACCCTTGCCACCGCCGTTTTCTCCGAAGAACTTGGGCGCTGCACCTTTGGCGGCTTCACGGCAACGGTTCTCGTCCATACGGACATGGGGTCGCCCCATCTGGAAAACGCCGGCAACGAAGCGCAGCTTCAAAAGTACATGCCGCGGATTACGAAAGGCGAATTGATCACGGCGATTGCCGTGACGGAGCCGGACGCAGGCTCGGATGTCGCAAATTTGCGCACACGCGCCGTGCGGGATGGCGATTCCTATGTGATCAACGGCACGAAGATGTTCATTACGAACGGTGTCCATGGCGACCTCTTCTTTGTCGCGGCGCGGACCGACCCCGAAGCAAAGGGGTCGCGCGGGATTTCGATGTTCATCGTCGAAAAGGGAACGCCGGGCTTTCGCGTCGGCCGCCCCTTGAAGAAGCAGGGCTGGTGGTGCTCGGACACGGCCGAACTGATTTTCGAGGACTGCCGCGTACCGGCGGAAAACCTTCTCGGCGAAGAAAACAAGGGCTTCTACGCCGTCATGAAAAACTTTCAGAACGAACGCATCGTGCTTGGCGGCATGTCGGTTGGCGCGTGCGACAAGGCGCTGGAGCTGACCCTCGATTACGTCACGACGCGGCGCGCCTTTGGCGGCGTTCTGTTCGATCTGCAAACCATTCGCCAAAAGCTCGCCGAGCTGGCCGGAAAGGTCGAGGCGGCGCGCCAATTGGTCTATCACGCCGCCTGGCTGGACGCCCAGGGACGCGATTGCGTCAAGGAAGTCTCCATGGTCAAGGCCTTCTGCGGCGAACTGGTCAACGAAGTCCTTTATGACTGCCAGCAATTTCATGGCGGCGCCGGCTATCTCCGTGAAACGGCGATCGAACGCATGTACCGCGACGTTCGCATTCTGGCGATCGGCGGCGGCGCGACGGAAGTCATGCTGGAAGAAGTCGCGAAGCGGCTGGTAACGAATTAGCGAAGAAAGGGCACGAAGAAGAATGCCGAAGGAACCATCGGACCAGAGCGTCTGGCGCATCGGCCAATCCGACGAGGAGTTGCGCGCCGCGCCGACCGTTTACCGCGACGACCTTTTCAAGGACAAGGTCGTGCTGGTTTCGGGCGCGGGCAGCGGGCTTGGCCGGGGCATCGCGGCGCTGTTCGCCCGGCTTGGGGCCCAGCTTGTCATCTGCGGCCGGGACGAAGAACGCGTCGCCTCTGCGGCCAAGTTTTTCGAATCCCTCGGTGCCAAGGTGCACATGAAGCTGATGTCCATTCGCGAGCCCGAACAGGTCGAAGAGTTGATGGACGAAGTATGGGAAAAATTCGGGCGCCTCGACGTGCTGGTCAACAATGCCGGCGGGCAATACCCCCAGGAAGCGATCGAATTTAAAGACAAAGGCTGGAAAGCGGTCATCGATACGAATTTGAACGGCACCTGGTACATGATGCAGCGCGCGGCGCGGCGCTGGCGCGACAACAAACAGCAGGGCAACATCGTCAACATCATCGCCATCCACGATCGCGGCATGCCGGGCATTGCCCATACCGGCGCGGCGCGGGCCGCCGTCGAAAATTTATCGAAATCCATGGCCGTCGAATGGGCCCCTTACGGCATTCGCGTCAATTGCGTCGCCCCCGGCACCGTGGCAACGCCCGGCTTTCGCCAATATCCGGAGGAAGGCGTCGCAAGCTTCCATGTCGCCAATGTGCAGCGCCACCCGGGCGACATGCACGACGTTGCCCAGGCGGTCGCTTACCTGGCCGCCGATTCCGGCAAGTTCATCACCGGCGACGTGGTCCATGTGGATGCCGGCCAGCGCCTTTGGGGCGAGTGTTGGCCCGCCGGCAAGCCGGATTACTACAAGGTTGGTGTGTAAACCGATGGCCACAAAAGAGAAAAAATCCCGGAGCCCTTTCCAGGCCCTCGTCGGCTACGACCATCTCGAGCGGCGGGAGAACGGCATCGTCATCGGCATGATGGTCGAAGAAAAGCATTTCGGCTCGCGCGAACGCATTCATGGCGGCGCCGCCGCCACCTTGCTGGACGCGGCCGCCGGCAGCGCCTTCTTCGACGTCATCGAAGACGTTGAGCGCACCGTCACCGTGCAGCTTTCGGTTCACTATTTAGGCAGAATTACGGCGGGCCCCGTCGTCGCGGTCAGCCATATCGATTTTGCCGGCAAGACCATCGGCCACGCGTCCGCCTCCCTCTACGAGGGTTCGGAGGACGGGCCTTTGATGGCAACCGCCACCGGCGTCTTCCGGCTTTATCGCAAAAGCGATGCTCGCTAGCGCCCTCGCCGGAATCCGGGTTCTCGATCTTTCCCAATACCTTCCAGGGCCGCTTGCGACCCTGACCCTTGCCGATTTCGGCGCCGACGTGCTGAAAATCGAACCCCCCGCCGGCGACCCGATGCGCAGCATGCCGCCCATCGGCAAGGATGGCATTTCGCGAATTTACAAGGCCTGCAACCGCAACAAAAAGACGCTGCGGCTCGATTTGAAAAGCGACGACGGCAAGCGCCGGTTCGAGCGTTTGCTGAAACGGGCCGACGTGCTGCTCGAATCCTTCCGGCCGGACGTTTTGACGCGCCTTGGCTTTCCCCGCACGCGCATCGAAGGCCTCAATCCCGGCCTCGTCCATTGCGCCCTCACCGGCTATGGCCAGGACGGCCCCCTCGCCGCCGCCGCCGGACACGATTTGAATTACATGGCGTTGGCCGGCGGGCTTGGCGCGTCCGGCACCGCAAAACGCCCGGTCATGACCTTTCCCCCCGTCGCCGACCACGCCGCGTCGCTGAACGCGGCCCTGGCCGTGTTGGCGGCGTTGTTTGCGCGCGCCAAGACCGGACGCGGCGCCTTTCTCGATGTCAGCATCGCCGAGGCCGTGCTGCCCTGGCAGCGCCTGGCCCTGGCGGCGGCCGAAAGCAGCGGCGCGGACATTCCCCGAGAGGGGCACGAATTGAACGGCGGCGCCGCCTATTACCAAATCTACGAAACGAAGGACGGCGAATTTGCCACCCTTGGCTGCATCGAGGAAAAGTTCTGGAAGAATTTTTGCGCGGCCGCCAATCAACCGGATTGGGTTTCGCGCCATGCCGACCCCCTTCCCCAGACGCAGCTGATCGGCGCGCTGCGCGCGCTCTTCGCTTCCGCCACCCTGGCGGAATGGCAGGCGGCCCTCGGCGGCGCCGATTGCTGCTTTCAGGCGGTGACCGCCATCCCCGCCCTGGCGACACAGCCGCAGCTTCAACATCGTGGATTTTTACAAATGGGTAAGCAGGATGGCGATAAGTTGCTAGAAATCCTGTTCCCCGTGCGGGCCGATGGGACGCCGCCCCGGACGCGAAGGGCCTGGCAGGAAACGGACCTTGAGGCGGCCCTGCGGAATTGGGATGCGCAGAACGAGGCATAACGCGACGCCATGACAGCCGACACGAACCTCACGCCTTTTACGATTCACGTCGAGGACGCCGTCCTCGAAGATTTGCAGGCACGCCTTCGCCGGACGCGCTGGCCAAGCGCACCGAAGGATGCCGACTGGGAATCGGGCACGCCGCTTTCCTATATGAAGGAACTCGTCGCCTATTGGATCGACGAATATGACTGGCGCAAGTGGGAGGCAAAACTAAACCGCTTCGATCACTTTCATGCGCCCGTTCAGGGGGAACGCATCCACTTCATTTATGAGAAGGGAAGCGGTGCAAACCCGATGCCCCTGCTCGTCACCCATGGGTGGCCCGGCTCCATTGTGGAATTTATGGAAATCATCGAACCGCTGGCCCATCCGGAACGCTTTGGCGGCAACGCCGAAGATGGCTTCGACGTCGTCGTGCCCTCGCTTCCCGGCTATGGCTTTTCCTCCATCCCCGAGCGCCCCCCCGGCCCCAAGGCGACGGCGGCCCTTTGGCACGCCCTGATGACGGAGAATCTCGGCTACACAAAATACGCGGCCCAGGGCGGCGATTGGGGCGCGTTCGTGACCTCTTGGATTGGCGCCGAATACGGCGATTCCCTTTTCGGCATCCACCTCAACCGCATCGGCGCCGACACCGGCGCCAAGCCGACACCGCCGCCGACCGAGGAAGAAAAAGCCTGGATCCAAAGCGTGCGCAAAACGCGCCAGGACGTTGCCGCATACAGCCAGCAGCATTCGACCCGGCCGCAAAGCCTGGGCTATGGGCTCAACGATTCTCCGGCCGGGCTCGCCGCCTGGATCGTCGAAAAGTTTTATGCCTGGAGCGACGTGGATGGCGATCTTGAATCCGTCTACACGAAAGACGAGTTGCTCACCAATGTCATGATTTACTGGGTAACGGGCACAATCAATTCCGCGAATTGGTTTTACCGCGCCGTGTTGCTTTCGGGGAATCGCACCTTCCCGGAAGGCGTCCGGGTAGACGTGCCGACCGGCTTTGCCTTTTTCCCGGTCGATCTGCAGCCCCAGCCGCCGCGTTCCTGGTGGGAGCGGGCTTACAACCTCCAGCGCTGGACGGAGATGAAAAAAGGCGGGCATTTTGCGGCCTTCGAGCAGCCCGAGGCGCTGGTGGCAGACATTCGCGCCTTCTTTCGCGGGCTACGCGCCTAAGGGCCGCAACCCTTCGTTAACCTCCTTTAAAGACCTTCGGGGCGAAACTGGGCTGGAACTCTGGCAGGGATTCGCACGCTTTTGCGGATGATTATTCTCCGGCATCTTCTGATCGCATTGATCTACACGGCATTCGCCGCGGCGCTCGCCGTGACGTTGCCGCTTGGGTTTCCGGACCTGGCCCGCAGCGAAGCGCTGCTGATCGCCGGCCTTGTCCTGGTCGCCTCCGCCCTTCTGCACGAAATTTTCGCCCGCTTCGAGCGCGACGAAACAACCCATTCGCAATTGGCCGTTATCGACGAGCTGAACGTCGAATTGTCGGAAAGCCTGCGCCGGACGCAAAAAGAGGTCCAGCAGGTGCACGCCCTCGTCACCGGCGACCCCGGCAAGGCGCCGCAGAAGATGGGCGACATCGTTGCCGAGGTTCGCGTTCTGCAAAAGCTGGTCGAACAGCTTTCGTCGAAGCGAAAAGACGAAGCTGGCCCGGGTCCGGACTTCGGCCCCGAAAAACCGGTAGCGGCCAAGCATACCAGCCAGGCCGATGCCGCCGCGAAGATGAGCCCGGCTGACCTTCTCGACCTTGTGCAAGACGCGCTGCGCCGCGACCGGATCGATCTTTTTCTGCAGCCCATCGTTGCCTTGCCGCAACGCCTGCCGAAATTTTACGAGGCCTTTTCCCGCATTCGCGCCGACGACGGCTCGTTCATCACGCCCGGGCGCTATTTGAAGATCGCCGAACAGGAAGGCCTGCTGTCGCCCATCGACAATTTGCTTTTGTTCCGCTGCGTCCAGATCGTTCGCGCGCAACGCCATCAGGCGCGCAGCGCTTTCTTCATCAACATTTCCAAGCACACCCTTTCCGACCAGGCCTTCTTCCGCGAATTTATCGATTTTATGGAAGCGAACGCCGAACTGGCGCCGCATCTTATTTTTGAATTTGCCCAGGCCGATCTGTCCCTGCATCAGCCCAAGATCGCAAGCGAGCTGCAGCGGCTTGCCCGCCTCGGCTTCCGCTTCTCGATCGACCAGGTAACGTCCTTGGATTTCGATCTGGATGAATTGCACGAGCGCCGCTTTAAATTCGTCAAAATCGATGTCGATAAACTGCTCGCGGAAAAAGGCGAAAAAGGCTCGCCCAACGCCATCAAGGGCATCCGCGACGCCTTCTTCCGCAAGGGCATCGACCTGATTGCCGAGAAGATCGAGAACGAAGGCAATTTGATCGATCTGCTGGAAGACCGCATCGATTACGGTCAGGGCTATCTTTTCGGCGAGCCGAAGCTGCGCCGCTAACGCATTCCCTTTTCTTTTCCCGCCAGCCATGTCAGAACGGGCCGCATTCGTCCCCAACGCATCGCGCTGCCTATGCCCACATCCATTCGCCTGCTTTCCGGTCTTCAAGAAATTGCCGGCGCCTATGACGGCTTCATCCTCGACCTTTGGGGGGTCGTGCACGATGGCTTTGCCCCATTTCCAGGGGTGCTCGACGTTTTGCAGCGCCTGAAGAACGCGGGCAAGCCCACCCTTTTCCTTTCGAACGCGCCACGGCGCCAGACGGTCATCGTCGCCGCCCTGGAAAAAATGGGAATTCCCTCGGACCTTTATGGCGGCGTCCACTCCTCGGGCGAGGAGACGTGGCAGGCGCTGAAGGCGCGCACCGACCCTTGGTACGCGCAATTGGGCACCGCCTGCCTGCACCTTGGGCCCGAGCGCGACGACCATCTGTTCGAGGGCCTCGGCTTGACCGAGGTGACGACGCCGGAGGCGGCGGATTTCATCCTCAATACCGGCATCGACCGCGACGAGGAAACCCTTGCTGATTATGAAGATGTGTTGGCCTGTGGCGCGGCAAAGGGAAAACCGATGGTCTGCGCGAATGCCGACCGCGAGGCGCTGCGCGGGGAAACGCGCGTGCTATGCGCCGGCGCGCTCGCCCTTCGCTACGAAGCCCTCGGCGGCGAGGTCCGCACCCATGGCAAGCCCGACCCGGTCATGTATGAAAACGCCCTTCGGATGCTTCGCGCGCCCGACCCTCGCCGCGTGCTTGTCATCGGCGATTCCCTCGAGACGGATATCCAGGGCGCCGAACGGGCGGGCCTCGATGCCGTGCTGGTCACCGGCGGGCTGCACGCGGCCGAGCTTGGCCTGCAAGCCCCCCATCAAAGCTTGCCGGACGCCACGCGCCTCGAAACGCTTCTCAAGCGCACAGGCCATCACCCCATCGCGGCGATCCCAAGCCTTTTCTGGTAGGCCGGACCGCAAGAAAATACGGGAAGGGCCGAAACCCTTCCCGCACCCTCTTGTTTCTTTGCGCGCTTCTAATGGAGAAACAGCGTCGGCAGATACGGCACGCCGATTTCCGCGACGATCGCCACCATGGCACCGATCGAGACCAGGAAGGCCGCCGAACGAATCCAGGGAATGCCCAGAATGTGGACGATGGCCTGGACCAGCCGCGCCACGACAAAGATTTCCGCGCCAAGCTGCGTCGTCTCGTTGGAAACGCCGAACATCGTTCCGGCAACAATGACGGCGAAGGGAATCATGTTCTCCATCAAATTGAGATGGGCGCGCTCCGAACGCTGCACCCAGGCCGGAAGGGGGGCATCCCCATCGGTCGGATGGCCGACGTAACGCCGAATCCCCCACACTTGAACTTTCCCAACGACCGGGACCATCGCCAAAACAATGGCGACGACCGCAAGCTGCAACAAACAGATAAATTCGACGGGTGCCATCGTGCATCCCTCCAGTTATTTTTCTAAAATCGCGAAACCCACTCAGAACGCAAGATGCCGTCACGCAGCAAATGGTCGCGCCGTGATCGGTTGCGAATCCATGCCCTTGCCCTCAAGGGCGGCGGCAAAACCGGGAACAGGATGGCAGCAAGACGAAAGGACGGGCAAGGCCTTAATCGGGGCGGCGGCGTCACAACTGCGTGACCCGCAGGCAAGCCCCTTAAAGGGCCGCCAGCTTCGCGACCAGCGGTCTATCCGCCGGTGGCATCGGATAATCCCCCAGCGCGCCCGGCAAAACCCACCGGATCGCCTGCCCTTCCATCGGCCTTGGCGTGCCCTGCCAAAGGCGGCAAAGGTAAAGCGGCATCAAAAGATGAAAAGCGTCATAGCCATGGGACGCGAAGGCAAAGGGCAGCAGGTCCTTGCCTTCCACGCCGATGCCGAGCTCTTCGCGAAGCTCCCGCCCCAACGCCGCCTCCGGCGACTCCTGGCGGTTGACCTTGCCGCCGGGAAATTCCCACAAACCGGCAAGCGGCTTTCCTTCCGGGCGCTTGGCAAGCAGCACGCAGCCATCGCCATCGATCAGCGCCGCCGCAACGACGACGACGAGCGGCCGGGAATCAGGATCGATAGTCGGCGTTGATGTCGATATAGCCATGGGTGAGATCGCAGGTCCAAACCGTCGCCTTGCCCCGGCCGACGCCAAGATCGACCGCGATATCGACGTCGCACCCTTTCATGTGCCGGGCAACGCTTGCTTCCCGATAGGCGGGATCGCGCGCGCCCCGCTCCGTAATCCGTACGCCGCCGATGCGAATAGCGATCTTGCTGCGATTTGCCCGCTCGCCCGACTTGCCGACCGCCATGACAATCCGGCCCCAATTTGCGTCACCCCCGGCGATGGCGGTTTTGACAAGGGGGGAGTTTGCAATCGCAAGACCGACGCGGTGCGCCGCCCTTTCGGAAGCGGCTCCGGAAATCGTCACGGTCACAAATTTGCTTGCCCCTTCGCCATCCCGCACGACCTGCTGGGCAAGGTCGATCATGACCGCGCCAAGCGCCTTTTTAAAGGCCTGCACATGCGTATCCTTTGCCGAGCGCACCGCCTTGTGCGCCTTGCCGGCGCCGGTGGCGCACAGAAAAACGCTGTCGCTTGTCGACGTGTCGCTATCGACCGTGATCGAATTGAACGAACGTGCGTTGAGCTCGGACAACAGGGATTGCAAAACCCTTGCCGGAATTTTTGCATCCGTGAAAAGAAAGGCCAGCATCGTCGCCATGTTGGGCGCGATCATGCCGGACCCCTTTGCAAGGCCGCCGATCACCACCGGCACGCCGCCAATGCGCGTCTTGGCAAAGGCCCCCTTTGGAAAAGTGTCCGTCGTCAAGATGGCGTCAGCCGCCGCCTTCCACCGCGTCGGCCGCAGCCGCTTTGCCAGACCGGGGAGCGCTTCTTCGATCCGCTCAACCGTCAGCGGCTCGCCGATCACGCCGGTCGAGGCGATAAAGATTTCCTTCTCCGCACAATTCAGCGCCGCCGCCGCCGCGCGGGCCGTCCGCGCCACCGCCTTGACGCCCGCCGCGCCGGTAAAGGCGTTCGCATTGCCGGAATTGACGACGATCCCCCGTACCCGTCCGCCGGCAAGCTGCTTGCGGCACCATTCGACCGGCGCCGACGCCGTCGCCGAACGCGTAAAAACCCCGGCCAGGGTCGTGCCCGGCACAAGGGCGGCGAGCATCAGATCGCTGCGGCCGTGATAGCGAATGCCGCTGGCCGTCGCCCCCAGGGTAAGGCCGGGAACGGGCGGCAACTTTGGAAAACCCCGCGGGGCCAATGGCGATCGCTTCAATTTTCCGGCCATGCCGATCAAACTCATGCGCATAAGGTGAAACGTCGATTTTTGCCGGAACCCAGCCCGGCACCACGGCATCCTACAGATCGCGGGCCCGAGAACAAGCACGGAAAGCGGCGGCGCACGGGGGGTTTTGATGGCCCTCGCCTGCGCACCCCCGTTGACAGTCCCCCCCATGCACCCTATTTCTCGGGGGAAGCGCCACACCAATTCATCTCCCACCTCAGTTGAGAGAAGCCCCATGCTCGGTGTTCTCGCCCGGCAATTCCTCGGTTCGGCAAACGACCGCTTTGTTCGCAAGCTGGCCCCCCTGGTCACGGCCATCAATGCCGAAGAAGCCGCCCTGGAGGCGCTTTCCGACGCAGACCTTGCCGCCCGCACCCAGACCTTCCGGGAACGAATTGCGGAAGGCACGCCCCTTGACGATTTGCTCGTCGAGGCCTTCGCCACCGTCCGCGAAGCCGCGAAGCGCACCCTTGGCCAGCGCCATTTCGACGTGCAGCTCATGGGCGGCATCGTTCTCCATCGCGGCATGATTTCGGAAATGAAAACGGGCGAAGGGAAAACCCTGGTCTCGACCTTGCCGGTTTATCTGAACGCGTTGTCGGGAAAAGGCGCCCATGTCATCACCGTCAACGACTATCTCGCCAAGCGGGACGCGGAGTGGATGGGCAGCATCTACCGCTTTCTCGGCCTTCGGGTAGGCTGCATCGTCCATGGGATGGACGATGCCGATCGGCGCGACGCCTATGCCGCCGACGTGACCTACGGCACAAACAACGAATTCGGCTTCGATTATCTGCGCGACAACATGAAGTACCGGCTGGACGAGATGGTCCAACGGGCCTTCAATTTTGCCATCGTAGATGAAGTGGACAGCATCCTGGTCGACGAGGCGCGCACGCCGCTTATTATTTCCGGGCCCGCCGAAGACAGCTCCGAACTTTACGTCGCGGCAAACAAGCTGATCCCCAGGCTTGAGGAAGAAGATTACGAAAAGGATGAAAAGGCGCGGGCGGTCTCCTTCACGGATGCAGGGGTTGAGAAAATCGAAACCTGGCTTGCCGAAGATGGAAAGATCGAAGCCGGCACCTCCCTTTACGACATCCGCAACGTCGCTCTCGTCCATCACGCCAATCAGGCGCTGCGCGCCCACAAGCTTTTTGCGCGCGACACGGACTACATCGTCAAAGACGGCCGCATCGTCATCATCGACGAATTTACGGGCCGCATGATGGAAGGACGGCGCTATTCCGAAGGCCTGCACCAGGCCCTGGAAGCGAAGGAAGGCGTCCAAATTCAGAATGAAAATCAAACCCTTGCGTCGATTACCTTTCAGAACTACTTCCGGCTTTACCCGAAACTTGCCGGCATGACTGGTACGGCGATGACGGAAGCCGCCGAGTTTGGTGACATCTACAAGCTTCGCGTCGTCGAGGTGCCGACAAATGTGCCTTGCGTCCGCATCGATCATGACGACGAGGTTTACCGGCGCGAAAAAGAGAAATTTTCGGCGATCATTACGCTGATCGAGGAGTGCCAGCAGCGCAAGCAACCCGTTCTTGTCGGCACCGTCAGCATCGAGAAATCGGAAACCCTTGCGGCGTTGCTCAAAAAACAAAAAGTTTCCCATCAAGTGTTGAACGCGCGCTACCACGAAAAAGAAGCGCACATCATCGCCCAGGCCGGCCGGCCCGGCGCCGTGACGATTGCCACGAACATGGCCGGCCGCGGCACCGACATTCAGCTTGGCGGCAATCTGGACATGTGGCTTGAAGACAGCCTCGCCGGCATCGACGACGAAGATGCGAAGGCGAAAAAACGCGAAGAAATCGAAAAGAAACATGCCGAAGACAGGGCGACGGCAATTGCGGCGGGTGGGCTTTACGTTCTTGGCACGGAGCGCCACGAAAGCCGCCGCATCGACAACCAGCTTCGCGGGCGATCGGGACGCCAGGGCGATCCCGGCGCTTCGAAATTCTTTCTTTCCCTCGACGACGATCTGATGCGCATCTTCGGATCCGAGCGCATGGATAGCATGATGCAGAAACTCGGCTTGCCCGAGGACGAAGCGATCACCCACCCCTGGGTGAACAAGGCCCTCGAAAAAGCGCAGCAAAAGGTCGAAGCCCGAAACTACGACATCCGCAAAAACCTGCTTCGCTTCGACGACGTGATGAACGACCAGCGCAAGGTGATCTACGAACAGCGCCGCGATCTGATGGTGGCGGAAGAAGTCTCCGAAACGATCGACGGCATGCGCCAGGACGTCATCGACGATTTGGTCCAACGCATGATTCCGGAAAAAGCCTATGCGGAACAATGGGACGTAAAGGGGTTGCACGAGGAATGCCGGCGCCTGCTCGCCCTGGATCTGCCGATCGACGAATGGGCGAAGGAAGAGGGCATCGCCGATGAAGAAATCCGCACCCGCCTAACGGAAGCCTCGCGCCGGAAGATGGCGGAAAAGCTTGCGACCTACGGGCCGGAGATTTTCCGGGCTGCCGAAAAAAGCGTGCTTTTGCAATTGCTTGACCAGGCATGGAAGGACCATTTGCTGACCCTGGACCATTTGCGCCAGGGGATCAGCCTGCGCGCCTACGGCCAACGCGACCCCTTGAACGAATACAAGCGCGAGGCCTTCAACCTCTTCGAAACGCTGCTCAGCCGGCTGCGCGAAACCGTGACCAGCGTGCTGAGCCATCTCGAGGTGCAGGTCACCACGCCGCAAGAAGCCGAAATCGCGCGAAAGCCGCAAGCGATGCAGGAAAGCCGGACGGACCCGGCCCTTGGCCAGAGCGGCGGCGCCGAAGGTGGCGTCAACGTGCCTGGCGCGCCTGTCCGTTTACGCGAAGCGGCCGCGACCGTCGATCCAAACGACGCGGCAACCTGGGGCCGGGTCGCGCGAAACGCCGCCTGCCCTTGCGGGTCGGGACGCAAATACAAGCATTGCCACGGCCGCAACGCCTAATTTTCTTTTCGGGTATCTGGAGGAAAGTGGCCGAGGCTCAGCTCAGGCCTTTTGTGCCCATCGTCAGGATTTTTTCCCGGCGGCGCGCACGTAAAACCCCGCCTTCGATTTCGACAAGGGCCGCCAATTCTTTTTCGATCACGCTGCCGACCGCATCGATCGTCTGACGGCGCTGGCGGTGTGCGCCGCCCAGCGGCTCCAGCACGATCTGATCGATCAGGCCAAACGCGTGAAGATCCTGGGCGGTTAGGCGCAGGGCTTCCGCCGCCTGCTTCGCCTCCTCGCCGCTTCGCCATAGAATAGAGGCGCAGCCTTCCGGCGAAATCACCGAATAGATCGAATGTTCCAGCATCAAGACCCTGTCGGCTGCGGCGATGGCAATGGCCCCGCCGGAACCGCCTTCGCCGATCACGACGCTGACGAACGGCACGCGCAAACCAAGGCCCGCTTCGATGCTGCGGGCAATCGCTTCGGCCTGGCCGCGCTCCTCTGCATCGACGCCCGGATAGGCGCCGGGCGTGTCGACAAAGCTTATCACCGGCAATTGAAAGTGGTCCGCCATCCGGAAAAGGCGCTGGGCCTTGCGGTAACCTTCCGGGCGCGCCATGCCAAAATTATGCTGCACGCGGGATTCCGTGTCCGAGCCTTTCTCATGGCCGATCACGACGACGGAGCGCCCGCGAAACCGCCCAAGGCCGCCGATGATCGCCGCGTCCTCGCCGAACATCCGGTCGCCGGCAAGGGGTGTCCATTCCGCGATCAAGGCGTCCAGATAGTCGGAAAAATGGGGGCGTTGCGGGTGGCGCGCCACCTGAACCTTTTGCCAGGGCGTCAGCTTCGCGTAGATCTGCTGCAAAAGCCGCTCGATCTTGGCCTGCAGTTTTGCAATTTCTTCCGTGACGTTGACGCCGTCGCCGCCCGTGCGGTGACGAAGCACTTCGATCGTGCCTTCCAGTTCGGCGACCGGTTTCTCGAAATTGAGAAAATGCTGCATTCGTTTATCCTATCACGCGCCGCACGCGCCGGCGAAAGGACCGGCGCGGTTACGAAAATTTAGCGGAAGCGATCGCGTTTTGCCCGTTAGCCAGTGGCGATCTGCTCTGCCTTTTTCACGAGAACCTCGGCCTGTTTGATCGAAGCGATGTCGATCAATTTCCCATCGAGCGCCACGGCCCCCTGGCCTTCTTTCTGGGCCTTCTCCATCGCTTCGAGAATGCGCTTCGCCTTTTCGATTTCTTTTTCAGACGGGCTGAAGACTTCGTTCGCCAAACCGATTTGCGAAGGATGAATGGCCCATTTGCCTTCGCAGCCAAGGACGGAGGCGCGGCTCGACTGCGCGCGGTAGCCATCCGGATCGGAAAAATCGCCAAATGGGCCATCGACCGGGCGCAGCCCGTTGGCCCGGGACGCCACCACCATGCGGGCAATGGCGTAATGCCACATGTCGCCCCAATGGGTGTCGCGGTTCCCCGCCTCGTCCGCATCGGTCAGCACGACGTAGTTCGGATTGGGACCGCCGATATTCGTCGTTTTTGCCTTCGTCGAAGCCGCGTAGTCGGCAACGCCGAAATGAAGCGATTCGTTTCGCGGGCTGGCCGCGGCAATTTCGTCCACGTTCATCATGCCAAGCGCGGTTTCAATAATCAGCTCGAAGCCGATTTTGTTCTTGAAGCCCTTTGCCTGCTCGATCTGCGTCACCAGCATGTCCAACGCATACACATCGGCCGCGGTGCCGACTTTTGGAATCATGATGAGGTCCAGCTTGTCGCCTGCCCGCTCCACCACATCGACCACGTCGCGGTACATGTAATGGGTGTCCAACCCATTGATGCGAACGGAGACCGTCTTTCCACTCCAATCGATGTCGTTCAACGCCTGGATGATGTTTTCCCGCGCCTGCGGCTTGTCGTCGGGCGCAACCGCATCCTCCAGATCGAGAAAAATGACGTCCGCTTCGCCCTTCGCCGCCTTTTCAAAAAATTTCGGCGAGCTGCCGGGCACGGCAAGTTCGCTGCGGTTGAGACGGGGGGTGGCTTCCTCGACAATCGTAAAACTCATGGCTTCCTCGTTTGATGAATGGCGGCCAGGGGGGCAGATGGGCCCGGCCCGAAACGGGCGAAGCCGGATTAATTCCGCTCCTTGCCCGGAAAGTCAACTCCATCGCGCATATCGGCGTCTGGCCCGGCCTTGCCGTCCGCCGCCGCCAGCGGGTGATGGGCGTCCACCAGGCGCTTCAGGCGCTCCTGAAGGACATGGGTATAAATCTGGGTGGTGGCAATATCCGCATGCCCCAGCATCCGCTGGACGCTGCGCAAATCGGCGCCATGGGCCAACAAATGGCTGGCAAAGGCATGGCGCAGCACATGGGGGGAAACCTTCGCCGGCGGAACGCCGGCCGTCACCGCCAGCGCCTTCAAAAGCTGGAGAAAGCGTTGCCGCGTCAAATGGCCTTTGCGGCCGCGGGAGGGGAAAATCCACGGCGAGGCGGCCCCGCATAGAAAGACCGGGCGCACCTCGCGATAGGCCGCCAGCGCCGCCAGCGCCGGTTCGCCCAGGGGCACCATGCGCTCTTTGTCTCCCTTGCCGCGCACAATCAAGAAGCGCTTGTCCCCGGTCATCGCCGACAAGGGCAGGGAAACGAGTTCCGAGACCCGCAGCCCGGTCGCGTAAAGAATTTCCAGCAGCGCCTGCATGCGAAGCCCCCTCGGCCCCTCCTGGTCGTGCGCCGCGGCAAGCAGGCTTTCCACCTCGGCCTCGTCCAGATATTTCGGAAGCCGCCTGCCCTGCTTCGGACTGCCGAGGGCCGAGCTTGGGTCGTCGGCGCGCACGCCCTCGGCAAAGAGAAACCGGTAAAACTGACGCAGCGCCGAAAGGCGCCGGGCCGTCGTTCGGGGCGAAAGACCGGCTTTTTCAAGCGCCTGCAGATAGGCGCGCAGCCGATCGCTTGTCGCGTCCGCGATGTCGCCTTTCAGGAAGCTTGCGAAATCTTTTAGGTCGCGGGTGTAAGCGTCAAGCGTGTTGCGCGAAACGCCACGTTCGGCCAGCAGCATTTCGAGAAAGCCTTCCATTTGGCGGCTTGGCGGCGCCCCTGGGTTCTGCCGCCCGCCCGCCATGCGTCAAAGCCCCTGTGTCAAAGCGGCCTCGATTGCGAGGCGGCGGGCTTCTTCGAAAAGCCCGATCCTGCGAAGCGCTGCAAGAACGCCCTCCAACGTCATCGCCGCCGCCTGGGCAGCCCCCCCTTCGCCCAAGCTCAACAACGCCAGCAAAACGGTTTCGCCGCGCCGCGCCTGCGCCGACGCTTCGCCAAGGGCATTCCAGATCGCCGCCGTCGGCACGATTTTCGTCGTCCGCGGCGCATCGTCCAGAACTTGCGCCCATTCGCCCGCGCCCACCGGTTCGCCCATGGCCGCAAGCAGACCGAAAAGAAGCGCGGCCTTCGCCTTGCCTGCCGTGGCCCCCTCGACCTTCCACCACGCCTCGAGACGCGCCGGATCCCAATCAAGCGCATCCCCCTCATCGGCAAGCCGAACGAACGGCCAAAGCGCATCCCGCGCCTTTTTGGCGTCGGCCGCTTCCGCGCCCGCCCCTTCAAGCAGCGCAAGCCAGGCCAACGCCGCCTCCGGCTTCTCGCCCAACAGCAACGCCTTGCCGATGGCCGGCGCAAACCAGGCCAGCGAAAGGCTTGGCGGGATTTCCAACAGCTCCGGAAGCGTCACCCGCACGGTTGTGCCGTAAAGCGCGCCGGTCGGATCGCTCGCCCGCGCCTCGTCCCAAAGGCGCTTGAGAAGGCGCGCTTTGCTTTCCGGGTCCGTTTGCGCCGCCGCGGCGCGCAGAAGCAGGGCGCGGCCCATGGCACCTTGGGTTTCGGCATTGGCGACGGCGCCGACGGCCTCCGAACCCAGCTCGGCCTGCCGGTAAAGGGCGGCAAGGGCGTCGGGCGCAAAGGTTCCCATCGCTTCGGCCCGTTCGCCGGCTTCCAGCCGCAGCGCCATCGGCGCCTGTTCATATTCCGCAATGGCGCGAAGCAGCGCGGGCTGCCGCGTCGTGCCGGCATCCTGAGGCAGCGGCCGTTTTGCCGCCTTTATCATGACCATCTCAAGCGGCGACGGGTCCGGCAAGGCGGGGATGTGCGTTTCCTCCCTGCCCAGCACCGCGTCGATCAACGAAAAGAAGACGGGTTTGCTCTTCCCCTCCATTTCCTGCAAAAGCGAAAGCCCCAATTGCACCGCGTCGCTCTCCCCCGCCAACGCCTCGCAGAAGATCAGCAGGCGCTGCCAATGGGCACCTTGATAATCGCGGACGCGTTTGCGGACGTTGCCGCACGCGGCGTCCCTTGCACCGGAAAGAAAGAGGCTTTCAACCTGGGCAAGGGCGATCGATTCGGTCACGGCGCGGGCCGGAACGATCCGCACCAATTCGACGATGGCCTTTGTTTCGCCCATGGCCGCCAGGCGTTCGATCCGCAGGGGCAACAGATTCGTCTGCAGCGCGCCATTGCTGGGCGCCGTCGCCGTCGAAAGCAACAGCCGGCGCTGCAGACTGCGCATGGTCGGCGAGCGAACGGCAGCGGGAAGCCGGGGCATCAACCGTTCGATCAGGGCGCCATCCGTATCCCGCCAAAGCGCAACCCCAAAACCGCCCGCCTCCCTATCGAGAAGGCCCAAGGAATTTGGATGGACCTTTGCCAGCGGCGCAATATCCACGGCGGTCGGATCGCCGCTGGCGCCTTCGGCGGCGTCTTCGGTGGTATCTTGGGTTTCGGCGGTGTTGCTCGTTGCTTTTGTCGGCGGGGCGGGCGCAAGGGGGATCGGTTCGACGCCCCAGGCCGGACCAAGGTCCGCGGTCACGCCGTAGAGAACCCCGAATAGGATGGCCGCAAGGTGGAAAAGGGGGCGTCTATTTCGGAAAGCGCGCATCTGGCAGCACTTTGTCGACCGCGGTGGCGGGCGGCGGAATGTCCCAACTCGCGAAAGCCACAAACCCGCCGGCAAGCACCAGCAAGATCAGCAGCAAGACAATCCGCGAGATCCGATTCATAAAGGAGGCATTGCCCACGTTTTTGTTCTCCGAATTGGTCCCGGCCGCAAGCAGACGGCCCGAGGGGCGGCTTCCGCTGGCGGCGGGTTTTCCTCATGTGATAGGCTTTCCGGATGGCGATATTGCGACATCGCGCCCTCTATTTCAACGGCACCTCGGTTCCCACTGTCCGGATTCCCTAGAAAAATGACAAAGAACTCCTCTACGGACAAGGCCACGGACCGGGGCCCGACGATTGTTCTCATCGGCATGATGGGCGTTGGCAAATCCTCCGTGGGCCGGCGGCTGGCTGCAAGGCTTGGGCTGCCCTTCCTCGATGCCGACGAGGAAATCGAAAAAGCCGCGGCCGCGACGATCGAAGAAATTTTCGAGACCCATGGCGAGACCTTTTTCCGCGAGGGGGAGCGGCGCGTGATCGCCCGGCTGCTTTCGGGCCCGCCCTGCGTTCTGGCAACGGGCGGCGGCGCGATTCTCGACCCGGAAACCCGGGCGCGGATCCAGGCGCGGGACATCACCATCTGGCTCCAGGCAGAGCTTGACCTGCTGGTCGCCCGCGTCAGCCGGCGCTCGGACCGGCCCTTGTTGAAAGAGGGAGAGCCGCGCGACGTCCTTGCGAAGCTGATGACGGAGCGCCATCCCATTTATGCGCAAGCCGATCTCACGGTCGAAGTCCGGGAGGAACCGTTGGAAACCACCGTCGACCGGGTGGCAACCGCCCTTGCGGAATATCGCGCCGGGCACGGCGAGGGCCCCGGCCGCTCGCAATCGGGGAAATCGCCCGCATGAGCCGCGACGCAAACAAACCCGCCCGCGTCCGGGTCGCTCTCGATACACGCGGCTACGATATTCTTGTCGGGCAAAATCTGCTGGCGGCGGCGGGAAAATATTTGCAGCCCCTGGCAAGCAAGGCCCCCATCTTCATCGTCACCGACGAAACGGTTGCCGAACACCATCTTGGAACCCTTGAGGCGGGGCTGAAGGCCGCAGGCCTTTCGGCCAGCGCCATCCCATTGCCGCCCGGCGAAGGGACAAAGGATTTCGCCCATCTCGAATCCCTGACGGCGCGCCTGCTGGACGCCCGGGTGGAACGGGATTCACTGCTGATTGCCCTTGGCGGCGGCGTGGTCGGCGACCTTGCCGGATTTGCCGCCAGCATCACGCTGCGCGGCATCGCTTTCGTGCAAATGCCGACGACGCTGCTTGCGCAAGTGGACAGCGCCATCGGCGGCAAGACGGGCATCAACGCGCCACAAGGAAAAAATCTGCTTGGCAGCTTCTACCAGCCGCGGCTGGTGCTGTCGGACCTTGGCGCCCTTGCGACGCTGCCCCAAAGGGCGTTCCTTTCGGGCTATGCGGAGGTCGTCAAATACGGCCTCATCAACGATGCGACCTTCTTTTCTTGGCTGGAAGCGAACGGACCCGCCCTTCTCGCACGCGACCCGGACGCGCTTCGCCATGCGGTCGTGACGGCGAGCACGGCAAAGGCGGCGATCGTTGCCGCCGACGAACGCGAAGCAAATGCGCGGGCGCTTCTCAATCTTGGCCACACCTTCGGCCACGCCTATGAGGCGGTAAACGGATTTTCCCCGGATCTGCAGCATGGCGAGGCGGTCGCCCTTGGCATGTGCCTGGCGTTTGCGCTTTCCGAACGGCTTGGCCTTTGCCCGGCCGAAGACGCCGCGCGCGTGCGAAACCACCTTGGCGCAATCGGACTGCCGACCACGCCCGCCGATATCGGCCCGGGCAAATGGGACGCGGACGCCCTTCTCGATCGCATGCGCCAGGACAAGAAAATCCGCGACGGCCAACTTCGCTTCGTGTTGGCCCAAGGCATCGGCAAGGCGTTCCTTCACGAGGCCCTTGCCGACAAGGAAGCCCTGCGCTTTCTAAAAGAGGTGTAGATGCAAGACGTCCTTCTTCTTTCGCTCGGCGCCATTCTTATTCTATTGATTCTCTCCGCCTTCTTTTCCGGCTCGGAGACGGCGTTGACCGCCGCCTCCCGGCTGCGTCTCTATCAATTGGAGCGCAGCGGCAACCAGCGGGCGAAAATCGTCAACCGGCTGCGCGAACGCAAGGAACGCCTGATCGGCGCGATCCTGCTGGGCAACAATTTGGTGAACATTCTTGCTTCCGCGTTGGCGACCAGCCTTTTGATCAGCTGGTTCGGCGAAACGGGCGTTGTCTACGCCACGCTTCTCATGACGGCACTGGTGCTCATCTTTGCCGAGGTGTTGCCGAAGACCTATGCCATTCACAACGCAACGCGAACCGCCCTTTGGGTGGCGCCGGTGTTGCGCTGGATCGTTCGCGCCTTCTCGCCCATCGTCCATGCCGTGCATTGGATCGTGACGGGCACGCTCCGAATTTTCGGCGTTCGCATCTCCACGGATCGAAGCCTGGCTGCGACGACGGAAGAACTGCTGGGCGCGATCGAGCTTCGCGGCGGCAAGGGAGCCAGCCTGCAGCAAGAACGCGCCATGCTGCGCAGCATTCTCGATCTGGCAAGCGTCGCTGTGGACGAAATTCTGATCCATCGGAAAAACGTGTTCATGGTCAACGCGGACGAAGATCCGAAGGGCATTCTTTCTCAGGTCCTTTCCAGCAACCACACGCGCATTCCGCTCTGGCGGGATTCAACGGACAACATCGTCGGCATTTTGCATGCGAAAGCGATGTTGCGCGCCGTGCACGAGCGCAAAGGAAATCTGGAGGGCCTTGACGTCGTCGCCATTGCCACCAAGCCGTGGTTCATTCCGGAATCGACCACCCTGCTTTCGCAATTGCAGGAATTTCGCCAGCGCCACGAACACATGGCCCTGGTCATCGATGAATATGGCTCCCTCATGGGGATCATCACGCTGGAAGATATTCTCGAAGAAATCGTCGGCGAGATATCGGACGAGCACGACATGGGCATTCCCGGCATCTGGCCCCAGAAGAATGGCTCCATCGTGGTTCGCGGCACGACGACGCTTCGCGATTTAAATCGCGAATTCGATTGGCAATTGCCCGACGAGCCGGCCGCCACCCTGGCGGGCCTCTTGCTTCATGAAGCGCGCCAAATTCCAGACATTGGCCAGACCTTTGAATTTCATGGGTTTCGTTTCGAGATCTTAAGACGCTACCGCAATCAAATTACGTCCGTGCGCATCGTGCCCCCTTCGCTTGCCACCCCGGAAGAAGAGGCCGACGCCTAGGCTCTGCAACGCAACCCCCCAGCAATTTCAGAAAGGCAGGAAGTTCCATGCCGCTTCCGCTCCCCGCTTCAAGAAAACAAATCCACACCCGGAAAATCGAACTCCACGGATTCGCGCGCGAGGACGGCCTTTGGGATATCGAAGGGCGCCTTACGGATACGAAAACCTATGCGTTCCCGAACCGCTACCGTGGCGCCATTGCGGCGGGCGAGCCGATCCATGACATGTCGTTGCGGATTACCCTGGACGACGATTTCGTCATTCACAAAATCGAGGCGGTTTCGGACGACACGCCTTTCGCAATCTGCCCCAATGCGGCGGCGTCTTACGAAGACTTAAAAGGCCTTCGCATTGCCGCCGGGTGGAGCCGGCAAGTCCGCAACCTTGTCGGCGGCGTGAAAGGGTGCACCCATCTCACAACCCTTCTCAACGAAGCGGCGACGGTCGCCTTTCAGACGATCTATGCGCTTCGCCATCGGGGGAAGGCCGACGAGCCGGCCGCCGCAAAGCCAGAGCTTCTGGACAGCTGTTACGCGTTCGCATCCGACAGCGATGTTATCAAAGAGCATTGGCCCGATTCCTATAGCGGTTCGTAAACCGGACACTTCTTCCCAAGCCTTGCGAACGGGCGCCTTCAAAGGGCCGGATGGTCTCCAGCCCGCCATGGCCCGCCTTTGCATGGCCGTCTTCCGTGGCCGCGACACGAAAATAAATGACGATGAAAGCACGCAACGCCGCCGTCAGGGACGATTCATGCCGGCGTGCTTCGATGTCGCTGCACAATTCGTGGAGGGTCTTGCTCTCGCGGCGGCAAATCTCTTCGAGGGCTTCCCACATGCTTGGCTCAAGGCGCATGCTTGTCCGGTGACCGGCGACCGTCACATTGCGATTAACCAGGGTGCTTGCCATTTCCCGACTCCTTGCGCGCATCGGCGCATATACAATTAAAAGTTGTTTCAAACGGGCCACAGAAAACAATTTATAGACGCTACGACCGATGTGATAACAACCTTTAATTGTATAATTAATCCTTAATACCCCATATAGGGGTATGCTGCAAAGGCCGTTTTCAGGCGATTTTGAAGGAAAAGGGGCTTTTTTTGCGGAACCAAGGGGGCGTTAGCCGGCCTGGTCTTCCTCAGGGGTCCGGGCCTTCAGGCGAAGGGCGTGCAGGGAGCTTTGAAATTCCATGTCCAGGGCCCGATGGATCAGGCGCTGCCGGTCGAGGCGGGATTTGCCGGCAAAGGCATCGGCGACGATTTCGACCCGGAAATGGGTTTCCCCGCCCGGACGGCTGCCGGCATGGCCGGCATGGGCGGCGGATTCATCCTCAACTTCCAGCCGCTTCGGTTGAAAGCTGGCCGCAAGCTTGGCGGCGATCCGTTCCCGGCGCGTTGGCGGCATGTTCGCTCCCCTGCATGCAATCTTTCCGCGACCCTACCCCGCATGGGCAAAAATCCAAAGAACGCCTTCCCTTCAGGCCGGAGGCGCTTGCCAGGGGAGACGGAAATCTCCATATTTTCTCAATGGGAAAACAAAAAAAATCGCAGATTTCAGCGGCGTCCGTGTCGGAAGGAACAAATTTGCGCTTTTGCGACCAACCCGACTGCCTGGCGGAGGGGCCTTATCCGGCACCGCGCTCGCGCGAGGACCTGCGGCAGTATTACTGGTTTTGCCTCGACCATGTGCGCGCGTACAACCGCGCCTGGAATTTTTACGCCGGCATGTCCGAGGCCGAGGTCGAAGCCCTCGATCGCGACGACACCGTCTGGCAGCGGCCGACCTGGCCCCTTGGCGGACATGGCGCGCCCCTTCAAAGCCCTTACAAATACAAGATACGCGACACCTTCGATTTCTTTGAGGGCGAGAAGGCCTCCGGGCCTTCAGGCAAGGCCGAGCCCGAGACGGAAGAGGCAAAGGCCTTTCGCGTGTTGGAGATGACGCCGCCTGCGACCCCAAAAAAAATCAAGGCGCGCTATAAAGCCTTGGTAAAACGCCACCACCCGGATGCCCATGGCGGCAGCAAAACATGCGAAGATCGGTTGAAGGAAATCAACCTTGCCTATCAAACCTTGATGAACGCCCATTGTTTGTGACCCGGGCGCGCCCAGACCGAAGGAAGGAGACTTTGGCTCGATGAGCTCGACGGATACAGCCGACGCAATGCCCAATCATTCCTCTCGCGTGCCGGACATCAAGGTTTCGGTGCGCCAGATCTTTGGCCTGGATACGGACTGGGAAGTGCCCGCCTTCAGCACGCCGGAAGAACACGTGCCCGAAATCGATGAGGCTTACCGCTTCGATCGCGACACGACCCTCGCCATCCTCGCCGGCTTTGCCTTCAACCGCCGGGTAATGATCCAGGGCTATCACGGAACCGGAAAATCCACCCATATCGAACAGGTGGCGGCGCGGCTGAATTGGCCCTGCGTGCGGGTGAACCTCGACAGCCATGTCAGCCGCATCGATTTGATCGGCAAGGACGCCATCGTCATTCAGGATGGAAAGCAGGTGACGGAATTTCGCGAAGGCATGCTGCCCTGGGCCTTGCAGAACCCGGTTGCCCTTGTCTTCGACGAATACGATGCCGGCCGGCCCGACGTCATGTTTGTCATCCAGCGCGTTCTGGAAGTCGACGGCAAGATGACGTTGCTGGATCAAAGCAAGGTCATCCATCCCCACCCGGCCTTTCGGCTGTTTTCGACGACAAACACCATCGGGCTTGGCGACACCACCGGGCTTTACCATGGCACCCAGCAGATCAACCAGGGCCAGATGGACCGCTGGAACATCGTGGCGACCTTGAATTATCTGCCACCCGAAGATGAAGAAAGCATCGTCCTGGCGAAGGTGCCTTCCTACGACAACGAAGCGGGCCGCAAGGCGGTCCGCGGCATGGTTTCCGTTGCAAGCCTGACCCGCGCCGGCTTCGTCAATGGCGACATTTCGACGGTCATGTCCCCCCGGACCGTGATTACCTGGGCCGAGAATGCAAAAATCTTCGGCGACATCGCCTTCGCGTTTGAAGTGACCTTCGTCAACAAATGCGACGAGCTCGAACGCGTAAACGTCGCAGAATATTACCAGCGTTGTTTCGGCGAAGAATTGAAGCCCGGACCAGAGGGGCCGGTCATAAATTAAATCCGATGCAGGATGAGCTAAACCTCGTTGAAACCTTTCGCCGTGCCATCGGTGCGGCGATGCGGGCAATTTCCAAACAGGAAGAGATCACCGTCCAGTTTGCGTCGGGCCCTTCGGCGATGGAAGGCAAGACGGCGCGCTTGCCCCTGCCCTCACGCGACCTTCGCAATTGGGAGGTGGCAAAAGTCCGGGGCCAGGCAGACGCCCTGGCGCTTCGCCTGCGCTATCACGACGACGCCATCCACCATCGCTTTGCGCCCATGGGTGGCGACGCGCGCGCCGTTTTTGACGCCTTGGAACAGGCCCGGGTCGAAGCATTGGGGGCCGAGCGCATGAAGGGGGTCGCCCAAAATCTGGCCATCGCCCTCGAAGATTATTGTCTGAGCCGGGGCTACCCCGACATCGAAAAGCGCGAACAGGCGCCGCTGGAAGACGCCATCCGCTGCCTCGCGCGGGAGCATTTCCTTGGCGCCCAGACGCCGGCGCCGGCACGCAAGATGGTGGATTTCTGGCGTTCGACGGTCGAATCGAAGGCCGGCGCCGATTTGCTGACGCTTTCGAAACATCTTTACAACCAGGAGGCCTTCGCAAAAAAGGCCCGGCATGTCCTTTTGGATTTGGGTCTGATCGATGAATCCCAGGCCAATGAGGAAGAACCTCCGGAAGCCAAGGAAGACGGCGACGGCTCGGACGAAACGCCCACCGAGAACGGCGAGGGCGAGGGCGAGGGCGAAGAAGAACAATTGCTGGCCTATGGCGAGGAGGACGAGGAAGGCAGCCCGGAAGATGCCATGGGGGATGGGACGGGGGATAGTTTTGACTCGGATGCGCAAAGCGACTTTCGTTCCGGCGAGGCCGATAAAACCTCCGACGAGCCGGGCCGCCCACAGCCCCCCAAGGACAGCGCGCCGCCGGACGTGCCACCCTACGCGCCCTACACGGCCGCCTTCGACGAAATTGTCGCCGCCGAAACCCTGTGCACCCCGGAAGAGCGCACCCTGCTTCGCGCCCAGCTCGATCAAAAGCTGGCGCTTTTAAAGGACGGCGTGACCGCGCAGCTTGCCAACCGCCTGCAGCGGCTGTTGCAGGCAAAGCAAACCCGTTCGTGGAAATTCGACCTGGAAGAAGGCATTTTGGATGCCGCGCGTCTGGCCCGGGTGATTGTCAATCCGGACTACCCCATTTCCTTTAAGCAGGAAGACGAAACGAATTTCCGCGACACGGTGGTATCGCTTCTAATCGACAATTCCGGTTCGATGCGCGGCCGGCCGATTACCGTCGCCGCCATGAGCGCCGAGGTGCTTTCCCGCACGCTGGAACGCTGTGGCGTCAAAACCGAAGTGCTTGGCTTCACCACGCGCGCCTGGAAGGGCGGGAAATCACGCGAACAATGGCTGAAAGATGGCAGCCCTTCCGGCCCGGGACGCCTGAACGATCTTTTGCACATCGTTTACAAGGCCGCCGACGAGCCCTGGCGGCGCGCGCGCAACAATTTCGGGATCATGTTGAAAGAAGGCCTGCTCAAAGAAAACATCGACGGCGAGGCGCTGCTTTGGGCGCATCAACGCCTTTTGGCACGGCCGGAGCAACGGCGCATTTTAATGGTCATCTCGGACGGCGCGCCGGTTGACGATTCAACCCTGACCCACAATCCCGGCAATTGCCTGGAACGGCATTTGCGCGAAGTCATCAATTGGGTCGAAACCCGTTCGGACGTGCAATTGCTTGCCATCGGCATCGCCCATGACGTCACCCGCTATTACAAGCGTGCCGTCACCATCTTCGACGCCAACCAGCTTGGCGGCACGATGGTCGAAAAACTGGCGGAACTTTTCGAAGACCCCTCGGACTACCATCCGGCACGCCGTCGGGCCATGCGGGCACGCGCCGGCGATCGCGCGCGCGACCGGCGCTTGCGCGCCTAAGTAAATTTCC
>Ga0209578_10000100_pt1 | contig 184752 bp, 137 predicted proteins | sample tdAd472_FD_187127 | JGI IMG/M metagenome (GOLD analysis project Ga0209578, IMG submission 187127) | Marine sediment microbial communities from the Atlantic coast under amendment with organic carbon and nitrate - tdAd47.2 (SPAdes)... | ecosystem: Environmental > Aquatic > Marine > Coastal >... | reverse complement strand
TGCGCTGAGCGCCCCCTACACCTACCGAATATTCAGCTGGCGATACCCATGGAAATCATTGTTACATACGGGCCGTGGTTCATTGGCCTCGCATTGCTTGCGGGACTCTACATGACCTGGGGGGTCGGAGCCAATGACCTGGCCAACGCGATGGGCACATCGGTTGGCGCAGGGGCCCTTTCTGTCAAGCAGGCCATCATCATTGCCGCCGTGTTCGAGTTTGCCGGTGCCGTACTGGCCGGTGGATCGGTTACCAGCACCATCCGCAAGGGCATCATCGATCCGACCGGTCTCGAGGCCAACCCGGAGTATCTGGTCTACGGCATGCTGGCCGCGCTCATCTCGGCCGGGTTCTGGTTGATGATTGCGTCCTCCAAAGGATGGCCGGTTTCCACGACCCATTCCATCATCGGGGCGCTTGTCGGATTCGGCCTTGTGGGAATCGGCTCTTCCAGCGTCAACTGGGACCAGATCGGTTCGATCGTGGCCAGTTGGGTCATTTCGCCGGCCATTGGAGGACTGCTTGCATTCCTGTTGATGCTCACCGTGCGCAAGCTGATCCTGAATACCGAAGACCCGTTCGAATCCGCCCGGAAATGGGGTCCCTACTACGTTTTCCTGGTGGGTTTCATCATTTCCCTGGTCACGATCACCAAAGGCCTCAAGCATATTGATATCGACATTTCGACCACGAACGGCGTGCTGCTCTCGGTCGGATTCGGTCTGCTGACCTCCATCTTCGGCGGTCGCATGCTGCGCCGGGCCAAACGGGATCTGGAAGCCGAGAAGGACTTCCGGTTTGCATCGGTTGAAAAGGTATTTGCACCGATGATGATTTTCACGGCATGCGCCATGGCGTTTGCGCACGGTTCCAACGATGTGGCCAACGGCATTGGCCCGCTCGCTGCCGTTGTGAGTGTCGTTCAAAGCGGCGGCGCCATCATGCAGCAATCGGCTCTCCCCATCTGGGTTCTGCTGGTCGGAGGCCTGGGCATCGTGACGGGTCTTGTCACCATGGGCTATCGCGTCATGATGACCGTCGGCAAGAAAATCACGGAACTGACCCCCACGCGAGGGTTCTGCGCTGAATTGGCAGCCGCATCCACGGTCGTGCTGGCCTCCGGAACGGGCCTGCCCGTGTCCACCACACACATCCTCGTCGGTGCCGTGATGGGGGTTGGCCTGGCGCGCGGCGTCGGAGCCCTGGACCTCAAGACCATCGGGCGGATCGTGACGTCATGGATTGTCACGCTGCCCATTGCCGGGGCCGTGGCCGCCGTTGTCTTTTTCATCCTCCGGGCCATTTTCGGATGATGAGTGGCGCGGTCTGTCGTCGAGCGACGCGATCTAGGAGCTGAAGATCAGGTCCAGGACGTTGTCCAGGTTCTTCGTGGTGCCTCGGTAGAATTCGGTGTAGGTGCACCGGGTGCACGTCACGGCGGTGAACTTTCGGTTCTGCACGTCGAAGATGCGCGAGAGGCCATCGCCTGTGGTGCGGATGACATCCGTCTCGAACTCGTTGTGGTTACATTTGGGGCATGACCAGGCTTCATGTTTCATGGTATTCCGCTTGCCGGGAGGCTCCGATGATGGATTGTTTTGGTGGACGCGTACAGAAGGGTACGGCAGGACGTGCAGCGCGTTTCGCGGCTGTTCTGGCGATGGGGTTGGTGCTCTTCGGGGTGGATGTGATGGCGCAGGAGGTCATCGTATATGGCGGCAGCGGTGTGCGTCGGGGCGCTGACGAATTCCGGGAGCGGGCCTCCTCGATCGATGTCATCAGTCCCCAGGTCTACGCGGTGGACTCCCTCGGCAATGTGCGAGGCGGCGTGCCTGTGCGGCTTCTCGAGGAGGCCCGCGAAACGAAAACCCGCCTGATGCCGCTGATCATGAACCCGGGCTTCAACCAGGAAATCATCCACGCGTTGCTGGACAACGTCGAGGCGCAGCAGAAGACCATCGACTTCATGGTCGAAGAAGGTCTGGAGCATGGATTCTGGGGATGGCAGTTTGATTATGAAAATGTGGACCATCGGTACAAGGATCGCTTTACCGCCTATTTCCAGCGTGCCGCCGAGGCCTTGCACGCCAACGGGATGACAGCCTCCGTGGCGGTCGTGCCGACGGACGATCGGGCTGCCGAGGGCGGCTTCTCCAGATACATGCAGAACAACTGGCGCGGCAACTTCGATATGGCTGCGCTGGCCGAAGCAGGGGATTTCATTTCGTTGATGACCTATGCCCAGCACGGCGGGCCAACGGCGCCGGGTCCGATAGCGGGCCTGCCCTGGATGCGGCGCATGCTGGATTATGCTCTCGAACAGGGCGTACCACCCGGGAAGATCTCGATTGGATTACCGTTCTACTCAGGCTACTGGCACCCCGACTGGTTCCGGGATGGTTCGGTCCGGGTGCGCGGAAACGAAGTCCACTTTGACCGGGCCGACTCCCTGCTGACGGCCAACAATGCCGAACGCATGTGGCTACCCGAGCACGGAGTCACCTACGGGTTCTGGCCCGAGTATGGCGTCTTCCACTGGGTCTTTTTGGAGAACGAGCGATCCATGCGGGCCAAGCTGGACTTCGTAGCCGAGTACCCGGGTCTCCGCGGCGTATCCATCTGGGTGCTCGGCGCCGAAGATCCGAAAGTCTGGCCGCTCCTGGACGCGGCGTTCAAATAGAATCCCGAAGGAATGCAGCCGCTCGGACTTCGGCAAAGGTCCAATCGCCCGAAAGAAATCCCACATGCCCGCCGGTGTCCGGCATTTCGAGAGTGACGTGCTGTGAAGCGCGGCATGCGTCAACAGGAAAGCAGCCTTGCGAGAGGAAGGGGTCGTCCTTAGCGTTCAAGAGCAGCGTGGGCACCCGGATTCCGGCAATGAACGAGCGGCTGGAACACGAAGCCCAATAGTCGGCCGCATCGCGAAAGCCATGCAACGGCGCCGTGTATCGGTCATCGAACTCATGAAATGTCCGCATTTCATCGAGGCCCTCAGCGGACACCTGATCGGGAAAGCGCTCGGCCTTTTCCCGGACTTTCAGTCGGAGCGATCGCATGAAATTCCACATGTAGAGCCGTTTTCCGGGACGGGCCAGCTGATCCGCGCTTCCTGCCAGGTCGCAGGGTACTGAAACGGCTACCGCAGCTTCAATGAGGCTATTTGAACCCTCCTCGCCGAGGTACTTGAGCAGCAGATTGCCACCCAGGCTGAATCCGACGGCAGCCACCTGTTCGTACCCGTCCGCGAAGGCCTCCAGCACCGCGCGCAGATCTTCGGTCGCGCCCGAATGGTAGGATCGCGGCAGGCGGTTGGTCTCACCGGAGCAGCTGCGGAAGTTCATGGCCAGGACATCCCATCCGTCTGCGGCCAGCGAGCTGGTCATTCCCCTCATGTAGGTGCGATCCGAGTTTCCTTCCAGGCCGTGTAGCAGAATGATCGCTTTCGAGGAGCCCCGCTTCAGGCAGTCCACATCCAGAAAGTCCCCATCGGGGGTGTCAATGCGAATGCGTTCGCGCTCTGGCGTGGGAACGCTGCGGACTTTGGATGCCCAGATCGTATTCAGATGAGGATTACGCCACAGTCCTTTTGCGCGATATGCCGATTCAATGATCATCGCGCCTATCCGTCGTAACGCGCGGCTTCCCGCTTGGGCGATGACTCGGCAATGCTTCGCCAGCGGAAGCGGTGCAATCGTTCGTTGGGAATTCCTTCAACCATGTCAGCAATCAGTTCGCCCAGGACGGGCGCCATCTTGAAGCCATGTCCACTGCCCCCGGAGGCCACGCTCAGCCCTTTGAAAGCCGGATGATGATCCAACCAGTAGTCGGCATCGAACGTATCCGCGTACAGACAGCGCCGAGTGCTTACGATGGGCGCATCCGCCAGAGCCGGTATCGACTCGCGCAGGAAAGTGCGCAGCGCCCGTTCATCTTCAGCGTGAACGCGGCGCTCGCCGCGGCGAGGCTCAACCGTCAGGCCCCTTCCGTGACGCCCAATCTTGACGACGCCCTCAGAAGGGTGGGCAGGAAAGCCGTACCACCCGGTGCGTGCTATGTCCGCGGTGAAAACGGGGAATGCCGATGCTTCAAAGAGAGCCGGATTAGACGGCTGGAGGTGAAAGACGGGATGCCCCGAGGAGCGGATGACGGGCAACAGCTCGGGCAGGAGGGAGGCCGCCCACGCACCACACGCCAGAAGTGTGTGTTCGCTCTCTAACAGCGTTCCGTCGGCGCAACGGACGCCGAGGCATCGATCGCCTTCGGTGATGATTTCCCGGACGTCGGCCACGTGAAATGATACTCCCGACGCTACTGTGCGATCGAAGAGTTCGGCCAACAGTGCGCCGCTTTCCACCCATCCGCCTCGCGCGTGGAAAAAGCCATCCACGTACGTTTCCGGGCTCAGGGCCGGGAAAAGCTTTTGGATATCTGCGGATGAGAGGCGTTCGGGACGGTGACCACGCGCTTGAAGCAGTTCCCAGGAATCCGCTTCGAATCCTCCATCCGAAAACGGTCGACCGGACAGCATGGATACGCCGGTCTGATGGTAAAAAGGCCGTGACAGGGTCTGATTCCACTCATCAAACCCTGCCATGGCCTCTTCAACCAAGCTCATGTAAAACGCGTCCGCGCCGTACTCCATGCGGACAACCTTGGAGATGTCCGTGGATGCTGCCAACGGATGGGGCGGCGGCCCCTGATCAACGAGGAGTACGCGGTGACCGCGTTCATGCAGCGTCTGGGCGGCGCGAACGCCGAACAGACCGGCACCGACGATCAGGATGTCCGGTGCCGCCTGCATGCGTCAGGATGCCTGCAGGCGATCCAGCGCGGCCAGGACTTCCTCCGAATGTGGCGTCGGGTTCACGCCCAGGAAGACCTCGGCAACCTTGCCTTCGGGATTGATGATGAAGGTGTTGCGTGCCGACATCTTGACTTCCGACAGGCCTCGAACCGAGCCATAGGCCTCGGAAACGGCGGCTTCGGTATCCGCAAGCAGTTTGAACGTCAGGCTTTCCTTTTCGCAGAAGGAAGCGTGCGTTTCGGCATCATCGACGCTCACGCCCAGAATGGTGGCGCCGCGCTCGATGTACTGCTCCATGTCACGCTGGAAGCCGCGGGCCTGGATGGTGCAGCCGCTGGTGAAGTCCTTCGGATAGAAGTACAGGACGACCCATTCGCCTTGATAGTTGGACAGGGTGACTTCGGTGCCCTCGTTGGATACGAGGGTGAAATCAGGAGCCGTGTCGCCGACGGCCGGCGGATCGTCGTGGTTGTTGAAGGCGGCCCAGACGAGCACGCCAAGACCCAGAACGACGCCGGAAGCAATGTATTTGAAGGTTTTCATGTCAGTGGGATAGTGACTGGTTCTGGATGGTGAGTACCGGATGCCCCCTGATTCGTTTCAGTTGGTGGCTGGTACTTTTTCGCCGTCCTCACCCCTGCCAGACGCCATACCCCATTTTTCGCAGGCGATCGGCCAGGTATTCCTCCAGTTCTTCCGCATCTGCGCGGGAGGGGATGGGGTTGTATGCTTCGAACAGGTCGGGTCGCAATTTCAAGCCGTATTTCCTGGCGTACCGGTTGGCTTTGTAGCCCTCTTTATGCTGATCGAAGCGCTCGTCGGGCGTGCGGGTCGAACTGCCCACGTACACACACGGGGTCAATGCCCGCATGTCCGGGTTCGTGTCGCGGAACTTGCGGATCTGCCGGACGGCCGGGTCGAGCTCGATGACGTAGACGTGATATTGGCGTTTCATCGCTCTGCGGGAGAGTTCGGAACGGGAATATCCGAACTTTCAGTAGATTGGCGGCTCACAGGAGGCAGGTCATGGTCGGTCGCACGATAAAACACTATCAGATTGAATCCGAGCTCGGTCAGGGCGGGATGGGTGTGGTATATCGCGCCAAGGACACGGTCCTCGGGCGAACCGTGGCCCTGAAATTCCTCCCTCCGATGTTCGCCCAGGACGAGGATGCGCGCAAGCGATTCGTCCACGAGGCAAAGGCGGTCTCGGCGCTCGACCACCCCAACGTGGCCGTTGTGCATGAGATCGGCACCGGGGAGAATGGAGAGATGTTTCTGGTGATGGCCTTCTACGAGGGGCAGACCCTGGAGGACATTATCGCGGAAGGGCCGGTGGATCTTGATGACACGGTCCGGTACATGCTGGAAGCGGCCAAAGGTCTGGATACGGCCCACAGCAAGGGGATCATCCACCGGGACATCAAGCCCGGCAACATCATGGTCACCGAATCGGGACTTCTGAAGATCCTGGATTTCGGGTTGGCCAAGGTGTCCGATGTGACCATGACGATGGGCGCCATGTCCCTGGGAACGCTGGCCTACATGAGCCCGGAGCAGGCACAGGGTCAGCCGGTGGACAATCGTACAGACCTGTGGGCGCTGGGCGTGGTGTTCTACGAAATGCTGGCAGGCAAGCGTCCTTTCGACGGGCCTTATGATGCAGCCATCCTGTATGCAGCGGCAAACGAGGACCATACCACCGTTAAGGCGTGGCGGGACGATACACCGGACCATTTGGTGGCCATCGTTGACAAACTGCTCCAGAAGCAGCCCGACAAACGGTATCAGTCGGCCGCAGAATTGATTGCGGATCTCGAGTCCGCGACCGCGCCTCCGCCATCGGTCATCCAGCCCGTGCCGGAAACGGTGTCCGGCGTGGCCCCGGTCGCTGATGCGCCTACGGTTTCCGGGGTGGCTCCTGCAGCCGACCCTTCAACCGTATCGGGCATGGCGCCCGCCCCGGCATCGGGGATGACGATGCACAAGGCAATTCTGGTCGTGATCGGTTTCGTGATCGTGATCGGAACGCTGATTACGACATGGGTCTCTATGCGTGCGCCGGCGGAGCCCACAAGCGTTGCCGTCACGAAGACCGCGCAGGAATTCGTGGACGAAGGGATTGCGTACCTCAACGAAGGACAGGAAACGCTGGCGCTCACATCATTCGAGCGAGCCCTGCAAGTCGATTCCACCTATGCGCCCGCATGGAGCTCCATGGCAGGCGTATTGCTTCAACTGGGTGATGCAACGGCCTCCATCCGCGCAGCGAGACGCGCCATCACATTGAACCCCCAGTCTTCCGGAGCATGGTACACATTGGGTCTGGCCACGGCCGCGCAGGACGATCTTGAGGGTGCCATTGATGCGCTGACGACTGCGGTTCAATTGAACCGCGCATTCGTCCGGGCCTACAGTGCATGGGCGGATATCTTGATTGAGGATGGCCGACCCGAAGAGGCTCTGGACGTTCTGGATGACGGTCTCGCAACTGCGCCTGCGAGTAATGCTTACAGGTTCATCCTGTACAAGAACCAGGGCAAGGCCTACATGGCCATGGATCAGCCGGCCGAGGCCATCAATTACCTCGAAAGCTCCTATCGCCTGAACGATTCCTGGCCCGAGACCATGCTCTTGCTGGGCCGGGCCTATGATGCCCTGGGTGATCGGTCGCAGGCCCAGGTCTACTGGGAGCGATTCCTGGAATTCGAGACGGATCCGGTGCTGCGGGCCGAAGCCAGGCAGCGATTGGGACTTTGATCTCATTCCCATGAAATGAAGCGGGGCGGTGGATGCATGCATCCACCGCCCCGCGACGTTTCAGGACGTGTTGGTCAGTTTATTTGATCAGCATCATCGTTCTGACCTGCTGATGCTGACCGGCCTGGATCCGGTAGAGGTACATGCCCGAGGGCAGGTTCGAGGCATCGAAGCGGACCGTATGTCGTCCTGCCTCCATCGAACCATTGACCAGTACCTGCACCCGTCGCCCGACCATGTCGAAGACCGTCAGGTTGACGTGGGCTGTCTCCGGCAACGCGAATTCAATCGTCGTCGACGGGTTGAACGGGTTGGGATAGTTGCCCTTCAATTCGAACGTCACCGGCAAGTCGACCGCAGGCTCTTCGTCGAGCAGCATGTCTTCTTCCGTCGGCGTCCAACCTTTGCCAGCTGCATCCGGGAGGTATTTTGCCACCCGGTTCCATGCTTTTCGCATGTCTGCAATGGCTTTGTCCCATTTTCCCTTGTTGAGATCTTTCTCGGCGTTGGCAAGATCGCTTCGGGCTTTTTCAACCTGCTTCGTACATGACTTGCTGTTTCCGCATGCCGCTTCGGCAGCATCCACGGAGGACCATGCAATCAGCGAATCAAGAGAAACCAGGCTGTCAATGGCCGTGGCAAGAAACTCAGCGAGGTCACTGTCGGCATCCTCAAGCAGGTCGTCGAATGACGCAACAGCTTCGCGGTCGACGTTGAACACGTCGTTGCCATGGTCCCGAACCGGCCGGATCGGTGTGATCCATTTGTCGGGGTTGGTATTCCAGGCGAGCTTGACAAGCGATTCCTGCAGCTCGGCAGCAGTCTTGTCGCTCTTGGTGCTCTTTCCTGACTTGTCAGATTTATCCGACTTGTCACTCTTGTCGGACTTGTCAGATTTATCCGAGTCGCCTCCTTTGCCCATGGCACGGTCTTCGTAAGGATTCGCCTTGACATCTCCGCCGAAGTCTTCAAAGAAGCCGAGCACGGATGAGTTGCCTTTGCCGGCACTGTTCTCATCCGGGATGACAACAGCTTCACCCGTCAACTCTTCCACGATGGTCGTCAAGGTGCTTACGATCTGTTCGCGCGTGTCGTGTACGCCGTCGATGTTGAACCACTCGAATGGGTCCAGCGGAGCCAAGTCCTCACCGTCGATGGCGAGATCCCCATCGGAATCAGCGTTGTTCGGGTCGGTACCGAGTGCGACCTCCTCGTCATCCGTCAAACCGTCGCTGTCGGAGTCCACGGCCACGTTGTCCGGTGTCAAAGGATCGGTGCCGAGATCGTTCACCTCTTCCCCATCACTGAATCCATCCCCGTCTGAATCCGGATTGGTGGCATCGGTCAACGTAGTACTGATCTCGGTTCCATCATCCAGGCCGTCACCATCGGTGTCGAAAAGGGTCGGATCAGTCAGGGTGTCGTTGACCTCCTGGCCGTCTTCGAGAGCATCCCCATCGGTATCTGCCAACAATGGATCAGTGCCCAGGACGGACTCCTCGTCATCGGAGAGTCCATCACCGTCTGTATCGACAATCGAAACGACGTCGCCATCGAACGAAATGACCGATACGTCATCCGAGCCCGAGTTGGCCACCAGCGCGACCTGTGCTGCGGCCGAGAACACCACGGCTTCCGGATTCTCACCCACGGAGTACGCGGTCACGGGTTCGAAACTGAGCGTGAAGCCGCCAGTGGACGAATTCGCACTCGGCGTGTAGAGCGATGTGATGGAGTAGACCTGGACCAGACCCTGCTCGAAGTTGGTTACGTAGATCAGGCCGCCATCGGGGCTGACTTCGACTTCGCGCGAGTTGGATTCCCGGCCGAGGCGAGCAACGGCCTGGAAACTCGAAGTGCTGTTCAGATCCGGCGGGATCCGGTAGGCTTCGAGCGCTCCTTCAAGCGTGGTCACGAAAACCAGGCCGCCATCCGGACTGAGCTCCACGTCGCGCGTGGAAGACTCCCTTGTGATACGACGCGTAGCAGCGTCTTCGTCGGCCGAGCCGTTCTCATCCAGCAGCAGCACGCGCAGGCCGAGCGTCTCGGTCGTGAAAAAGAGCGATCCACCATCGGGCGACACTTCGATGTCGCGCGGGTTGGAGTCGACGCCCAACTTCCGGGTGCCGCCGTCAGGCTCTTCTTCGATGTTGCGCTCGTTGATCTCCACACCGATACGGGCAATGGCACGATCAGCCGAAGAGCTACCATCCTCGATGTCGATGATGGTGATCTTGCGTGACGTGTATTCGGCCACGTACAGGCGCTTTCCATCGGGGCTGACAGCCAAACCGAATGGGTTGAGACCCACAGGGATCGTGTTGATGACCGCCGGGCTGTTGACATCCGAGATGTCGATGACCGAGATCTCGTTGGAGCCGAAGTTGGTCACGTAGGCCCGGGTTCCTTTCGGATTGATGGCCACTTTGAGCGGCGAATCGCCCACGGTAACACGGGAGCGCAGCGATCCGTCCTCGACGTTGAGGATGGAAACGGATCCATCGCCCGAGTTGGTGACGAGTGCTGTTCCACCGTCGGGTGTGACTTCAACATCCCGCGGTGCGCTCTCTGCCGTGCGTCGTGCCACGGCCGGGTCAACCAACGGGATCACGTTGTAGAGCTCGAGATCGATCGAGCCGGACTGACCGCCACTGGTGATGGTGACCGGCCCAGATACCGCGCCATCCGGAACGACAGCGCTGAGTGTCGAGAGCGTGGACGACTTGATCTCACCGGGGATCACCGACCCGGAGGCTCCGGTGAACGAAATCGCGTTGAGGGCGGGGTTGGCATTGAATCCTTCCCCACTGAATACGACGATACTTCCAGGAATGGCTACCAATGGCGATACCGTTGCCACGCTCACACCGCCGGGTTGCGCCGATGTCTGAAAGGTAATCTCCAGTGGCTGGATGGCATTGCCCGTGGCATCCGTGATCTGGGTGCTGAACGAGGCTGTGAAGGTGTCAAAGAACGCCAGCGGAGCATCCGGTCGGAAGACCACGCGTTTGCCGTCATTCAGCAATTCCACCGTTCCTGCCACATTTCCGCTTGCATCGCCGACAACGGAAACACCCGTATTCACGCCACCCGCTTCGGGAAGCATCATGGGCTCGCTGAAGTCGGCAAATACTGAGAGGCGAACGGATTGGTTGACCGACCCGGATGCGGGACCGGAATCTGCCAGCGTCGGATTCTGATCTGGAACGGTCTGGAATTCCCGTGCTGAAACGCTGCCGATCTGGTTGCCACCGCCTGCTGCCTGGTCCTTGAGTGTTGAGGCAATGTCGATGCGGTAGGTGGCCCCTTCGAACAGCATGTCGTTCGGGGTGAATACGGCAACCCACTGCGGCAGGGCTTCGGCCAGCGAAGTGCGTGGGAATTGCCAGGTACCTTCCACCGCTGCGCCACACTGCGATCCTCCATCAAGTACGCACACAGACACGCCTTCCTCGATGGAAGCACTATCCATGGGCTCGTTGAACGCCAGGGCAATGGTCGTTCCCGGCGTAACGCCTGTAGCCGATGCAGCTGGCGTTGATGATACCAGCGTCGGGGCAGTCTGGTCTTCAGGACGTGTCGTGAAGGTTGATGTGAAGGTGCCCGACTGGACATTGCCCTTCTCATCCGTGGCACCGCTCACCGAAAGGGTGTATTGCCGGAAATAGTCCAGGTTTGTACCTGCCGGCAGATCGAACGTCGCAACAATGCCCGGAGCCTTCGGGACCTGGACGGTTCCGGAAATGGGTGAACCTCCGTCAGGTGTCAGCGTGATGTCCAGCGCTGAGCTGGCAGGGCCGAGTACGGGTTCTGAGAACGTGACCGAGATGCTCGGACGAACACGCACATTCGACGCAAGATTGCCTGGAGACGCGCCATTCACGCTCGGAGCCACATTGTCCAGGTTCGTGGTGAAGTCGATTCCCGTAACATCCTGACCGGCGCCGACGGAAACAGCGGCGGCGACATCCTGGACTTCCGTACCGCTTTCATCCTGCCCCGACCACATTTCCTCGGCGAACTGGGCATACTCGGTGATGGAGGCCAGATACGGGCTGACCGTACCCGGGACCATGCCGGGGATGTTGTCCACGAAACCATCAAGTGGCTGGATGCTGATTTCATAGCTGCCCGCAGGAACGCCCGGAATCAGGTAGTCTCCGTTCTCATCCGAGTAGGAATGGATGCGGCCGCCGGTTGCCACGTTGCGGGCAACGACCAGTACACCGCCCAGAAGGCCACCAGGAACAGCACCTTCACCATCGGCTACGTTTCCTGAAATACTGCCCAGTGCAGCGGCTGAAGCGGATGGATATCGATGGCTGATCCACGCTTTGTCATCCACTTCCAGCGAGCGATAGGACTTGCCTGATGGAATCGAGAAAAACATGGTTGATGAGGCAATGCCCGAGTGGCGTAGACCCATCGTGTGTCCGATTTCGTGCATGGCCACGGCCTGCACATCCCAGATACCGGGGTTGGCATCGGTGCCGAGACCTTCGTCCGGGTTGGCCAGCAGGTCGCGGTTGAATACGATGTCGGCGCTCAGGATGCGGGCTTCTCCGCCGGGCGCAACGGCCAGCAGTTTCGAGGCCACGGCCAGCGTATTGACCGAGAGCGGGAAGGCGTCCGATGACTGCGTAATCAGGTTGATGCCATCCTGGAGGGCAGGTTCGGTTGCACCGTTGGTTCCAACAAGCGTGGCCTTGGAAGAGGTCTCGGCTGTCGACACGGAATTCCAGGCATTGAATGCTTCCTGAATGGCTTGCTGCACCCCGGGAAGACCGGAAATGGAAGTGCTGATCTCAAACGCGAGCGCATCACCAACGATGATTATCTGGTCGGCCAGGATGGTGGCATTGGCTGCCTGGATGACTTCAACTGCTCCCGAGAATGGCGACGTGCTGCCATCGGCATCCGTGGAAGTGGCTACGATGAAATCTCCCGCTTCGATCAGTCCGCTGTAGGAGACGTCCAATGACGTCGTGCCTGCCGCAATGGTCTGACGACCCAGGAACGTCTGACCTTCTTCGTTGGCTGAATCAGCCAGGAAGAATTCGACATCCGACGTTGCGGCCAGTGGGGACTGGAAGGCAATGCTCACGAACCCGAGGTTCGATGCCTGTCGGGTGGCACTGGCCAGGTCCGGGATGCTGCTGCCGTCGTTGCCGCCGTTGTTCAGTACGATACCCGCCCCGCCGTTTTCATAGAGCACGTTTTCCGAAAACGTGTTCTCATTCGAGGCGAAATCGTCGACCCGGATGCCGGCTCCACTGTTGCGCGCAATCGTGTTGCGGAATACTACGTTGGTGGTGCTGCCTGCCTGGAAGACCACGCCGGCACCGTTGGGTACGGCCTGATCCGTTGGCGTGACGCCGACGAAGTTGCCTTCGATGGTCGCTGTTGTTTCTGCTGCCAGCACCTCGAGGCCCTGAAGTCCCGCCCCTCCGATGATGTTGTCGCGCACCGCGTTCAGGGATCCACCTCCGATGCCGATGCCAATCTCGTAAGTGCCGACTCCGGGATTCAATACAGAGCCGTTCACCGGCGAAACACCGATCCAGTTGTTCTCGACCACATTCTGGGTGCCACCGAACACGGAAACGTTCTTGCCCCCGCGTGAACCGGCCAGGATGTTGCCATCTCCGGCTGAAGGTCCACCCAGGGTAAGGCGGTCGGTGCCCGTCAGGGCGTCTACGGCCTCGCCGCCGTTGTCCCGCGTCGTGACGAGATCGATATCCACGCCGATGGCGTTGCACGAAATGGTCAAGTCATCTGCACCATCCACGGCAATGCCGGCAAACGGGAAGGAGTGGATGACCAGTCCCTTGACGGTCGAGCCGCCAGCGGAGGCAACGAACACCATACCATTTTCTGCTGCTCCGCCACCATTGATGTCGCCTTCGAGGACCACATTGAACGCGTGTTCGGCTACGCTGCCGCCGCAGACATCACCACCGTCGATCACGACGGGGTCAAACAGCGCCGGAAGCGGAGAGGTGATCTGGATGACATGGGGTCCGTCACCGGGAATGTCGAAGGTGATGACATCCGGCTGTGCGCCGTTGGGTTTGCTGTTGGCAAGGTTGATGGCCTCGCGAAACGAGCCAGGGCCACTGTTGGCGGTTGAGGTCACGGCAAGCGTTTCTGTCCTCACCTGCACGGCGCTCGAGAATTCGGAGGTGTTGCCGGCCGCATCCGTCAGCGTGACGATGATCCAGTCGTCCTCGGCAATGCCGGCTGCAACTGGATCCGTAATCACCACCACCGCGAAACCACCTGAAATGGCAGAGAAGTCGAAATAGCGCTGTCCTTCTTCTTGTTGGGCGTCTGCCTCGAAGAACTCGATTGTCCCGTCACGCGTTGCCGATACGGGAATGACAAGGTGACCGTCCAGGGAAAGGCGGGCATCTCCGATGACAGGAGTACCGATGCCGTCGTTCGAGTCCGTGCCTCCGGAGGCATGGGGTATGAGGTCGATGCCCGGATTGCCGTTGCCGAACATGCTGTTCTGGCGAATCTGGTTGCGAAGCGGACTGAAGTCGCCGTCACCCTGCGTAATGAGGATACCCGAGCCGCTGTGCCCGGCAATGATGTTCTGCTGGAAGAGGTTGTCGTGGGCTCCCTTCTGGACGTAAATCCCGTTCGAGCCGCTGGGCAGCGTCGTCGTGCCCGTATAGTCCGTTCCAATCCGGTTGTTGATGACGCTCCAGTTGCGCGAGCCCTGCGCGGCATTGGCGTGCGTGATGGACAGGTCCCGCCACGTGGCGCCGGCCATCACGTTGTCCCGCACCTCCACGAAGGTGGCCTGGTTGCTGGAAATACTGTGCGTCGTTCGGCCTGTGGTGAAAATTTCGGTGCCATTGGCCTTGAGACCGAAATAGTTGCCCTGGATGAGGGGGCCGTTGACGGTCGGCTCCTGGCCTACGCCGCCCATGATGATGTTGCGATCGGCCGGATCCGGTCCACCGATTTCGTCATCCGTACCGCCTGCGAGGCGAATGCCGCCTGATCCCAGATAGGTCACGCCATCATGACCGATGTAGGAGCCTTTCACTTTGTGCCCGCCGCCAGCCAGGTCGATGGCCCGACCCGGAGCACCGTAAACAACGAGACCCCGGATTTCACTTCCCGAGTGACCGCTGACGGTGAATCCGTTTCCTGAGCCTTGTCCGGAGCCATCCACGTAAATGCGGATGTCCGCATCGAACGGCTGGAAGGCTGCGGTCGTATTGGCCGAAGAGCCGGGCTGTGAATACCCGTTGATGAGGACTGCTTCCGAGATTCCCGGGAGGGCAGAGGTTGGTGCAATCGTGTGCGGGCCGGCACCGGGGATGTTGAATGTGATTTCGTCCGGGCCGCCACTGTTCGGCGTGGCGTTGGCATACTCGATGGCAGCGCGCAACGATCCGGCGCCCGAATCGTTGGTGTTGGTGACGACCAGCGGATCGGCTGCCACCTGAACGGCAGCACTGAAGACGGAGGTGTTGCCGGAAGCATCCGTGAGCGTGGCCACGAGGAAATCTCCCGTTGTCACCGACAGGGCAGCGGCATTTCCCAGATTGAACAACTGTTCCGAGCCCGGTGTCGAGTAGGGAATCAGATTGCTTACGAAGGTCTCGCCCTGGCCACTGACCTGCGAATCGGCCTGGAACAGCTCCACCGTGCCCGCGCTGGCAGCGGTGATGTTCAGGGTCAACTCACCCACGCCATCGATGTAGACGGCACCCCAGGTCAATGGAGTGATGCCCGCATTGGCCCCCGTACCCAGCTGGATGCCACTGCTTCCGTTGGCATAGATGCTGTTCTGGGTGATGGTATTGCCGCTGGCACCATCCTGCACCAGTACACCCACACCGTTGTTGCTGAGGATGTTGCCGGGCCCAACCGTTCCGTCGTTGTTGAACATGTTGAAACCGCGGGTATTCGCGATGGGCTCACCACCCGGCCCGATGCCGACCCGGTTGTTGCTGGCCACTGCCGTGGCGTTCGTCAGGATTCCCTCAAAGAATCCACCAACCACGTTTCCCGTGACCGTTCCCAGGGCGCCGGTTACAATCCCGATGCGGTTCTCATTTCCGGGGTTTGGCGTCGTGTGGGGAGAGGCCTGAACGGCTATGCTTTTGTCGATGCCGACGAAGTTGTTCTGGATCAGGTTGTTCGATCCAGACTCGACGCGGATCTCATCGTAGGACGAGCCCAGTACGATGTTGTCGGTGACGACGTTCGTGGAGCTCTCAATGAAGACGCCGGCACCAGCCCAGGTGCGGCCGTTTGCCCCCGAAGAGCCGAGACCATCGGCGTCCGTACCAATGTTGTTACAGATGACCGTTCCGTCATCGGCTCCGATGCGGATGGCGTGCTGGGGCATCTGCTGGATGACAAACCCGCGGATCGTGGACTGTGATGCCGAAAGATCGAAGCCGGTGTCCCCGGCAACCGGCAATGCCGAACCATCAAGAGCGACCCGCAACTGACGATCTCCGAAATTCGCTCCAATGGTGCCACAGGTGGCATCGCCCTGCGTGGAGGCGTTGATATGGACCGGATCGGTGATGACCGGCAGTTCTGTGACCAGGCCGATGGTGTGGGTACCACCACCGGGGATGTTGAACGTGATTTCGTCCGGGCTGCCGCCATTGGGGGTATTGTTGGCGTTGTCCATGGCCCAGCGAAGCGATCCCGGGCCGGAGTCTGCCGTCGATACAACAGTGAAGGGGCCTTCGAGATTGTTCACCCACGCAGCGTTGCCACCGACCCCGGTGCCACTGATGATGTCGAGATCGCCATCACCATCGTAGTCGACCAGCGCAACGGAACGATCTCCACGCTGGGTGTGGTCAGGCCGGCCGAATCCACCGGATCCGTCCCCATATACAATGGATGAGTACGGCTCTGGGCTGTATCCCCAGACATATCCAGCGATGGCCAGATCGAGATTGCCGTCGCCATCCAGGTCTCCCGGTGTGGCCTGGAATCGAACAGCATCATCGATCTCGCTTGACACCGTCGAAGGGAAGGTGGCGTTGCCTGCATTCAAGAATGTCAGGAAAGGGTGATCCTGGCCGTTTTCAGCTGCTGGGGCGGAAGCTTGAATGACCACATCCTGGTCACCATCATTGTCGAAGTCTCCATGGACCACTCCTCCCGGATTGTAGAGGCTGAAGGCGGTATCGTTGATGGCACCCTGGGACCAGCTGTTGTTGGAGACGGCGGACTGCGTGGTAGCATTGACGATCACCCGCATTTTCCACCCATTGTCGAAGACCATCGTCGCGATATCAGGTACGGAGTCCCCACTGAAATCAGCCAGGGCAACATCCCTTGCGTAGGACCCCGCGTAGTCCGTCCGGGTGAATGTGACGGGATCCGTGCCATTGTTCATGTAGATGGCCAGGCCGGAAGCGTTGAGCGCGACGGCGTCCATGCGTCCGTCGCCATTAAGGTCGATGGCCTGGACGGCGTCCGAGTTCGGCGCGTCGGTCCATTCCAGATCGAATTGGCCCTCGCTGCCGAGGCCGCCATTCAGCCAAAGCTCGACAGGTCCATCGTCATTGGCCGAAATGACATCGATCCACCCATCGCCGTTGAAGTCGGCCAGGGCCGACTGGTAGGTCTGATAGCTCGAGGTTGTCGGGCCTGAGAAATTGGGCTGTGCGATCGGCGTGAAGTTGCCGGCACCATCACCTGCGAAAACGGCGTTGAAGTAGCCGCGATGTGACAGGAATACATCTACGTTGCCGTCGTTCGTGAGGTCGGCAACATCGACATCATAGGTCCCTGGAGAATTGAACGTGGACACCTGTGAGAACTGCGCCTGAGCTGTGGCGACAAACAGGAGAAAGAGAGCCAGGGTTGAAACGATCTGTTTCATCGGAGTAGGGGTAGGGGGGAGCCGCCATCAAACGGGCGACGAAAAGCAAAACGGGGGGTAGCCGGTAGGGCTCGAATCGGGTGCTGTCTAGCGACGGCCGCGCAGTTCTTTGTAGCGCAGCTTGAAATCGTCGAGCGGGATCAATTGATCATCATTTGCCGGCCGATCATCCGTGCCACTTTCCATCTCGAAGAGTTCCGTCGTACCGCCGACCATGCGGACGCCGGTTTCAGCATCACGCGTCACGGGGAGTTTTCCGTGCAGTCCGCCGGAAACCACAAAGATGCCGCTGCGGTGGCGCTCCACGAAAACCACGGCCTCTTCGTTGACCTCGAAGTGCGGCATGTCGGACACTTCGTGGATGGTGTTGCCGATGCGTCCGCCTGGAATGATGACTTCCGTACGCGCAGCAGCCTGTCCGTCGAGCTGGTCTTCGACTTCCAGAACCACCCGGGTGAGGATGGCTGTCTGATCGTCGTTCCAGAAACTCTCGGTTTCAACGGCACGCGCAACCACGACGGCCTCTGACGTGCTGGCCAGCATCTGGAGGGAGGTGCGTTGCTGTTGGGCCGTTGCCGTCGAAACGGCAGCAAACAGCAGGAGCGCTGCAAACGCGCGTTGCAGGGGGGGAAAGGTGTTCATGGGTTCGGAGTAGTGGGGGGAAACCGTTACAGGAAAACGGGCAAAATCGCGGAAATGGTGAAAGTGGGGGTATGGGCGCTAGCGGGTGGCGCCGTTCAATACGAATGGGGCCCAATGGAATGGGTGGGATGTAGAAGCATCCTCCAGGAGGCGATGCTTGGCAGAGCGGAGAGCCGCGGCTTTGGAAGCGCCCTCACCGATCAATTCGTCGTAAAAGTGTTGCATCAGGGATGCGGTGGAGGCGTCCGAAACACTCCACAGGGAAACGACCAGCGAATTGGCGCCTGCGTACATGAAGGCGCGGGTCAGTCCGACCATGCCCTCTCCCTGGATGAGCTGTCCAAGGCCCGTTTCGCAAGCGGACAAGACGACCAGGTCGGCATTGATCGACAGGTTGAAGATCTCAGAGGCCTGAAGCAGCCCTTCGCCGGCGGTTTCGCCCACCGAAAGGGCCAGCGCAGAATAATCAGGACGATCGTCATCAATCAGGCCGTGCGTCGCAAAGTGGACGTATCGATAGGAGCCGTCAGCCAGTGCACCGCGGACAGCGCTTTCGGAGGCACCTGCACCCGTCAAAACACGCGTTTCGCCGGCCGGGAAGAGACGCGCAATGCGATCCACTTCCTCTTCGGTGAAGGGAAGCTGCTCGAGCGTTGTGCCACGCAGGTTGGACAGCGAATTCGTAGTACCGAAATCAGGGTTGCCGACGGCAAAGAACTCCTGGGTGGCCTCGGGGCGTTCCCGCTCGGTGAGTTGCGTCCAAACGGTGGCGGACGGCACGTAGGCAAATTCGGCCGCCCCCAGCAAATAGGTGTGCTCGGACCACGAGGCGCCGGCTCTGGAGACGAGCGCTTCAAAGGGCACGTAGTTCAGGACATCATCCGCCATGATGATGACGCGGTCCGACGCTGCCACTTGATCGGCTACGGGGCCGACGAGCATGTTGTTAAGGGCGATGGCCGACTCGGCGTACGTGGCCGCATCAACAGCGTCCGGATCTTCCAGCGCAAATCGAAGCACATCGATCGATGCGGACAGGTCCTCACGCACGGGAAGCAGGTGGACGGATACGTCGCTTGTCGTGATCGCCCAGACGGTCGAGCTGGAATCGCCGACGGAATAGGAAAGCGCCAATTCGTCCGGTCCCAGACGCGACTGGACGGCCGCGAGATCAACAGGCTGGGGATAGCGCAATTCGGCATAGGCCGCATTGCGCTCACGCAAGTCCCGCTCCACGCGGTCGAACTCGACTTCCTGTTCGCGGATGAGTGACTTCAGTTCGGCACGTCGCTCGCGATCGGTCTCGACAGTCAATTCATCGCGCAGCCAGACCAGATTGTCGGTCAGGACCTGCTGGTCTTCCAGGAGCTGGGGATCAACTCCCGATTCGATGTCGGCCAGGGCTTCCGCCAGCTGATCCACGAAAGCGCGGGCCTTGGACTGCTCGGCAAAGGAGAAGGAGGCACTGATCCATGCAGGATCGCCGGTCTCGACGGCCTGCCGGGACATGAAGTCGATGACGTCTTCAAACAGGTATCGCTGCTGCGCCAGATAGCCGGCCTTGTCCTCCTCGGCCCTGAGCAGACCGCGGGTGGCCTCCATCGTGGCGGCTCCCTGCACGTACCAGTCCAGCGCCTCATCGGCGCGGCCCAGTTGTTCGGCCGCATCACCCAGACCGAAAAGGGCACCGGCCTGCAGATCGGGCACTTCAAAGGAGCCCGCAATGTCGAGCGCATTGTTGTAATGAGCGACGGCGGCTTCAGGGCCCCCGGCATACAGCGTACTGTTGCCGAGTCCGATCTCGATGGTGCCCAGGCTGACCGAGTCGGAGAAGGTCACTGCCATCTCCCGTGCCTGGTTCAGCCAGTCGATCGACGTTTCGTAGTTCTTCAGTTCGTAATTGGCGGCGCCCAGGTTGATGAGCGTCAGCAATTCCTGCTCAGGCTCATCCAGATTTTCGAGGACCGTTCGTGCTCGTTCGAAGAAAGGTGCGGCCCGGTCGAAGCGCTCCATCCAGATCATGACGACCCCGATGTTGTTGAGCGCGCCGGCCAGCAGGTCATCGAACCCGTGCTCCTCGGAGAGCGCGATGACGTCCTGGTAGTTCAGGATCGCATTCTCGAAATCCCCCAGCCGGCGGCTCACGACGCCGATGCTGTTGGTGACGAGGGCTTCGGTCCGGGGGTCGTCGATGGCCCGGAGTTCTTCCTTGAGCTGGAGCATCTCCAGGAGCGCTTCGGAGTGGCGCTCCAGTACGTCGGTCAGAACGCCGGCGGCATTGTTGCGCTGACTGATGTAGCGGGCCGTATCGCCGACGGCCAGATACAGATCCGCGCCTTTGTGGTAGTACTCGAGGGCGGATTCAAATTCCCCGACGCCTTCGTAGGAGAGGGCGATGTTGGGCAGGGTGCGGCTGAGCGCAACGGAATCGCCGATTTCCCATCGAATGGACTCCGACTCCAGGTAAACGTCCAGCGCCTTCCGGAAATCCCGATCGATGGCGCGATGGTAGAGGCCCAGGTCGTTGAGCGTGTTGCCCATCAATTGCCGGTCGTCGATCTGCCGGCGCAGTTCCAGAGCCTCGGTGTTGTAGGTCAGGTACGAGGGACGATCCAGAAACCAGCTGATGTAGCCGAGCTGGCCCAAGGTTGCGGCCAGTCCGGCGTCGTCGAGGATGCGGCGATACAGGAGTTCAACCTGCTTGAGCTGGGCGCGTACTCCCTCGCGTTCGTCCGCGCTGCCACGACGGGCCACGGCATCTTCGTAGAGGCTGTCAGCTTCGAGCTTCGTCGTTCGATCGGCCGGCAACAGGGACCGGGCAAACACCACGCGGGTGGTCAGGCTGGTCTCGCCGTGGGTGGTTTCGAAGGCCTTTGCCAGATCTGCAGCCAGATCCATCGCCATCGCATCATCTTCGGCAAGAGCGTCCGTGATCCAGGCTTCCACGACCGGCTTGATGTCCAGCCGATGGGAATGGATGAGATCCGTGACGATGGAGTAGTCCCCTTGGTACAGGGCGCGGGCCAGTTCGAGCTCGAGGTCCTCATCCTGGGCATGCAGGGTGAGGGGCGCCAGGAGCGTCAGGAGCGCAAGGCATATGCCGGTGGGGCGATTCATCATTCGTCGGATCGTAACTGCGCGGCTCGTTCAGTGGCTGCGATGGCGTCGGCTACCCGGCCGACTTCTGCATACAGGGATCCCAGGATCTGGTGGGCACCGGCGGAGCCGGGATGGAGCTCGGCAATGCGTTCGAAGGAGGCGATGGCACCGTCATAGACCTGGTGCTTTGCCTGGAGCGTGCCGAGCAGGAACAGGTAGGAATCGCCCCGCTCTGCATCAGGATACTGGGTGTTGAGCTCCGCCAGAGCGGACTCGTACGCAGCCTGGTCTTCGCCAGAAAGTACCTGGAAGGAGACGAGCTTGGAGTCCTCGCTGTCCATCAGGTTCTCGCCCGTAACGCGCCAGAAGTAGGTCTCATCAGCGCCCAGGGCGGGTGCATTCTCGGGATAGGCGATCCACGTTTCATCTGTTTCCGCACTCCAGATTTCTTTGCCGGCAGACTGCAGTGTGATCTTGTAGCTGTCGAACCCATCCAGGGACACCCAGGAAAACATGGGTCGGGTGGAAGCGATGCGGGTATTGACGGGCGACTGGACGGCGATGGCTTCCCGGCTCAGGCTGTTGCGGAGACCACCCAGAACTTCCACTTCGCCGGCACCGGCGCGGTGCAGCGTGAGGTCGGTATCGGAGGAGATGACCGAAGAGGACACCGAGCGGCCACCGGCCGCGGCTGCGCCACCCACGGTGTAGGTGTTGCCGCCAGACACCGTCATCAGGTTGTTGTCCGAAAAGAGGAGAACAGCCTGTGCGCCCGAAGCCGTGCGGATGCGGTCGCCCTGGTAGAGGGGTGTACCCCACTCGGTGGCGTCAAACGTGGAGGATCCGCTGCGCGCCAACTCAACCGTTCCGGACAGCTCGGTGATGAGGGCCAGACGGTTCTGGGCCGATGCCGGGAGAACGAGGGCAGCCAGGAGTACCGCAAAAGCGAGGTACTGCAAACGGGAAGAAAAAGAGCGCATGGTGGTTCTGAAGGTGGGGGAGTAGATTTACGTAAAGTACGGCTGAGGCGCAACGTGGTTGGAAAGGTTTCATCATTGTATTGCAACGATTTACCCAAAAGGGTTGTCAGCGCGAGGTCAACTCATGGAATGGCTTGAATTGAAAGTGCCCCCGGTAGTGGTCGGAACCGTTGTGGCGGTTGGTGCCTGGGGAGCGGGACGGGTCGGAATGGCCTCGTGGGAAGTGCTGCCGGCCGTCCTGATTGTGGCTGGCGTACTGGTGGCGATGGGCATACTCGTTGCCCTGGCGGGTGTAGCCTCGTTCTACCGTGCCCGAACAACCGTAAATCCCCATAAACCGGGCAATGCCTCTTCGCTGGTCACATCCGGGGTGTACCGCTTCACGCGCAATCCCATGTACGTCGGCATGTTGCTGGTTCTGATCGGATGGGCGGTGTATCAGGGCGGGTTGTTACCGCTCCTGGTGACGTTGCTTTTTATTCCCTACATGACGCGCTTCCAGATCGTACCAGAGGAGAGGGTGATGTTGACGATGTTCGACACGGAGTACGAGCGGTATCGACAGCGGGTTCGCCGGTGGGTCTGATTGAAACGACGCGCGGCCCGGCTCCATGTGGAGCCGGGCCGCGCTGTCTACGCCTGGATGGCGCTACTCCCTCTACCCAGGAAGTTCAGTGTCAGTTGTCGACCGGCAGGTTCAGTTTCTGAACCGTGGCCTTAGTTGTTTGTGATGGTGTAGGTGACCGTGCGGCTTACGCTTGCAGGATCGGCGTCCACCGTAGCGACGGCTTCGTAGGCCAGGCTCAGGCCGCTGCCGCGAACTTTGGTAACGTTCGTGACCAGATCGACGGCGTTCGAGGAGAGGGCTGTTTTGCCGGCGGAGGAAGCGCCCGAAGGAGCGGCCATGGTGGCGTTCAGCGTGAGACCCGTCGGCATGTCCTGATCGAGCTCGGCCGTGATTTTCTTCTGCGTGCCGTTGGTCGTGACGGCGTAGGTAGCGGAAGCAGTAGCGGCGTCAGGAGCCTGACCGGCGGTAGCCTGGTTGATGGTCATGGAGACGTTGCCCTGCACGGCGATGACGGCGATCTCGGCGACGTTGATGGAGACCTGCTGCGTAGCGACGTTCGACTGGGCGAAGGAAGCGGTAGCGAAGAAGGCGAGGGCGAGGAAGGAGTAGAAGCTTTTCATTTCAGTTTGTCTCGAGTAGAGGCTGGTGGGTGGCGGGTCATCCGCCGTGTGTTGTTTCCCTCCTCCCTTGCAAGCCACAGGCCAAAACATGGCACGCCCCCTTAAAACCCCTCAAACAGCCTCCAATCGTCGTTTCGCCATTCGTGCCATTCCGGAAAGTGTTTCGACAGCGAAACAAACCTGATTCGCGCCAATGACACTTCGCCGTATTGCTGCCGTAGATTCGTTCATCTTCCCCGAATCAGCACCATCGCCATGAGACTCTCACCGACCGAGGCCCTGCAGTCCTTGAAAGGCCATGACTCACCGTTCCGGATCCTGTTTGAACATGGATCGCTCCAGGTCGAGGTCTACAAGCCCGATGGCGTTGACCTTCAGACGCCGCATACGCGGGATGAACTGTATGTCGTCATCGCCGGCACAGGGGATTTCATTAATGGTGATGAACGTCACGCATTCGGTCCCGGGGATGTGCTCTTTGTACCCGCTGGCGTTGACCATCGCTTTGTCGACTTCACGGACGACTTTTCAACCTGGGTCTTCTTCTACGGACCCGAAGGAGGAGAAAAAGCATGAGACTGATCTTAATGGCCCTGATGATCATGGCGACCACCTCGGCAGTTGCGCAAGATGCAACATGCAGCAAGCTGGCTGCCGTGGCATGGCTCGAAGGGATGTGGGAGGCCGAGGACGCGGTTCGGCGCACGGTGGAAGAGTGGTCTTTCACCAGTGAACAGACCATGGAGGGCGAGGGCCGCGTGTATCGAAAAGACACGGGTGGCCAGACCGGATCGGAATCGCTTCGCCTGGTCGAGATGGGAGGGGAGGTATTCTACCTGGCAAAGACACGCGGAAATGCGCTGCCCATCGCATTCAAATTGACCGCCTGTGAAGCAGGAGCGGCAACGTTCGAGAATCCGGATCACGATTTTCCTCAGCGACTGGTCTATCAGCGTTCGTCCGATTCGCTTCGCGTGGACGTCTCGGACCTGGGCGGTAACGGATTCCGGTTGGAGTTCGTCAGAGGGGCGAACTAGTGCACTCATCTACTCCAGGACAGATATGGCCTACGAAGCCGGTAACCGTCCACGCAAAGTCACCGTCAACGACAAGATGCAGCAGGGCTACACGTATGTCCTGACCGAGCCCGCCGGCCAGCACTTCCACCCAGAGTTCAAGCCGGAGTTGACACCCGCTGAGATGCTCGAAATGGGAATATTCGGGGGGAAGTACATGACCGATTGCCGGGATGAATTCCCGGACGCCTGGTTCGAGGATGCCCGCCTCAGCCCCGGGAAGCGCGACAACTCCCTGAACTTCTTCGGCGAAGATGCCTCCAAGCCGCTTTCGTATTGGGTGGACAAAGGGTGGATCCGGGAGCAGGATCCGCGGGGATGGTTCCAGTGGTATTGTCGCTACTGGATGGGCAGGCGGAGCCAGGATGATGAGCGGCAGATCAAGCGATGGAAGGCCATGACGCGTCACATCGCCCAATTGAAGAAAAACTGCGTACGGGGGGACTGGAAGTGTCGTCCGCGTCAGCGCCAGGCGCTCCTGCACTGGGCCTACGACTCGAGGGACATGTAATGAGGCATCGATTCTTGTCGGCCTTTTTCGCCTTCTTTCTCATCACTCCAGTCGTGCATGCGCAGGAAGCTTCTGACTGGGTGGTCTTGTTCGTATCGATGCGGAGCGGGGAGGGCGATCTGTATGCGGTCGACCTGGTGACGCTGGAAGAGTGGAAAGTCTATGGCACGGACGCCCCTGAGGGTGCGCCGCGTCTTGACGCGGCGCGCGAACGCATCGTGCATCACAGGTTTGATGGACCGAACGGAGCCCCTCGTCTTTTTTCAGGCGATACGCTCCTGTTTGACGATCCCAACGGTGAGGTCCCGCCCTCCTGGTCGCCCGATGGGGAGCGTATTGTGTACGCCTCCAGCAGGAACGGACAAACGAATCTGTTCACCGCTTCGGCCGACGGATCAGGCGAAGTGCAACTCACGGACACGCCCGCCGAGGAGAAATATCCCGTCTGGTCGAATGATGGGCAGCATTTGGCCTGGCTCGAGCGGGCGGAATCGGGTTGGGATGTGATGATCGCTCCTGCAGACGATGTGCAGGCTTCCACCTCGCTCCTCACCTTGGAGCGCTATGCCGGTCATCCCATCTGGGCGCCCGATGGCTCCGTCATCGCCCTCGATTCCATGGTTGAATTCGACGCGGACGTTGTCCTGGTCGATGTCGCCAACCCCGACGACAGCGTGGTCATTCGCCGCGAAAACAACGACCTGGTACCCGCCTTTTCGCCTGATGGCCGCACGATTGTTTTTGCGTCTTCGGATGAGAATGGCAACTGGGATGTCTGGAGCTACAACCGTGACACCGACCGCTTCAAACAACTGACGACCGACCCCTCCTTTGACGGCGGGCCGGTCGTCATCCCGAAAGCGTGGCTTCCGGTCAGGTCTGAATGATCCTCAGGATCAGTGGGCCATGAAGTCGATCGTGGCCAATTCGTTTTCCCACATGACAGCGAGCGTTCCGCCCATCTGCGTCATGTTGACGAAGGAGAACGTCAGCTGATCGAAGCTGAACGGGGCCTCGGAAAGGGTCATTTCTGCGCGGAGGACATCCTTGGATTCGTCGTAACCGTAAGCGCCCCAGATGCCATCACCTTCCTGGTAAACGGCCTGGGCCTTGTGGTTCGAAATGATGAGCGTCCATTTGTCGGCATCCGGCTCGATGAAAAGCGTGTACTCACCTGCCGGCAGGTGGGCATTGCCGAACATCAGGTCGGTTTCCGTCGTGAGCATCGTGGACTGGTTGGCGCCGGCCCGCCAGACAGGGGCACCCGACTTGACGGCCTCGCCGTAGTTGCTGCCTTCGCCGAACATGCCCGAGCGGCCTCGGAGGATCGGACGGCCATAGTCGATGACGACCCACTTGCCGCCCTCGTAGCCATCATCGCCGTAAGCGCCGCCGACCTGGGTCGAAACTTCACCTCGGGGGGAGGCAGGGCGGTCTTGTGCCTGAACAGTCGATGGCAATGCCATCAGCAGCAGGGCGGCAAACGCTGTAAAAAGGAAAGTGCGCATGATTCCAATGATTGGTTGGGGTTGAAGCGACTGATACCCGGATCAGAACCGGTGGATTCCACTTCAAAGTGGATTCCGGATTGATTTCGTTACAGGATTCGTCGTGTTTTTCGGGTATGATGGGTTGGTCGTTTGCCACCCGAACCCATTCGAACCCTCGAAAGAGATGAGACAGATACAGTCAAGCAGGCTTTGGATGCTGGCCGCACTCGCTTCCGGCTGGGTGCTGGTAGGCGGCTTCAGTGCGCGTGCGCAGCTGGCTTCGAATGCATCTGTCGGGGCCGGACTTGAACAGGTGATGGCCGACGAGTGGTCTACGCAATCTTCCCTCGGTTTTGTCACGGCCGTTCAGTTTGCCGATGACTCCATTTGGACCGGTGCCGTGGGAGCGAATGACCCCGGGACGGGAGAGCCGATTGCGTCCGACATGCTCTTCGGATTTGCCAGTATCACGAAAACGTATACGGCTGCCGTCGTGATGAAGCTGGTGGAGGAAGGGGTACTCACGCTCGACGACCGAATCGGAGACTGGATCGACGCCATCACGTTCGTCAACGCGAACATCACGATTCGACAGTTGCTCAACCATACCTCCGGTGTGTACAACTACACCAACAACGGCGACCTCATTCCGGCCGTGTGGGCTGATCCGGATCACTACTGGACCCCCCGGGAGATACTGACCACGTTTCTCAAGGCACCCGCGTTTTTTGCCGGCACCGGCGCAGCGTATTCCAATTCGAACTATCACCTTGCGCATCTGGTGATAGAGGCGGCCACTGGAGAATCATTTGCTGACGTGCTGCATGATCGCATTCTTGATCCTCTCGGGTTGCAGAGGACGTTTCTGCCACCGCGCGATACGCTTTCGGGAACGCTTGGAACCACCTGGGTGGACATCAATGGGAATGGGGAGCTTCAGGACTACCGGAATCTTCTGGACAGTCCAGCCTCACATACCCAGAAAGGCGCAGCTGGAGGGGTGATTGCCGAAGCAGCGGACATCGCGCGATGGAGTCGACATCTGTTCAATGCCAATCTCCTGTCCGTTTCGACCGTGGATGCGATGCGGTCGTGGGTCAACCTGACAGGTCAGAACGCTACATGGACCGGGTACGGCCTGGGAGTCATGCGATACGCGTTCGGTGATCTCGAGGTCTGGGGGCACTCTGGCTTGATCCATGGATCAAGGTCGATGATGGTGTACTCGCCTGATCTGGACCTGTCGGTGGCTGTGGTCGACAACAACGCAGCGCTGAACATCTACCAACTGATGGGAAGGATTTTGGGTGTTCTGTCCGGGATTGCTGCAGTGAATGTGGAGCCGGATTCCCAACCCGTGCCCTCAGCAGGAAAAGCCTTTCCCAATCCTTCCGGCGCAATGCAGGCACTTACCATCCGGTGGGCGCCGAGCCACGCCGGGATGGCGAACCTGGAGGTTTATGATGTGCGCGGTCGTCTTGTCGCTCGAGACGATCGATTGGTCAACGCGCTCCAGGACGATTGGCGCATGGACTCGTCGGCATTGCCATCCGGATCCGGGGTGTATTTCTACCGGTTGATCCTGCCCGGCGGAACACCCGTCACGGGGTCATTCATCCAGCAACGGTGAGGCGGAAGGGTTTTTCAGGGGTTGATGCCTGACGCCTATTGGTCCCAGATCGAGTAGATCACATCCCAAGTCAGGGGATCGTAGCAGGAGCCATCATCGCACGGCTCTTCGTCGCAGCCGCGCTCCCGTGCCTCCCGGAATTCGAACGGCGTTCGCCATGCTTCCGAAGAGTAGGTCGTCAGCAGCCCACACTGACCGGCACCTGCATACTTGTACAGGAGGTGGATGTACCCGTTGGCGAGGTCCGACTCAGACCAACTTGTGATGGCTGTGGTTACATACCCGACGGTCTCGAACTGTCCTTCGGCTACTTGCTCAACGAATTCGATGGGTTGCCTCAGAAGCGGGACCGATCCCTCCGGCGTGTTTTCCACCGGAGCCCATTCCGCGACAAGTGCCAGCGGATAGCCGTATGCCCCCGTTCCAGGGGAGGGGCCGCATGGGATGTCGAGAATGGTTGGATCGCCGCTGCCCAGTCTGGCAGGTCCGCCGGGAAGCATGCCCGGCTCGTTCATCAGCATCTCCTTGCATTCAGCCAGTTCCGGCAGTTCGGCAAAGAGTGTCGATTGATCGATGGTGCTCGAAGATTGGTCAGGGGTGGGTTCCGATGCGGCGTCGGGAGAATCGGCGGGTTGTCCGCATGCTGCGAGCAGGACGAGAAAAGGGAGGAGTCGATGCATGGAGAGCGGGTTGAGTGACTTCGAACATGATACTCCAGTGCTCCCCCGGGGACAATGATTCCCTGAAATCAAAAAGCCCCGCAACCACGATGTGGTCTCGGGGCTATTGGATACCCTACCAGGATTATTCGCAGCCTTCATCTGCTCATCAGCCTGCCGCTTCGCGGCCTCGTTTCAAACCTTCTCCGCGTGCTTCGCACGCTTCCAGGTTCGAAGTATCAGCTGGCCAAATGCAAAAATCCACCAGCGGCTGATGCCACTGATGGATTTCTGAGTTGCCCTACCAGGATTCGAACCTGGAACCTCCTGATCCAGAGTCAGGCGCTCTGCCAATTGAGCTATAGGGCATTGTTGCTGTCGCCCAAGCGAACAGCGAGGCGCAAAATACGGCCGGTCAATGCCGTTGTCCACGCCGCGGTTCCTCTCCAGAGCAGCCAGAGTGTGTCTTTGCCGAGTTTTTACCGGTCTTCCGGCTTCGGTGCCCTTTTCGGCTTCTTCGGAATCGACTCGTACAACCGTACATCTCGATTCAGATGGGCTACTGGCAAGCAAGAGGATTGGTCGTATGTTCTGCTGCACAACGAATGCAGCGCCCCACCCGCCATGGATCCTGGATTCTGGTCCCTTCTGCCCCTGATCGTCGCATTGGTCTTTGCCTTTGCCACCCGATCGGCCATACCCGCCCTCCTGGCCGGGGTCGTCGTGGGCGCATTCATGCAACCCGGCAATCCGCTCATCGCCCTCAACGAGACGCTCCAGGCATCGCTCGGAACGGGCAACTTCATCTGGATATGCCAGATCGTGATGTCCATCGGCATCCTGACCGAACTGTTCAAGCGATCGGGTGCCATCACAGGATTTGCCAATCGACTGTCCGGCTTCGCGTCGTCCCCCCGCAGCGTCGGGCTGACGACCTGGGGCCTGGGGCTCGCCATCATAGATGACTATTTCAGTCCGCTTCTGGTCGGCACCATCATGCGTCCCTTGTCGGACAAGGCAAAGCTGTCCCGCGAGAAGTTCGCCTACCTCCTGGATGCCATGACCTCGCCGGTCTGCGTGCTCATGCCGTTCCTGGCCTATGGGGCATATCTGGCCGGACTCGTGGCCGTTGAAACCGGCGGGACGCCGACTGAGGGAACGGCCTTACTGATCCGCTCCATTCCATTCAACTTCTATTCGCTGCTGACCGTGGCCATGGCGCTGGGTATCGCTTTCAGGATGATCCCGGATTTCGGACCGATGCGACGGGCTGAACTGCGCGTTGCGCAGGGAGGACCGCTCATCCGTGAGGGAGGGGCGCCGCTCATCACCGATACGGCACTACCCGAAGAGTCGGCAGAAGCGTGGTGGGAGCTGGCCACGTTCCTGTTCTTCCCCATCATCATGGTCCTTGGCGTGGCCATGGGCAGTTTCTTGGTCACGGGCTCCATCCTGATTGCCGAGGCCTTCATCCTGGCAACGGCCTATCTGGCCATCACGCTGCTCGCCACGCGCCGCATCACCAATCTCAGCATCCTGGTCGAGCAAGCATTGACGGGCATTCGCAATGTGTTGCCCGCGCTCATCATCATCGCCCTGGCCTACGCCCTCAACGAAGTGACGGACCAACTCGGAGCGGCCGAATGGCTGGTGTCACTGGCTGACTCATTCCTGACGCCCGGTCTGCTGGTCGCCGTGACGTTCGTCCTGGCGGCAGCCGTCTCGTTTGCCACGGGTACCTCCTGGGGCACGTTTGCTCTGATCATGCCCCTGGCCTTGCCGATTGCCCTGGCATTCGGTCAATTGCCTTCTGATCCGATTGTGCTCGAGACCATCGCGGCCGTAACGGGCGGCGGCATTTTCGGCGATCATACCTCGCCCGTTTCAGACACAAGCGTGCTTTCCAGCGCGGGTGCCGGGAGCGATCACATGGACCACATCATCACGCAATTGCCGTACGCTCTTGCCGTGGCGGCGCTGACGGTCTGCCTCTATCTGGTCCTTTAGCAGACAACATGCTGACAGGATCGGCGTAGCACCGATCTCAACCGATCAACGTCCATGCGCATCATCAAGTACTTTTTTGAGGAGCCCACCCAGTTGGATCTTCCGACCGAGGCGGAAGGGGCCAGGCCGGTAATGCGAAAGAACCGCCACTTCCGTGGGTATCTGGCGGCATCCGATCTGACCAATGACATGGTGGGCGGCTCCTCGCTCGAAGACAATGCTGCCGCCGAAGTGCTTTCACGCGTGATTGGTGGCCCGATCTGGTTCTCGAACCGCGTGGCGGGGCAGGATGACGTCAGCATCACCCTCCTTTCCAACCGGAAAGACATCGTGCAGGCACTTTCGACGATGGGAAGCGATTCGGTCATGTTGATGGATGTCGATCCGACGGAAAAGCTCGTCAAGGCTTTGACGGATGATTCTGATCGTCAGGGTATGCGGCTGATAGCCGAATTACTGGACGGGGGATGCACGCTCGTTTTTCCTGAAAAAGCCGACATGGGGCACGACTGGAGCATCTTTTCGTCGCGGCCATTGGCAGAGCGAATGAGGGAGGCGATGGCGGGGCTTCCGGAGGATACGCGGGGCTTCGTCATCCCCTACGTGGAGGCCCGGGGCGGTGACAAGTTCTACTTCGAGCAGTACGATCTGGGCCTTTTTGCCCAGCACGAAGTGCTCTGACGCGTCCCAATCAGCGTTTTGGTTTGACCACCGGGTGATTTTTGTACATTCCCGGGCGCTCACCAACCTGAATCGACTGTGGAGTATTTCTTTTCCACTTCAGCCAATCCCGAAAACCCGTTCATCCTGTTCGGGTTATCCCATGGACTGCTCTTTCTTTGGGTCCTTGTTTTTGGTTGGGTATTGGTCAGAGCGGGCATGCAGGGCGATGAAAAGCGCCGGCAGCAACTGCGGTGGTTCATGGTCATCCTTTTCCTGATCTGGGAAATCGAATGGCAGGCGTGGCACATCATCACGGACACGTGGTCGCTCCAGAAGAATCTGCCCCTGCAGATGTGCAGCATCATGATATGGGTGTCCATCTGGGGACTGCTCACGCGCAAGCGATTCGTGATGGCGCTCATGTACTTCTTCGGGATTGCCGGGGCCATACAGGCCATCATCACCCCCGATGCCGTACATGCTTTTCCGCATTTCCGGTTCATGAACACCTGGTTCTCGCACAGCCTGCTCGTGACGGCAGGATTCTGGGTGGTGTTTGTCGAGGGCTATCGGCCGACGTTGCGGGATCTGCGCAACTGCTTCATTACGGTCAATGTGTATGCCATCCCGGTCTATCTGATCAATATTTCCATTGACGCGGGTTACCTGTACCTCGGCAAGAAACCGGAGACGGCATCGCTCATGGATTTCTTTCCTGAATGGCCCTGGTACTTCTTCATTCTCCAGGGGCTGCTCCTGATCATCATGATCGGCATGTATCTGCCCTTCCGGAAAACCGATCCGGCGTTGCAGCCCGCGGCGGCGTGATCCTCATCTCTCCGCGGTGATCACACGGGATGCCGCAGAATCAGTGATGCCCTGAAAGAAAACGGCCCGACCGACTTTCGTCGATCGGGCCAGTTTACGTCGGTCAACCACGAGGACCCGGAGTCAGCGGCTATCTGAAAGAAAACGGCCCGACCGACTTTCGTCGATCGGGCCGAATCCTGCAAGCAGTGTTAAGATGGTTGCGTTGACGCGCTATGCGTCAGAGAACCGGGGTTCTCTTACTTGAAGGTAATACGCGTACCGAAATTAAACTGGCGCGGCAGGCCGAGGAATACCTCAGCGTCGTCAGCCATGCTGTTCACGCCGTTGCCGCCGAACGCATTGAACTGGGAGTTGTCCGTAGCATCCTGGATGTAGAAGCTGTCGAACACGTTGAATACGTTACCGAAGATGCGGATGTCGAAACGGGAGGTTCCGAGCATGTCACGCGGGATGTCGTAGCCAACGTTCAGGTCGAACACGTTGTAGGCCGGCGTTTCCCATACCTGCTGACCGGATGTGGAAGCATCGGTGCGGCTGGACGGGTCGAAGTCGGCGTAGAAGTTCGAGTAGCTGCGACCGGTGAACTTGGCATACAGGCCGTCAACCGGGTAGACCGTGACCGAGTAGGCGAGCTGCGTCTGCGGTGCATCGCCCACTTTGAGGTCCTTCACGTAGATGTTGACTTCCTGCTGGCTGGCCGGGTTGGACTGGTCCGGCGTGTAGCGCGCCGTAACGTCGTCCGTGTAGTACCAGTTGCCGACAGATCCAGCCACGTCGAAACGGACCAGGTCGAGCGGCTGGTAGGCCAGTTCTGCCTCGATACCTTTGTGCAGCGCGTTCAGACCGGTGATGTTGATCAGGCCGTCATCGCCACTGAGCTCCTGTACGGTACGCGTGATGGTGCGGTCATTCCACGTCGTGTTGTAGACGTTGATCTTACCGGCCATTTTACGGTCCGTCGAGCGGAAGTCGAGACCTGCTTCGAAAGCCACGAAGGTTTCGTTCTTCGGGTCTTCGAGCTTGGCACCGGTAACGTCATCGATGACACCGTCGAAGATCGGCACTTTCGAGACATACCCTGCATTGGCAAAGACGGAGACATTGTCGTTCATCTCAACCGACGCACCACCCTTGATCTGACCGCCACCGAGCGTGCCGGAGTCGATCGTGAAGGGAGAGCCATCGCCGCCATCGCGGAAGAAATCCTCGAAGGTGTAGCTGATGGCTGAGTAGCCGGCCATACCATAGGCGCTCAGAGCGTCTTTCGTGTACTCGGCCTGGGCAAACCCACCGATCCAGTTGACCGTGTTGGTGTTGTCGTAGTTGAACTTGTCACCCGGCTGCAGGAGACGCTCACCGCCCCAGAAGTCGGAGTCGGTGCGCGGGTAGCCGGTGCCGCCCATCAGGTCACGAACGGTGCGGTAGTGCTGGATTTCAGCCGTACGCCAGTCGACACCGACTTCGGCCGTCAGGTTGTCGTTGATCGTGCGCTTGAACTTGGAAATGGCGCCGATCGTGTACTGCACGTTGTGGCTGTTGCGCAGGATACCGCGGGAGGTGCCGTTGGCCTGGTTGCGGTCGTACGTTCCCTGAACGTCGATGACACGCGTCGGGCCGCTGTAGTCCCAGCCCATCGAGCCGTGGGTACCGGTACCACCACCTTTACCACCGGAGTAGTAAACCACCGTGGACCAGAGGCTCCGGTCGTTGATCTGGTAGTAGTGGTTCAGGTTGACCTGCGGCTTGTGGAAGAAGTTCTCGCGCTCGTTGAGCCACGTGTCGTTGGCGCGGTCAACCGTTCCGAATCCGTTGTTCTGCTCGGAGGAAAGGCTTTCGTCTGCGCGGGAGGCATTCTGGTTCCAGCGACGACCGGCTTCCGGGAAAGCGGCCAAGGCAGCTTCGATCTCAGAATCTGTCAGGCCATCTTCTTCAAAGACTTCGCGTGCGTACTCATGATCGTACACCGCGATGTTCTGGCGGTAGAGGTTCTGTCCGTGACGCTGGGGAGCACCTACGGCGTAGATGTCGATGCGCTGCTTCTCGTTGATGTTCCAGGCGGCGGCGGCGTAGTAGGCCCACGCATCCGTCCAGGTCCCATCGTAGTAGCCTTCGCCCGTCTTGCGGACACCGCTGACGGTGAAAGCGTATTTGCCGTTGATCAGGCCGGTAGAGAGGGAAACCGTGGATTTCAGGAATCCATCGTTTCCGACTTCCTGCTTGGCCAGGACCTGACGCGTGTTGGCCGTCGGGTCGGTGATGATGTTCATCGTACCACCGATCGAAGGCGTGGCCAGGTTGACGGCGGAGAGACCGCGCTGCATCTGGATCGAAGAGGTGGCATCGCCGACGCCATCCCAGTTCGACCAGTAGACCCAGCCGTTCTCCATGTCGTTGACCGGCACACCATTGATCATGATGGCCACGTTGCGCTGGTTGAAACCACGTACGTTGACGCGGGCATCACCGGCACCACCACCCTGCATCGTCGCGTAGACGGATGGCGTGGTGTTGAGGACCATCGGGACGTCACGGGAAGCCAGCTCGCGCTGTACCTGGACTTTATCCACGTTGGTGAATGCAACCGGCGTTTTACGCTCGACAGCACGGGAAGCGAAGACTTCCAGGGCCTCGAGCTGCTGGCTGGTGAAATCGAGAGAGAAGTTCAGCGTGACAGCTGCGTTGCGGACCGTCACGACTTCCTCGGCATCGTCGTAGCCGATGAAGGAAGCGGTGAACGTATGGGTGCCGCTGGGCACGCTAAGGGTGTAGCGTCCGTTCTGGTCCGTGGCCGTACCGAGGGTCGTACCCTCTACAACGACGTTGGCGCCAGGCAGGGCATCACCTGTTTCGGAGTCCGTTACAACACCCGATACGGTGACCTGTGCATAGGCCGTTCCCGTGAGCAGGAACATGAGGGCCAGTGCCAGGCTGCGAAAACGTAGCATAGCGTTCATAACCAAGAGGTTGGTAGGTAGAAGAATGGGCGATTCCCAACAGTAGTCCTGCCGGGAGTTGACAGTCAAGCAATTCTACCAACTGTGGATATCTTGATTGTGAATGACCGGGGAAAAGAGCATTACCGAAACATGAAGGAAAAGGCCATGATCGACCCTCAAGGCCACCTTCGTCAGCCTTCACCTGATCTTCGGACGATACTCTTTGGGCAGGAGGTCAGCGATCCTTTCGAACGACATGTATCCGTAGTACATGATCGAATACGGGTCCAGGACATTGCCGTTCAGATCCAGGGTGGATGGACCCCCGCTCAGGCGGATCCAGGAGTACTGCATGTCCCTGGTCTGTCCCGAGTGTTCAATCCGTTGCCATCGGGCATAGGCCCGGCTTTCCGGCTCGCGGGTGTAGATGATCTGCAGGTAACCGGGAAAAGCGAATGATCGTTCTCCGGGACCTTCTCCTTCTTCCAGGTAGATGACGGGGTTGACGGCAAATTGGGGCTTGCGCATCGGAGCTGCGCTGTTGCGTTCGAATTCGCTTTGCCGCCCGACAAAACCCGGATCAGCCACACGGTAGACAAGAAATCCTTCCTGTCGCGTCCGATCGTCCATCAGGCTCTGGAAGAAGTGCTGACCACTTCCCGTCCACGCCTTTTCCCGGTTCTTCTGCCACTCGTCAGCCTGTGCAGCATTGGAAGGTGTCATTTCGGTGAACCAGGATTCCCCATCCTGCCACGTTTCGTCTCCATCCACGATGAACTGATGCAGGTGGTGCTCCAGGCGATACCCGAGCGCCCGGTTTTCAATGATGAGGGGCTCCGAGGCCGTCGTGTACAGGGCCTCTTCATGCATCTCGAAATCCAGCACTTCGGGGTTCAGGATGCGAACGTGCTCCGCATTGGGCGTTGCGCCCAGGAAAAATTCCCTGAACGAAGCCACATGTTTGTCCCAATCCGGGTCGCGCTCGTCCGAGACAGAGATCTCACCGAGTTCAAGGACGGCTTCCTCCAGATCGAAGTTCAGGAGATAGGCGCGGGGCGCCCTGACCATGACATCGTGGGTCTGTGTCTTGTGTCCTACGCGGGACACCACGATGCGGTGCGCTCCCAGAGGCAGGGTGAAGGCGTAGCTGCCATCGGATCTGCTGGTCGTGCCTATCTCGGAGCGGGAAACGAATATGTGGACATCCGGAAGGGCATTGCCGGTTCCGGCCTCGCGCACCACGCCCTCCAGGCGCGCGCGGGCCTGTTGCTGTGCGGATGCAGGCAGGGACGTGCTCAGAAGCACGAACAGAAAGGGTATGAAAGCAGGAAGTCGCCGCATACGGTGTATGACGACGACTTCCTGAAGGCGTTTCATGGGCAGGCCGGATTACCTGCTTTCAGCGTAATGGGTCAGCGGGTCTCGAAGACCGGTGCTTCGAGCGCGACTTCCCAACGGCCGTCGGCGGCCTGACGTACCCGGGCACCCTCGGTGGTTGTCATGGGCACACCGCCCGGACCAAGCACCAGGATCAACTGACCGTTCGGGCCGGAAGTGGCCACCTCGATGGCGTCGACCGCCGGCGTTTCCGGATTCTGGGGATCGATGTCTTCGCTGACGACAAAGCTGAATTCAGTAACTCCCGGTCCGCGGATGACATGCTCATAGTTGATGCCGCCCAGGAAGGCCGTGTCTTCGATCCTGGCCGACGTGGTGCCGCCGGCCTGGATGGCCGTTCCCGTGACCGAGACAGACAGGGTCGTTCCCGGAGACAGCGGATTTCCGTTGACATCGGTCAAAGTGATGGAGTAGATCTGATTGACCCGCGCCGAACCCGGGGTGACGGTCATGACCGGAGCGCCAGAGAACACCACTGGAGTGGTCGATGTGACTTCGTTCTGCTGTTCATCGGCCGTGCGGGCCGTGATGTGGGCGATGCCGTCTGCTGGCAGCGGATTGGCGGACAGCAGATCGACTGATCCCTGTCCATTCTCATCCGTCAGTGTTGAGCCGCCAACTACGCCGTGGGTACTGGAGAAGTAGACCGAGGTGCCGACACGAACCGGGTTGCTGTACCGGTCACCCACGATCACGTTCATGGAGTTGGTGAGACCGTAGGCCAGCAGGCCCGGGAAATTGCGCACGTCCGGTCCAAGACTGAAATGGTCCTGGTCCGGCATGCCACCGTGGATGCTGACGGCCACCGGCTGACTGCGGATGATGCGACCATCCACATTGGCCTCGGCCATGATCTGGACGATACCCGCACGCGTTCCCGAGGAAATGACCATCTCCACGACACCGTTGTTGTCGGACTGGACGGTTTCAGGGCTGAGGAATTCGCCACCGCCGGGGCGGGCCCCGAAGCGGAAATTGACGTCGATTCCCTGATCCAGGATGACGGGACGCCCCAGGGAGTCTGCCAGCTGGAAGGTCATGCTGGCCTGTTCTTCCGAGCCGGATTCGCGTACACCAATCGATGTGGCGCTTTGCTCGAGCAGGATGATGTTGGAAGGACGACCGGAAGTGGCCGCTTCGGAAGCAATCTGGAGGAGATTGAACGTGGGGACCCGGATCGTGCGGCCTGCAATGGCCAGCACCGGGTAGGAAGAGGACTGGTATCCGTCAGCGTTTCCGATGATTTCCAGGTCCATCGTTGAATCGACACGCACGTCGAAAGAGAACGCTCCGCTGGAATCCGCCTCGAAGAGCAGGTCGTAGGGAAGCACACGCACAAACCCGTTTGGAACAGGGTTGTTGGTGGATTCATTCAGGATCTGGCCCGTCAAGGTGACCAGGCCACTCTGATCCTCGTCGTCCGACGACAGGGCATCGCAACCTGACAGGATCAGGCTGACGAAAAGGAGGATGAAAAGGCCCCCGAAAGTGCGGAAAGAAGTCATTTTTTGCTCCAGGATGCGAATTGAGGCATATCGGGGGTATCGACAGTGAAGAAGTGACCTTAAACACGCTTCAAGGGGCAGGGAATCGGGATCCAGGCCCATTCAAATGGCTTCAGGATGGAGTGTGAAGATTGTGTTGGGAGGGAAACAGGAAGGGCCTCTCGCGCAAATAAGCAGGTCCCCACTTTTTATGGCCTTCGTGCCGCTCTGTCATCCTGATCAGACCGGCCGGCCCAACAGACACCACTTTATTTCCATGGCGATCAAAACGGTCGATATGAACCGCCTGGCTGCAATGACCGGCAACCTGTACGAGTCGGTAGCCATCCTTTCGAAACGGTCCCGCCAGATTTCAACGAACGTCAAGAACGAACTCGACGACAAACTGGCCTACTTCGAGGGATTCGAGCAGGAACTGGAAGACCCGCGGTTCCAGGAAGAGCAGGCCAAGGTCTCCATCGAGTACGAAGTAAAGCCCGAGCCGACGGAAATGGCCGTCGACGAAATGATTGAAGGCGATGTGTACTTCCGCAAGCCTTCCGAAGAAGACACCAATCTTCTTTTCTGATCAGCACGCTCTGATCATGACAACCCGGGACGGGGCGGCTGAGCAGCAGCCGCCCCGTTTTTTGTTGGGGCAAATTCCGTCTGCGACCCAACTGTGGGGAAATCCCTCTTGACGAGCCGCCTGCGTTCGCCCAACCTTTGGGCCGTTCGATCACCCGAATCCATCCAGAACCACCGTGAACCCTGCCTGGAGCCCATGGACCCTGGGCTGGACGGCACTGGCCCTGGCCACGTTTGTCTTCCTCTTTTTCCGGACTGCACCCTACGGGCGGCATGCCGAAGGTCGTTGGGGACCCACCATCGCCCATCGGGTCGGGTGGATTGTGATGGAGATCACTTCACCCATCGTACTCCTGGCGGCTCTATGGACCACCCACGACGGGTCCCTGTCCGATCTGCCCTCATCGCACAGGGTGCTGGTCGGGTTGTGGCTGGGACACTATGCGTACAGGGCCGTGGCCTATCCGTTCATCATGCGATGGAAGCACAGGAGGATGCCGGTCCTGATCATGGGGAGCGCTGTTGCCTTCAACCTTGTCAACGGGGGGTTGAACGGAACGCACCTGGCCTTGAGGCCCGCGCTGTCCATCGATTCTCCCCTCTTCCTGATCGGGGGCATCCTGTTCGTTGCCGGACTGCTGATCAACATCCACTCGGATGCCATCCTGCGTTCACTCCGCAAGCCGGGGGAAACCGGTTACAGGATCCCCGAGGGAGGTCTGTACCGCTTCATCTCCTGCCCGAATTACTTCGGGGAGCTCATTGAATGGATTGGATTCGCGATGATGGCTGCCACTCCCGCCGCCATCACGTTTGCCATCTGGACGGCGGCCAACCTGATCCCCCGGGCGCTGGCACACCATCACTGGTACAGGGATCGATTCGAAATGTATCCTGCCGGGCGACGGGCCGTAGTCCCTTTCATCCTTTGAGGCTATTCAGTACCATGACGGCCCTCTGAATCCCCCTTGCCAGCCCCGTGAACGTACGAGCACAAACATCCGCCACGCCGCTTTCTCCCGGATCCCGATGGGTCTGGACGGCAGCGCAGTGGGGTGTACTGCTCACGACCGTGGCACTGATCGTGGGCCTGTTCGTGCGCCCGGACACCACGCTGGACATCCTGTGGTTTGTACTGATTCCCATCTTGCCCGCCACATTCCTGGTCAATGCGGGGCTGTGGCGCGGCATCTGTCCCCTGGCCACGCTCAATACCCTCGGACCTGCGGACAGGGGAGCAACGCTGACCAGGGGTTGGATCACGGCGTCGGCAGCCATCGGTATCACCCTGCTTTTCCTGATGGTGCCGGCACGCCACCTGATCTTCAATACCAGCGGCATGTGGCTTGGCGTGACGATCTCGGCCGTGGCATTGCTGTCCCTGGGCATGGGATTCCTGGTACGCGCCAAGGGAGGCTTCTGCAACTCCATCTGCCCGGTACTGCCCGTCGAGAAGCTGTATGGTCAGTCTCCTCTCGTCAGCGTCCGGAATCCACGCTGCGTTCCCTGTTCATTGTGTACGGCCAAAGGGTGCCTGGACATCGATCCTTCCATCTCCGTGCGTACGGCGGTGGGTAACGGCAGCGGCGTGAAGGAATGGCTGCGCACGCCTTTCGGGGTCTTTGCAGCCGCCTTTCCCGGATTCATTCTGGGCTATTTCCAGGTGGCCGACCTGCCGTTTTCGGAGTGGCATATTGTCTACGGTATCATCTTCGCGTTTGCGCTGGGCAGTCTGGTCGGATTTGCCGTGCTGGCGGCACTGCTCCGGATCCCGACGTTCCGACTGATGCCGTTCCTGGGTGCCTTGGCCGTGGGCATTTACTACTGGTATGCCGCGCCGGCCTCTTTCGAGACCTTTCATCTCCCGGGTGGCGAAATCGTGCGTTGGGTATTGCTGGCCTTCGTCGCCTTATGGCTTGCCAATGCGCTCAAGCGATCGAATGGGCAGGATGCACCGCAGCGCCCCGTGGCGGCCCATCCCGTAGCACCGCGCTTTCCAGTGGGATCGCCTCCGCGATGAGGAGACCGCCCCAACGGGGTCATCGTCAATTCTTGAAGGTCTTTCGGGAAACGAAAGCCGGGTCGTTCGGTAACTCTGGATTCGGGTTTTCCACCTAATGGCCTCCATGAACGAACGGATCATCATACGCGGTGCGCGCGAGCACAATCTGAAGAATGTCGATCTCGACATTCCGCGCAACCAGCTGGTGGTCATCACGGGTCTGTCGGGGTCTGGAAAGAGTTCGCTCGCCTTCGATACGATCTATGCCGAAGGTCAGCGCCGCTACATGGAAAGCCTGTCGGCGTATGCCCGTCAATTCCTGGGCATGATGGAGCGTCCCGACGTGGACTTCATCGACGGACTCTCCCCGGTCATCGCCATCGAGCAGAAGACCGTCAGCCGCAACCCGCGCTCCACCGTTGGCACGGTTACCGAGATCTACGACTTCCTGCGCCTGTTGTATGCGCGTGCCTCGACCGCCTATTCGCACGTCTCCGGCGGCCTGATGCGCAAGCAGAGCGATGATGAGATCATTGACGGGATCCTCGGAATGGAGGAAGACACCCGGGTGCTGCTGCTGGCGCCACTGGTGAAAGGACGTAAAGGGCACTACCGCGAGCTGTTCGACCAGATCGGCAAGCAGGGATTCCAGCGCGTCCGCATCGACGGCGTCGTGCAGGAGATCGAGAAGGGGATGAAAGTCGATCGGTACAAGACGCACGATATCGAAGTCGTGGTGGACCGGTTGGTCATCAAGCCCGGTATTCGTTCCCGCATCAGCCAGTCCGTGGAAACTGCCCTCGGCATGGGTGGAGGGACGCTCATCGCCCAGATCGTGGCCGGACCGGAGGAAAAGGGAGACCGGTTGTTCTCACGGCACCTTTTCTGTCCTGAGGACGGCGTGTCCTACGACGACCCATCGCCCAATACCTTTTCGTTCAACTCGCCCTACGGCGCCTGCTCGGAGTGCAACGGTCTGGGGTCCAAGAAAGAGCTGGACCCTGAACTGATCATCCCCGACAAGACGAAGTCCATCAACGAGGGCGGCATTGCGCCTCTGGGCAAGCCACGCGACATCTGGATTTTCAGTCAGGTCAAGGCGGTAGCCGAGCGTGAAGGCTTCGATTTCGACACGCCGCTCGGAGATTTGACCGAGCAGCAGCTGACCATCCTGCTTGACGGCGCCGGCGACGACCAGTTCGACATCGTCTACCAGTACAAGGACCGTGAGGTCACGTACAAGCATCGATACAGCGGCGTGTATCAGCACGTCTGGCACACGTACGAAAACACGTCCTCGAACACGTCGCGCAAGTGGGCCGAGGCCTACATGCGCCACATGGACTGCCAGGCCTGCAAAGGCGGACGCCTCAAGCCGGAAAGCCTCTCGTTCAAGTTCGGTGGTCGATCGATTTCAGAGCTGACCCGCATGGACCTTGGGCAATTGCACTCGTTCCTGGGTGATGTCCAGCTGACCGAACGTCAAGAGGTCATTGCCGGGCCCATCATCAAGGAGATCTCCGAGCGACTCGACTTCCTGATCAACGTCGGAGTGGGCTACCTGAATCTGGACCGGTCGGCGCGGACCCTGTCCGGCGGCGAAAGCCAGCGCATCCGTCTGGCCACGCAGATCGGTACCCAGCTGACGGGCGTCCTCTACGTCCTGGATGAGCCGTCCATCGGCTTGCATGCCCGCGACAACAGTCGCCTGATCGACTCCTTGAAACAGCTCCGCGATCTGGAGAACTCGGTGCTCGTGGTTGAGCACGACCGGGACATGATCGAGGCGGCTGACTTCGTGGTGGATCTGGGCCCGGGCGCCGGCGAACTGGGTGGCAAGGTGGTCGGTGCTTCCGTGCCCGCTGAACTGCCCGTGGGGACCAACGACTCCACCAGCCTCACTACGGCCTATCTGCGCGGAAAGCGCTCGATCAAGGTCCCCAAGAGCCGCCGTTCCGGAAACGGCACTTCCATTGCGCTGAAGGGAGCCCGTGGCCACAATCTGAAAGGCGACGCCTTCGAACTGCCGCTCGGCACGCTGACGTGTGTGACGGGCGTTTCGGGCTCCGGCAAGTCCAGCCTGGTCAACCAGACGCTGTATCCCATCCTGGCAGCACACTTCCACAATGCCAAGACGGTGCCGCTGAAGTACGATTCGATTGAGGGGCTCGAGCATGTGGACAAGGTCATCGACATCGACCAGAGTCCCATCGGCCGGACGCCGCGCTCGAATCCGGCCACCTACGCCAAGCTGTTCGGACATATCCGGGATCTCTTTGCGCAGCTGCCCGAGTCCAAGATTCGCGGATACAAGCCGGGTCGGTTTTCCTTCAACGTGAAGGGCGGTCGCTGTGAGACCTGCAAAGGCGCAGGGATCGTCAAGCTGGAGATGAACTTCCTGCCCAACGTGTATGTCGAGTGCGAGACGTGCGCCTCGCGCCGCTACAACCAGGAGACGCTGGAAGTACGCTTCAAGGGCAAGAGCATTGCCGACGTGCTGGAAATGACAGTCGAAGAAGCGCTGGACTTCTTCGAGAACGTGCCGCGCATCGAACGCAAGCTGCGCACGCTGCATTCGGTGGGACTGGGCTATATCCGTCTCGGCCAACAGGCCACCACCCTTTCCGGGGGAGAGGCGCAGCGTGTCAAGCTGGCCAAAGAGCTGTCTCGCCCGGGTACGGGGCGCACGCTGTACATCCTGGACGAACCGACCACGGGTCTTCATTTCGAGGACATCCGTCACCTGTTGGCCGTAGTGCAGGCGCTCGTGCGTAAAGGAAATACCGTGCTCGTCATCGAACACAACCTGGATGTCGTCAAGGTGGCCGACCACGTGATCGACCTGGGACCTGACGGCGGCGAAGGCGGCGGTCAGATCCTGTTTTCGGGCACGCCCGAGGCACTGGCCAAGGAGAAGACACCTACCGGCATCTTCCTCGCCGAGGAATTCCAGCGCGTGGCTGAGGAGGACGAGGAAGATGAGGAGCTGGATCTGGACGCCATGTCCTCGGATGACGAAGACGACGGAGATGAGCCCGACCCCGAGGAAGACGATGACACCAATTCTGACGACAAAGCGAATTGACCAACCGGCATGAAGCCTGATTTCACCCCCAACTACCAGAAGCCCGACGAGCCCGGCGTGGCCATGAACTTCGACAACACGGTGTCGCTCTATCAGCGTGTGGGCCCGGAAGCCACGTTCGATGAGGCGGCCCGAGAGGCCTTCCGGCTGGTCAGGGAGGCACAGGACAAATACCCCAACTGGCCGCGGGTATTCTACCTCGAGATTGAGGGCCACAAGGGCGATCAGCGCGGATACGATGCCGACTTCTTCGAATTCCAGCAGGAGTTCTGGTTCGCCACCATCGCCCATTTCGTGACGGCCTTCGAAACGCCTCTCGTTGGTGGACTCATGAATCCCGAACTCCAGCGTAACGATATTCCGGACGAACTGTCCATCAACCTGCCCGATTCGGAGGATGACGCATGAACCGGATGCTGTTTCTTCTTTTCCTGCTTCTTTGGCCCGCCACGGACTCGCGGGCCCAGCACGCCGAGGACCTCGTTGTCCTGTCCATGCGTGAGCGCGCCGACGTCATTGATCGGCTGCTCGAAGAGCGATTGGAGAGGGTTGTGCCTGACCTGATGCGGCGCGAAGGATTCGACATGTGGATCATCGCGGCCCGTGAATACAACGAAGATCCGGTCATCCGGACGATGCTGCCGGCTACCTGGATTGCGGCGCGTCGACGCACGGTACTGGTGTTTTTCGACCGCGGCCCCGAGCAGGGCGTCGAAAGACTGGCTGTGGCGCGCTACGATATTGGAAGCTCATTCAAGAGCGCCTGGAACCCCGAGGAGCAGCCCGACCAGTGGGCCCGTCTGGCAGAAATCGTGGCGGAGCGCGATCCAAAGCGGATCGGCCTCAACATGTCACAGACCTTTGCCCTGGCCGATGGCTTGACGGCCACGGAAGGAGAGGGAATGATCCAGGCGTGGGACCGGAAGTATCGCGAGCGCATCGTGGGTGCCGAGAATCTGGCTGTCGGATGGCTCGAGACCCGCACGGCAAGCGAGATGGAGATCTATCCCATGATCGTCAAGATTGCCCGCACGATCATCGAAGAAGGGCTGTCCGAAAAGGTCATCCAACCGGGTGTGACCACGACCGATGATGTGGAGTGGTGGTACCGGGAGCGTATCCGGGAGCTCGGCCTCATCACATGGTTCCACCCTTCGGTGGACTTCCAGCGACCGGAGGCTTCCGAGCGCGACAACGACTTCTCGGCGCGCGAAGAGGGGGGTGTCATCCACATGGGCGATCTCCTGCATGTGGACTTCGGCATCACCTACCTGCGTCTGAACACCGACACGCAGATGCACGCCTACGTCCTGAAGCACGGCGAAACGGATGCGCCGCAGGATTTGCACAATGCGTTTGCCACCGGCAACCGGTTGCAGGACATCCTGACCGGTCAGTTCGAGACGGGCCGCACCGGCAACGAGATCCTGCTATCGGCGCTGGATCAGGCAGCGGCAGAAGGGATCAATGCCACCATCTACACGCACCCCATCGGATTCCATGGCCATGCGGCCGGCCCGACCATCGGACTCTGGGACCAGCAGGGAGGCGTACCTGGCCGGGGCGACTACCCGCTCTACCCGATGACAGCGCATTCCATTGAGCTCAATGCGGCAGTGGAGATCCCGGCATGGGACGGTCAGACTGTGCGCATCATGCTGGAAGAGGATGCCATTTTCGATGGCGAAACGACCACCTACATCGACCCGAGACAGGAAGAGTTGCTGCTCATTCCGCGGCAGTAGGTTTTCAGACGCTCCTGAAATAACGCGGGCCGCGACAGATTCCCTGTCGCGGCCCGCGCACGTTTCAAGCAGTTTCATCGGTCGGATTACATGCCGCCCGCATCTGCCATGGTCACATCAAAAGTGGAGATGTGCAGGTTCAGCGCATGGTTCACGCGAAAACCGGTAATGCCATCGGTGGGCAGATACCCCTTCTCCTGGGAGTGGACCACCTGATCATTGACCATGAAGGAAATCATGTCACCCTCGGTCTGGATGCCCAGCACATTGGCGGTCGGGTTGTTGTCGGCCGACCAGGGTACAATGGCGTCGCTGGCCGTCCAACCGACGACATTTTCCGTCTCCTCGCCATTGCGCAGCTTGACCAGGAATTCGCCCGACTTGCGAATCAGGAAGTAGAGGTACTGCTGACCATCGCCATCCAGATCCGATCCACCGACGAACAGTCCGAAAGCCTCGTTGCGTTGGTCGGCGTCGAACAGGAAAACGTTGGACGAGACGCTGTAGTCGCCGTCAGCCGTGCTGGCGGGATGCCAGTAGATGGCGGCCGGACCGGATGTCAGATGCCATCCGGGCGTCATGTTGGTGAAGAAGATGTCCGGGTCCACGGCGGCCGTATCTCCGGTGACGACGAAATCGTCCGAGGGCCGGTCGAAGCGTATGTTCCAATCGGACGGCATGGTGAAGTCCGCAGGTACCGGGTTTTGCGCATCCGGTCGGGAGGACATGGCCATGTCATCAGCCATGTTGCCATCATCGGCCATATCGGATGTGGCTTCCGTGTCCGGCGAGGCACACCCGGCGATCAAAAGGGCAAGAAAAAGTGGGAGAATGAACAGTTTTCGGTTCATGACGGGAGTCTGGTATTGGTTCAGGGTGGGGGCAGTATACATCGCCCTATTCTTTGACGGTGGTCATTTCCTCGTATACCGTGGCAATGTTGCCCGCAATGCCGTCTGCGCTGCCGCCCACCATGTGGCTTTCAAATCCGTCCAGGCCGGCAGCGGCTGATTCTGCGGCCGACAGGCCCGCGTTGATACCTGCCGAAGCTGCATCGCGCAGCGCGCCCAGGTAATCCCGCATCACCAACAGGTCGTTGCGCGTTCCCAGAACCCCATTGGCCGGATTGCCGTGTCCGAATACGAACACGGTGTTGTCCGAAAACTGGTCATGGGCCCGCTCGAGAACCGTCATCCAGTTGGCGGTATCTGCGCCGGCTCCCAGATCGATGTAGGCATGCCGGTAGTTGAACACCAGATCGCCCATGTGGACGACGTCGGCCTTTTCAAAGTGGATGATGGCATCGCCAGCCGTATGGGCGGGGCCGAAGTGGTAGAGACGGACGGTTTCATCTCCGACATCCCTGCTCCAGGTCTCGGCAAATGTCGTGTCGGCAAACACCTGCGAGTCCAGCGTTCCGCGCTGTTCGGCCTGCATACGCTGGAGCATGGGCACATTGTCATGCGCCACGATGTGGTCGGCATCCGCTCCGAGCACGCTGTTTCCTCCCGTATGATCGCCGTGGTGATGGGAGTTGATGAGAAGATCCACCGAGCGCCCCGAGCGCTCCTGCAGACCCTCGCGGCACTCCGTGGCCGACTCCGGAAACTGCGAGTCCACCACCACGAGGGCATCATCATTCATCAACCAGCCGATGGTGCCACCCCGCGACTCGAAGCGTCCGGTTCCTCGACGGATCGGGGTGAACAGTCCTGCGGGTCGGGAACCGGCAAGCAGGGAGATGGGAAAGGCGGAGGCTGCCACACCGATGACCAGAGCGCTGCCGCTGTGCTTGAGGAATCGTCTTCTGTCCATGATGATCGATCGGGTGATGACGGTTTTGGAAGGGTAGAAACATGATACCCGAGGAACCGCCGTCGGGTTCGGCGCTTAATGGGTGGCCTATGAAACGATTGAATCCCTTCATATCCCGCGCCCTGGCCGCATTGGTCGTGGCGCTTTTCGTGCCCGCAGCCCCCGTGGCGGCAGCGCAGGATCTCGATCTTCTGATCGAAGAGGCCGAAATAACCGGCGCTGCCCTGGCCGTCATCGAAGACGGCGAAGTGGTCCGCGTGGATGTGGCCGGTGTGCGCAGCACCGAAACCAGCCCGCCCATGACCGAGGATACGGTCTTCGAGGCTGAGTCCCTCAGCAAACCCATCGTGGCCTGGATTGCGCTGCGTCTCATGGAAGAAGACATCCTCGACCTGGATCAGCCGCTGGCCGAGCTGGCAACCTGGCCGGATGCCCAGCACGATGCCCGGTATCAACGGATCACGCCCCGCATGGTGCTGTCCCATACCTCGGGTTTTCCCAATTTTCGCGCTCCGGGTCAGCAACTGCCCATCCTCTACGAACCGGGCACGTTTTTCACGTATTCCGGTGAAGGCTTCCTCTTCCTGCAGCACGTCATGGAAGCGGTCACGTATTCCACGTTGGAGGATCTGGCGCGAACCTACGTATTCGAACCGTTCGGCATGACCTCGTCCAGCTTCATCTGGCAGAGCGATTACGGTTCCCGCATTGCAGTGGGTCATACGGACATGGATGTGGCGCTCGACAAATTCGTGCCGCAGTCCGCCAATGCCGCCATCGGCCTGCATACCACGGCCCGCGATTATGCCCGCTTCCTGACCGGCGTACTGGCCTCGGATGAGCTCGGTCGCCGGCTGCGCCGCGAAGTGTCGCTCGCCCAGGTCGATGCGCTGGACGGCATTTTCTGGGGGCTTGGTTTCGGCATCCAGCCCACCATGGACGGATCAGCACTCTGGGAATGGGGTGACAATGCAGGGTACAAGGCGTTTGCCTATATCACACCCGATGCGTCGAAAGGCCTCGTCTACCTGTCAAACAGCGCCAACGGCATGCTCATCCTGCATGAGCTGTTCGAGGACGTGATCGGGGGTCCACAGACGGCTGTGCGCTGGCTGAACTATCAGCAGTATGACGATCCCGTTTACCAGCTGGGACGTCGTCTTCATTTCAAGCTGCTGTCGGGCGGCATGGACGCCGTGCGCGCCGATTACGATGTGGCCAAGACCGAACTGCCGGCCGAAGCCTTCGAGGAAAGTGCGCTGAACGCTCTGGGATACCGACTCCTTCGTCAGGGCATGGTCGATGAGGCCGTGGGGATCTTCCGCTTCAACGTGGAGCTCCATCCGGAGTCAGGCAACCCGTACGACTCGCTCGGCGAGGCGCTCATTGCCGCCGGCGATCTGGAAGGCGCCCTCGAGAATTACGAGACCAGCGTGCGCCTGGACCCGGGCAACGACAACGGGGTGGCCATGATCAGCTACCTCGAAGCGCAGCTCGAAGCGGCCGAAGGACAGTAATCCTCCAGGCGCCGGTTATCGTCCCGCTTGAGGACCTGCACCCTGTTCGAACACCTCAAAGCCCAGCATCATGCCCGCGTGCAGGTGCTCGGCAATGTGGCAATGTGCCATCCATTTGCCCGGATTCGTGACATCGACCAGAATGTCGATGGTGGATCCGACGGGAATGATGGCGGTGTCCTTCCATGCCATGTTGCGGTTCTCGACCCCGTCGATGTGGGTGATGACGAAGCGCTGCCCGTGCACGTGGAACGGGTGGTTCATGGGGTGGAAGGAGGAGGGGTCGTTGAAGATGCGGATCTTGACCTTGTCGCCAACTTCCCACTGCCAGTTGATCTCCATGCTCTTCTTGCCCGTGTCCTCATCGAGGAGGGTCCAGCGGGCCTCTTCGCCCGTGGAGAGCCAGTTCATCATCGGCATCCCTTCGTTCCACTCGATGGGCGGGAAGTAGAGCGTGTCGACCTCCATCATGCGCATTGTCATCGGGTGCAGATCCTTCGTCTCGATGGTCAGTCGCAGGTTGTGATCGGGCGCCTTGTCGAAATAGCGACGGAAGTTGTCGATATCGGCAATCGTGTCCTCATTCGTACGCGCCTCGGCAAACGCTTCAGCGTTGTCTTCCGATGCCTGCCCTGACGCAGTGACCGTTCCCAGCTGATGGGTTTCGGGCACGAAGATGCCCCGGAAGTGGTCGATGGCCTGGATGGAGTTGGTGATGTCGTAGGTGCGGGCCTCGTCGAAGTACACATCGACGATGTAGCGCTCGGCCGGCGCAATGATGACGCTGGATACGAACTGCTCGCGCTCCAGCTTGCTCACATCGTCCGCGATGACTTTGATGCGGGCGCCGTCAAACGTCACGTTGAAGGTGCGGGTATTGGCCACGTTGGTCAGGTAGAAGCGCACGACTTCGCCGGCCTGGATGTCCAGGTTGTAATCCGAAATGCCGTTGACCAGCATGACATTGCCGAATCGACCCATCAGTGCGTGCGTCGGTGCTTCTTCGCCGTAGGGGAAGAGGCCGTTGGCGTCAACCAGGATGTCATCCAGGATGAGGGGTACTTCCCGGTTGACGGGGGCGTAGTAGTCTTCCTCGGTCGGGTCCACCAGCATGTTGCCGTAGAGACCAAGATCCTGCTGTACGTCCTCGCGCATATGCGGGTGGTACCAGTACATACCCGTGTCGGGGAATTTGAGCTCGTAGGTGAATGATTCCCCGGTTTCCACAGGATCCTGGGTCAGCCCGGGGATGCCGTCGAAGGCGTTGTCGAGGCGCAGACCGTGCCAGTGCACGGTCGTGGGCATGTCGATGTTGTTAGTGAACTCGACGATGACCTTGGAGCCGCGGTCTGCCCGGATCAGGGGACCGGGATACATGCCGCCGTACGCCATCATCACGTACTCGCGGCCGTCAATCGTACGGCGTACCAGGGAGGCGTCCATGTGGAGTGTATCCCCGTCGGCCATGTCGATGATCTCGGACGGCTTGGCCTCGGGATACATCGACACGTCCATGCCGAATCCCGGCAGGAAAGCGCCCACGTCCGGAATGTCATCCATCATGCCCGGCATCATGGGCATGGTCATGCCGTCCATCGGGGCCATGCGCCATACCAGGCTGTCGCCCATGGGCATGTTGTGGTTCATGTGCATCGAGTGATCCATTTCCTGAGCCTGTGCCGGGAGGATCGGGGTCAGGAGGGCGACCAGTACAAGCAGGCCAGCAAATCGGTTGGAATGCATGCGATCGGGAGGGATGCTGTTCAGGAAATGCGCTCGGTCTAGTAGCCGTAGACGGCGCAGGGCTCGGATTCGAACGGGCCGTGGCCTGCCATCGTGTGCATGAGTCCGCTGCGGGACATGCCACGCGATACGACCGGACCGGTCCACATGGCGCCGGGCTCCTTGTCGCGAGGTTCGAGCGTCACGACGAGGAGGAATTTGTTGAAGTCCGTCTGGCCGGTGACCTGCAGGTTTTCATCGAGGGTTCCGAGCGCCTTGATCTGGTCGAGCTGCGGCGTGGTGACCCAGGCGACGAGCACTTTGTCGTCATCAAGACGGACGTTGCTCATCGAGACGTCGATGTTGACCAGGTAGGAGCCCTCTTCCGACACTGAAATACCGAAAGGAGATGCAGCGTAGGTTACTTCGCCCTTGCCCTTGGCCAGACGCGCGCCGGACACCTTGCGGGTGGTGACCAGGTCGATTTCGTAGTAGTCGGGCGACGAGACGAGCGAGCACTCAGGGGTGGCTTCAGCTGGCGAACTGTCGGCGTCCAGCGTAGGCGATGCCAGGACGGCGATGGACAGCAGGAGGAGTGATCCGACGTAGAGTGGGAATTTCCGGGTCATGTCAGGACAGAACATTCGGGATGAGCAATCCGGTGGGAGCACATGTGTATGCCTCAGCGGGAGCCTGGATCCGCCACCCAGCGCAGCAAGGGCACAAAAAAGGGCGGGGCGCCTGCCGGCGCCCCGCCCTTGAAAGCGTTGGTTGGTTGCCTCAGCGCGTGCCTTCACGGGATTCTTCATCCCACTCCTGGGCCGAGGAGACGTTGGGTACGCCCCAATCCTCGCCATTCCAGCCATTGAAGCCTTCCATGCGGAAGGTCCAGAAGCCGGTCGTCATGTCGGAAATGACCACCAGGCCGTCTTCGTTGCGCACATCCACGCCGAAGGCGCCGTTGGCCACGTTGCCTGCCATGCCACCGTTGTTGCGGCTGCCGGTGAAGGTATCGAAGTAGGCCACCGTGCGTGGATTCTCCGGGTCCTCCATGGAGAAGACCTGCAGCCCGTCGTGGTAGCCGCTCACGAAGACATAGGGCCAGCGAACCTCGTGGTTGTGGACCAGACCTTCCCAATGCGGCGTCCAGGCCGAAATCGGATAGTTGATGTTGGAGCGCTCGCCGTCGAGGGCCGGCTTGAGGTCGAAGATGCGAAGCGGCGCATACTTGTATTCCGTTTCAGCCACCACGTACCGACCGTTCGGACCGGGTGTGAAGGTGTGGCCACTGCGAACACCGGGAATGCCGGTCAGTGTCACCAGCAGTTCCGGGTTTTCGATGTCGGTGAAGTCGTAGACGTAGTAGCCGCCCGTGCCGCCGCCGTAGAACCGGTCCGTGGCCGTATCCACATGGTAGCCCGCGTAGAAGTCATGGTAGCCGCGGCGCGTGGATTCGGCGGGAGTCGGAATGCGGCCGATGCGGGCATTTTCCACATCGCCTTCCACCACCATGCCCAGGTCATAGACATTGGCAAAGGCACCCGACACCGTGCTCAAGAGCAGCACGCGGCCCGAAGAGTGCTTGTACACGAAGATGTTGTGGAAGCCTCCCGGCGTGTCCGGCTCGTGGATACGGGCCACTTCGTGCACGCTGGACGGGTCCGGCAGGTCGGTCACGTCGAGCACGACGGCGCCCAGATCATGGTTCGGGCCGCCGGCGCCGAACTGCAGGGACTGCACCACATAGTAGCGGTTTTTCCATTTGAAGTACTTCACATCCATGCCGCCCGTGCGCATGTGGAGGTCCTGGTTCTCGATGCGCCATTTGTAGATGACCTTGGGGTTGGACGGATCGGACAGGTCGATGATGTCGGTGCCCTTCTCGCCCATTTCGGCGTAATGCATGCGTGCGACATAGGCGTACGGCCGACTGACTTCCTGCTCGAGATCCATGTCCGCCACACTCAGGCGGGGACCCAGCGGAATGTGGCCCAGAACTTCAATGTTTTCACTGCCCGGATTCGTGGGCGTCCAGGGGGTGTCCTGAGCCTGACCGTCCTTTGGCCCGAAAGCAAAGGCCATGATGAACAGGCCTGCAAGGATGAACGTTGTGCGTTTCATGATGGAATGAATGCTTGAGAGTGCGGGTTGAACGCGTTCCGAGAGATGGGAGGCGTCAACATAGTGATTTGCAGCCGGGATTGTCAGCGGGTGCCTTCTTTCGACTCCTCATCCCACTCCTGAACGGAAGAGATGTTGGGCACACCCCAGTCTTCGCCGTTCCAGCCGTTGAAGCCGTCCATGCGGAAGGACCAGAAGCCGGTCGAACCATCCGAGATGACGATGAGGCCATCCGCATTGCGCACATCCACGCCGAATGCCCCGTCCATCACGCCACCGTTGTCATTCGTAATCGTGTCATAGAAGCCGATCGTCTGCGGGTTTTCGGGATCCTCCAGAGAGAAGACCTGCAGGCCGTCCAGATACCCGCTCACGAACACATAGGGCCAGCGCACCTCGTGATTGTGGACCAGGTTCTCCCAGTTTGCCGTCCAGGCCGAGATGGGATAGTTGATGTTCTGGCGTTCGCCGTCGAGGGCAGGTTGCAGATCGAAGATGCGCAGCGGGGCATACTTGTACTCCGTCTCGGCAATGACGTAGCGGCCGTTCGGGCCGGGCGTGAACGTGTGGCCGTAACTGACGCCCGGGATGCCGGTCAGGGTGATGCGCAGTTCGGGGCTTTCGACATCGGAGATATCGTAGACGTAGTAGCCGCCAAAGCCGCCGCCATAGAACCGGTCCTCACCGGTGTCGGGATGGAAGGCGGCGTAGAAGTCATGGTAGCCACGACGTCCCCCCGTTTCGCCCGGAATGGGGATGTTGCCGGCCAAGGCATCTTCGACATCGCCTGAAACCACTTTGGAGAGGTCATAGACATTGGCCCCGGGGCCGCGCACCGTCGTGATCAAGTACGGATTGCCGTCGGAATGCTTGTAGATAAAAATGTTGTGGAAGCCACCCGGCATGTCGGGCTCGCGGATACGGGCCACTTCCGTGACGGCGTCCGGGTCGGGCAGACCGGTCACGTCAAAGATGACGGCGCCCAGATCATGATCCGGACCCTGGCTGAACTGCGTGGACAGGACTACATAATAGCGGCCGTCGTGTTTGAACTGCTTGATGTCGAGTGCGCCCACGCCGGCATTGAGATCATCGTTGCTGTTGATCCAGCGCTTGAGGAGACGCGGGCTGGACGGGTCAGTGAGGTCGATGATGTCCATGCCGCGCGCGTAATTGTCCCGGTAGCGGGCCTTGGCCACGTAGGCATACGGCCTGTCGAGCTCCTGCTCGAGTTCGATGTCGGCCACGGATTCAGGAGCACCCAGCGGGAGATGACCCTGCACATGGATGTTGTCGCTACCGGGATTGGTGGCAGTCTGGGCAAAGGCCTGTGATGCGACAAGCAGCAAGGCAACGGAAAGAAAGAGGCGATTCATGGTTCTACCATCGGGTCATTGACGCGGAGCCCGAAAGATGTGGCATGGGATGCCCTGATGCAACGCGGCATTGCGGTATGAGGGATCCAGGATATATTGGGATAGTCCGGAAATTCCGGGATCTAGGAGATGCCACTTCCACTTTCTGACGCCAGAATGACCATGACATGCCGCAAAAAACATTGGTTGATTCTCGTTTGCAGTTTTATAGCGACCATCATCACGAGTGGGTCGACCTTTGCCCAGTCTTGTGAACTGTCAGGAGACATGACAATCTCTGGCAATTTCATCGTGGGTCCCGTCACGCTGAATCTGGGAGGTGGCCAGACGGGGGATCTGGATGTCTACGTGGAGAATGTGGACTTCGGGGACCGATGCCCTGTTCAGGTGCTGAATGACATGGCTGCCTTGTGGCAATCCATGTATCAGGACTACGTTGATCGCGGCATGACACAGGCCAATATTCGCCGGCTCTACGATTCCATTGCCGGATTGCCCGGGTCTGGATCGTACTCGTTCAGCTCTTGGGGAGCATGTTCGTACATCGCTTTAGAAAAGCGGATCTATTGCGGAGGTGGGCAAGGCGAGGGGTACAAATATTACATGGCCCACGAGAACATGCATGGATGGGAATTCGAATATGCCGAGAGCTATGACGGCATCCGGTTCTACCAGGCTTTCACCCATTTTACGAACCTGGTTTATCATGCGTACTCGGAAGCGCCAGGTACGCTTTCCGGAGTTCACAACAATCAGGGATGGTCTCTCGACTACCTTGCCTACGGATTGCAAAATGAGGCCGAGTGGGGCTCGCAGATATTTGTGGACTGGGTGAGGGGAACGGCCGGAGAGCAGGTGTGGCCTTACGCAGTGGCCAATCATCCGTCCTACGTTGCGTTTTTTGACTGTCTCTGGCAGTCGGACGAGTCACTGGAAACCTGCATGGAACCGCTGGACTTGTCACTGGAATTTGCCTCCTACAATCCACTCATTGATCCGCCGCAGCTTGTCGAAAGCGTAGTTGATTTGCCATCCGGAGGGAGTGAAACGATCGCTTTCGCTCAAGAAGACTCTAGGGCCATCTGGAATGTCTGTTTTGACCGCTACAAGCAAACGGCTACAGAAGACGATCATGCGGTGCTCCAGGGATTCATTGACCGGGTTGCGCCGGATCTGGCTGATGACGCTTCGAGGCACTACTCGCTGATGTACGCTGATGCCAACCACGATGGCACGTATGACTGGCTATGCTCCTATACCGGTCCGGGTCCGTCCGGTATCGGGAACGGTAGCTACCTCTGGAACCCGGATAACAGGCATGGCACGTGGTCCTTTTTGATGAGCGGAAAAGGACCTGCAGACTATGTTGAATACAAGCCGGACCCGTTCCTCGAGTTGCCCTCCATCAATGGATCGTTGGCTGTGCCTCCCTACAGGGAATGGCAAGGCCGGTATGGAAGTGCAAATGGGGCGGGTTCGTTCGCTCCGCATGATAACCACTTCCCGTGGTATCCCGTATTCTCCGCAAACATGCCCTCTGGAGTGGACACCGACCGCGATTCTCTGCTGCCAGGGCGCCCACTACTGCAAGCCAACTACCCGAATCCATTCCAGCAGTCGACCCGGATTGCCTTCGATCTTGCCGAACCGGGATTGCTGGAGCTGAGCGTTTTCGACATGCTTGGAAAGCGGGTTGCTACGCTGGCCAACGGATGGTTTTCGGCAGGTACACATGAACTGGACTGGGATGCATCCGCACACCCGAGTGGACTCTATGTCTATCGACTGCAGATTCGGGATCTATCGGTCTCCAAATCCCTCACGTTGCTCCGCTGATGGCGGTTTTCCTGCTTCTGCAGGTAGTGCATGGGGCCTTCCGGATACAGGCAGGACAAACGAAAGCGGCCGCCGGGATCCTTGATCCCGGCGGCCGCTTGGTGTCATCAGGGAAGGAAAGGATGCCTTCCTGATCGGTCCTTTATCACTTGGTGCCTTCCTTGGACTCTTCGTCCCACTGTTGCACCGAGGAGATGTTGGGCATGCCCCAGTCTTCTCCGTTCCAGCCGTTGAAGCCTTCCATGCGGAAGGTCCAGAAGCCGGTGGACATGTCGGAGATAACGATGAGGCCGTCTTCGTTGCGGACGTCTACGCCGAATGCGCCGTTGCCGACCGCGCCGCCCATCGCGCCCACATCACGCGGGCCCGTGTACGTATCGTAGTAGCCCACGGTCACAGGGTTCTCCGGGTCCATCATGGAGAAGATCTGCAGGCCGTCGTGGTAGCCACTGACGAAGACATAGGGCCAGCGGACTTCGTGGTTGTGGACCAGGTTTTCCCAGTTGGCGGTCCATGCCGAGATCGGACGACGGATGTTTTCCGTCTCGCCGTCCATGGCCGGCTTCATGTCGAACATGCGCAGCGGAGCGTACTGGTACTCCGTTTCTGTGATGGCGTAGCGGCCGTCAGGCGAAGGAGTGAACGTGTGGCCCCAATCGACGCCGGTGATGCCCGTCATGGTGAATTCGAGTTCCGGGTTGGCGGGGTCCGAAATATTGTAGACGTAGTAGCCACCCTGACCACCGCCATAGAACAGGTCGGCTTCCTTGTCCGGATTCCATGCAGCGTAGAGGTCGTGGTAGAAACCGAATTCATCGACCGCAATCGGCACGGTGCCCACGTAGGCATCCTCGACATCGCCGCTCACGGCTTTGCCCAGATCATAGATGTTGGCGCCGGGACCATTGATCGTGGTCAGGAGCAACACACGACCGTCGGAGTGCTTGTAGATGAAGATGTTGTGGAAGCCGCCCGGCAGGTCCGGCTCGTGGATGCGGGCCACTTCAAAGACCTTGGAAGCATCCGGCAGACCGGTCACGTCCAGGATGTAGGCGCCCAGATCCTGGTTCGGTCCCTGGCCGAACTGCGTGGACTGCACGACATAGTAGCGGCCGTCGTACTTGAAGTACTTGATGTCCATGCCACCCAGTCCCGTGTGCAGGTCAGGGTTTTCCATGCGCCAGCGGAGGAGCACTTTGGGGTTGGCCGGGTCGGCAATATCGATGATGTCCGTACCGCGCTCGGAGTTGGGTCCGACGGTGCCACGAGCCACGTAGGCATACGGGCGGGACATTTCCTGCTCGACTTCCATGTCCATTGTGTTCAGGATTCCACCCAGTGGGATGTGTCCTTCAACGGTGATGTTGTCTGAGCCGGGCTCGAGTGTCGTCCAGGGCGTTTCATCCTGGGCCGAGGCGGAAGCCACGAGCAGCAGGGTCAGGGTCAACAGCGGGATCAGTCGTTTCATGAGGTTGGCGGATAGGTTGATTGCTCGGAATGGTGTGATGGGAAGCGCCAGGTCAGCGCGTTCCTTCTTTGGATTCTTCGTCCCACTTCTGGACGGAGGAAATGTCGGGCTGGCCCCAGTCCTCGCCATTCCAGCCGTTGAAGCCTTCCATGCGGAAGCTCCAGAAGCCGGTGGACATGTCGGAGATGACGATGAGTCCGTCCTCGTTGCGAACATCGACGCCAAAGGCGCCATTGATGACCGGACTGAAGCCTTCCTGGTTGGTGCCCAGATACGTGTCATAGTAGCCCACAGTCTGAGGATTCTCCGGATCCTCCAGCGAGAAGATCTGCAGACCATCGAGGTAGCCACTGACAAAGACGTAGGGCCAGCGCACCTCATGGTTGTGGCTGAGGTTTCGCCAGTTGGCCGTCCAGGCCGAGATGGGCTGGTTGATGTTCAGCCGCTCCCCGTCAAGGGCCGGTTTCAGGTCAAAAATCCGGAGCGGTGCATACTGGTATTCCGCTTCAGCCACGACATAGCGACCATCCGGTGATGGCGTGAACGTGTGACCCCAGGTCACGCCCGAAACGTTCTGCAACGTGACCCGGATCTCGGGATTGTGGATGTCCGTGATGTCCCAGACATAGTATCCACCGCTGCCGCCGCCGTAGAAACGGTCCTCGCCTGAATCGGGGTGCCAGGCGGCGTAGTGGTCGTGGTAGGATCGGCGGACGGTTTCCGGCTCATAGGTCGGGATCGTTGCCACGTAGGAATTCTCGATATCCCCGGCCACGGCTTTGCGCAGGTCGAAAGCCTGCACCATGTCCCCGCGCACGGTAGCCAGCAGGTAGATATTGCCGTCGGAGTGCTTGTAGATAAAGATGTTGTGCATGCCGCCCGGATTCTCCGGAAGGACCCAGCGGCCGACTTCCGTGATCTTCTCCGGCAGATCGGTCACATCGAAAAGCACAGCGCCCAGTTCGTAGTGGGGACCGCCGCTGAATTCAAACGACTGCACGACGTAATAGCGCCCGTCCGTCTTGAAGTACTTCACATCCATGCCGCCGCGGTTGGGCAGGAGATCCTGGTATTCCAGACGGAAGCGGTGGATGACTTCGGGATTGGACGGGTCCGACAGATCGATGACATCCATGCCCTTCGGGCCGCCATCCACAATGGATGCACGACCGATGTAGGCGTAGGGTCGATTCAATTCCTGTTCGAGTTCGATGTCGGTGACACTCGAATGTTTGCCGAGGGGCACGTGTCCGAGCACCTCCATGTTGTCCGATCCGGGCTTGAGCGCGGTGGCCTGGCCTTGCGCCAAGGGCACAAGAAGACTGGACGCCAGCAGGAGTGCGAACAGTCGGGTAACCGGTTTGAAAGTCATGTCAGATGTGCGGGTGGGTGATATGGATCGTTCATTCGTCGAGCATGCCTTCCCAGTTCTGGGCACTCGAAACGTTCGGCATGCCCCAGTCTTCGCCGTTCCAGCGATCGAAACCTTCCATCTTGAAGGCCCAGAAGCCGGTGGTCATGTCGCTTACCACGACGAGGCCGTCCGCATTGCGGACATCGACGCCCCAGGCGCCGTCATAGACCTGCCAGGTGTAGGGGCTGCCCATGCGTTCCATGGCGGCTCCACGATCGTTGTGGATGCCATTGAACGTGTCGTAATAGGCTACCGTGTAAGGATTCTCGGGGTCGACCATGTTGAAGACTCCCAGTCCCGTCTGGTAGCCGCTCACGAATACATAGGGCCAGCGGACTTCGTGGTTGTGGGCGATGCTCTTCCAGTCGGCGTGCCATGCGCCGACGGCGTGGTCGATGTTCTTGTCGGGCAGCGTCCCGTCGAGGGCTGGCCGCAGGTCGAAGATGCGCAGCGGCTGGTACTGGAACTCCGTCTCCCCGATGGCAAAGTTGCCGTCCGGCGTCGGGGTGAACGTATGGCCCCAGGCAACCCCGGGAACGCCGACCATCGTAGCCAGCACTTCGGGGCTGTTCAGATTGGTGACGTTGTAGACGTAGTAGCCGCTGCCACCGCCGCCGTAGAATCGGTCCTGCCCGCTTTCCGGGTGATACTGCACCATGAAGTCGTGGTAGCCGCGGGACCACATCCCTTCGGTCTCATGGACGGGAATGCGGGCCACCAGCTCCCGGTTGTCGTCTCGCAGGACGGGGTCCATCTCAGTCTGGTCCCCATCGACAAACCGGGCCATGTCGAACACCTTGGCATATCCGGCCGACGTGGCAAACAGCAGGGGCTTGCCCGAGCTGTGGTTGTACATGAATATGTTGTGGAAGCCTCCGGGGGCATCGGATTGCCGCACCCGACCGACTTCGGTCATGGTTTCGGGCAGGTCCGTCACATCGAACACCACGGCTCCCACATCCGAGTTGGGGCCCGATTGCCTGAGCTGCATGGACTGCACGTAGTAGTAGCGCCCGTCGTGCTTGAAATACCGGCCGTCCATGGCTCCTCCGGTGTGGAGTTCCTCATTCTCGATGCGCCAACGGCGGATGACTTTCGCGTTGTCCGGGTCGCTCAGGTCGATGACATCAAATCCGATCGGACCGTTGCGACGGGCCACATAGGCGTAGGGCCGCGACATCTCCTGCTCGATCTCGATGTCCGAAATCGTACCGGCCGCGCCGAGCGGAATATGGGACATCACCTTGATGTTGGCCGAACCTCGCTGGCCGGGTGGCGGAGGATGCGGTGGCTGTTCAATGCCCATCTGGGCCATGACTGGCATGACCACGAGGAAGGCTGTGATCAAAAAGGTGAGTCGTTTCATGATTACCACCTCGTCGATTGCGTGGGACCGTTGTCCCAGTCCTGGACCGTACCCACGTTGGCAAACCCCCATCCGCGACCATCCCAGCCTTCGAACCCTTCCATCCGGATGAGCCACAGGCCCGTGTTGACATCCGTCACGGCAATCAGGCCATCGTGATTTCGGACATCAACATCCCAGGCGCCGTTGCGGTGGGTGCGCTCGTTGGCCAGTGAGGCGCGCGGGCCGTCCCAGGTATCGTAGTAGCCGACGGTGTAGGGCTCGAACGGGTTCATCATATTGAAGACCTGCAGCCCATCATCCATGGCCGCCGTGAATACGAAGGGCCAGCGCAGTTCATGGTTCTCGGCCAGATTGCGCCAATCGGCCGTCCACGCTCCGGCGGCCACGCGGACGCGCGGTACGGTGCCTTCGAAGGCCGGGCGCAGATCAAAGATGCGCATTGGAGCCGTCCGGTAACCGGCCGCCGTGACGAGGTGCGTACCATCCGGGGTGGCCGATACCGAGTGACCGATCTGAACGGCCGCTGAATTGACTTCGGTAATGAGGGACGGGTCGGAAGGATTGGTGATGTCGAACACGTAGTACCCACCTGCGCCAGCCGCATAGAGGCGGTCCGATTCGGAGTCCGCGTGCCACTGCGCGGTCATGGCGTGGTACGTGTAGTCCACATTCACCACGTTTTCGGGCAGGGCATAGGAGAAGAACGGCTGCTCGGAGCCATCGAGCAGTTGGTCGACATCGAACACGTCGATCGGTCCGCCGCCGGTTGCCAGCAGGTAGCTGCGTCCGTTGGAGTGGCGATAGGCAAAGACGTGGTGGTAGCCTCCGGGCCGCACAATGTCGGCTGCTGGATCGAACTGGCCCTCATCGGGATCGGTGACTTCCCGGACGGATAGTCCTTCCGAGTGGGTCACGGCCAGGTAGGAGCGCGAACCATGACGAAACAGCGTCAGGTCGCCGACTCCATCTGCCCGCAAACGCCATGAGCCGACGTTGATCGGACGCTCCGGACGATTGATGTTGATGGCCACCACCTCCGGCCCTTCGTCATCCTCGCGGGCCACGAATACGAACGGTCGGCCCTTTTCTTGATCCATGACGAGATGGCCGGTGCCGCGCCCGAGCGCTTCGAATCCGGCCGATGGGGACTCGGGCGATTGCATGCCACCGAGCGGGAGGTGGCCGACCAATTCCATGTTGCGGCTGCCGCGGGAGCCGTCCTGACGGCCCTGTGCCGGCAAGACACATGAGAGCAGGAAAACGGCCACGCCGAACACGATGGTCGGGTGAGTGCGCATGTGGGAGCAGAACTGGGTGAAAAAGTGGCTTTAAAAGCCAAAACGGGGGATTCGACGTTACGAAGCGCAGGCCTGAATTGCAAAGACCGGATGAAGTCAGGACATCTGTTCCAGCAGGTGGGTGTACTCTGCAATCAGTCGCTCCCGCAAGAGGAAGGCCCGATCGGCAAAGTCCCGTTGCATGCGGCCAAAGACTTCGCGTCCTTCAGATGTCTCCACGGGCACGGGGTCCAGTCCGTACGCTCTCAGGTCATACGGACTGGATGCCATGTCGAGCGAGCGGATGTCGAGCGCCAGTTCAAAGGCGTCCAGTACGAGCTTCGAGGAGATCCACGGAGAGCGTTTGAAAGCCCATCGATACACGTCCATGTTGGCATGCAGGCATCCCGGCTGTTCATGCTGAGCCATGTCCGATCGCGTAAGCTGAACGGGGTTGAGCGGTCGTGCCGGCTCGGTGAAGAAGCGGAACGCATCAAAGTGCGTGCAGCGCAGGCCCGACATTTCCACTACCTGGGCCAGTTCATCCTGGCTGATGCGCAGGGGGACGGAATCGTGGCGCACGGTGTCCGATCGATACAGCATGGCCCACTCGTGCAGGCCGAAACAACCGAACCGGGGCGGTCTTTCCTGCGTGGCGCGCAGGATCTTCAGAATCCACTCGGTGCCGGAGCGGAATTTTGATGCGTTCCTGCCGAGCACATCGGCGGTCGGCAACAGGACACGACCACCGCCGTGCCATCGATAGCCGTCGCTGTCGGGAAAAAGATCGATATCGGCGTCCTGCAGCAACACACCGGTTCCGGGATGCCACCGCTGCAGATGGGAGGGGCGGAAACGATAGTACTCGAAGAGGAAGTCCGCGACAGGATCCTTTTCGTGCCGACTTCGCCGTTGCACGTGAGGCGCTACCAAGGCTTCAAAGCGCGAAGCATGGTCTTCCCTGGCGGCTTCCCAGGTACTCCTGGAAAGGACATCGCGGATCCCGGGGCGTTCTATGTCGACATCGACAGGCTGCATGGTGCGAACATACGGAAGGAGGTGTCCTGTGATCCGTAGATTGATCCGTTCGTGCGCCCCCCCTACCCCCGGAGAATGATCATGAAATGTCCTCTGCGCCTGTCCGGCCTGCTCGCCGTCCTGATCCTTTTGACTGCGGCCGGATGTTCGGATGCGCCTCCCGAGGGATCTGCCCCTGCCTCGTACGAAGCCACCATCGATACGGCCCGGGCCTGGGTTGCGCATGTTGTAGATGAGGAGAACTATCCAGGCCTGTCCATTGCCGTGGCGGTGGATGGTGAACTGGTGTGGTCTGAAGGGTTCGGTTTTGCCGACGTGGTGGCGGGCGAGCCGGTGACCACGGAATCGAAATTCCGAGTTGGCAGCGTGTCCAAGCCGTATACCGCAGCAGCCATAGCCCAACTGATGGTTGATGGTCGGCTCGACGTCGATGCACCCATCCAGACCTACGTTCCTGCTTTTCCTGAAAAGCAGTGGGTCTTTTCGACCCGGCAGGTAGGCGGCCATATTGCCGGCATCCGACACTACCTCGGCGACGAGAATTTCTCGGAAGTGCGTTACGAAACGGTGGGAGAGGGCCTGGACATCTTCAAGGACTCCCCGCTGCTCTTCGAGCCGGGCACCGACTATTCCTACTCGTCCTACGGCTGGAATCTGGTGTCCGCCGCAGTGGAAGGGGCCTCGGGGCAGCCCTTCCTGGCGTATATGGACGAACACGTGTTCGGCCCGCTCGGAATGGACCATACCGAAGCAGACTGGGCCACAGAGGATATCGAAAATCGCGTCTCGTTCTATGTCCAGTCCGATGACGGAACGCCTGTCGATGCGCCCTATGTGGACAACAGCTACAAATGGGCAGGGGGTGGTTTCCTGTCCACGCCCGAAGACATGATCCGCTTTGCCGAGGCGCACCGCGCGCCGGGATTCCTGCCACAGGAAGGACTGGATTTCCTGATGACGTCCCAGACATTGTCCAATGGCAGCGAGACGGGATACGGATTTGGCTGGACGACGGCTGAGGACGATTCGGGTCGTCATCTGGTCGGGCACACCGGAGGATCGGTTGGGGGGACCACGCTGATGACCATGAACCCGGAGACGGGTGTCATCGTAGCCATGGCCATCAACCTGTCCCGCGCGGATCTTTCTGTCGGGCGACGGGTGATGCAACTGTTCCTGGACGAAGTCTCGTCACCATCCGAGTCGAACTGATCCCGTTCCGCATGAAACGAGCCCTGCCATTTCTTCTGATCCTTTCGTCCCTGTTCGGAGCTTGCGCCACCGAGCCGGTGGTGCCGGTAACGATCCATACCACGGAAGGGACCATCGAGGTGAACATAGATACGCTGGCAGCGCCCATCACAAGTGCCAACTTCCTTCGCTATGTGGAAGATGGGCTCTACGACGGAGGTAATTTCTTCCGGGTGGTCCGAATGGATAATCAACCGAACGACTCGATTCGTATCGAAGTCATCCAGGGCAGTGCCAACCTGGACATGGATTCGCTTTTCTACGACCCCATTCCGTTGGAACGCACCTCCGAGACAGGGCTGCTGCATCTGGACGGCACCATTTCCATGGCGCGCATGGGGCCGAACTCCGCTACGCACTCCTTTTTCTTCACCATCGGGGATCAGCCGTCCCTGGACTTCGGAGGAATGCGGAACGTGGACGGTCAGGGTTTTGCGGCCTTCGGGCGCGTGACGGCAGGAAAAGACGTCATCCGTCGCATCCAGAGTGGCGATGTTGATGCGCAGGTCCTGGCAGAACCCGTGCGCATCGACAGCATCCGGGTGAACTGAGATGGCCCTGCAGGAATGTCCGTCGTGCGCTCTCGAATCGGATCGGGAGGAGCACCCGGAGGTCTGTCCATATTGTGGCTACGAGTACCCCGAGGCCGGCAAAGGCATTTCCTCGATGGCCTGGCTGTTTGCCGTCCTGCTTCTGATCTGGCCTGTTTTCCGCCTTCTGAAAATCCTCTTCTGGTAGCGAACGCTTCTCATCGGTGATGTCATGACCCTGCCTGATTCCTTTTTCGGTTCGTTGACCGTCCAGGAGTTCTTGGACGAGTACTGGCAGAAGAAGCCCCTGCTTGTCCGGGGCGCCTGGCCCGGATTCGAGAACCCATTGCCGCCGCCGGCCTTCCTGCGCCTGTCCGAGCGGGAAGACGCCCTGTCCCGACTCATGGTCAAGCACGAGGGCGTCCACAACTGGGAGCTGCGGGAAGGTCCTTTCGAGGCGACCGAATTTGAATCGCTGCCGGATTCCCAGTGGACGCTCCTGATCCAGGAAGTCGACCGGCTGGTACCGGCCGTGCGGGATATGCTGAAAGCAGTGGATTTCCTCCCGCGATGGCGCATGGATGACATCATGATCAGCTATGCGGCCAACGGGGGTGGGGTCGGAGCGCACATCGACAACTACGATGTCTTCCTGTTGCAGGGGCATGGCAGAAGACGCTGGCAGATCAATACGACACCCGTCGAAGAGGAGCGGCTGATTGAAGACATCGAGGTGTCCATCCTGGCCGACTTCGAAGCGGACCGGGACTGGGTTCTGGAGCCGGGAGACATGCTGTACCTGCCGCCTCGCATTGCCCACTTCGGTGTGGCAGAAGGCGAATGCATGACCTTTTCGATCGGCTGCCGGGCGCCGTCCGAGCAGGACATCCTGGGCGCGGTCCTGGAGCAGGCGCTCATGCATGTGGACCCGGATGCACGCTATGCCGATCCGGACCTGTCACTTACCGGTCCGCGAGCAGGACTCGGTGATGGCGTGGTGGAATGGGTCTCGCGGCTTATCCAAGGCCTGACGGCCGACAAGGATGCACTCAGGGAGATGCTGGGGACCATCCTTTCGCAGCCGCGCCGGTGGACGGATGAGTCGGCCCTGCCGGAAGATGCGTTGACAGATGCCCTCGAAGGCGGTGGACGCTTACGTCCTTCCTCCTCGTCCCAGGTATTGATGGAGCCCGGCCCCGACGGCATGCTCTGGCTGTTTGCGGCCGGGGAGATGATCGAGCTCGACGCGGCCTTTGAACCTGCGCTGACCAAGCTCATCCTGGGCGATGGTCTGACGGCTGACGACCTGGGCGAAGTCGGCGAATTCGACGACTTGCTGGACGAACTCTACGCTCAGGGCACGCTGGTCGTGGATGCAGAATGAGTGCGGCCCGGACAGGAAATCCTGTCCGGGCCGCACGGGCCATCCGGGGGTCCGTCAGTTATAACGCAGATGGCCGTTGGGTAGGGAGCGCAGTTCGCTGTTCCCTTGTTTCGAAAGCGGGACGTCCTGCGGTCAGTCGTTGAACACGCGGATGGCAATCAGACGACCGCGCCGTGTGGATCCCGTGCCGAGCCATTCTCCGGCCACCTGGGCCACGGCGCTCGGCTCATTGATGTCCTCGATCAGGAGGCCGTTGGCACCCAGTTCACCGGCACGCTCACGCGCCTTGCGCAGCATCTGGCTTTCGCGGGTCAACTGGGCTTCGCCCTGTGCATGGATGATGGCGATGGCTTTCCATTCGGCCGGGATGTCTTCCTCGGAGAGGTAGATGATCACGTCGTCCTGATGCACCGGTGGATAGGTGGTGCCATCGAGGAGGGTGGCCTGCGTCTGCACACAGCCGGCCAGGAGCAGAAGCGCAGCAAGGGGAAGGAATAGTCGGGTCTTCATGGGTAGAGGGTTGTAGAGCGTTGTGGTGGTGTGGCCGGTGGATGGTTCATGAGGGTAGCCGTACCCAGGCACTGAACAGTAACAGGAATCGACCAAAAAAATGGACAAAGCACCCCTGTTGCAGCCGTCAGGCGCCGATTCGGAATAAAAAAGGGGGGCGGCCCATTCGGGCCGCCCCCCTTGAACCGCTGACGCGGTCAGTAAGGCATTGTCAGCCGTACCGCTTGCTTAGCGCACCGGGATGGTGTCCACGCGGCGGAACTGGGCCAGACCTTCTTTCTTGCTGCCCTGCTGCGAGCGACCCATTCCGGTCGTCACGATGCGGGAGGCAGCAACACCACCGTCGATGTAGAACTGTTCGACGGCGCGTGCGCGGTCTTCAGACAGTTCCTGCGGACGGCGCTCGCCCGGGGAGGCCCATCCTTCCAGACGGACATTCAGGTTCGGGCACTCGACCAGGATGTCAAGGTTTTCCTGGAGAGCAGCGCGACCTTCCTCGGTGAGGGCGGAAGAGTTGCGATCGAAGAACGCGGCGTTCATTTCCGTGATCTCACGGCAGATGGCGGCTTCGTACGGGTCGACCGTGATCGTCATCGTACGGCGCGTTACGCCTGCGCAGTTCTCAACTTCGAGCGTGACCGTGTAGGTGCCCGGCTCAGAGTAGGTGTGGCTCGGATTGGCGCCCGTACCGGTGCTGCCATCGCCGAAGTCCCAACGCCATTCGCCGTCCGTGCCTGTTACGTTGGCCGAGAATGTGACCGACGTCTGGGTGTCGGGGTTCATGTTGGAAGCGCGCATCGACGTGATGGCGGCAGGGATGCAGGGATCCTTGACCGAAACCGTGCACGACATCGTCGATTCGTATTTGCCGTTGCCGTTCGTGGCGCGGACGCCTACGGTGTAGTCACCGGCACGATTGAAGGTGTGCGTGGCCGTCATGCCCTGGGCAGAGGAGCCATCGCCAAACGTCCAGCTGTAGTTGACCGGAGCCGTTGCGCCTTCGTTGTGGGAAGCCGTGAACGTGATCGGGGTGCCGGCATCAACAACTTCAGCCGGGCAGACCATGTCGGTCAGCTCGACCGCCTTGACACGCTTGAAGTTGAATTTGATACCTGCGGCATGGGTGCCGAGAAAGTCGAGACCGCTGAAGCCGTTGTTGTCACGGCCATCTGCTGCGTCGTCCGGGGTGCGGATGTCAACACCCGTTTCCAGGAAGAACGAAGTGCCTTCGTTGATGAAGAAGTCCAGACCGAAGCCGACGTTGCCGCCGTAGCTCATTTCGTCCTGTTCCGTGCACGCACCGTTGGCTGCACACGTTGCACTGTAGACGTTGGAGGTACCACCACCCACGGTGATACCGGCCTGCCAGTACGGAGCAATCTTCTTGTCGGACATCAGCTTGCGGGCAATCAGTCCCACGCCCCAACGGGTGTTCGGATGATCGGAAGCGTCGGTGGTCGCTTCAAAGTCCGTAATCTGGGTGAATGCACCGGTGCTGAAGCGCAGACCGAGGCTGTAGCTCGGGTTGAACTGGTAGCCCAGTTCAGCGCCAAGGTTGTACGGAAACGAGTCGAACATGTCGCCATCGAAGTTGAACGGCGATTTTTCGTTGTCCCCCATGTAGTAGGAAAGACCTACGTGTGGGCGGATGTACACCGATTCAGCACCACGCTCGACCTGGGCCGAGGCCTGCTGGGCCGTCATGCCCGCGATCGCCAGCGCGGAAAACAGAAAAAGCAGTACGAGTTTCTTCATTTTGGTCCTCTTTGAGACGGTTACGTCTAGGGTAAACGGTACAAAATCGCCGGTTGGTTGTCCAGTATCGGCGGGTTTCAGTTCTGGGTGGCCCGATGGCCGATCTGAACGTATTCGCGGTGGTTGTGGCCCGTGTAGATCTGGCGGGGCCGGTTGATCCGTGTATTCGGGTCTTTTTTCATTTCCATCCACTGGGCAATCCAGCCAGGAAGGCGTCCGAGAGCAAACATGACGGTGAACATGTTGGTCGGAATACCCATGGCTCGGTACAGGATGCCCGAGTAGAAGTCGACGTTCGGATAGAGTCCGCGCTCCTTGAAGTAGTCATCCTCGAGGGCGATGCGCTCGAGCTGCTTGGCCAGATCCAGCAGCGGATCATTGATGCCAAGCTGTCCGAGCACTTCATCAGCGGACTTCTTGATGACCCGTGCGCGCGGGTCGAAGTTCTTGTAGACGCGGTGGCCGAAGCCCATCAGGCGGAACGGGTCGTCCTTGTCCTTGGCTTTCTCGACATACTTCTGGAAGTCCCCGCCGTCCTGGCGGATCATTTCCAGCATGTTGATGACGGCCGTGTTGGCGCCACCGTGCAGCGGGCCGGACAGTGCGCTGATCCCGGCGGAAATGGACGAGAACAGGTCGGCTCCGGAGCTTCCCACCATGCGGACGGTCGACGTGGAGCAGTTCTGCTCGTGGTCGGCGTGCAGGATGAGGAGCATGTCCAGCGTGCGGGAAATCAGATCATTGATCTCATAGTCCTCGCTTGGAACGGCGAACATCATGTGCAGGAAGTCAGCCGCGTAATTCAGGTCGTTGCGGGGGTAGATGTACGGCTGACCGATGGACTTCTTGTACGAGAAGGCAGCAATCGTATTCAGCTTGGCAATCAACCGGGTGACGTTAAGGTTGACTTCCTCGTCCGAATTGCCGGAAGGATAATAGGCCGAGAGGGAAGCAACGATCGTCGAGAGCACGCTCATCGGAGGTGCCGAGGCGGGATAGCCCTCGAAGAACTTCTTCATGTCCTCGTGCAGCAGGCTGTGCCGCGTGATCTCGGTATTGAACGCGTCCAGTTCGTCGCGTGTCGGAAGGTGACCGTAGATCAACAGGTAGGCCACGTCGAGGAAGGTGGAGTGCTCGGCCAGGTCCTCGATGGAGTATCCCCGGTAGCGGAGAATTCCTTTCTCTCCGTCAATGAACGTGATCTCGCTGTGGCAGGAGCCGGTATTGGCAAAGCCAGGGTCCACGGTAATCGTGCCCGTGCTGCCACGAAGCTTCCTGATGTCGAATCCGACTTCGTCTTCCGTTCCGACGGTTACGGCAAATTCGACTTCCTGATCGTTGATCGAGAGGCGTGCGTTATCCATGGCTGTAGAATTTTGTTGAGCAGCAATCCGGGCGGCCAGTGGAGCGGGTGGAACGGTCGGCAGGTTGCGTATGGTAGGACAAGGTCGAAAGTAGTGGATTTAGACGCGCTTGTGGGCTTTTTGAGCCTTGCCGAGGCAGTCTGCAACGAAAATTCGCTGACGGAAATCGTCGCAGGGACCGTTCTTGGCAGGTATTCCCCCACAGTTGTACCCCAATCGGCCTATCCCTGTGTGCGCCAATACACCGGAACGTCTCGAACGACTCAATCAGGCGATTGCGAATTTCCTGTTCGAACACCCCCCGTCCGTGGGTCTTTTCAACCCTTACGGGATGGTCGATGCAGCGCAGGACCGACCGGACGCAGACGTCATCCGGCAAGGCAACCTCTGCAGGTATATAACGGATCGTCCGCGTCTGCCACGACTGTTTGTGTTGGCGGAAGCGCCCGGTCCCTGGGGTTGTCGTTTCACGGGGGTACCGATCACCAGCGAGGAGCAACTCGTGGATCCTGAGTTTCCGCACAATGGTGACCAGGCCAGTCGCCGGGATGAGCCCCACAAGGAATACAGCGCCTCCATCTACTGGCGCGTCCTGGCTCCCTACACGTGGGACCTCCTGACCTGGAATACGGTGCCTTTTCACCCGTTCAAGCCGGGCAAACCGATGTCCATCCGTACGCCCCGCGTATCGGAGATCAAGCACTTCACGCCGCTCCTGGCCGAGATGCTTTCCATTCTGGAGCCCGAACGGATCGTGGCCATCGGTCGCAAGGCCGAGAAAGCCCTCGGCCTGGTGGACGCCGAAGCCACCTATGTCCGACATCCGTCCCAGGGGGGCGCGTTGTTGTTTGAGGAAGGCATGCGTACCATCATCGACGAGATGGGCCTCCAGCCGGCAATCTGAACCACGTCCGCATGTCCGATTCCGACCTTTTCGACGCCTCTGCCCGCGACTTCCGCTCGTCCCGCGCCCCGCTGGCCGACCGGATGCGCCCGCGCACGCTGGACGAATACATCGGGCAGGATCACATCCTGGGGCCGGGCCGCCTGCTTCGTCGATCCATTGAAGCCGACCGGGTCACATCGGTCATCTTCTACGGCCCCCCCGGCACGGGCAAGACGACCCTGGCCAGAATCATCGCCAACACCACCCGTTCGTACTTCCGGACTCTGAATGCTGTTCTGGCCGGGGTGAAGGATATCAGGGAAGCAATTGCCGATGCCGAGACGCGCCTGAAGCATCATCAGCAGCGCACCATCCTGTTCATCGACGAGGTGCACCGGTTCAACAAGGCCCAGCAGGACGCCCTGCTTCCGCACGTGGAGAACGGCACGGTGACCTTCATCGGCGCCACCACCGAAAATCCGTACTTCGAAGTCATCAAAGCGCTGGTCTCCCGCTCCCGCATTTTCGAGCTGCAGTCGCTGACGGAAGACGACCTCCGTCGCGTGGCCCGGTTTGCCCTCGAAAACAAGGAGCGGGGCTACGGAAGACGGGACATCGCAATCGATGACGATGCTCTGGAGCATCTCGTGTCGACCGCCAATGGCGATGCCCGATCGTTGCTCAATGCCCTCGAACTGGCTGTGGAAACGACGCCGGAGGGAGAATCCGTCACGCTCGACGTGGCCGAGGAAAGTATCCAGAAGCGCGCCGTCCTCTACGACAAGGAGGGCGATGCGCATTACGACACCATCAGCGCATTCATCAAGAGCCTGCGCGGCTCGGACCCCGACGCGTCCATGTACTGGATGGGGCGGATGCTCTATGCCGGCGAGGATCCCCGCTTCATCATCCGTCGCATGCTCATTTTTGCCGCCGAGGACATCGGTCTGGCCGATCCGCGTGCCATCCAGGTGGCCACGTCCTGCGCGCAGGCCTTCGAGTGGGTGGGGATGCCCGAGGGGCGATTCCATCTGGCCCAGTGCTGCCTCTACCTGGCCACGGCGCCCAAGAGCAATTCGACCTATACATTTTTCGATGCGCTCAAATACGTCGAGAACGAGCAGAGCGGCGAGGTCCCGAACCCGCTCAAGGATGGCAACCGCGACGCCGAGGGACTGGGCCACGGCAAAGGGTATCTGTACCCCCATGCCTATCACAACCACTACGTCCCGCAGCAGTACCTGCCCGACAACATGCAGGGGGTGTACTTCTACGAACCCTCCGACGTGGGCTATGAGCGGACCATAAAGGAGCGTCTGGACTACTGGCGAAGCCGCGATCAGGAAATCGACCTGAAGCGGCGCGTTGAGCGGTACGCAGATAAAGAGGGCGATGAATCGGGCACTTCGCCGGACAATGCCTAACTTCGGCGCTCCAATCCCGTCCATCCCGCCATGCAACAGCTGCTCCGACTTGCCGATGCCATCGACCGGTTCCAGGACCGCGTGGGTCGCGTACTGTACTGGCTGACGCTGCTGATGGTAGTCATCGGAGGCTACAATGCCATCGTCCGCTACCTGGACAAGTACACCGGGATGACCCTCAGCTCGAACACGTACCTCGAACTGCAATGGTACCTGTTCGCCATCCTCTTCCTGGTGGGTGCGGCCTACACCCTGAAGCACGATGCCCACGTGCGCGTGGACATCCTCTACACCCGCCTGGGACCAAAAGGCAAAGCGTGGATCAACCTGCTGGGCACCGTCCTCTTCCTGTTTCCCTTCTGCATCCTGATGCTCTGGGTTTCTTGGCCGGCAGTCATGAACTCCTGGGAGGTGATGGAGATGTCGCCTGATCCGGGAGGTCTGCCGCGTTATCCGATCAAGACCGTCGTACCCATCGCCTTTTTTCTGGTGATGGTGCAGGGTATTTCGATGACCATCCGGGCGGTGGCCGTTCTACGCGATGCCGAACCCGCTCCCGAGCCCACCCTGCCGGGCGATATCCCGAATGCCCCCGAAACCGACCACACGGAGGAGGGCTGATGGAAGGCGATTGGCTGGCTCCCCTCATGTTCGTCGGGGCGCTGATCTTGATTTTCTCCGGTTATCCGGTGGCGCTGGCCCTCGGAGGCACGGCTCTCGTATTCGCCTTCATCGGCGTGGAGATGGGCATGTTCGACTGGCATCTCCTGCTGGCCATGCCCGACCGTACGTTCGGCATCATGTCGAACTTCGTTTTGTTGGCCGTCCCGTTCTTCATTTTCATGGGGACGATGCTGGAGAAGTCCCGCCTGGCAGAGGATCTCCTGACAACCGTGGGGCAGGTCTTCGGCACGGTGCGGGGCGGACTGGCCTTGGCCGTGGTGTTCGTGGGAGCGCTGCTGGCCGCAGCCACAGGTGTTGTGGGCGCGAGCGTGGTGGCCATGGGATTGATTTCCCTGCCGGTCATGATGCGCTACGGGTATTCGAAGGAGCTGTCAGTCGGGGTGATTACGGCGTCTGGCACGCTGGGCCAGATCATTCCACCTTCGGTCGTCTTGATTGTCCTGGCCGACCAGATGGGAATCTCTGTCGGCGATCTGTTCATGGGCGCACTCGTGCCAGGAATCGCACTGGCAGGGCTTTACGCTTTGTATGCCGGCGGGGTGGCGTTCTTCCAACCTGAAAAGGCGCCGGCCCTTCCAGCGGAAACGCTCAACATCGAGCGCCGCGAACTGGTCAAAAGGGTTTTCCTGGTCCTGTTGCCGCCGCTCTTTCTGATCCTTCTGGTCCTGGGCTCCATCTTTTCGGGGATGGCGACGCCTACCGAGGCCGGTGCACTCGGCGCGCTCGGCGCCATGCTGCTGGCCGCACTCAATCGTCGCCTCTCGTGGAAGGCACTGAAGGAGACGATGGACAATACCACCAAGCTGACGGCCATGGTGCTGTTCCTTCTGATCGGCTCCACGGCTTTTGCGCTGGTTTTCCGCGGCCTGAACGGCGATCTGTGGATAGAGGAGCTGCTGACCAACCTGCCGGGCGGCGTGATCGGCCTCTTGATCGTGGCCAACCTTGCCGTGTTCATCCTGGGCTTCTTTATCGACTTCTTCGAGATCGCCTTCATCGTGATCCCGCTGCTCGTCCCCGCTGCATCCCTGCTGGGCGTGGACCTCGTCTGGTTCGGTGTCATGCTGGGCATGAACCTGCAGATGTCGTTCCTGACGCCGCCCTTCGGCTTTGCGCTCTTCTATCTGCGCGGCGTGGCACCGCCCGAAATCAAGACGAGCGAGATCTATCGAGGCGCAGTGCCCTTCATCATCATCCAGGCCATCGGCCTGATGCTGATCATCCTGTGGCCCGAACTGGTGACCTGGGCGTCGTAAGCGGCAGCCGGTCTACTGCTTGTAGACCACACCGTCGTGCATGACGAAATCCACCTCGAAGAGGGCCAATGTGTCGTCCAGCGGGTTGCGTGGCATGGCAATGATGTCGGCCATCATTCCCGGAGCCAGCGTTCCGCGATCCGAATCGATGCGCATGGCTTCCGCGGCCGATGCCGTGATCCCCTTGAGCTGTTCAGCGGGGGTCAGACCGGCCTCACGCCATGAATGCAGCACATCGAGGGATTCAATGCCGCGTCCGTCTTCCGCATTGCGGAATACCGCATCCGAACCATAGGCGTACGAAATGCCGACTTCACGGGCCCGGCGCAGTCGATCCACGAACTGGTCGTGTTCGGGCTGGAAAACCGAGAGGTCCGCACTGGGGTCGGCCCAGGCCAGTCCGGCCAGTGTGAACTCCGTGCCTACCAGCCAGATACCGGCATCGCGGGCCATGGCCAGAGTCTCATTGGACATGTTCGGGCCGTGCTCGATCGTGTGCACGCCAGCTTCGATGGCATTGCGCGCCCCCTGGTCGGTCCAGCAGTGGGCGGCTACGTAGGAGCCGGCCTTTTCGGCCTCGTTCACGGCCGCCCTTATTTCCTCGACGCTGTAGATGTAGCGCTGGTCATCGACCACGATCTTGATGAAGTCCGAACCGAAATGCAGGTTCTCCCGGACGGCCTTCATGATGTCGACCGGCCCGTCGGCAAAGAAATACTCCGGATTGCCGATGCCCGGCTTTTCCGGCTGCAGATGGAATTGTCCCCCGAATGGTCCGATGATACGGCCTGCCACTTCCATGTGGGGTCCCGGCACCAGGCCTTCCTCGATGCCCTGCTTCAGGGCCACGTCAGCGTAGTTGCCGTTGTTGCCGATGTCGCGCAGCGCCGTGAATCCGGCCTCCAGCATGTCCTTGGCGTTGCGCACGCCCTGGATGGCGCGATACGGTGTGGTGTTGATGATGCCTGTAACGAAGTAGTTGCCGCCGTCCTTGCTCGGGTCCACTTCAAGGGACATGTGGGCGTGGGCATCGATAAGCCCCGTCATGACGTACCGGCCCCGGAGGTCGATGACCCCGTCCATGGATCCTGACCAATCAGAAATGGCGGCGATTCGTCCATTCTCGACCGTGATGCGCTGATCGTCCGCTGTCGACCCGTCGTGGGCGTAGATGACCGTGCCGGCGCGGATCACGGCATCCTGGGCCGGGGCAACGGAAGTCGCGAAAAGAAGGGCAAGCAGCGGAATCAGGCGACGCATGGATCGGCGGAGTTGATTGGGGAGGGCTCCCAATCTCTGCGATCCGGTCTATGGATGCAAGACGTACCCGGGATCCGAGAGGGTCTACCCTGCGGATGCGCGTATGGCACGATTGCCATATCGGGTATCACAATCGCGTCATATCACGAAAAAAAGAGGGAGGCATTCGGACCCCACTCGACTCCGCCTACCAGTCGACCCGTTCAAACCAGACACCCCGCGTGCGGCCGTTTGCTCCCGTGAAACCCGAGACCGTGCCGTCGGGAGCCCGAACGAATTCGATCTGTCCGAGGAACCACTGCCCGCCGGAGAATTGCTCTTCCGTGACGTGCGTGATCGGGAAGGAGTCAATCCAGCGATGATGGGCTTTAAGGGCGCCCTCATCATCCACTTTCAGTGTGTAGAGGGTTTCCAATTCGTCAGACCAGTAGCGGCCTTCGTACTGGGCCAGGTCCGGTCCTTCTTCCGGCACTTCGATCCGTTCCATCGGGGAGTCGGGTCCCTGGTGATGCGTGCCCCGCTTGACCGAACCGTCTTCCTCATAATGAAAAGTGACGGACGCATTGGGGACGCCAACGAACTGGAATGTCGAGTCTGACGTAGGCCGGACCTCGAATCGCGGTTGCCCAGTGGCCTGGGCATAGAGGGTGCCGTCCTCTACGGTGTACTCGATCTGCAGCGGTGCGCCAATGAACTGATAGAGGCCGGCTATGGCTTCGAGCTGTTCCGCCGTGGGCATGGTGGCCTCCTCGTCGGAATTCTCTTCTTCCTCGTCTTCCTCTTCTTCCGGCTCGAGATACTCGCCGAACCAGGCTTCGGCTATGTCCGTCCACATGCCGTTCGAGTAAGCCGGGTTGGCGCTCGAGATGAACATGCCGGCTTCGATGTCCGGGAAGTACCCGAACCAGGTACGATGGGCCGTTTCGCCACCGGTGTGCGTCCAGAGGCGCTGTCCGCGCCACTCGGTGACGCCAAGACCCAGGGCATAGTTGGTCGTATCACCACTGGTCAGGATGCCGCGGGTGGTCATGGCCTCGATGGCTTCCGGGCCTCCAACGGTCATGTCCCGGTAGTTCAGCATCCACTTCGTGATGTCACGGGCCGTCGTGTTCACGCTCGAGGCGCCGTAGGCTTCGGCAAAGTCGATGACTGCCCGGTATCCGCCGTGCTCGCTCGGCGCGTAGCCCTGACTTGCGCCCGGAATGACCTGGCCGACCTCGGTCTTGACAGTGGTGTCGTCCATGCCGAGCGGCTCGAAGATCCGCTCCTCCATGTACGTCTTCCAGTCCTGCCCGGAGACTTTCTCCACGGCCCGGGCCAGCAGCATGAATGTCGTGTTGTTGTAATTGTACTCGGCACCCGGCTCGTTCTGCAGGACGCGTTGCCGATTGAAGACTTCCTGTGGTTCGCTAACGCGCATGGCATCCGCGAAAGTCTTGCCAGCCATGGGCAGGAAGTTCAGGATTTCCCGAAGACCCGTGGTGTGGTTGAGCATGTTGCGGAGGGTGATCGTGCCTTCCGGGCCCTTCAAGTCGGGCAGGTACGTCCGGATGTCTTCATCGAGGTCCATCTTGCCCTCGTTCACCAGCAGCATCACGGCCATCGCCGTGAACTGCTTGGACACCGATGCGATGCTCATGCCTGTTTCGTCCGTCATCGGAACGTCATAGGTCAGGTTGGCCATGCCGTATCCCTTGGCAAACTCAATCTTGCCATCGAGCAGGATGGAGATGGCGGCGCCTGGCACATCATCACCCGAGAATGGCGTCATCATCTGATCGACCAGCTTCCTGGGGTTCGTGGCCTTGGGCTCGGCAGCCACCAGGACCATCGCGTAGTCTCCCTCGGCGCCTTCGAATGAAGTGACCTCAACCCGAAAGCGACCGCTTGCTTCGGGCGAAAACTGGAATGGCTCCGGTCCGCGCGCCGGGCTGTCGAATTCATTGACCTGTTCTCCGGACGGATCGAACACGGTAACCACCACATCGACGGTCAGCTGATCCACATAGCCGTAGAGGTAATAATCCTCTTCGGCGTCGAATGTATAGATGTCCTTGGACTCGGCTGTCAGGGAGCCTTCAACGCGATCGCCGGGGCGAAGGTGCTGCTGGGCGGTAGCGGGGAGGGCGACAAGCAGCAGCGCGGCTGTCAGGAGAAAGCGGGAGGTCATGGCACAGGCGGGAGAAGTGAGTGATGACTCAATGTAGCACGTTCACGGATGATCGTACCACCTTGTTACGTGCTCACGCCGAGCAGACGATTCCATGAGCCGCCCGTGCAGGAAATGTCGTATTGTTGGAAGTCGAACCCTGAATTCCCGGAATGGACCTCTCTCCCAACGAAATAGCCGATATCAAGCAGGCTGTCGATGCGACAGTCCGTGCCATGCACGCTGCTCATCTGACCCGAGGGGAGGGATCGCTGGATCGCTTCATGGCCTTCTTCGATGAGGACGTATTTGCCATCGGGACGGGTAAGGATGAGGTAATCGAGAACAAGGCAGGCCTGCAGGCCCTCATTGAGCGGGAGTGGCAGGAGATTTCGCACAACGTGCATCACGTGGTTCGCGCCGTGCATACGCAGGTCCTGTCGCGGGAGTCTGCCTATGCCCACACGTTCCTTTCGGTCAACATGAGCGAGACCGGTGAGGGCGAATTCGTCGAAGCCCGCCTGTCCAGCATGCTTCGAAAACAAGGGGATGACTGGAAAGTGATCGGCTGGCATGCTTCCACACCCTGGGACATTCAACCAGAGGGGGTATCCTGGCCAACCGACGAATTGCAGGCCCGGGCCGAGAAGCTGGAGCGGGAAGTCGCAGCGCGCACCGAGGAACTCTCCGTGGCCAACCGCGAGCTGGAAGTAGATGCCGCGCTGGAGCGTATCCGTCGTGTGACGGCCGACATGGAAGACCCCTCGGATCTGATCGAGGTAGTCAAGCAGATCAGAGTCGAGGTGGGTGCACTGTATGGGCAAAATGCCGTCGAAATAGGGCTTATGCTCGAGGCAGATGAGGACACCTTCAAGTTCTGGTCCATCTTTGATGTTCGGTACGTACCGGAAGACCTCGACCTGTTTGGACTTTTGTACCCGAAAAAGCCGGATCCTCCGCATCCCATGTTGGACAGAGTGTGGGGGTTTGAAGGCGAGTATTCCCTCCTGTTCTTCGATCTGGATGACATGTGGCGTATCCATGCCTCCCTGGAGCGCTACTCACCCGAAGAAGCCGACGGCTTGAAAACCATTCTGGAATCGGGCGAGATCGAAGGGGGATGGCAGACAGTATCGTCCATCCAGGTCGGACGGATGTACCTGGGATGGCTCAGCGAACCCCCAGAAGAAGTGGCATCGGTACAGCCACGCATCGCGGCGGTCCTCTCTGAAGCGCAGCAGCGTGTTGCAGAGTTGCGGAACGCCCAGGACATGCGTCGGGAAGCCGAGATCAACCTGGCTGTAGAGAAGGTCCGTGCGCGTGCGTCAGGCATGCAGACCTCGGGCGAAATCGTGGACGTGGCCGATGTTCTTCGGGAGCAGATGGTCGGGCTGGGATTGAGCGACGTACTGGCCGCCACGGTTTACACACGCACGGCAGACGGCCAGCATCGCGTTTCGGAAATGGCCCGTCTGGAAGAGGGATCCTCTCAATTCTCGTTCGACTGGATCTTCGATCCTGCCGACCTCAATCCAGAGGTCATGGTGCATGATTTCCTGGCGGCGGAGACTACCACGGTCTTCCATGAGGATGCCGAAGCCATGGCGCTGCTGCTTAAGGAGGCATTGAAGTACGACCCGGACTATACGGAGGACTACCAGCAGGCGATAGACGACAGCGGGATTTCGGAAATGTGGGTTGCTGTCCACCCTGCCGAGTCGATCCGTCTGTGTATCGACTTCACGTCGGAGCCCCCAGAAGAAATCCTGACCATCCTGCCGCGCATGGCGGGCGCGTTCGACCATGCTTATCGTCGGCACCAGGATCTGGAAAACGCGGAAGCGCTCGCCCGGGAATCACAGATCGAGGCTGCGCTGGAACGCATCCGTGGTCGGGCGATGGCCATGAGATCGACCGATGAGTTATCAGAGGTCTCGCTGCTTCTCGACAAGGAGATCCGCGCACTTGGTCCCAAAACGTGGGGCTGCGCCTTCAACATCTATGGAGAAGAGGATTCGACCGAGTGGTTTGGCGGTGAGATGGGGGTCCGCAATCCGTACAAAGTCCCCCGCGAGAAATACTTCCTGGAATTCTACGAGCAAGGACAGGCTGGGGAATCGCTGTTCATCAAGGAATTCCCGGAGGGCGAGTGCGCTGCCCACTACGACTACATGAAGACGTTGCCCGTGCTGGGCGACATGCTCAGGGAGATCGAAGCAGCCGGGCACGCATTCCCCGAATCCCAGATCGACCACGTAGCCTACTTCAAGTATGGCTATCTGCTTTTCATCACCCTGGATCCAGCGCCGGAGATGCACGATGTCTTCCAGCGCTTCGCCAAGGTGTTTGAGCAGTCCTATACCCGGTTCCTGGACCTGGAACGCGCCGAAGCGCAAGCACGTGAGGCCCAGGTCGAAGCGGCGCTTGAGCGCGTCCGTGGCCGGGCGCTGGCCATGCGATCATCGGGCGAACTGAACGAGGTCGCTGACGAGCTGCGTCGGCAGATGGCCTTGCTGGGGCAGACCGAACTGGAGGTCTGTACGATCCACATCTATGACATCGAAGGAGAAGATTTCGAGTCCTGGGGAGTGATCCACGACCCATCAAAGCAGGGTCCCGTCGAAACGGATGTTCGACTCTTCCCCAAAAAGGGGGTCCCGATTCTCGAAGAGGTCATTGCGGCGTATGAGTCCGATGAAAAGAACCATGTCTTCCTGAATGATGGCGAGAAGGCGGCTGGTTTCTTCGGCATGTTGAGGGATCGTCACCCAGACGTCCTTGAGCGCCTGATGGGACTCATTCCGCCGGGACTGCAGCCTTCTGACATGAAAGCCTGGTGGTCTTTCTCTGACTTCAGCGGAGGGTCCCTCGGGATCGTCACGTACAAACCCGCTGAATCCCAGTCTCTGGACTTGCTGGAGCGAACGGCCAAGGTGTTTGACTTGGCCTATCGTCGTTTCAAAGACCTGAGAGAGGCAGAGCAAGCTGCGCGCGAGTCCCAGATCGAAGCCGCACTGGAGAGAGTTCGTGCGGTGGCCACGGCCATGCGTAGCCCGGAGGAGTTGCTCAAGGTGATGCAGCATATCCACAAGGAGTTTTCAGCCCTCGGATTTCCGTGCGGGGCGTTCTGGAATTCCCGTTATCTGCCTGAGCACTACGAGAAGGCCGTGACCGGCATGGATGGCTCTCAGGTGACGGCCATCATGGAGCTCCCCCGCGACTTTTCCATGATCCCCGAGCTGGCTGCATGGGAGCGGGGGAGCGAGAAGCTGGGTGTCTTCAAGTTCGGCACTGAAGCCTCGATCGAGTACCTGAACCACATGATCAACAAGGGCAAATTCCTGGAGATCGTGCCGGGTGCTTTGACGGAAGAGTTGCTTCGGGAGAAGGAGGGGTGGACGTTTGTGCAGGCTCGCACCACGCACGGTGAGTTGGGATACAACTTGTGGGGTGAAGCCGATCCGAGCGAGGAAGCGACGGACACACTCATCCGATTTGCCAGCGTGTTCGACCTGGCATTCCGTCGATTTGTGGATCTGGAGGAAGCTGAGGCTCAGGCTCGCGAATCCAAGATCGAAGCGGCCCTCGAACGGGTGCGCGGTCAGGCCATGGCCATGCAGAAGCCCGAGGATATCAGCGAGGTCTCCATCCGCATGTTCGATGAGCTCGAAGGATTAGGTGTTGAGTCTCTGCGCTCAGGAATATCGATTCCGCAAAAAGGGGATCGGTATGTATTCCACGCCGCCACGAAAGATGAAAGTGGTTCGACCACACTGGTTCTCGGTGATGAATCGGTCGATGTGCATCCGATCATTCGCCGTGCCTATGAGGGCTGGAAGGAGCAGGAGTCCTTCCAGCACACGGTACTGGATGGCAAGGATCTGGTCGAGTACTACCATGCCGTGTTCGATACCATGCCGCTTCCTGACTGGAAGGAACGGATGCAACAGGGCGAAGCCGCTACGGAGAGTTTTGCCACATTCCCGTTCCAGGACGGTTGGCTCTATACGTTCGCACGGCACGAGATCGACGGTGCCGAGCTGGACTTGTACCAGCGGTTTGCGCGCGTCTTCGGTCTGGCTTACCAGCGCTATCACGATCTGACGCAGGCGGAGAAGGACTATCAGGCATTGTTGGCCGAAAAGGCCCGCACCGAAAAGGCCCTTGCTGACCTGCAGGCCACGCAAAAGCAGCTGGTCGAACAGGAAAAGCTGGCATCGCTCGGATCGCTGACGGCCGGCATTGCCCACGAGATCAAGAACCCGCTCAACTTCGTCAACAACTTTGCAGAGGTCAGCACGGAGCTGATGGAAGAGTTGGCCGAGGCGGTGGCAAAAGGCGATTCCGAAGAAGCCACCATGATCCTCGATGACCTTCGGGACAATGCCACCCAGATTGCCAAGCACGGTAAGCGGGCCGACTCGATTGTGCGCTCCATGATGCAGCACGCCCGGGGTGGCGCATCGGACCGGGAGACCATCGTAGTGAATGACTTCCTGGAGGAATACGCCAACCTGGCCTGGCACGGCATGCGCGCCCGCGATCACGGCTTCCAGGCGGAGGTCAAGCGGGACTTCGATCCGTCAGCCGGAGAGCTCCAGGTCATGCCGCAGGAGTTGGGCCGCGTAGTGCTGAACTTGCTGAACAATGCCTTCGATGCAGTCAAGACGCGGGATGATGGCTTTGTGACGGTGACCAGCCAGCGCTCGGATGATGGCTTGACGATCATGGTGGCCGACAACGGCCCCGGCATCCCCGAAGACATCCGCCAGAAGATCTTCGAGCCGTTCTTCACGACGAAGGCGACGGGCGAGGGCACGGGCTTGGGTCTCAGCCTCAGCTACGACATCGTGACCAAGGGCCACGGCGGTACGATGACTGTCGGATCAAGCGAAACAGGCGGCGCGCTGTTCACCATCACGATTCCGGGAGACGCAGCATGAGCGACTGGATCATTCATCCATGGAACGTTCAAGGGTTCGTCAACGGGTTCGTTTTCCTGGCGCTTGCGCTCAATCTGAGCATGATCCGCTCCAAAAGTGCCACCACATGGTTGGTATTGGGGGTCCTGTACACCACTGCAATCACCAATGTGTTGGGGACACTGATGGTCATCTCGGCCAATTCCGGTTGGCAAGGTGCCGTGTGGAACAGGGACTTCTTTCAGGTCCTGAGTAGCAGTCTCAGCGCCGTCACTTGGACGCTCTTTGTGGCTGTGATCTACCGAATTGGTTCCGTTCGCCTCCCGCGGGAAGAAAAGGTGGCCATCGGGATCTCGATTATTGTGTTTGGTTTCTGGGCGTACAGCGTGGCAACCTCGGATCCGTCGGGCGATGCAACCTGGCCGATGCTCGTTGTTTGGATCGCGCTGTTTGGCTGGACGCTCTTTGTTTTGTACCGCAAGTGGAAGCGGACCAAGCCGGATGACCTGAAATCGCTTGCCACATACAAAGCGTTCGTGTGGTTCGCTCTTTTCTCGTTGTCAATTGTCCTGACCTTGGCCGTGCTCACTGCCGCAGATGCACCTTCGATTCAGGAGTTGTTTGTCGAAGTGGTGAGTGCCTTGTTCACCATCGCGGTTGCGTTGCTTTTCCTGCAGTTCGTTCCGGAAACGACGTCGATGGAGGCCAAATTCGTAGGCGTCGGATTCCTCGTGGTATTGGCGATGACACAACTCGAAGCGATCCCGTACAATACAAATGCCGAGCTGCGTCAGCAGTATTTACCCAGCCTTGAGGTCCAATCACTCACATTCGTATCCCTCGAGGACGGAGGGTACAGAGCAGAAGGCGCGCCCTATCGTTTCCATGATGTCCTGGGGGATACGCTCGGGACCACGGATGAATTCAGGGTGGCTATCAAGCCGCAGTTTCCGGTTGTTGCGTTCGGTCAGGAACGGGACAGCGTCTACGTAACGCCCAACGGCAAGCTGGCATTCGAGCGGATCGGCGATCATATCGACGGAGTCCGCTGGATCCATGATATCGAGGTTCCAAGCGTCTCGGCTCTTGATATCGACCTGGACCCCTCGCTTGGAGGCGCGGTCGTTGGCTTTTCCACGGCAGACAGTCTGATGATTACCTGGGACCGGATACCGGAATTCAGACAGGAAGACAGCGTGGGAGGCTTCGTACCTGTTGACGAGCGCCTTTTCAGCGCGCAGTTGGTGCTTCGAAGGGATGGATCGATTACAGTCACCCGAGGGGAATCTTCTTACCGCCACCGTGCGTGGCAATTCGGTTTGACCCCAGGCTCCACGGTTCTCCAGGAGCACGGTACCGCCCCGGATCTGACAGGCGTGACGGGAGCTTTCGGCAATTTGGATGCGCGTCACCTTCCTGTCACGGCGGGGCCGAATGAGTTGCTGATGTACGGAGAGCGAAATCATTCTCAGTACCTGGCGTGGTCGCGTGCTGAGACCATCCGGATTTTGCGCAATGCGTTCATCGGGTTCTTCCTGGTCCTTTTGCTGGTGCCGGCCTACTTCCGATTCAGCATCCGGAGGCGCCTTTTTGGTCTGGTTGAAGGACTGAAGCGCGTCAACGCCGGGGATTTGGAGAAGGAAGTGCCGGTGGTCTTCAATGATGAGGTGGGACAGCTTTCGGCTTCCTTCAACGAAATGACCGCGTCACTCCGGGGTTATGCCCACAACATGGAAGACCTGGTTGAAGCGCGCACCGCCGAACTCAAGGCCACTCAGGCGCAACTGGTCGAGCAGGAAAAGTTGGCTTCGCTCGGGTCGCTGACGGCGGGGATTGCGCACGAGATCAAGAATCCGCTCAACTTCGTGAACAATTTTGCCGAGGTGGGGGGCGAGCTGGCGGATGAGCTGGCCGAAGCCATTGCCGCAGGCCGGGCGGAAGAAGCGGCCCAGATCCTGGAAGAGCTGAAGGCAAACGCCACACAGATTGCCAAGCACGGCAAGCGGGCTGATTCCATCGTTCAGGGGATGATGCAGCACGCGCGCGGCGGGGCTTCCGATATGGAAACCGTCGTGGTCAATGACTTCCTGGAGGAGTACGCCAACCTGTCGTGGCACGGCCGCCGCGCGCGCGACCATGGATTCCAGGCAGAGGTCAAACGGGAATTCGATCCGGAAGCAGGCTCGCTACAGGCCATGCCCCAAGAGCTGGGCCGCGTGGTCTTGAACCTGCTCAACAACGCGTTTGACGCGGTAGCCCAAACGGAAGGTGCCCGCATCACCCTGACAAGCCAGCGAACGGCAAACAAAGTTGTGATCACGGTGGCGGACAACGGCCCCGGCATTCCCGAGGACATTCGCGCGAAAATCTTCGAGCCTTTTTTCACTACCAAGGCCACCGGGGAAGGCACAGGTCTCGGCCTCAGCCTGTCCTATGACATCGTGACCAAGGGCCACGGCGGGACGATGACCGTCGGCGAAAGCCCGGAAGGCGGGGCCCTTTTCACGATCATAATTCCGGGAGCGTCCTGATGTATTGGTCTCCCGAACAGATTGTCCAGATTGTCTATTTCGTGGCGCTTGCGGCCGGATTGACGTACCTGTTCCGCATTTCCAGCCGTGGCAGCGATGCCCGACGGATAGCCTGGTTTCTCGTGTGGTTCAACTGGGTCCCCTTCATGGCGGTCATTGCCTATACCTGGAAGGGCATGCTCCTGTTGAGCAGTGCAGGGTTGCGGGAAGAACCGGTCCTGATCGCCATTGCGGTGGCCTCGCTTCCCGTGATGATCGTTTCTGGGTTTCAGGCGGTTTACCGATTGGGATTTTCATTCAATCATTTGGAAGAGCGCATCGCCACGTGGTTGCTGGCCCTTCCGGGTGCACTCGGTATGACGGCCGTTCTGGTCCCGACCACGGCGACACAGGCGTACGGTCGCGTTTTGGCGCAGTACGTCCTGGTGTTGTTCATCGCCTGGATGATGATCGTTCTGGTCCGCAAGTCCATTCGGACACGTCGGGGAGAGGGATCGCACCGGGACCGGAAGCTGATCCTGATATTCATGCTCGGTTTGGCGGCCATGGTGGTCATCCAGGGATCCTCCGTTGTCAGCGCCCTGCGTTTCATTCCGGGCGAACTGGCAGGTGCCATCAATTTGATCGGAAGCCTGTCCATGACCATGGCCCTGTTTCTCGGGGTGTTGTTGTTCGGGGAGGATCGACATTCCATTCAGGCCAAGCTGCTCGGCTTTCTGGCCGCCGTGTTTTCGATTGTCTTTGCCCTTTCCATTTCATTCTCTTCAACTCCGCTGGACTATCTGAAGGAGTCGCAAGGCCCGCCCGACCTGGAGTCCCTTTCGATCCGTCCCGACGGACAAGGTGGATATGTGTCGGGACCTTCGGAATCAGCCTGGGTGGAAGGCGGTCAGTCGTTCTCCCAGGTCGATGAAGAGTGGATGCAGGAATTCGATGTTCCATCCGGGTTTCCGATCAGCGGACAGACATACTCCAAAGCCTGGGTCGGCCTCAATGGCGTGATTTCCTTCAGGGAGAAATTGAACCTGGGGGAAGGGTGGTTCTACGGCATCGAACGCATGCAGGACATCCCTTCTGTGGCGCCACTCTTCGCGGACATGGACCTGTTCGACCCGGCGGGTGGCATCCGGGTCTTACAAACCGATTCCAGCTTCGTAGTGTCGTGGGAACGGGTCAGTCGATATGGCATGCCGGGGTTGTTGACCACGTTCCAGGCCGTTCTGCATGCCGATGGTTCTGTCGATTTCCACTACGGGGAGCTGGTCGCCCTGCCGCAACATCGGGTGCGAGGCATTGCCTCCGGCGAAGGCTTCACGATGGCGTCCTTCAAGGATCTTCCGTCATCCTCTGATGCGTCCGGGTCATTGTTGGGAGAAACGAATGACATGGCAGCGTACGTCGAACTGATGACCCGGGAATCCCGCCCACTCCTTTTTGTGGGTCTGTTTGGTCTTCTCTTGACCGGCGTGATCGGATTCATCTTCTATCGCATCGGTCTGGTCCGGCCCCTGGAGCAGGTGCTTGCCGGATTGCAACAGGTGGAGAAGGGCGATCTGTCCGTCCGTCTCCAGGTGGAGGAGCGCAATGAGTTGGGAGCCGTGTCCGACCACTTCAATGAGATGACGGCTTCCCTGCAAGGGTACAATGAGCGCATGGAGGAGTTGGTCGAAGCCCGAACCGCCGAACTCAAGGCCACTCAGGCGCAACTGGTCGAGCAGGAAAAGTTGGCTTCGCTCGGGTCGCTGACGGCGGGGATTGCGCACGAGATCAAGAATCCGCTCAACTTCGTGAACAATTTTGCCGAGGTGGGGGGCGAACTGGCGGATGAGCTGGCAGAAGCCATTGCCGCAGGCCGGGCGGAAGAAGCGGCCCAGATCCTGGAAGAGCTGAAGGCAAACGCCACACAGATTGCCAAGCACGGAAAGCGGGCTGATTCCATCGTTCAGGGGATGATGCAGCACGCGCGCGGCGGCACATCTGAGCGCGAGACCGTTGTGGTTAATGACTTCCTGGATGAATACGCCAACCTGGCGTGGCACGGCCGCCGCGCGCGCGACCATGGCTTCCAGGCAGAGGTCAAACGTGAATTCGATCCGGAAGCAGGCTCGCTACAGGCCATGCCCCAAGAGCTGGGCCGCGTGGTCTTGAACCTGCTCAACAACGCGTTTGACGCGGTAGGCCGAACGGAAGGTGCCCGCATCACCCTGACAAGCCAGCGAACGGCAAACCAAGTTGTGATCACGGTGGCGGACAACGGCCCCGGCATTCCCGAGGACATTCGCGCGAAAATCTTCGAGCCGTTCTTCACGACGAAAGCCACCGGCGAAGGCACGGGCTTGGGTCTGAGCCTGAGTTACGATATCATCACCAAAGGACATGGTGGCACCATGACGGTGGACGACGCCCCGGATGGCGGCGCCCGCTTCACCATCACCCTGCCCGTTTGAACGGGCGACCCACACCCATCGGAATCATGAGACGCACACTATTCCTTCTGGCTGCACTCCTGCTGGCATTTCCCGGCAAGGCTCAGGACGTACCGACTAATCCCGAAGTCAGCTTCGAGGGGGTGGGCACGAACCTTCCGATTCGCTTTGAGAACATCACACTGGAGGATGGCCTGAGCCAGTCCACGGTGTACTCCATCGCCCAGGACAGCAAGGGATTCATGTGGTTTGGCACGGAGATGGGCCTCAACCGCTACGACGGAAGCCGCATTGAACGTTTCATGCCGGATCCCTTCGACTCCACGTCCATCCACGACACCTTCATCTGGGAAATCGTTGAAGATGATGAAGGCTATCTGTGGATGAACTACGAGGACGGCACGGTTGGCCGGTTCGACCCGCGCACGGGCAAGTCCATGAATTACTATTCCTCCGCGATCGACACCACTCGCCTGGATCCGACTCGAAGCGTGTTCATGGACATCGACACCAAGGATCGCATCTGGGTCAGCTCATTGAATGGTTTTCAGCAGTTGGACCCTGAAGCGGGTACGGTCACCCGCTACGGAAGCCACAGTGAAAACGGCGGGGACATCGGCTGGACGGCAGGCATCATCCAGGAAGGCGATGGGGATACGTTCATCATCACGGGCCAGGCAGGGGTTGCCCGGTTTGATCTGGCGACAGGCACCATTACCAACCTCTTCGAAGTGAGCAGCGGGACCACGCTCGCCACTCAGGATCCCCGCAACCCGAACATCTATTGGGTCGGCTCGCTGGACGACGGCGTGTTCCGTTTGGACACCACGGATGACTCGTGGAAACACTACGATGTGACGGTCACGGATGCGGACGAGGCCATTGCAGCCCAACCGGATCCGAACGAAGCCGGTATCGTGTGGGTCGGTACGGTCGAAGGCGTGGTACGCCTGAATGAAGTTACCGGGTCGTACCAGACGTACCGATCCGGCACGGGCACCTCGTCCCGGGACGGCGAACTGCTTTCGAATGCCATCAGCCGCATCACCACGGACCGTTCCGGAATCCTGTGGGCCAGTACGGGTGGCTATGGCGTAACGCGCTTCGACCCGACGGCCATGGGGTTCGTGAAGGGCGAAGCCAGCCCGGACAATCCCAACACGATGCGCGGCGAAACCGTCTGGGCCATTTACCCTGAATCAAACGGCATTCTGTGGGTCTTGGCTTTCGGCTCGGAATCGTCCCAGCCTGGCTGGTACCTGAACCGGATCGACCGCAATACGGGGCGGGTACAATTCCAACGCACGAGCAGCGACCAGAATGCGCCCCTTCTCCGGACGTCGACGGGGGACTTGTTGGTCGGATCCCAGCCCAATCAGGATGTGCCGAATACTGGCGGTGTGCTGGTCTGGGATGACCGGCGGGATCGGTTGATTCAGCGGTACACCGTTGCCAACGGCATGCTTCCGAATGATCGCGTGCGCGACATGGTGGAGCTCGACGACGGAATCCTCTATGTGGGTACGCGTGGTGGGGTTGCCCGTATCGATCAGCGATCCCGGCAGGCCCAGCTCTGGTCAGCGGACGAGCCGCGAGGTGAGGAAACCGACTCCTACTACATCTGGCGCATGCTCAAGGACAGCAGGGACAACGTGTGGGCCAGCGGATTCGGCAAATTGTGGCTTTTCCCGGAGGGGCGGATGGAGCCCATCAATTTCTGGGATCGGGACGATGCTCCGGAGAATCCGCAGCGGTTCTTGCCGCGCGTATTCGCGGAGGACGTCGCAGGCAATGTCTGGATCGGGCTGATTCAGGACGGTGCCAAGAGTGTGCTGATGAAGTACGATCCCAAGGCCGACAGGATTTCCTACTACCGCTACGACCCAACCGACCGTACGACGTGGAGCGGGGGCACCCTCACGGGGATTCATCCCCATCCGGAGGACCCGGATCTTGTGGTGTTCAACTCGTACGGGGCGGGCATCAGCATGCTGAAGGTGTCTACCGGGGAGTTCACCCATTACAATGGCGATGACGGCCTCATGGACCCGGCCATTTACAAGGGGCTCTGGGATGCGGACTTGACCCTCTGGGCGCCGACCAACTCCGGACTGTACCGGTTTGACCCTGTCACAGAGACCTTCCGTCGATTCGGAATGGAGTACGGCTTGCAGTCGCTCGAATTCAATGAGGCCGTGCTGGCCCGTTCGGAGTCCAACGAGCTCTTTTTCGGAGGCGTGCAGGGTTTCAACGCCTTCTTTCCGACGCAGCTCAGGACGAACAACGTGGAGCCGGACGTGGCCATCACCAAATTCATGCTCTTCAATCATGAGGTGACTCCGGGACCAGGTTCTCCGCTGGAGAAGTCCATCATCGACACGGATGAAATCGTCCTGGCCCACGATCAGGATTCTCCGTCTTTCCAGTTTGCGGCGTTGCACTACAAGCGGCCCGAGGCCAACCGGATCCGTTACCGACTGGAGCCGGAGCAGATGGAGTGGATCGACGCCGAAGGTCGCAACGAGGCATCCTACACCAACCTTTCGCCGGGCGATTACACGTTCCGGGTCATTGCTTCCAACAGTGACGGCGTCTGGAATGCGGATGGCGCTTCGGTCAGGTTGACCATCCTTTCGCCCTGGTATACACGGTGGTGGGCCTATCTCCTGTATATCGGATTCCTCGGGCTGGCCGTATTTGCTGTCGACCGGATCCAGCGCGAACGGCTGGTTCGCAAAGAACGCGAGGCCACCAGGGAGCGTGAACTGGCGCAGGCCAAGGAAGTTGAGAAGGCCTACGAGCAGCTCAAGCGGACGAAGGAGCAGTTGGTCGAGCAAGAGAAGCTGGCATCCCTTGGTTCGCTTACAGCGGGTATTGCCCACGAGATCAAGAACCCGCTCAACTTCGTCAACAATTTTGCCGAGGTAGGCGCGGAGCTGGCCGAGGAGCTGGCCGAGGCCGTGGCCAGCGGCGATGCCGAGGGGGCCAAAGCCATTCTGTCCGAGATGACGACGAATGCGCAGCAGATTGCAAAGCACGGCAAGCGTGCCGACTCCATTGTCCGCTCCATGATGCAGCACGCCAAGGGCGGGGTATCCCAGCGCGAGAAAGTGGATATCAACGAGTACGTCGAGGAGTACTCGAATCTGGCCTGGCACGGTATGCGCGCCCGGGAGCATGGCTTCCAGGCGGACGTGCAGCGGAATCTGGGGGATGATGTCGGTACTGCCGAGGTTCTTCCCCAGGAACTGGGTCGCGTACTCCTGAACCTCTTCAACAATGCCTACTACGCGGTCATGATGCCGGGTGCCGGAGAGAAACCGACGGTTACCGTGAGCACCAAACGCCTGGCTCCCGACCGGATTGAAATCCGTGTGGCTGACAACGGCCCCGGGATTCCCAAGGATGTCCGCGAGAAGATCTTCGAACCCTTCTTTACCACCAAGCCTACGGGCGAAGGCACGGGACTTGGTCTCAGCCTCAGCCACGACATCGTCGTGCAGGGACACAGCGGCTCCATGCGAGCCGAGGATGCTCCGGGCGGTGGGGCCTGTTTCGTCATCGAACTGCCAACCTGATCATGCTTCACAGACGTCTTTCCGTTCTTCTCCTGGCCCTGCTCTGGGTCGTCCTCCCCGTTCAAGGCCAGGTCGATCTGGACCGGCTCGACGAGTACTTCGAATCGGCCAGGGCGGCGTGGGATGTCCCCGGCATGGCAGTGGCCATCGTCAAGGATGGCGAAATCGTGCACATGAAGGGATATGGCGTGCTGGAAGTCGGTTCAGATGAGCCGGTGGATGAGAACACGCTGTTTGCCATCGCCTCAAATTCGAAGGCTTTCCTGGCCTCCTCGGTGGCGTCTCTCGTGGACCAGGGCAAGTTGTCCTGGGATGATCGCATCGTGGACCATCTCCCGTACTTCCGGTTGGTGGACGAGGTGGCGGGTCAGCGGGCCACCATCCGCGACGCGCTCAGTCACGCCGTTGGCCTGGGGACGTACAGCGGCGATGTCATCTGGTTCAAGACGGACAAGTCGTCCGAGGAAATCGTGCGTCATATTGCGCACCTGGAGCCGGCCTTAGAATTCCGCAGCGGGTATGCGTACTCCAACGTGATGTATGTGACCACGGGTGAGGTGGTTGGCGCTGTGGCCGGCAAGCGATGGGACGCCTATATCGAAGACCACTTTTTCGGGCCGCTCGGCATGACGCGATCGCAGACGAGTGCCGAAGCAGCGCTCGAACTCGACAACGTGGCCACGCCGCACAAGGTCCACTACGGAGAAAACACGCCGGTGCCGTGGGCCAGTTGGAGTGGCAGCGGAGCAGGGGCGGCAGCGGGCATCATTTCGACAGCACATGACATGGCGCAGTGGGTCATGCTGCATCTTAACGAAGGACGTGCAGGCAACACGCAGCTTTTCTCAGCCGAAGCCCAGCAGCAGATGTGGCACCCACACCACAATTACACCGTCACGCCCGCCACTCGTGAGACCTATCCGGGCCGCACGTTCAACGCGTACGGACTGGCCTTCGGCGTGTCCGAGTACCGCGGCCACTTCATGGCAGCGCACTCCGGTGCGTACGACGGCATGTACTCAAGGGTGGCGATGGTGCCGGACGAAGAGCTGGGAATTGTTGTTTTGACGAACACCATGAAAGGCATCGGGTCCTGGATGGTCTACGATATCGTGGATGCCTACTTGGGCTCTTCCGTCCGTGATTGGAGTGGCTACGGTCTCGAGCGGGACCGCCGATCAAAGGCGGCTTTTGATGCGCGACTCGATGCGCACAAGGCATCACGCGTGGAAGGCACACGTGCCTCGCTGTCGGCTGATCAGATGACTGGCCGTTACCACGATCCGCTCTACGGAGATGTCGACATCGTTGAGCGGAATGGTGTGCTGCGAATGGAATTCCCTCGGGCGCCGCGTCTGGGCGCCACGCTTTCGCACTGGCATTACGACACCTGGCAGATCAACTGGGACGAAACCCATGCTTGGTTTGATTTTGGTACCGTACAATTCGAGGCGAACAACGAACGGGAAGTGACGGGCCTCGAGTTCAGCGTTCCCAACGAGGACATCTTCTTCGAGGAAATCCACCCCAAGAAGGTGCGGTAGCGACCAGGGCTCGAGGGCAGGCGCGCAGGTCAGGAGAGGAGTTCGAAGCTGTCGAGTTTCGACGCCTTCTGGTCGAAGGTGACGGTATGCAGACAGCGAGCACGCTCATTTCGGCGCCCGATGAGGCAGTCCGCAAACTCAACATTGCTCGATTTGAATTCATTCAGAGCACTTCGAACGAGGTCGTGGTCCTCTACAACAAGGTTCTCAACATCCAGAAGTGATTGAATCGCCTTGCCTTGATCGCTTCTGCTGAATCGAAACGTGCGGTCCAAGGTCCAGACATATTCGCTCAGCACGATTACCGAAATGTATCCGGGGTTGTCGCGAGTACAGTGATTCGACAAATGGGCTTTTGCTTTCGAGAATTGCTCTTCATCATCGACGAGAATAAGGCGCAATAGCACGTTTGTATCAATTCCGATCATCGTCCTCTGCTCTTTCTACTCCCATCACATGATCAGCCACAGCCTGCTTCATGTCTTCGTTCATTTGTTCAATACTGACCGGTTCACGATTGGGGTCATAAAACATTCCGGCCAGGTCCTCGATTGTCCGTTTTGGAACGCTGAGTACGACCCGGTTGTCATCTTCCAGAACGAATCGGATCCGATCTCCTGGCTTCAGGCCCAGCGCATCCCGGATTTCTTTGGGGATGGTCGTCTGGCCCTTTGATGTGAGTTTGGACACAGGCATGGTATTACCTCGTGTAATATTCCTTACCTGTGTTAATACCATTGCAGGGTCTTGAGGTTCTGAGTGATCCCAAGACCCGCCGGTCTGCCCGATGTAACCAGGATCAGTTCTCCTGCGCCTTCCGGTCGAGCAGCGTGTCGATGCGACGCTTGGCCTCGGCCACCTGGGGCTGCAGCACAGCATCGGCGTTCTTGAAGCGTTCCGCCATCGATTCGTAGCGCCGGATGGCTTCATCAAGATTACCCAACTGCTCGTTAAGCACGCCCAATCGGAAGTTTCCAGCCGCCCAGGTACCCTCGTCGACATTCAGCGTGAACAGTCCGAAGCCATCGATCCAGGCCTGGTAGTGCTCGATGGCTGCCTCGATGTTGCCGCGCTCTTCCTCAATCTCTCCCATCAGGTTGCGCCAGCATCCGGAAGGTGCGCAGGCCATTTCTTCCGTGGCTGTCAGCATTCGGGCCAGACCCTCATCGGGGTCAACCACACCAAGCTTCACTCCTACATAGGCGTCGGACAATGCCCCAAACTCGGTATTGTCCTCTTCTGGATACCGCTGGTGGTAGGCCAGGTGTTCATCTCGCCAGAAACGTGCGATGTCCATCTCATTCATCGTTGCCGATGTCAATGCCATCCAGGCGGCAGGTCCGTGAACCGAATCCGGAATACCTCCTGCTGCATCCGAAGCGTCTTTCAACTCCTCGTAGGCTATCCGCCACGACTGCACATCACCCGTGACGAGAGAAGCATCCCAGACGGCATTGTATTGGGCGTTGAGCGAATCCACTCGACGTGTCAGCGCATTCGTCCGTTCAAATTCATCCCAGTCCCGACGATTCCGCTGGAGGACTTCCCATTCGAAGCGTGGCGCTTTTGACTCCTCGAAGCGTCCTTCTGCCATCAAGAGGCGCTCCCTCGTCAATGCGACCTGAATGTCATCGCTCACGAGTCCACGGTGACGGGCCTCCATCGAGTCCACCCACGCCCAGGATTCGACAAGGTCATTCTCTTCAAACTCGAGGTAGACCCGGAACTGGGCTGAGCGGAAGGCGCCCGACTCAGAGTCTTCAAAGTTCCGCCAGGCCTGCATTGCCTCTTCCTTTCGTTGCTGCATGGCCAGGATGATGACAAGGTTTGAATGGAAGGTCCATCCGTCCTCGATTTCGAGCGCCCGACGAATCAACGTTTCTGCCTCTTCGAGACGATTGTCATCCTGGTAGTTGATGGCCAGGTTGTTCAATGCGACCAGATCGTAAGGGTATTTGCGCAATACCTCTTCGTACAGCCGGCTTTCTTCCTCCGTATCTTCTTCCACTTCGGACATGTAGAATGCCTCCAGCAGCAGGCGTTCTCGCTGAGGCAGATTCTCTCGCTGGCGGTAGCCTTTCGTGATGATGGCCTCCACTTTCTCGACAGGCTCACTCAGGTTCTGGTATGTGACGGCCAATTTGCGATACGCCATGGCAAACGTGGAATCCAACTCAACAATGCGCTCTAGCAGCTCAACCGTTCGGCCCAGATCACCTCTGACACTTACCCGCTCCGCCTCCGTGTAGAGCCGCAGCGCTTCCGTATTGCTGGTCGTGACCTGCTCCAGGGGCTCCGAAGCACGGATATCGACAAGCGATTCGCCGATCTCTTCGCGCAGGTCAGCGGACAGTTTGTCGATGGCATCGAGAATGTCAGCATCGGTGCGGGCATTCTGTCGGAAGGCTGCCAACTGGGACCCGTTTGAGGCATCGACGATGCGCGCATTCAGGATGAATGATGCTCCAGCAGCATTGATGTCCCCCTCGATGATGGCCTTGACGCCTTCACGCTCTGCAAGTTGGCGGGCGAGATCGGTGGTCAATGCCGTGTCCGGATTCACCTGCATGCGCTGAAGGCCGGAAATGACCTGCGAGCGATCCAGCATCCGGATGGCACTCGATTGGGAGAGGTCGATCTTGAATGCTTCGGTTACCGTCGTCCCGAGCGTTGCGTCACTGGTCTGGTTGGCGAAGTCAGCGACGATCACGGCATCCTGTCTGTCGAGAGCCCCGCCGCTGATCAACGTCGCAAAGGGTCCCACTCCCGCAGATTTGAGAACTACGAACAGTAATACGACGACTATCAAACCTCCTCCCGCCAGCAATCCACCCTGCCAGGCGCGCTTTGTCGTCAGCCATCCCTGGAGTCCTGCAAGAGAGCGCCGTTCGCCTGAATCCATGCGAGCACGTTGGCGATCAAGAGACGATGCATACAGCACAATGGGCAGCCCCGCCAAGGTCAGCAGGACACCCGCGGGAAAGACCCATCCGGGTAGACCGAAGCCCAGCATGGCGCCATACAGGACAGCCAGTACGACAGCGGCACCTATGGCAAATCTGGTGACAACGGCCTGTGTGCTTGGGGCATCGGTAGCCTTGGCCGGAGCCTGGTAGGCGGGACTCGCAGCAGTCTGAACGGCTGACGCACCACAGAACGGAGCCAGTGCATTGGCAAGATCAGCACCGGACTGGAAACGACTGCTGGCATCCTTGCTCATGGCCTTCTTGACGATGGCCTCGAGGTCGGCAGGCACGTCGGATAGCGCAGGCGGATCTTCGTTGATGATTGAGTAGGCGATGGCCGCTTCGTAGCCCCCGCCGAACGGGCGATTACCGGAAAGCATCTCATAGAGTACCGCGCCGATGGACCAAATGTCACTCCGGAAATCCACCGATTCGCCGCGTGCCTGTTCGGGGCTCATGTAGGCTGCCGTGCCGATGGTGGAGCCTTCCTTGGTCAGATCCGAATTCTCACCCAGCTTGGCCACGCCGAAATCGAGCAGCTTGACGCGCCCCTTCTCGGTGACCATCACATTGGCCGGCTTTACATCCCGATGGACGATGCCTGCTTCATGGGCTGCGGAAAGCCCTAGGGCCATCTGCCGGGCAATGGACGCGGCATTTTCCACGTCCAGGCCGCCTTCGTCGATGACGTATTTGAGCGTGTCCCCGTCATAGTAGGCCATGACGATGAACAGCTGACCATCCTCGGCTTCGGCAATGTCGTGGATGGTGCAGATGTAGGGATCGTCCAGGGCTGAGGCGGCGCGTGCCTCCTGCATGAAGCGCTCTTTCGTCTTGGGATCCGAGCTGACGGCAGCGGGCAGGAATTTGAGGGCGACAATGCGGTCCAGCTTCGTGTCCCGAGCTTTGTACACCACGCCCATGCCGCCCTGTCCGAGCTGCTCGATGATTTCGTACTGCTGTATGGTCTTGCCGATCATGCTCAGCTGGGCTCCTGGGCTTTCTGGTCCAATAGTTGGTCAACGCGCCGACGGGCTTCTTCTACTTGCGGCTGCAAGATAGCGTCTGCGTCTTTCCAGCGATCCACCATCTTCTGGTAGTGATGGATGGCCTGGTCGAGGTTGCCCTGCTGTTCGTGGAGCTCGCCGAGGTGGAAGTGGATACGGCCCATGCGGCCTCGGTCTTCCGACCCCAAGCCGTAGCTGACATGGGATACGAACCGGGTGTAGGCTTCGATGGCCGCGTCAGTATTGCCGGCAGCTTCTTCCAGTTTCCCAAGCAGATCGTACGGATCCCGGAGGGCAGATGGCGGTATTTCGGACCGGAAGCGTTCCAGGGCTGCTTCGGTCTGGTTTCCTTTCAAGATGTCGGACACCGCGCGGGCCTGCACCAGCCACTGTTCTTGTACCGGGGTGGCATATCGGGCGCCTTCCTCCAACGCTTGGTCGGTCAGCGCCAGAATGGAATCGATACGGGTCTCGTCCAGGTAGTCCATGGCGGCGTCCAGTTCCTGGAACCATGTCCAGGTCAGTTCACCGTCCTCGACGAGGGATGTGGATTGTTGCCCATTGAAAGCCCGCAAGTCATTGATCACGGCGCGCAACCGGTCATGATCGCCGGTGGCATGTGCAATGCTTTCTTCGATCGTCCAATCAACGAACATACTGATCTGACGCATCAGGGAGTCCGGCACTTCCCTGAACTCCATCATTTCCTGCCCCTGGGAGGAGGCCAGGAAGGCGATGGCACCTTCCCGCATCTCGGTGTACCGCCCCTGACTGATCATCAGGTTCATGGTCGGTTCGGGGTTGGGACCCGTGAACGGATCGTCATCGGCCATGGACAGGGAGTCCCGCCGAGCAATCCAGGCCAAGGCGCCGTCCAGGTCATCCAGCGTGTAGGCCATGTTTGCCCGGGTGCTCATTTCGGACTGCGTGTCCGGATACATGGTGGCCAGCGTGTCCAGGAACGCATTCAAGCGGTCAAATTGTCGGGACCGAAACATGGGGCCGGCCACGTTGGCACGACGGAAGGGACCCTCCTGCAAGGCCAGTGCCCGGCGGAAAAGGGCCTCCGCTTCGGCATGCCGGCCCATGGTGTTGTATCGGGCGGCGAGATTGTTCAGGGACGTCAGATCATCCGGCCACTTCTCCAACAGGGCTTCGTAGGCCCGGACTGATTTGTCGTAGTCGATCTCTATGTCCAGAGCACCGAAGCTGTATACCGTGCCTTCAGTGATCAATCGCTCTCGCTCGGTCATGCGCTCCCGCAGGTCGTAGGCTCTCTGGCGAAGGCTGTCCTGCGCTTGCGGGCGAAACTGGGCGTTGCTGTAGAGCACGGCCAGCTTCCGGTAGGCCATGCCGAACAAGCTGTCCAGGGCGATGGCCTGTTCGATTTCCCGGACGGCCTCTCCCAGCGCGGCCTGATCCTGAAGTCGATTGGCCTTCGTGTAGTGGCGCAGCGCGGCCAGGGAAGAGGTGGAAACCTGGTCCAGCGGCGGGTTGCTGCGGATGTCAACCAGTGACTCCCCTACCTCTGCGCGCAATCGGGCAGACAACCGATCGATGGAGGACAGGATGTCAGCCTCGGTGGCGGCGGTTTCGCGGAAGCCGGCAAGAAGTTGTTCATCCGATGTGGACACAACACGAGCAGCCAACTGGAAAGAGGAGCCTACCGGAGAAATGTCGCCCTCAATGATGGCCTTGACCCCTTCGCGACGACCGATATCCAGCCCCAGGCTGGCCGACACCAGCGTATCGGGATTCACGTTCATGCGACGCATTGCGTCCGACATGACGGCGCGATCCATTACGGAAAGCGCAGTGGATTGGGACAGGTCGATGCGCAACGCTTCAGACACGGTCGATCCCAGTTCGGGAATATCGGTCCGGTTGTCAAAATCGGTCAGGATGATAGTGCCGGCACGGTCCAGTTCGCCCGACGATATGAGGGACGCGAACGGGCCTATTCCGGCTGCCCGCAATACGGAGTAGCCGACGATGACCAAAGCCAGGACCCCCGCAGCTGCCAACCCGCCCTTGAATGCAAGCCGTGTGGACAGGGTAGCCTTGAGACCGACGAGTTTGGCGCGCTCTCCCGAATCCATCCCGACGCGCTGTTTCTCGACGTTGGCGGCGTAGATCGTTATCGGCAGGCCGACAAGGGTCAACAGGACGGCGACCGGAAAGACCCACCCGGGTAGGCCAAGTCCCATCATGGCGGCGTAGACAAGCGCCAGAACGAGCACGCCGCCTGTGGCGAAGCGCACCACGAGTTTCTGCACAGAAGGGATGTCTGAGGCCGCGTTTCCCGAGGGTCGGTACGCCGGCTGCGCTGCGGTTTCAACGATTGTCTCACCGGAAAACTCAGCCAGTGCGTCAGCAAGTGCAACAGCGGTTGGATAGCGTTCGTCGGCGTCCTTGGAAAGCGCCCGGTTGACGATGTCGATCAGGCCCTGTGGGGCATCCGTGCGTACGGACGCAACCGGCGGCGGGTCTTCGTTGATGATCGAGTAGGCCACGGCGGCTTCGTACCCGCCGCCGAACGGCCGCGCGCCTGTAAGCATTTCATACAACACCGCGCCTATCGACCAGATGTCACTGCGCGCATCGACCTGCTCGCCGCGGGCCTGCTCGGGGCTCATGTAGGAGGCCGTTCCGATGGTCGAGCCTTCGCGCGTCAGGTCGGAGGACTCACCGAGCTTGGCCACACCGAAGTCGAGGAGCTTGACGAGTCCTTTACGCGTGACCATCACGTTGGCGGGCTTCACGTCCCGGTGGACAATGCCGGCTTCGTGGGCAGTCGAGAGGCCCTTGGCCATCTGGCGGGCAATCGAGGCGGCATCGTCGATCTTGATCTGCCGCTTTTCGATCAGGTCCTGCAGGGTGGAACCGTCGTAGAAGGCCATGGCAATGAAAAGCTGCCCGTCGTTCGCCTCGCCGATTTCAAAGATGGTACAGATATGCGGATCGTCCAGTGATGATGCCGCTTTGGCTTCCTGGATGAAGCGCTGTTTGACCTCCTGGTCACGGGCCACGTTGGCTGGCAGGAATTTGAGGGCGACAATCCGATCCAGCTTGGTATCCCGGGCCTTGTAGACCACACCCATGCCGCCGGAGCCGAGCTGCTCGAGGATCTCGTAATGGGATATGGTTTGGCCAATCATGGAAACAGGAAGTGAGCCACGGGAAGAAGGATTCTGGGAGATTGAAGGTAATCAAATCAACCCGGAAAGGAGAGGACGTTCGCTCTTGGACAATACACCTGGGAACGACGAAAGTCGGAGCAGCGCAGGAAGTGCGGTGGCCTAGTCCCGACGGATGGCCAGCATGGTCAGATCTTCGCGCGGGTCCTGATCGCCGGCGTGATCCTGCACGCTGCGGACGATATGGCGGATAAGCGCCGTCGGTCGGCTGTCCGGCGCATTCCGCAGGGCACTGGCCATGCGTTCTCCGGAAAAAGCACTGCCTGCTGTACTCGTCGTTTGCAGCATGCCGGATGACACGATGACGAGGGCATCATTCGAGCCAAGGGCGATCGTCTGCTGGTCGAAACCACCGTCCGCACGTTCCCAGATCGACGAACCGGCCCCTTCGGGACGATCCAGTGAGCCGTCTGATTTCAGGATCCAGGGTTCGGCATGTCCGGCGTTGGCCAGCTGAACCTCACCGGAGGCAGTGTCGATGACGCCAGCCAGCATGCGCAAACCAACGTGCGGAAGGCCATCCGCAAAAAGCATGCTGTTAAGCTGCTCGAGGCATTCCTCGGGCGAAATGCCGCGCTGGAGGAAGCTCTTCACGAAGGTCTGTCCCATGGCCATCAAAAGCGCTGCCGTCACGCCGCGACCGCCGGCATCACCCATCAAGAAGCCGATCCGGCCTTCATCCAGGTCGAAGGCGTCATAAAACGTGCCGCTGACATCGGCGGCCGGGGCCGAGAAGCCATAGAGCTGCCATCCACTCGATGCAGGCAATCCGGCGGGGATGATGGCGTCCTGGATGCGCCGGGCCACGTCCATTTCCTGCTGGATGGAAATGGCCTGCTGCTGGCTGCGCAGCGCCTTGCGAAACGCCGCCAGGTCGTCGGCTGCCTTGAGGGTCGTGGTTTCGAGGTCCTTGAAGTCGACCGGCTTGGTCACGAAGTCGAAGGCTCCGCGGTTCATGGCCGTGCGGATCTTGTCCATGTCCCCGTAGGCCGAGACCACCACCGTGCGCAATGGCCGATCCAGATCAGACAATCTGTCGAGGAGGGTCAGTCCATCCATGCGCGGCATGTTGAGGTCCGTCAGGATGACACCGATGTCGGGGTTGGCCTCCAGTTTCTGCAGGGCGTCCATGCCATCGAGAGCAAACGTGAACTTCCATTCTCCGGCGCGCAGCTTCTTGCGGAATCGCTGCTGCATGAGGAGCTCCAGCTCCGGCTCGTCGTCCACGCACAGGATGTGCAGGAGGTCTTCGTCGACGTCCACTGCTGGCTCGGGTGCGCTCGGCGCTGCAGCCACCATTTCCCGGGCGGCCGATTTGGCGTGCTGCCGGTCCAGGACGGCTTGCAAGGCTTCCTTCATGTCGGACATGGAGGCAAAGCGCTGGTCCGGATTCTTTTTTAGTGCCCGCTCGACGACATCGACCAGTTGCATGGGCAATCCCGGTCGCAGCGCCGACAGCGGCTCAGGGTCCGTATTCAGGATGCCGTAGAGGATGGCCTGGGGATACGCACCAGGGAAAGGCCGCGACCCGGCCAGCATTTCGTAGAGCACGGCGCCGGTGGACCAGACGTCCGTGCGATGATCGATGGCTCCGCCAATGGCCTGCTCGGGGCTCATGTAGGCGGCCGTGCCAAGGACCATGCCTTCCTGCGTCATGGCCGCCGCGTGGTCGGATTTTGCCAATCCGAAGTCCAGGATTTTGGTCACGCCATCGGCCAGGATGATGTTGGCCGGCTTGATGTCCCGGTGGATGATGCCCTTGGCGTGGGCTGCGCCCAGACCGGCGCTCATTTCCTGTGCAATGCGAATGGCCAGATCGACCTCCAACGGCCCACGCTCAACCAGATGCTCAACCGTGGAGCCGCTGTAGTAGGCCATGGCGATGTAGGATCGTCCGCCATCATCCCCGATCTCGAATACCGTACAGATGTTGGGGTGATCGAGGGCCGAGGCGGAGCGGGCTTCCCGCAGGAAGCGCTCCTTGGCCACCGCGTCGCCACCCATGGTATCCGGCAGGAATTTGAGGGCGATTTCCCGGTCCAATTGGGCATCGAATGCCTTGTACACCGAACCCATGCCGCCGCCGCCGAGGTAGGCGGTTATTTCGTAGCGGGCCACCATCTGCCCGACAAGGGCCTGGGGATCTTTGGGTGGGGTGGTCATGGGTGCTGGGGTGGCGTCGGGCAGCCCGACATTGTTCGCTAGGCGGTCAAAGAATCCGCTTGCTTCAGAATACGACGAAATGAGGTCGGATAGCTCACGCAGCAGGCCCGGATCATGTCCGGCCAATCGGGCCAGGGCATCGCGTCGTTCCGCTTCGGGCAGGTCAAGCACTTCGGCCAGGATGTCGGAGCGGGAGCGGATCACTGGGCAAATCCCCGGGCTTTGAGGTCCGCAAAAAGCAGCGTGCGGGCAGCGTTCCAATCCCGCTTTACGGTGGCCGGGGAGGTGCCCGTGACGGCAGCCGTGTCCTCGTTGGTCATGCCACCGAAGAAACGGCACTCCACCACCTGCGCCAGCCTCGGATTCTCTTCTGTCAGCCGGGCGAGGGCTTCATCCATGGCCACGATCTGTTCGGCTTCTTCGAGGCCCATCGAAATGTCGGTGCCGATCTGGAGTTCATCGATATCCACGTGGACGGCATCGCCACCGCGTTTCTGGCGCGTACGGGCCTTGGCATAATCCAGGAAGACATGCCGCATGGCTTTGGCCGCCACACCGAAGAAATGGGCGCGGTCCTGGTATGCGGGCGATGACTGGCCAGCCAGTTTCAGGTAAGCCTCGTGCACGATGGCCGTCGTGTTCATGGTTGCGTGGCCTCCGGCTGCGGCGCGCTGCGCAGCAGCGCGCCGTCTGAGTTCCTCATACACCAGCGGGAAAAGCGCCTTCAATGCTGCATCATCGCCTTCACGGGCGGCATGAAGCAACCGGGTGATATCGGTGTTTGATGGAGTCACGCGGGACGGGCAAAAGAATCGGTTGGGAGGACTCGCAAGTATGCGCAATTATACGGACTTTGCGTAGCCTGCAGTGCCTACCCACCCATCGCTCCTGCCATGAAAATCCTGGTCGTCGACGACGAGAAAGATGTCGAACCTCTCTTCCGCATGCGATTCCGCAGGGAATTGAGGAATGGGGACATTGAACTCCTGTTCGCCTTTTCCGGGGAAGAAGCCCTTTCGAAGCTGAATGAGCATGGCAAGGCGGACGTGGTTCTGGTCCTCTCCGACATCAACATGCCGGGTATGACCGGTCTGGAACTCCTTCAGCGCATCAAGGCGGATCCGCCTCCGGTGCCTGTCTGCATGATGACGGCCTATGACAACGAGGAGTATCGTGGCAAGGCTGCCGATCTGGAATGTGATGGGTACGTGTCCAAGCCGATCGACTTCGGGGCCTTGAAGGATAAGATCGAGTCGTTTCGCGGCGAGTGACGCCCATGGTGCTCGAAATCACACAGATCGGGAATCCCGTGCTCAGGGAGCACTGTCGAGAGGTCTCCATCGAAGAACTGGCCTCTCCGCAGATGCAGCAGTTCATCGACGACCTGATCGAAACAAAACGAGCAGCCAACGGCGCAGGCATTGCCGCGCCGCAGGTGGGTAAGCCCTGGCGGATATTCGTGGTCGAGGTCAAGGACAACCCGCGTTATCCGTACAAGCCGGAAACGGACCTGACCGTCTGCGTCAATCCGGAGATCGAATTCCTGACCGAAGAGCGCTACCTGAATTTCGAGGGTTGCCTCTCCATTCCCGACCTGCGCGGGAAGGTACCCCGCTGCCCGCACATCCGGGTGAAGGCGCTCGATCGTCACGGTAAACCCTTCGAGCGGATCGTGAAAGGCATCAGTGCCGGGACCTTCCAGCACGAGGACGATCATCTGAATGGCATTCTCTTTCCGGACCGCGCCGATCCAAAGACGTTCAGTACGTGGGATGAGTTTGCCAAACGCTACGAGAGCGGCGTGCAGTTACAGGTCAAGGAGATTGTGGCGAAGTGGGGCGAATAACCCCCCTCCGGGCCCCGCGGGTCAAATGTAACTGAAATAGTTACATTCAAAACGGCTGCAGAGGCGCAAAAGGACCCCATTCAGCCCCGGATTTTGACTGAACTTTGCGAAAGGCCGGTCGCTGACATGCCGCGTTTCCTTACTTTCACCGGATGCCAGAATCAGATGACAAGACCACGCAGATTGTCGCCGCCTTTGAAGAAGGACTCGGCGCCGAGGAGATTGCCGACGCTTTCGGCATGACCAAGGAAGCCGTGCACGCGCGGCTCGAGCGGGCAGGAATCGATTCCAGATCACAGGAAAAGGAGACGCGGGAAGAAAAGGAAGCCCGGCTGCGCGAGCAGGTATTGACCATGGTCCGCAAGGGGTTTCGCACGACCACGGTGGCCAAGATGACCAGCATGTCGCTGCCCAAAGTGCGTGACCTGGTGGGGAAGTACTACATCATCTCCCGGGATCATGGCGGCAACGAGGTCCTGATTGCACGCCACGAAAAGAACCGGATCGAACGCCCGCGGCATCGCTGGATGAAGTACCGTTCGCGTGGCTGAGCGCCGCTAGATCAGGTACGTCTTCGGGTTGATGCCGAACTGCTCCTCAAAGATCTTCGAAAAGTGACTTACGTTGCCAAAGCCTGTTTCCTGGGCGGCGTGCGACACGGAACGAACATCGCCTCGCTCCAACAACGAGCGGGCTGCCTCCAGTCGCTCATTGCGGACAAACGCGCCGGCCGTCAAGCCGGTAACTTCCTTGATACGGCGCTGAAACGTGCGCTCACTGGTGTGGGTCGCATCCGCCAAGTCAGCCACGGATATCGAACGCGAAAGATTGTCCCGGATGTATGCGCGCGCTCGCCGCAGGAACTCCGCTTGATCTTCCTGAAGACCAACCGGTCCGGAGGTCACTGCAACGCTCCATTCCTTCTGTCGACGCGCCAGGTTCGAAAGCCGCGCTCTGAGGACGCGACGATTGAACGGTTTGCCGATGAAGTCATCTGCTCGTGCCTCCAGGCCTTCCGCTTTCGACTCATCGCTGGCGCGAGCCGTAAGCAGGACAAACGGCAGATCCTTGAAGCGCTCGCTTTCCCTGACTTCCTGCAGGAGCTCAAGGCCCGACATACCCGGCATCATCACATCGGACAGGACCAGGTCCGGATTGCGAAGCTGAATCTGCTGCCAGCCCTCTGCGCCATCGGCTGCTTCGACCAGGTCGAACAGATCGCCGAGGATCTCCCGTATGTGCCTCCTGAGCTCCCCATTGTCTTCTACAATCAGAAGCAGCGGCCGCTCAGAGGATGGAGTTGAAGGGACCGACTCAAATACGTTCTCTGTGGCACCATCACCAGAACCCATACTGAACAACTCTACATGGGTCTTGTCTTCGGCCAGCGGGAGAACGACCGAGAACACCGAACCTTCGCCTGGCTCGGACTCCACGGAGATCGTACCTCCATGCAATCGCACCAGATCGTGCGTCAGGGACAGGCCTACTCCGAGCCCCTCATGCTCCCGCGTCAGTTCATTGTCGATCTGGTAGAAGCGCTCGAATACGCGCTCTTGTTCTTGGGCCGAGATTCCGGGGCCCGTGTCAGCCACGCGCAGGGTAGCCTGACCATCAACCGCATCCAATGTCACCCACACAGAGCCGTTGTCCGGTGTGAATTTGACAGCGTTTGAAATCAGGTTCGATACGACCTGGTCCATTTTGACCGGATCGAAAAGAACAGGAATGCGATCTTCTGAGGACTCGAATCCCAAGTCGATGAACTTGCGATTGGCAGCCACCTGGAAATGCGCCACGACGCGAGCCACAAAGGATGAAAGGTCCGCCGGGATAGCATTCAACTCCAGGCGGTTGTTGTCTGCGCGCGATAGATCCAGAAGCTGCCCCACCAGACCTCCCATCCGGTCCGCCAGACCGCTCGCCCGAACTACCCGCTGCCTGTTCATGGCATTCAAAGACTCCGGCGAAGCTTCGACGTCTTCCAGGTATCCTTTGATCAGGGTGAGTGGTGTTCGCAGTTCGTGACTTACGTTGGAGAAGAACCGCGATTTGGTCTGGTTGGCTACTTCCAGCTCTTTGGCCTTTTCCGAGAGCTCTTGGGTGCGTCGGGCCACTTCCTGGTCCAGACGCGCATTCTGGCGGCGCAAATCAGTCGTTCGCCAGCTGATGATCAGAACGACCAGCCCGGAGCCAATGCCCAGCATGAGCAGGATGAACCACCAGCGTGTCCACCAAGGAGCCAATATGGTCAGCTGGAGTGGGGCGGCAAGAGTAGCAGACAGTCCATTGGACGCCGTCGCGCGGACATCGAAGAGATAGTCGGCAGGAGGAAGTGTCGTAAATGATATCTGGGGGGAATCGACTGATCGCCACTCGTCATCCAATCCGAGAAGCCTGATTTGGTAGTGGTTCTCTTCCGGATTGCTGAAGTGAGGGGCCGAGAAAGCCACGCTCAGGATGCGATGACCTGACTCGATACGAAGCGGAGTACTGGAGCCATAGGCCAATGGCTGGTCATCAACCCTGATCTCGGAGACGACCGGGTTGGGTGGAAAGGGATTGGGCACCAGTTCGTCTGGCTGGAACGAAACGAAGGCATCTTGCAAACCGAACAGGATGGTGCCATCCCGTGCGCGCAATCGGGCGGATACTGGAAATTCGAAGCTGCGCCTACCGTGCGGATTTTCGAATCGACCCGTTTCCAGACCTTCCAGGCCCAGAACTACAGTGGATGTCGCAAAACTGACCCAGAGTCTACCTTGGCGATCCACCTGTGCGGTTTTGGACACACCGTCGCTCAGGTCGACCTGGAACGGACTCAGGATGTGTTGTTCGGCGGTTTCAGGATTGAAGATGGAGATATCCAGACCCGCCAACCAGAACTGCCCGTCTGGGCGCGGCTCAATGCTGGACACGGGGTTGTTGGTGAGGACCCGGACGAAGCCGTCGATGAACGGGTCGTGTCTGTTCAGTCCTGCATCTGTACCAATCCAGAGTCGTCCAGATGAATCGCGATGGATGTCCATCACCAGTCCGCTATCGAGGGTATTCGCTTGGGCCGGGTCGTGTCGATACCATTTTCTGACACCGGTTTTCATGTTCAGGTGCAGGAGGCCTGCAAACGTCCCGATCCATATGGTGTCGTCCGCGTCCTGGAAAATGTCATATACCGTTGTGATGTCGGTGGCCACCGGCAGACAACGGGTCCGTGCAGGATTCAACTGGCAAAGGCCACGACCGGTCGTTCCGATCCAGATTCGATCTTGACGGTCCACAAGAATACTGGAGACCGTCGTGTTTTCGAGTCCGGTGGCGCGAATGGGCACGAAACGTTGCTCTTCCGGCAGCCATCGCCCGAACTCCCGTTCAAAACCCAACAAAAAAGACCCGTCGGAATCTTCGGCTGCGCTCCATATGTGCCCTTCCGGAAGCTGGGATGCCGGATACAGGCGGGCTTCGGTGTGTGAAGGGGAGATCCTGTAGAGGTCCAGAAGACTGAGCCCACGTTCGTCCGAGCCGATCCAAAGCACGCCAGAATAGTCTTCTGCAAAGGCGTGGACCGTACCGGGAAAAAGGGAGGACTCCAGACTAGGGACCGGTTCAATGACGCGGAATTGCTTGGTGGCCGTGTCGTATCGCGCCAGCTTTCCATGCATTCCCGCCCACAGGGTGCCCTTACTGTCAACAAACACGCTTCGGGAGTACGGGTCGTCCGCACCGGAAAAGCTATGGTTGATCAATTCACCGGTCCGGGTGTCGACCGACCAGAGTCCTTCGGTCGTGGGCATCCAGATCGTTTCATCGTGCACCATCAGTTTGAAGATGGCTGCTTGTTTCAACCATTCCAATGTGCTGGCAGGCCAGTCGGGCATCTCGATCTTTCCCGTTTCCAGATTGATCCGGAACAGCCCGCGGTAGCGAGCTAACCAGATGTATCCCGAGTCGGCCAGCGCAATATTGCGGACGGTCTTTTCAGCCGGGCGCTCTTCGAACCGGAATGATGCGGGTGTGGCGGTGTCGGTCTTTGGATCGAATTCAAAGGCGCCGTGCTGCCATGTGGAAAGGAGGAGTTTGCCGGATGCCAATTCATCGATGTCATGGACCACCACGCGCTCTTCGTCGTCGATGGGCAAGCGCCAGAAAGACTGCGTTGCCTCATCGAATCGGGCAGCCCCGTCCTGGGAGCCTATGTAAACGGAGCCGTCGCGAGTCACCTTGATGAAGTCGACACGGGCATTCGGCAGCGAAGAGCCGTCTCGTGGCACGTGATGGAATGCTTTGGTGCGAGCACCATCATGCCGGGTCAATCCGTTGGCCGTACCAATCCAGACGAATCCCTTCTGGTCAACCGCCAGAGAGATTACGGAGCTGCCATTCAACCCGTCCGCCGTGGTCACATGGCGGAAGTACGGTGAATCCTGGGCCCGCGCAGGCCCAGTCAGAATGGCGAGCAGCAAGAGGAGTGTGGGGGGGAGCTGTCGCACTCCGAATGATACACCGCACCAGTCTATTCCCCTATGGCGGCCCTTTGAAACCGACTTCACTGGACTGCCAAATCGTGTCTAATGAGTGAAAAGAGTGGATTAGCGACGTGGCGTAACTGCGTAGATCTGCGTAGGGCTGCCAAAATGCTTCAGAACCCGGACAACGCGTTAAAACGCTCACGAAGTCATCGGAATAGGCCGTTTCCTTCGCTGTCTGATCGTCCATTTACCCCTCTTTGATACTCCGATGAAACTCCGATACTTTCTAACTCTGGCTGTGATGACCGCTTTCGGTCTCAGCTCAGCAAACGCACAGAATCCCGCCGTTGACACTCAATATTGGCTTGGATCTGCCGGTTCTTGCGGCAGCATCTACTCGTTTGCCTACGAGCAGGATTGTTCAGGACCCATTGTCAACGAGCAGGGCTATGAATCCCAAGCGGATCCCTTGCTCTGGCAAGATGGACCGACACTCGAATTGGATACTCACGGTGGCACCTGGGAAGTTCGCCGCTCTGCTAGCGAAGTAATCGCTGCATTTGGTCCAGATTCACCATGGCCCGCCTCTTCCGCAGAATTGAATACCATAACGATTCCTGGAGGTGCAACTTCTTTCTGGATGAAGGTCAATCAGCGACCCGGAACCAGTTCTACCGGTGAATCCGCCATTCGTTTGAAACTGGGTGGTGCGCTCGTTCATGAGTGGGTATCCAATAATGCATCGGGAAGCCCGCTTTTTCCTCTCAACAACAATAGTTCTACAGGCTTTGTAGCGACTGTTCAAGGGATTCAGTTCGATACTATTGAATTGTCTGCTACTGGGAATAGTGTGTTGAAGGTCATCAATGGATCGGCGTTCTATCTGGGCGGTGTTGACCCGAATGCTTCAAGTGGCGGTGGTGGCAGGGGAACGCCTCAAGAGTGTCTGGAGAATGGTGGATTCGAATTGCCGCTGATCGGAGCGAATACCTTCCGCCAGGAAGCAATTTCCAACGTGCCTGGCTGGAATTCTGTCAGATACGGTAGAATGGAGTTCATTCCTTACTGGTATGGAGCTCACCCTGAAGGTGTCCAAGCCATTGAATTGAACTCGGATGGGGGTTTGGAAACGATTTACCAGGACTTCAACACGACGCCTGGATCCACGATTGACTTCTCCTTCTTCCATCACAACAATCCGTCGAACATCATAGATCAGGTAGATGTGCGTTTTGGAGCACCAGGCGGCACGATGAGTGCTGGCGTGTTCTCCACCGTGGGTAATGGATGGACTCAACAGAACGGATCTTACGTCGTACCGACCGGTCAGACGGTGACACGTATGGAAATCGTCTCGTTGAACCCAGCAGGCAACGGCAACCTACTGGATGGCGTTTCAGCCATGTCAACGGGTTGCGGATCAGCACCTGTAGCCGACACGGACGGCGATGGTACTCCTGATGATGAGGACGCCTTCCCGGATGATCCAAATGAAGACACGGACACAGATGGTGATGGCGTTGGTGACAATGCGGATGCATTCCCGAACGACCCAACCAGAACCATGTCCGAAAAGCTGGTTCTCCATCTTCAGGCCGATGGCGATGTTGCAGATGCTTCGGGTGAAGGAAACAATGGCGTTTTCACTGGAGCTCAGTACGCCCCAGGAGTGTCCGGCCAGGCCTTCCGCTTCAATGGGCAGGAAACCTATGTGACGGTGCCGAACAGTGCGTCCCTGCAGTCAGGCAACGTAACTGTTGCGTACTGGGTCAACTACGACCTTCCACAAAATCCTGTCCTCGTTACGCGAAGAGGAAACACGAATACGAGCACATGGGGATGGCAAACAGGGGTTACCTCATTCGACCCTCAAGCGGTTAATGCCACCCAGGAAATCCAGTGGTGCTGGGATAATCTGTGTGAGTACTCACCATCGATTCCCTCCGTCAACATGGTCGATACCTGGACCCATGTAACGGTCACATACGATGACTCACTCGTTCGTATGTACCTAAATGGAACGAAGGTTCGTGAGTTTGCCGCGTCGTCATCCTTCGAGAATGCAACGGCCGATCTGATTGTCGGACGTGCGTTCACTGCAAACGGGTATAGCCTGGTCGGTTGCATGGATGATGTACGGGTGTACAATTATGCGATTTCCGATGCTGACGTTCAGAGCCTGGCCTCAGTTCAGGCCACCGGGCTCTGCCAGCCTGATGCAGACGGCGATGGTATTCCAGACGACGAGGATGCTTTCCCGAACAATCCGAGCGAATCGGCTGACTCGGACGGTGACGGCGTAGGCGACAATTCGGACAACGCTCCGAATACGTCGAATCCGGGTCAGGAGGACGCCGATGGAGATGGTGTCGGTGACGTCGAAGACGCATTCCCGAACGATCCGACCGAGTCGGCAGACACCGACGGTGACGGTGTGGGTGACAATGCGGATAACGCCCCCAACATTCCGAACCCCGGTCAGGAAGACAATGACAGCGACGGCGTTGGCGACGTTGCCGACGAAGACGACGACAACGACGGCGTCGCGGACACTGAAGATGCCTTCCCGTTTGATCCGACGGAAGACACGGACACGGACGGCGACGGTGTTGGCGACAATGCTGACATCTTCCCGACCGATCCGAACGAGAGCTCGGACGCCGACGGTGACGGCATTGGTGACAATGCCGATCCCGACGACGATGACAGCGGTCTCCCGGATCTGAAGGAGAGCGTCATTCCGATGTTGACGTCGCTGGATCGTTCGCTGTGTGTCGAGGACACTAGCGGCAAGTCCAAGAAGTCAGGTAAATCAGACAAATCGAAGAAGTCAGGCAAAAGCTCCAAGAAGTCTGGCAAGTCCGACAAGGGCGGCGAAGATGATCTGGCCAAGGCCATTGATCGGATCGAGCGCAGCCTGAACCTGGATCTGTGGACAGATGCCTCGCATCCTGACAGCAAACAGGGCCACAAGATCTTCGACGAAGAGAAGAAGGCCGTCAAGGAGCTTCAGGACCTGATTGAGGACACAGAAGGCTGCGACGATGTCTTCCAGGCGGCCATCGATGCGCTGGTCGATACGGACCTGATGCTGGTCGATGTGGCCATTGCGGAAGCCGAAGCCGGCTGCAGTGGCGGCAAGTGCGAGAAGGACATTGCCAAGGCGCAGGAAGCCCGTGCCGAGGCTCTGGACTACCGCGCTGAAGGCCGCGAGGACAAGGCCATCGATGAGCTGAAGTATGCCTGGAAGAAGGTCAAGAGGTACGCTTCTGACACGTCGAACAGCATGCAGGTTGAGCAGCTCTTCGACGCTGCGGCCATTACCGATCTGCAGACGCAGGAGCTTCCAGATCGGTTTGAGCTGACGGGCAACTACCCGAACCCGTTCAACCCGCAGACATCAATCACCTTCTCGATGCCGGAAGCTGCCCATGTGCGCCTGACAGTCTATGACGTCTTGGGCCGTCGCGTGGCGCTCCTGGTGGATGGAAGTCTCTCCGCCGGCAAGCACGAAGTGCGCTTCGATGCCACGAACCTGCCGAGCGGTCAGTACCTCTACCGCCTGACGACGCCGAAAGGTGAGTTCACCAAAATGATGATGCTCCTCAAGTAGGCAGCATCGACAGGCTGAAAGCAATGCGGGGCGGGCACCATTCGGTGCCCGCCCCGCTGCGTTTGGGGAAATCAGTAGGCTGGCTCAGATCTCCAGCTCGTCCTCCTTCGACGAGAACAGGTCGAAAAGCACGCTGTCCTGCAGGTGGTGGCCGCCTTCGTAGCGGATAATGTCGAACGAGCACTGGTGATCGCGCAGTACTTCTTCGGCGCGCTGCAAACGGCCGCCCGTCACAAAGCGGTCCAGTGTGCCGGCCACGAGGGAGATCTCGTCCACGTCCGAGACGGCATCCCACTCCTCATCGCTCAGATCTTCAGCCGGGTCAGAGCCCCACAGGATGAGGCGCTTTGGCTGCAAGACGCCGTTGCCAACCCAGCGGCTGGCTGTGTGACAGCCCTGCGAGAAGGCGAAGACCACGATATGCGCATGGTCGGGCACATCGGCCAGCACCTGTTCAGCCAGGCCATCCAGGTACGTGACGTAGTCCATGATCTCGTACTCGCGGTCGTAGCTCGTCATCCACGAAGACCCCGTCTCACGGGGCTGGAAGCCGACGTAGAACTTCGAAAGTGCCTCAGGGCAGATGATGACACGTCCTTCGGTGGTCAGAGGCGCCATCACCTCGGCAAAGTCACCGGCCAGCTGGCCCCAGCCGTGCAGGGCAAAAATGACCTCGCACGTATCCTCGTTCACTTCTCCGATCTGGGCGAACCGCGTCGTGCGCGGCGTGACATAGCGATTGATCTTGATCATGAAGGCACGGTTCTGGTTCTGGGATGAGCCCGGCAACGAAAAAGGGAGGGAATTCACTCGCCGAGTCCAAGCTTGGGTAGGACCTCGTCGGGCTCCGTTACGACCTCAAAGTACTTCGAGGCCGGTTCTCGGGAGAAGCCTGCATCCGTCATCTTGTCGAAGAACACCAACAGGTCATCATAGAAGCCTGCCGTGTTCAAAAGGACGATCGGCCGGTCATGATAGCCCAGCTTACGCAGGGTCAGTACCTCCAGGAATTCCTCCAGCGTACCGTATCCGCCGGCAAGGGCCACGTACCCATCGCTGCGCTCGTACATGATGCGCTTGCGCTCGCGCATGGTGTCGGTCAGGATGAGCTCATCCGATGCATGGTAGGCAATGCCTTCGATCTCCTTGAGGGCATGCGGGATGACGCCGACGACCCGGCCGCCGGAGGCGTGGACCGCACGCGCCATCACCCCCATCAGCCCCACGCTGCCTCCGCCGTTGACCAACTGGACGTGGTGCTCCGCGAAGAGCTGACCCAGCCGGCGGGCTGCGTCGGTGAACACATCGTCAATGCTGTTGCTCGATGAACAGTAGACGGTGGCGGATCGGTAGGAAGCCATGAGGTGTCCACTCCGCCAGGTGCGCTCAGGAAGGATCAGTCGTCCCTGCTGAAAGCGAACGTGGCAAATGTGTTTTCAGATGTCCGGAGCCAGCGGTTCGATGCCTTTCTCCAGGCATTGTAGCTGTCCCAGATGCGGCGATACGCTGGGTCGGCGGCCGCTTCCGACTCCAGGATGTCGAATGTGATTTCCCGGGCGCGATTCATCACGTCCTCGGAAAAGGGGCGCATGGTGACGTCTTCCTCGTCAAGGAGCCTGGCCAGCGCCACCGGATTCTTGGCGTCGTAGGCCGCCACCATGTCCACGTTGGCCTCAGCGGCGGCAGCCTCCAGAGCGGCCTTGTAATCGGCAGGCAGCCCTTCCCAGGCGTCCCGGTTGATGTAGAAGCTGAGTCCCGGTCCGGGCTCCCACCATCCGGGATAGTAGTAGTTCTTGGCAATCTGATGGAAGCCCAGTTTCTCGTCGTCGTACGGACCCGACCATTCCGCGGCGTCGATCACGCCTCGTTCCAGTGCCGGGTAGATCTCGCCACCGGCCAGGACCTGCACGTTGACACCGAGCTCCGCCATCACCTGCCCCCCGAATCCGGGGATGCGCATTTTCAGGCCCCGAAAGTCATTCAGGGAGCCGACCTGTTCGCGGAACCAACCACCCATCTGCACGCCGGTGTTGCCGCCGGGGAGGTTGATGATGTTGAAGTCGGCAAACAGGCCGCGCATCAGCTCCATTCCGTCGCCGTGGTAGAACCAGGCGTTGAGCTGGCGGGCATTGAGTCCGAAGGGCACCGTGGCATCGAACGCTAGTGCCGGGTTGAGGCCCGTGAAGTAGTAACTGGCCGAATGACCCATCTGGACCGTGCCCTTCTGCACCGTCTCGAGGACCTGGTTGTAGGGAACCAGCTCGCCGGCGGGAAAGACGCGGATGGTGAAGCGACCGTCCGTCAACTGCTCAACGCGGTCGGCAAGGACTTGCGCAGCGCCATAGATGGTATCCAGCGAACGCGGAAAACTCGACGTCAGTCGCCAGTTGACACGGGGCCGCGTCTGAACGGCAGCGGCCGATCCCGCTTCGTCCGAAGCGCAGCCGGTGACCAGGGCACCACCGGCGGCAGCCAGGGAAGCTTTGCGGACAAACTGACGACGTTTCATGGCGAGGCGGGTTGGTTGCAGATCAGCGTGGGATCAAGATAGCGAAACGGAGGCAGGAAGGGTCATCCTTTCGGGCGCAGGGGGCGCATGACGATCTCGGAGATCAGATAGTTGTCGGGTGTCTTGAGCACGTGGATCAGGGTGGAAGAAATGTCCTCTGGCGTCATCGGGTTGGCCGAAATGGGGATTCCGGCTTCGTCAAAGAACTCGGTCTTGATCGACCCCGGATAGAAGCAGGACACCTTGATGCCATCCTGGCGGACTTCCTTGAACAGTGCTTCCGAATAGCCTTTCAGGCCGAACTTGGTCACGTTGTACGTGCTGATGTTCGGGTTGCCTAGGAGGCCTGCCACGGAGGCAATGTTGACGATATGCCCTCCGAAGCCCGAGTCGGCATTCTGCTGCTTCATGACGGGCAGCACGGCGCGCGTGGACAGGAAGACGCCTTTCAGGTTGACGTCCATTTGCAGATTCCAATCCTCGAGGGAGACCTCATCGGCAGGACCGAATTTGCCCAGGCCGGCGTTGTTGACCAGGACATCGATGCGTCCTGCGGAGTCGAGTACCTGCTGGATGGCATCTTGCACCAACTCTTCCCGGGTGATGTCGCAGGTGATGCCCGTGAACGCCGGGCCTATGTCCGCCGTCAGCTCGTTGAGGCGTTCCGTGCGGCGGGCCAGTCCGAATACGCGGGCGCCCTCGGCGGCCAGATCTCTTGCAAATTGCGCCCCGAGGCCGGCACTGGCCCCGGTGATGACCACGACTTTGTCGGAGAGGTCCATGGAGGATGGGTGTGGGTGGGGTAAAATAGCTTACAAGCGGGGGGCACGGTTGCGGTTCCCTCCGCACGCACTGCAGGCTGCTTGCTTCCGGAGTCGCTTTGTACCAGTTTTGGTCATGGAAGAACCCGAAAAGGCAATGGAGGAGCTGCTTTCGAGCAGCGGGACCCGATTCGAAGGATGGCGCAGCGGTGACCGGTGGATGTCCCCGGAGGACGTCGCCCGTGCCCTCGAACCCCAGTTGTCGGATGAACGACGGGAGCGTATCGACAGGATCCTGGGAGGCAGGACGTACGATGTGGCCCCGGTGGTGGAGGGTGTCATCAACACCGGAAACGTGAGCGCCGTCATGCGAACGGCAGAGGGTCTGGGATTCCAGCCCTTTCATGTCATCCAGGGTGATGTGCCATTCAAGCACTCGTCGCGCACAACCCAGGGAGCCCAGAAGTGGTTGGATGTGCACATGTGGGATTCCACCCCGGCGTGTGTCGATCATCTCAAAACAAACGGATACGCGGTGGTCGTGACGGCGCTGACCGAGCACGCGGTGCCGTTGGAACAGGTGGATTTCACCCGAAAGACGGCCATCGTGTTCGGAAACGAGGCCAAGGGGTGTTCGGAAGCCATGCTGGAACGGGCCGATCAGACCTGCATCCTGCCCTCACCGGGGTTCGTGCAGAGCTACAACATTTCGGTGGCGGCAGCCATGAGCCTGTACGCCGCCTACGCCGCACGGGTACGCGCTTTCGGAGCCAACGGGAATCTGAACGAGGCAGAACGCGAGCGACTGAGGGCCGATTTCTACTTCCGCTCTGTGCGCAGCGCCGAAAAGATCCTTGAAAGGTGGGCTGAAAGCGGAAACAGGGGCTGATTCCGACTTTTTTTGTGTTGCGGTGTAACCGGGGTTTGTTTTAATCGATAAAACAAATCGATTTCAAAGGGGCGTGTCGGTATTCGCCGTAAGCCTCGAACCCCAGAATCCTTCACGAATGAAACTCCTCTCGCGCACGGAAGAGCTCCTGCTGCTGACCGTATGGCGTCTGCAGGACGATGCCTACAGCCTGACCATCCAGGAGGCCATGAGCGACCTGTTGGGCAAGCCTGTATCCATCGGTGCCGTGTACGTCCCACTTGAACGTCTGGCCAAACACGGCCTGTTGAAACGGCGCGAGGGTGAACCGGAGGACCGCCGTGGCGGTCGACGGAAAAGGTTTTACGAACTGACGGCAAAGGGACACCAGTCCCTGGCGACAATCGATGCCATCCAGCGCAAGGCGTGGGACGGTTGGTCCATACCCTCTGCTCTCAAGGAGGCATCATCATGAGCCATCGATCACCCTTGTCGATCCGGATTGCTGAGCGCATCCTGAGCGAAGAGCATCACTGCCTGATCGGCGACCTCGAATGGACGTGGCGCTCGTGGCGGGAGGAGCGGGGGGCCGCCGGTGCGGCACTCTGGCTCTGGGGTACCCTGTTCACCCTGATTCCCCGTCTTCTGTGGAGGGATCTCATCTGGCAGCATGCCATGTTCAGAAACTACCTGACCGTCGCCCTCCGACAGATCAACAAGTTCAAGGCGTTTTCCGCCATCAACGTACTGGGTCTGGCGCTGAGCATGTCCGTGTGTCTGCTCATGCTGGCCATGGTGCATGACTATCGGACCTTCGACCATTTCCACACTGATTCGGATCGCATCTATCGGGTGACGAGCAAGGTGGAAGGCACGTGGGGCAACATCCATGTGGCCACATCCTCCTTGATGGTGGCGGACCAGCTACAGGAGGAATCTTCCGATATCGGGAGTGTCTTGAGAATGCGCAAATCCGGCGGGAAGCTGGAGCGTCAGGACGGCCGGGTGGATCACTTCCAGGGACTGTATGCCGAGCCTTCTTTCTTCGAGTTGTTGGGTTTCGAACTGATCCGGGGAAATCCTGAAACGTCGTTGGCCGAGCCGTTCCAGATGGTCATTACAGAGAAATTGGCTGAGCGCTTCTTCCCGGATGTTGATCCCGTCGGGCAGATCGTGGAGCGCGAATCGGGCTCCTACGAAATCACCGGCGTGGTGGCCACTCCGGCAGGCCGTTCCCACATCCGCTTTGACGCACTCGTTTCTTTTGCCAGCCTGCCTTCCGTGCTGGGAGACGAACAACGGACCTCGACGCAGGAGTGGAACGTGAATACGTCGTACTACACCTATTTCAAGCTGCGCGACGGGGTTTCGACCGCCGGCATCGAAGGACTGCTGGCAAGCTTTCCGGACCGGTTCATTGTGGGCGATCAGGCCATGCCGACTTCCTATGAACTGCAGGCCATCACGGACATCAACATGGGGCTGGACCTGTCCAATGAGGTAGGTCCCGTCATTCCCCGCGCCACCGTCATGATCCTGTCGCTCCTGGCACTGATCCTGATTGCGACGGCCGTTTTCAACTACATGAACCTGACGGTGTCGCGTTCCTTGAGACGTTCGCAAGAACTGGGTGTCCGAAAAGTCATCGGCGCCCATCGCCGGCAGTTGATCCAGCAGTTCGTGACCGAGTCCATCGTGACGAGTGTCCTCTCGCTGGGTCTGGCCTTGATCTTTCTGCAGTGGCTCGTTCCGGGATTCAACAGTCTGGGATCCATGGAGGATGAAGGCATGGGTATCTCCATGTCGGCCCTGGATCCGCTCCTCCTGCTGAAATTCCTGTTCTTTGCGGTGATCGTGGGGCTGGCTGCCGGTCTTCTGCCGGCACTGCGGGTCTCGCGGGTGTCCCCTGTTGCTGCCTTCAAGGGCTCATCGGGCTCGGTACTCGGCGGCAAATTCAGGGGTCGCAAGGTGCTGGTCGTGTTCCAGTTTGCATTGTCCATGATTGCCATCGTGACGGTGGCAACGCTCACGACGCAGATGTCCTACATGAGCAGCGCCGACCTGAACCTGAACGAAGACGAGTTGGTGCACGTGGAGCTTTCCGGCGTGGACCTTGAGCCGTTGGCCGTCGAATGGGAGCACATACCCGGTATCCGGGCCGTAGCGGCTACATCAGACATTCCTGCGGGCAACAGTACCACCTATACGGATATCCGGACGCCTGACATGGAAGAGCCGGTCATGCTCCAGCGTTTTGCCGTGGACGAAGCGTTCATGGATCAGTATGGATTGACCCTCGTGGCCGGGCGCGGCTTCGATGAAAGCCGCGATACGGATGCCACCTCATCCATCCTTATCACGGAAAAGACCCTGACGTTCCTGAACCTGGGATCGCCACAGGAAGCTCTGGGCCGGCAATTGATCTTCGATGAGGATCGATTGCCTGGTCGGGTAGAAGTCATCGGCGTGGTCTCTGATTTCTACTCCCGCGGATATGAGACCGGATACGTCCCAGTCGCACTGACTCTTGCCCCCGAGATGGCCCAGTATGCCAGTCTGAGACTGGCTCCCGGCAATCCGTCCGAGACGCTGGCCGCCATGGAAGAGGTCTGGAGCCGGCACGCACCCGGTCTGCCGATCTCGTACCAGTTCTACGACGACGCCATTCAGGCACAGCTCGATCAGAAGAAGTCGGACCTGCGCATCATCTGGCTCTTCGGCGTGCTGATCGTGGTCATTGCCTGCCTCGGCCTGCTGGGTATGGCCATGTTCTCCGCGGAGACGCGCCGAAAGGAGGTAGGTATCCGCAAGACCATGGGGGCAGAACTCGGGCAGCTGGTCCGGTTGCTCTCGGCGGAATACGTGATGCTCACCATCATCGCCTTGGTCATTGCCTTGCCAGTGGCGTGGTTCCTGAACGACATGGTGCTCTCGAATTTTGCCAACCGCATCACCATCGGCCCCGGTATCCTGGCCCTGGGCTCGCTACCCATCCTGGCCCTTGCCCTCATCACCATCGGCAGCCAGACTGTTCGAGCAGCGCTCTCGAACCCGGTTGATGTCATGCGATCCGAGTAAAAAGCAGATGTGCGGCGCGGGGCAAGCCCCGCGCCGCACAATGCCCGGGCCGCGGCTGCAATCAGGGAGGATGCAGCCGCGGCCCGCTCTTTTTCAAGAAGATCAGCTGTGCCTCAGGGCCTTGATCGGGTTGGACCGGGCTGCCTTGATGGACTGGTAACTGACCGTCGCCCATGCAATGGCCAGAGCAAGCAGACCGGCCAGGGCTACAGAAAGGACGCTGATGTCTGTCCGGTAAACGAACCCTTCCAACCAGCGGGACATGCCCAGCCAGGCCAGCGGAGTGGCAACGACGAGGGAAATGGCTACCAGACGAGTGAAGTCTTTCGAAAGCAGCAGGACGATTTCCCGGACCGATGCTCCGAGCGCTTTTCGTACGCCGATCTCCTTGGTCCGCTGTTCGGTGACGAAGAAGGCAAGACCGAACAGACCCAGGCTGGCAATGAGAATGGCAAACAGGGAGAAGCCTGCAAAGAGCTGCCCCAGGCGTTCATCCGACGCTGCCAGGTTGGCAAACGATTCGTTCAGGAACGTCAGGTTGACCGGCGTATCGGGCCGGAATTCCGCCCACGTGCCCCGGATATGCTCGAGCGTTCCTTCCACGTCATTGCCCGTGATGCGGACAAGGATGTTGGGCATGGGCTGGGAGGTCAGTTGCAGGACCGCACCTGTGATGGGATTGCGGAAGGACATGAAATGGTAGTCTTCGATCACCCCGATGATTTCGCGCTGTGCCGCAGAGAAGTTGTCGCCATCGAACTGATCCATTCCAAGGAGCACTTTGCCGACTCCGCTTTCCCAACCCAGCTTGCGCATGGCCGCCTGATTGATGACGTAGGCTGCGGTATCGCTGGGGAAATCCTCGGAAAACATCCGGCCTTCTGCCATGCGAATGCCCATGGCATCCACGAATCCATGATCAACGACGATGGGTGCAAAGATCTCGGGTTTGTCCGGAGTGCCACCTTCTGGCACATAGCCCGTGCCTCCGTGGATGGCGCCCGGGACGCTGCTTGAGCCGCCGATGGCCATGACGCCGGAGTGGGTCATGATTTCGTCCTTGAACGACTGGTATTGACCACCCAGTTCGAATCCCCTGGTCAGGACCACCACATGCTCGCGGTCAAATCCGAGATCCTTGGTCTGGATATAGTTGAGCTGATCGCGGACCACGAAGGTGCCGATCAACAGGCCGATCGAGATCGAAAACTGGAAAACCACCAGACCATTGCGCAGCATGGAGCGGCTGCCCGAGGCAAAGGTCTCCGTCTTGAGCACCGTGGCAGGATCGAAGGAAGAGAGGTAGACTGCCGGGTACAGTCCCGCAGCCAGGCTGACCAATGCCGCACCCGCCGTCACCCAGATCAGGAATGTCGGGGTCAGGAACGAGGCCAGCGAGAGGGAAAGGCCCGACACATCGTTGAAGCTGGGCAAGGCGATCCAGACAAACATTGCTGCAAGAGTGAGCGCCAGGACGGTCATGAGGGAGGATTCGAACAGGAACTGCATGATCAATTGCCTGCGGTCCGATCCCACCGCCTTGCGGATACCGATTTCTCGCGCCCGTGTGGCCGACCGTGCCGTCGCAAGGTTCATGAAGTTGATGCAGGCCAAGAGCAGGATGAAAACGGCCACGGCGCTGAAAAGGATGACATAAGCGCTGTTGCCCGGCGTCTGAATGTCGATCTGGAAGTCGCTTGATCCGAGGTGGATGTCGCGCAGGGGCTGAAAGTGGTAGGCCAGCACGTTGCCTCCAGCCACGAACTCATCATACGTGATCCCCATCGTCTGCTCGATCTGGGGGCCGATGTTCGTCCCGAACATGTCCGGAAGTTTGGCCTCGAGAGCGGAGGCATCCGATCCCGGACGCAGCTTCAGGAAGGTCACGAAGTTGTTGGAGATCCACTGATTCGAGTTGGCCATCCCCATGTCGATCAATGATCGGTAGGCGGCAAACTGCAGGTGCGAATTCGACGGCGGGTCGGCAATGATGCCGTCCACGGAGATCCGTGTGCTGTCTCCCACGATGATCGTCTGTCCGAAGGCATCCTCCGGGCCGAAGAGACGCCGCGCCATCGATTCGGTCAGTACGATGCTTTGCGTCTTTGTCAGGGCATTGGACGGATCTCCACGGAGAAAATCGAACGTCAGGACGTCGAACAGGCTCGAGTCCGCAAAAGCCACCTGATCGCTGTTGATGACGACATCTCCGTTGCGCAGAACGGAATTGCCCAGAAAGCCGAATACCCGTGCAGATGCCTCCGCTTCAGGGAAGTCGGACACGATGGTCGGACCCATCGGTGCAGGGGCAACGGGACCGGTGATGGTCTGCCCTGCAAACGAACCATCCAGGACGATCCGATAGATGTCATCGGCATTCTCGTGGTAGGCATCGTAGCTGACCTCGTGCTGCACGAACAGGAGGATGAGCATGGAGACGGCCAGACCGATGGCCAGGCCGAAAAGGTTGATGGCTGCGTAGCCGGGGTGCTTCTTGATGTTGCGCAGCGCTGCGGTCAGGAAGTTGCCGAACATGGGTAGAGGCGGGTAGGTTCGAAACGCCCGTCTTCCTACGGGATGCACCCGTTCAGAGTTACTTCTCCGCAGACTGCAGGGTCGGATTCCGATCTGGCAGGACGAATCGTCTGCGCGCGGTGTCCGAACGAAGGACGTCGGAGGAGTAGTGGCGCGAAAGAAGCGCCTTGCCGGAGGTGATGAGATCCTCGTTGGCTGCCTTGAATGTTTCCCAGTCTGCCTCGGGCATGGCTTCCACACGCTCACCCACCAGGATCATGAAAAACCACGTGATGGTGGCGTGGTACTTGTCCGGCACCCCGAGTGAGGCGGCGTACGCCTGCAGATCCCGACAGTAGCTGCCGATGGCCGTCGGGAGATCCTCGGAGGTGACGTAGATCCAGGCCAACCGGACATGACCTTCGTGATCAAACCGGCTGGCCGGCAGGCGCGCCGTTTCGAAGAGTTTGCGGAGGTTCTGATCGGTCACAATGGAATCCGGGGTTGCGTGCATGCCGGCCGTGTTGCGGCCTCTTCCACCCGGAACCCCACCTCGATGATCCGCAGGACGGTGCAAAGCGAACGCGTCAGGAGGAACGGATGCCCTCTGCCCGGTAGATCAACATCAGGACTCGCCACGCCGACACCGAAATCGAGGCGGCTGGGCGAATTTGTGGTTCATCAATCACGACTTCCCCGGGACACATGGTCCGACTACTTGCCCTGTTTCTTGCTGCTCTGGCAATCCTTCCGGCCCGCGCCCAAGTGGCCCGCGTTGTGACGCTCGCCGATTCACTGGTCGGAGGCGTAGGTGGCGTGGCCATCGATCAGCTCGGCAACATCTATTCAGCCGATTTCATGGACACCGTCTGGCGCATCCGTCCCGATGGGCGGGTGGAGAAGTTCGCGACAGGGTTCTATGGCCCCTCCGGCAATTTCTTCGATGCCCGGGGCAACCTGCTCCAATCCAACTTCTCGGGCAACTACATCTCGAAAGTGGACCGGCACGGCAATCACGAGGTCTGGGTGGATGAAGGGCTGAGTGGTCCTGTGGGGATCACGGTTCACCCCGACGGCGGAGTGTTCGTGGTCAATTGCACGGCCAACACCGTTTCGCGGATTGAGGGCGGGAAGGCGGTTCTGCACGCACAGAGCGATCTGCTCAAGTGTCCCAACGGAATAACCACCGGGCCCGACGGAGCACTCTACGTAGTCAACTTCAGCGATGGAGCCATGCTGCGGGTGGACCTCGAGGGAAACGTGGAACTGTTTGCCACCATTCCGGGAGGGGGCAACGGCCATGTGGCAGTGGCGCGGGGGCTTTTCTACGTCACGGCTTTCCAGACCAATCGCATTTTCACGGTCACTCCTGAGGGCGATGTACAGCATGTGGCCGGCACGGGCGCCTTTGCGGAGACGGACGGTGCACCCCTGGAATCGGCCTTCATATTCCCCAACGGAATTGCCGTCGATCCGAAGGGCGATCGATTGTTCGTCAACGACTACATCAATCGCACGCCGCCGGGCGTGGACATTCCGCCCGTTCCTATGGCAAACGTCCGCATGATCAAGCTGGAATCACTGATCGATGTCCTGCAGTCCGGTCTGCGGTCCGGTGGCGTGGGCGGCATGGAAGCGGCGTACCGCGAGTACAAGGACAACCCGGCAAACGCCGGAATCTATACGGAGCGCGACGCCAACGGCATGGGGTATGCGCTCATGAATCAGGGTCTGCTGGAGGCGGCGGTGCGGCTCTTCGAGCTGAATGCCGCATCCTACCCTCGCTCGTTCAACGCATGGGACAGCCTGGCTGAGGGGTACATGAATCAGGAGCGTTGGGACGAGGCCATCGAACACTACGAGAAGTCCCTCGAACTCAACCCTGCCAACCAGAACGCCATCGACAAGCTGGCCGAAATCCGATCCCGATAGGAGGAAAGGGATCCGCCCCATTCCAACCCACCGGGCGGATGCTTCATCTTCTCCTCCACCGAACCCGCCAGACATGATGTGGTGCATGTAGGGAGGGTGAGCGGGGCCGGCAGGGCGATCCAAGACACGATCGAGGATCGCCCGCCGGCCCCGCACCCTATATTCTGCCCATCACTCCCACCCGCATGGAATCAACACCCACCTTGTCGCCCCGTCCAACCTCCCGCCGCGGCTGGCTTCTGCTGGCGGCTGGCTGGAGCGTGTTCTTCGTGCTCTGGACGCTTTTCCTGCTGGGCTGGGGACGAGGTGAAACCCCACTCAACGCTGCACTGATCTCCGGCCTGGTCACGACCGGGACGGCAGCGCTGCTGGGCATTGCCGTGTGGCGATTGACCGATCGCCTGTCATGGCCCGACGAACTGCGACTGTCGTTCTTCCTGTGGCAACTGTTGGCGGCGCTTCTGTTTTCCGCTGCCTGGACGGCCACGACGCCGCTCATCTTCGTGCTCATGGAGGGTGGAAGCCTTGCCGACATCCAGTGGGACCCGCAGAACCTGAGTTGGCGCCTGTTCATGGGCATCTGGCTGTACTTCATCGTGGTAGGCGTCTCGTACTCATTGCGCATCAATCGACGATTGCAGCAGCAACGGGAATTGGCCATTCGTGCCGAGTCACTTGCTGCCCGTGCCTCCCTGGCGGCCATGCGCAGTCAGTTGAGACCCCACTTCCTGTTCAATGCGCTTCACTCCGTTGGTTCACTGATTGAAAGCGATCCCGGCAAGGCCGTGGACGGAATGGAGCGATTGGGAGACCTGCTGCGCTACACGATCCGGGAGCGCGAGGAAGACCGGGTCACGCTGTCGGAAGAGTGGACTTTCGTGGAGGATTACATCGCCCTGCAGGAGCTTCGATTCGGGGATCGCATCCGAGTGGAAGCCGCCCTCGATCCATCCTGTCTGGAACGACGGGTCCCGCCGTTCCTCATCCAGCCGCTGGTTGAGAATGCCTTCATCCATGGTCCCGGGTCCAGATCCTCCGGCGGTTTCATCCGGGTGAGTGGTCGATGTCTGGAAGGCCTGCTGACGATCACTGTGGAGGACGATGGTCCAGGGCTGGTCGGTGCCGAAGGGGGGAGTGGGCTGACCAATCTGCGCAGTCGTCTGCTGGCCATGTACGGTGCCCGGTGTGCCCTGGATATCGGAGAGCGGAAAGGCGGGGGTGTGCGCGTGGAAATCCAGCTCTCAACTGAGGCCTAAGTCCCATGGGCACGTACCGCTGCATCATCGTGGACGACGAGCGCTTGGCGAGGGAGTCACTCAGGCGACTGGTCGAGCGCTCAGAACTGCTTGACCTGGTCGGCGAAGCGCACGATGGCCAATCTGCGGTGACACTCGCAGAGCAGTTGCGCCCCGACCTTGTCTTCCTGGACATCCGGATGCCCGGTTTGTCCGGCCTGGAAGTGGCCACCCGGCTTCCGGCCGGGACACAGGTCATTTTCACCACGGCCTACGATGAGTTTGCCGTCACCGCCTTCGAGTTGCAGGCGCTGGATTATCTCCTGAAGCCCTTCGGACCCCGGCGCTTCGAGCAGGCGGTAGCGCGTTTGAAGGGACAGGAAACCACCCCTGACCATGTTGAGCGAATCCAGGATGCACTGGGCGAGGAGTCGCTGAGCCGGTTGTTCGTCCGTGAGCGCGGCCGGCTGATCAGTGTGCCCGTCGAATCCATTTCCCACATCGTTGCCGCCGACGACTACGCCGAACTCGTGACGGGCGAGCACCGACACCTCATGGCGGTCCGGATGCGGGCATTGGAGAATCGTCTGAGTGGCACCCGGTTTGTACGCATCCATCGATCCATCATCGTCAATATGGACTTCCTCGTGGAGGCCGCCCCGTGCGGGAACGGCCGCTGGGAGGTTCTCCTACGCGACGGAACGACACTGACAAGCAGCCGGGCAGGTGCAGCCAAACTGCGTGAAAAACTGGACGCCGGTCGCTGAACCGGTCTACTGGCCGAGGTAGTACCGAACGCCTACGGCGCCGTTCAGGTCGAATTCCGTATCGGGAGCCAGATCCAGGATGGGCACGATTTCAAGGAAGAGCTCAATGGGAGCACTCCGAAGCGTCTTGCCGAGACCGACCGGGAAGCGGGCACCGATGTTGGCATCATCGTCTCCGCCGAGAACCATGCGGCCGCCGATGCCGAAATAGAACGGAATGGTGCCTGATGTGCCTTCGGTCGCAAATGCTCGGGACCGATGGTAGAGGTAGTCTCCGTGCACCTGAATGCGGGTATCATGCGAAAAGGACCATGCCAGGGCTGCATCGATAGCGTGCTCGCTGGAAAGCCATTTCTTGGCGGAGAGACCGGTCGGTTCACCTAGGATGACACCGACTCCCAATTCATTCTGGGCTTTGGCTTCCGGGATGAACAGCGCGAGAAGCAGGATCGGGAGGACGAATCGCATGGAGTGAAGGATCAGTTGATGATTGTTCTTGGGCTGTGTGTACGGAGACTGCCTGTCGAAGTGCCCGTCACTCGGCGGCAGCGGGCGCCGTCACCTTGCTGTCCTTCTCGACGCGGCCATCTTCGATTTCAATGACGCGATCGCCGTAGGAGGCCCAATGATCGGAGTGGGTGACCTGAATGATCGTGACACCGTCCTCCTTGTTCAGGCGACGGAACCAGTCCATGACGACCTCACCTTGCGAGGTATGCAGGTTGCCTGTGGGTTCGTCGGCCAGGATCAATTTGGGCTGCATGATGAGCGCCCGGGCTACGCCTACCTGTTGTTGCTGGCCGCCAGAAAGTTGACTGGGGAAAAGGTCCGCTTTGGCCACCATGTTGAAGCGATCCAGCATTTCGGCCACCATGCTCTTGCGCTCGGCCTTCTTCACTTTCTTGTACAGGAGCGGCGTTTCTAGATTCTCGTATACCGTCAGGTCGTCAATCAGGTGATAGGCCTGGAATACAAAGCCGATATACTGCCGGTGCAGGTCGGTCCGTTTGCGCTCGCTGATGCGGTGGACGGGCTGGTCAAGAAAGAAGTACTCACCGGCCGAGGGTTCGTCGAGCATCCCCAGGATGTGCAGCAGGGTGGACTTACCTGAACCGGACGGCCCCATGATGGACACGAACTCTCCTTCGTTCACCTGCAGATTGATGTTGCGCAGGATGAACGTGCGGTTGAAGCCGTGCATGTAGGACTTTGAGATGCCTTCGAGTCGGATCATGGGAGAAATGAAGTGTCGGGGTGGGAAAAGAGTTATTCGTACTTGAGTGCTTCAACGGGGTTGGCCAGGGAGGCGCGAATCGTCTGGTAGCCGACGGTCAGGAGGGCGATGGCCAATACACCTACGCCGACCAGAAGCAGGGAAACCACCCCGAAGTCGACCCGGTACTGGAACGAGTCCAGCCAGCGGTTCATGCCGATCCAGGCCAGCGGGCTGGCCACAATGAAGGCAACCCCGACGAATTTGGTGAAGTCGCGGGCCAGGAGCAACACGATTTCGCCCGTTCCTGCCCCCATCACCTTCCGGACACCGATTTCTTTCGTGCGCTGCTCGGCGGTGAACGAAGCCAGGCCGAAGAGGCCCAGACAGGCAATCAGGATGGTCAGGAAGGAGAAGCCGCCAAAGAGCCGCCCCAGCTGCAGGTCGGCCGCGTAGAGGGCATCGACATCATTTTCCAGGAACGAATAGTCGTAGATGTAGGCTGGATACAGGTCGTTCCAGATATCGCCAACCGCTTCGATGGCATCCCGTGCCTGGCCGGCGCGCGTCCGGATGAGCGCATAGAAGTACGTCTGCTCATTCAGGATGGTGATGATGGCCGGTTCAATGGGTTCGTGCAGGGACTCGGCATGAAAGTCCTTGAAGACCCCGATGATTTCGCCGCCGAAGGGTCCACCGCCGAAGGAGACGGAGTGGGAGAGTGCATCTTCCGGGCTTCCCCACCCGAACTCGGCTACCGCCGCTTCATTGATGATGAACGCTCCCAGGGAGTCGGCCGGCCGGTCGATGGAAGGGGCGCGGCCTGCCACCATCTCCACGCCCAGCGTTTCAACAAAATCGAAGTCGCTGGTGAACGCCTGCAGGAAAAACTGGTCTTCGGGCGAACCGTCGTCCGGGACAACCGGCTGGTTTCCCACGAAGAAGCCGGGTGCCGACGAGGACGCCGAAATGGATTCGACGGACGGCAGTTGACGAACACGATCCCGGAACTGCTTGTACTGTGCCCGGATGTTGGGATCGGTGAGCTGAACCACGATCACCTGCTCGCGGTCGAAGCCCAGATCCATGTCCCGGGTGAAATTCAACTGACGGAAGACCACCACCGTGGCCACGATCAGGATGATGGAGATGGCAAACTGGAACACCACCAGGGCGCGTCGCAGCGCGCCACCCGATGCGGCAGAGCCAGGCCCGCCCTTCAGGACCTGCGCCGGCTGGAAGCGGGAAAGGAACAGCGCCGGGTAACTGCCGGCGGCCACGCCGCATACGATGGCAACGCCCAGGAAAGTGACCATGGCGGCCAGTAATCCACCCGAAAGCAGGTTCAGATCGGTACTCGCTGCCGTGTTGAATGTGGGCAGGAAGAGGTACACCATGCCCACGGCCAGCACCATGGACAACAGGGACAGGACCACGGATTCGCCCAGGAACTGCCGGACCAACTGGGATCTTTCGGCGCCCATCGTCTTGCGGATGCCCACTTCCCGGGAACGCTGCGCCGAGCGTGCCGTGGCCAGGTTCATGTAGTTGATGCAGGCGATGACCAGGATGAACAGGGCGATGGCGGAAAGCGCCCAGACCGTGGTCATGCTGCCGTTGGGAAGGACCTCGTTGTCCAGATGGGACTCGAGGTGGATGCTGGTCACGGGTTGCAGGAGCGTGTGCACCTCGGCGCCCATGGCACTCAGCTGCTCGCCGATCGATTGGTCCAGGTAGTCGTTCGCCTTCTCTCGAATGATCTCGATATCGCTACCCGGGCGCAGCTTCAGATAGCTGTACACCGCAAAGTTGAAGTCCCCGACGGTCAGGTCCACACCATAGATGGGGGTACGCAACGTCGTGAAGGAGGCCAGGAAGTCGGCCTTGAAATGGCTCGGACCCGCAGGGTCCCGAATGACTCCGGTGACGGTGAAGTCGTACTGGTTGTCCAGCCGAAGCACGCGTCCCATGGGGTCCTGATTGCCGAAGTACTTGTCCGCCATGGACTCAGTGAGCACGACCGAGTACGGGGCACGAAGCGCATCTTTGGAGCCTGTGACCAGATCGAAGCCGAATACGTCAAACGCGGTGGAATCGATGAAGACGAATCCCTTCTCCAAGAATTTCAGGTCGTCGCGGGCCACAAGCCACATCTGCTGGGGCGGTTTGAGACGCGTCACGGACTCGATTTCGGGGACGCTTTCCATCAAACCCGGTCCCCAGCCGGAGGACGACATGGCCGTGTTGACCGGTCCGGTCCGGAAGGAGCCTTCGATGGCCCAGCGGTAGAGATCCTCCGATCGATCGAAATGCCTGTCGTAGGACAGCTCCTTTGAAAGGAAGAGGCTGATCATGAAAAAGGCCGCCATCCCGACAGCCAGACCGAACACGTTGATGAACGCGTATCCGGGCTGCTTTTGCAGTGATCGGAGGGCGATCTGGAGGTAATTCCTGAACATTCAGCAAGGGCGGGGGTAGATGGGCGCGACTCCCTCCGTAACGTAAAAAGAAGAGGGCAGGTTACGCCCTGCTGCTCATTCGATCCCTGAATTCCCAGCTGTATGCGTCGTCATTCGAGCCTGTTTGCTTCCGTTGTCCTGTCTCTCCTCATGACCGCTTGTGCGAGTGCGCCGGTGGTCGTCGAGGAAGCGCCTCCACCGCCGCCCGTGCCGGTGTCGCCACTGGACGGGTACCGTGCCGTGGTTGCGGATCAGGGCAGCGTGGTGGTCAGGAACGGCTCCATGGACGGGCAGCCCTTCAGCGTTTCCGGAGCGACGGAATACGTTTCGGGAGCTCCCGACGGGTCAGCGGTTGTGTTCGCCAAAGGGGGCTCCTTGTTGGCCGTTTCCGGCGATGACGGCATGATCAACGTCCTGGCCGAGGGATCGGCCAACCGGGTCTACACGGGAGCATGGAGCGACGACGGCGCGCGATTTCATTTTGGCTACTACGTCCCGGCAGGCGATGCCATGGGAGAAGGCGGTATCGGTACCTGGGACCTGGAGAATGACGATGTCCGCTCGGTCGGCTGTTCGGCCTCAAAAGTGGTGCTGGCTGAACTGGCCGGTGGTACGCTCCTGGTCCGCAACGAGGACAACATCTACGAAGTGGAGGCGGATGGATGCGGCACGATCCGATCGATCGATGCCCGCAAGCTGCATCACGTGTCGGCTTCGCCCGACGGTCAATACCTGGCCTACATCCTGAGGGACCTGGTCTACAATCGGGCCGAGCGCGCCTACGAGCCGGATTCCACACTGTACATAGAGCCGACATCCGGTGGCGACCCGGTCAAGGTGATCGGAGACAAATACACCCCCCGCAACATCTCCTGGCGCCCCGACGGCTCCGAGCTGCTTTACGATGTCGCGCCGCCGGACGATGCCGCTCAGCGGGCCGTGTCGGTATACACCGTGGCCGATGGGCGCTCCACTTACCTGATCCCCCCGAGCGCATCGACCGCCGCCACACACGCATCCATGTCTCCGGGAGGCCGCCACGTGGTCTATCGGCAGACGTCCGAAGATGGAGTGGCTGACTGGCAGGTCAAGACGACCGGGTCGCAGTTCTCGCAGTCGCTCCCCATGCCGGACGCTCCTGTGGCCTCCATGTACTGGGCCGATGGCAATGCCCTGATCGTACGGACGCAGGCCTCGTCACATCTCCTGTCGCTGGCAGGATCAGCACCTGAACTCACCGACCTTGAAGCCCCGGTCGTGTGGCTGTGGCCCGCTGGTAACTGAGCACCGGCGCCAACAAGCGTTCGTGATCAGTCGAGGCGCCCCTGCAAAAGGGTGCGCACGACCTGCGGGTTGGCCGAGCCACCGGTCTTCTGCATGACCTGACCCATGAAGAACCCGATCAGGCCCTTCTTGCCGCTCTTGTAGGCTTCGACACGGTCTGGATGGGCCGCCAGGACCTCTTCCACGATGCCCGAGAGGGCATCCTCGTCCGAGATCTGCTTCATGCCCTTGCGTTCGACAACGGCTTCGGGCGCATCTCCGGTGGCAATCATTTCTTCGAGGACCTCGCGTGCCATGCGGGAGGACAGCGTCTTGTCGGAGTGCAGGGCCACGAGCTCGGCAAAGTGCCGAGGCTTGACAGGCGGCGTTTCCATCTGCTCATCCGTCAGGAGCGGACGCAATTCGTGGATGAGCCAGTTGGCCACGGCCACAGGCTGATCGCCGGCTGCTGCGGCCTCCTTGAAGAACACCCGCTCATCGTCGCGCGTGGCCAGGAAGGCTGCGTCTTCGGGCGTCAAGGCGTAGAGTGTCTGCAGTTCGATGGCCATGGACTTTTCCTCTTCATCGAGGTCAGCCATGGGGTCTATTGGTTCGGCGGGCTGCGCTGGAGCAGCTTTCTTCTCTGCTTTGGGCTTGGCCGGGGCAGGCTGCTCTTGCTGTTTGCCCCACGAATCGCGCAACGTAACGGTCCGGTTCCAGATCCTTTCGCCGTTTTCAAAGGCTACGGGATCCAGATAGAAGTAGCCCTGGCGCTCGAACTGGTACCAGGTTTGAGGCTCATCGCCCGCGGTTGAGGGTTCGATGACGGCCGTGACTTCGCGTAGACTGTCTGGGTTGAGGTGATCCAGGAACGTCTGTCCTTCCTCGACATCATCGGGGTTGGGTACGTCGAACAGACGGTCGTACAGGCGCACCCTGGTTTCGATGCCCTCGCTGGCCGACACCCAGTGGACCGTCCCCTTTACTTTCTTGGACGAATCGCTGCCGGAACGGGTGTCGAAGTCAACGGAGCAGTGCAGTTCGACTACCTCGCCTTTTTCATCCTTGACGACCTCGTCGCAACGGATGATGTAGGCGTGGCGCAGACGCACTTCGGCGCCCGGGCTCAGGCGATGGAATTTCTTGGGCGGATCCTCCATGAAGTCGGAGCGCTCGATATACACCTCCCGGGTCAGGGGCACCTGTCTGGAGCCTTCGTGACCGATGTCATGTGGCCAGTAGTCGGCCTCGAGCATTTCCGTCTTGCCCTCGGGGAAGTTGGTCAGGATGACCTTGAGCGGGTCGATGACACACATCACACGCCGTGCCTTGTCGTTCAGGTCGTCGCGCACCGCGTACTCGAGCAGGGCCACGTCCACACGGTTGTCGGCCTTGGCCACCCCGATCAGTTCGCAGAAGCGGCGGATGGCAGCCGGCGTGTAGCCGCGGCGGCGCATGCCGGAGAGGGTCGGCATGCGCGGATCGTCCCATCCTGCCACACGGCCTTCCTTGACCAGCTGGAGCAGCTTGCGCTTGCTCATGACCGTGTAGTCCAGATTCAGACGGGCCGATTCGTACTGGTGCGGACGCGGATCCTCGAAAAGGTGCTCGACCAGCCAGTCGTAGAGCGGACGGTGCACGTCAAACTCGAGCGTACACAGGGAATGGGTGATGCCCTCGATGGCATCCGACAGCGGATGTGCAAAGTCGTAGAGCGGGTAGATGGGCCACTCGTCTCCACGCCGGTAGTGTGATGCTTTCTTGATCCGGTAGATCACGGGGTCGCGCATCAACATGTTGGGCGAGGCCATATCGATTTTGGCACGCAAGACGTGCGCGCCGTCGTCGAAGTCGCCGGCGCGCATGCGACGGAAAAGGTCCAGGTTTTCCTCCACCGAACGGTCCCGATAGGGACTTTCGGTGCCCGCTTCGGTCACGGTGCCGCGGGTGGCGCGGATTTCTTCGCCGGTCTGACTGTCCACGTAGGCGAGGCCCTTCCTGATCAGGCGCTCAGCCAGGTCATAGAGTTGCTCGAAATAGTCGGAGGCATAGAATTCGTTGTCACCCCACTCGAAGCCCAGCCAGCGGATGTCGCGTTTCATGGCCCGGACATATTCCATGTCCTCGGTCTCCGGGTTCGTGTCGTCGAACCGCAGGTGGCAGCGGCCACCGTATTCCCTGGCCAGGGAGAAATTGAGGACGATGGCCTTGGCATGCCCGATGTGCGGGTAGCCGTTGGGCTCGGGGGGGAAGCGGACCACGATGTCGCCCTTGACCCGTCCCGTCTTCAGGTCATCGTCTATGATCTGCTGGATGAAGTGACGGCTTTCCCGGGTGTCCGGAGACGACGCTCCGTTGTCGTTGGAAGCAGCAAAGAAGGCCGCGAATCGATCCTGGAAGAAGAAGTGGGCCACGGTCAGAAACGGGTTGTCGGGGGGAGGGGAGGGACTCCGGTGACGAAAAGGTGGTCTACGCTCCCGAAACTAAAAAAATCCCCTGCCGTGTATAGCCGGGCCCCGCTCCCTGCACGATAAATCCATGACGACCCACGCCCGAACCGAACGCCTGATCCTGAGGGACTGGTCCATGGATGATGTGGATGCCTACGCCGCCATCATCGGGGATCCCGACGTCATGCGCTACATCGGCAACGGCAAACCCCGTGATCGATCGCAGGCGGAAGCCTTCGTGCGCAGCATGATCAGACACCAGGAAGAACGCGGCTGGATGCGATTCGCCGTCGAGCACGCGGCTACCGGGCGGCTCATGGGATTTTCCGGATTCGACGACAAGAATGGGCCTCTGGATTTCGGCTGGCGGCTGGGTCGGGATTTCTGGGGCGGAGGCTACGGATATGAAGCCTCCGCAGTGGCCCTCTGGGTGGGAAAGGAGACCTTCGGCCTGAAGGGCATGGTGGCGCAGTCCTACCCGGAAAACGCGGGATCTGTCCGGATCATGGAGAAGATGGGCATGTCCCTGATCGGAGAGGGGGAAGAGCACGGAAAGAGACTGGTCATTTACGGTTTTCCAGAGGACTGGCCTGACGGATACCCGGTCTGATGGGGATGCATTGAATGCAAAAAGGGCGCCGGAGCGAATTCGCTCCGGCGCCCTTTCCATGTCCGGGAGCGCTTGGCTCCCTCGGGATGTTATCGACCCTCCCTCAGGATCACATCGCCGTTGACGGTGCGGATGACAATCTTGTTGCCGCCATTGCCCACACGGCCGGTGGCAACCACCTCGCGGTTGGAGCGCCAGCGACGATCCGAGTCGTTCTCCACTTCCACTTCCAGGTCGAAGTCCGAGACAATCTCGTATTCGTCCCAGTCGTCATCGTCGGAGAGACGGATTTCGATCTCGATATCCATGTCCAGTCCTTTGGGAACGGTCAGTTCGATGGTGCCGCCCATGGATTCGAGTTCCACGTGACGGTCGCCATCCGTGCCTCCGACCATGTTCACGACGATGTCGCCACCCATGGTATTGGCTTCAATCCAGCCATCGAGTGCAGCCACTTCAATATCGCCACCCATGGTGGTCGCCTTGACGTATTCCGCGGCCTTGTTGATGTCGATGTCACCGCCCATGGTGTGGACGTTGGCACCGTAGAGTGCCTCATCGACGGATACATCGCCGCCCATGGAAGAAATCTCCACTTCGTCACGGCTGCCGCTGCGGTTGGAGCGGACGTTGTCATAGGTCACGTCGCCACCCATCGTCGTGCCGTCGATATTGCCGGTCACGTCGGAAATGTCGACATCACCGCCCATGGTGTGCAGGCTGCCGTCCACTTCAGAGTCGGTCAGTTCGATATCGCCACCCATCGTGGACAGGTCAAGGTGTCCACCCAGGTTGCTCAGCGTCAGATCGCCGCCCATCGAAGAGCCTTCGATGGTACCGGTGACACCTGAAATGTCCAGGTCTCCTCCGGTGGTCGAAATGTCGAGATCGAACCGGGCCGGCACGCGGATTTCCATATCCACATCGGCTCGGGAGCGGCGGGACTCGAACTCGCTGAAGATCTCGATGGCGCGCGAGGACTGATTGAAGTCCACGGTGACGTCGTCGGCATCCCGGCCGCTGATTTCAACAGAGACTTCGACGCGGTTTTGATTCCATCCCCGGATGACGATTTCGCCGCCGGTTTCCAGATCGAGGACCAACTTGCCGCCGGGCGATGCATCGAACGAGCGATTGATGTCCTGAGCCTGCAGGGTGCCTACAAAAAAGAGGAGGGCTGCGGCGCTGAGAAGGGAGGTGAAAACTTTTTTCATGTGCAGTCGGGCGGACGGGGCGATGGGACCGGAAGTCCGCTCTGTGAATGGTAAGGAGTTGCTTTGTGCCTTTGACATCCGTGCTGCCGGGAAGGTTGGCACAACCGCATCAACTTTGTTTTTCAATTGGACACGGTCTACGATGCACGACAGGGATCGTTGCAGCCGTCAGAGGTCATCGGCATGCCTCAGTCGCGCGTGACGACCTTGGGAAGCAACCAGCGGACCAGACCGGGCGAGAGGCGCTCCAGGATCGGCGCAAAACGCTCCGGACCGCCGATGAACACGACGGGTTTGCGCTTTGTCATGGCCTTGACCGCCTTCCGGGCGAACGTACTGGCTGGCATGGCATTGCGGTGCTGGTCGTCCATTGCGCCATGACCTCGGCCATCGCCCTTCACGGAGTGGAAGCTGATGTCCGTCTTGATGTACCCGGCGCAAAGGAGGGTCACGTCGATTCGGGTATTGTGCAGTTCAGCGCGGAGTCCCTCGAAAAAGCCGTGCAGAGCGTGCTTCGAGGCTGCATACGTGGCGCGGCGAGGTGTGGAGAGTTTGCCCATGATGCTGGACGTCACGACAAAGTGGCCGTCATTGCGGTCCAGGAAGTGGGGCAGGACGGCATGGGCTGTCTCGGTACATCCGAAATAGTTGATCTCCATGATCTTGCGCTCGACGTCGGGCTCCGTTTCCGAAACGCTGCCTCGCTGACCAATGCCCGCGTTCAGCACGACGACATCCAGCCGTCCCCAGGTATCCACGATGGCATCGAGCACACCCTGGTGCGCTGAATGGTCGGTCACGTCGTGCACCAGGCATCGGTGCTCGTCGGAACGCTCGCAAGCCGAGCGGGTGGCCTCAAGGGCGTCCTCGCGGCGCGCGGTCAGCATGAGCGTGGCACCTTGCCGGGCACACTCGACGGCCAACGCCTTGCCGATGCCCGACGAGGCTCCCGTAATCCAGATGATCTTTCCCGACAGGTCCATGGTGTCCGATGACTCGTTGTCCGCAATTCGAGTCGACAAGATAGGGCGAACAAAAAATGCGGGCCGCCCACGATGGGCGGCCCGCATTGGCAGTCTTCAAGACGATGTCCCGCTTAGGCGGTGGCCAGGTTGCGTCGGCGGAACATGACCGGGACACGATCCCCGTCAGGAATGCCGATCTGGACCAGCTCCCACCCTTCGTCATATCCATTGATCATGGAGCGCAGGTAGGCAATCCGACCCGTGATGTCCCGTCCACCCTGGGTCCAGTCGATGGACTCGACCCGGTAGTTCATGAGCTGTTTCTCGCCATTGACTGTGACTTCGACGTCGACGGTCTGGTTCTCCCGGAGGGAGGGCACATGAATGCAGATCTCGTTCATGGTGATGGGAGGATGGCCGTGCTTACCTCAGCGAAGGGTGGCCCGTTCGAAGCGGGCAGGGGAATCGTTACGCCGTTTCTTCGTCGTGATGCAGGTACTTCTTCTCGATCACGTTCTCGGTGACAACGTGGCCGTCGAAGAGGTGGATCACACGGTGGCTGTACTCGGCATCGGCCGGAGAGTGCGTCACCATGACGATGGTCGTGCCTGCTTCGTTGAGCTGGGTGAGGAGGTTCATGACCTCTTCGCCGTGCGTGGAGTCCAGGTTACCCGTGGGCTCGTCAGCAAGGATCAGCTTGGGGCCGGCAACGACGGCGCGGGCAATGGCCACACGCTGCTGCTGACCACCGGAAAGCTGCTGCGGGAAGTGCGTGGCACGGTGCAGGATCTGGACCGAATCCAGGGCAGCATTCACGCGCTCGCGGCGCTCTTCCGTCGGCATGCCGAGGTAGAGCAGCGGCAGCTCCACATTTTCGTAGACATTCAGTTCGTCGATCAGGTTGAAGCTCTGGAAGACGAAACCGATGTTGCCTTTGCGCAGCTGGGCGCGCTGGCGTTCGCTCAGGTTCGAGACTTCGGTGTCGAGGAACCAGTACTCGCCGTCGGTCGGGTTGTCCAGGAGCCCCATGATGTTGAGGAGGGTGGACTTGCCGCAACCGGAGGGCCCCATGATGGAGACGAATTCGCCTTCCTTGATTTCAATCTGGACGTTGTTGAGGGCGACTGTTTCGACCTCTTCCGTCATGTACGATTTCTTGAGATTGTTGGCTTTGATCATGTTGATGGTCCCCGGTCGGGGTGCTGGCTCGCGAAAGGGTGGTGTCGGGTGCAACGCGGCGTTGCGGGTGGATGCTGCCGAGCCCGATGGGTTTCACGGGTGACCGCAGGCGCGGTCCGGAGCGGTAAGGCATGCTTCCGTATATCGGATGGACAGCTTGTTTGGTTACATGGTTGGCAAGAAGAGGACAATTTTTGCCCTCGGAAGGCTTTCTAGCGGAAAACCAGACGGTCTGCTTCGTTGAACGTGTCGTAGGATGAGGTCACGACGCGCTCGCCTGGCTGCAGTCCCTCGGTTACTTCATAGACATCAAGATTTTTGCGTCCGAGACGGATGGCGCGCTTCTCGGCGAAATCGCCGGACTCGTCCACCACGTAGATCCAGTTGCCGCCGGTGGTCTGGAAGAAACCGCCCTGCGGAACGACGACGGCGTCTGCCGGATCGCTCATTTCAATGCGGAAGCGGATCGTCTGACCGCGACGGATGGTCGGAGGTACCTCATCCACGAAGTCGAGGTCAATCTCGAATCGGGAGTTGACGACTTCCGGATAAACGCGCCGAACGACCATTTCGTATTCCCGACCCGCAATGGGGTTGGTAATGGCCCGTTGACCGCGCTGGACGCGGCTGATATGGAATTCATCGATACCGGCCCGGACCTTGAAACCGTCCAGGACGTCGATCTGTCCGAAGCGGAAGCCGGAGTTCTTGAGCTCGCCCAGTTCGGCGTTGAGCTGCGACAACTGTCCGGCTACAGGTGCCCGGAGCGTAAGGTTTTCGAGGCGCTGGTTGATGATCTCGAAGTTCTGGTCCATCCGCTGCACGGCCGCTTCCATCTGATCGATCTGGATCCGCTGACGCAGGCTGTCCTGACGATAGGAGCGGATGGTCAGATCCCGGCGGCGCTGCCAGTAGTCGTACTCGTCCTTGACGCGCTCGAATTCGGCATCGGAAATCAACTGACGCTCGTGGAGTGCCTCATTGCGTTCGAACTCACGCTGCAGGCGGCGGATGTTGTAATCCATGTTGGTGATGTCCTGCTGCGTGCGGAGGTTGGCCTGGTCGACCTGGAATCGGGTGTCTTCCAGGCGGTTGCGCTGTTCAATGCGCTGGGTTTCCGTCTGGAGAAGCTGCAACTGCAGCGTCGGGTTGGACAGTCGGAGGATCGGCTGGTCCTGGGCGACTTCCTCGCCCTCGAGAACGAAAATCTCCTCGATGCGACCGCCTTCGACGGCATCCAGATAAATGGTGGTGCGAGGCTCGACGTTGCCTGTGCCAGGGATCATTTCCTGGAAGGGCTCGAACGTGACCTCGGAAACGGTCAGACGCTCCTGGTCGACATTCAATTTGCGGCCACCGGTCGTCGTCGAGATACCCCACGCAATGATGGCCAAAAAGGCAATGGCACCGACAATCATGCCGATGCGCTTGGGCGTCCAGGTCTTCTTCTCAATCTTGCGATCCATGCCTTCGCCCCCACCACGGCTCTGACGGCCGGAAGATGAGGACCCACCGGTCGAACTACCGCGAGGGGCAAGAAGCGTATCGATCGAGCTTCGTTTTTCTGTTGAAGGCTCCATGGACGTTAAAGCAGGATGAGATGACGGATTGAGGAGGCCTGCGAGGCGTTACCCTTCACGTAAGGAGGATACGCTTTGTTGCGTTTGCCCCGGAAACTGCCGTTGAAGGGGCCGAATGGTCCCAAAAGGATGCCAAACGGACACCTTTTGCTACGGGAGGCATGTACTTTGCGTTTCACTCGGGTGGTCCGTCCGGAACACCGCTTCCCGAAACGATCCACCTCGATCATGTTTTCCCGCTCTCCGGTTTGCCCGATCCTGCTGGCGTTGCTTCTGTGGACCGTCCTGCCGGCCCGGGGGCAGGAACTGGTGGGCGACATCAACGACATCGGACTGAGTTCATCGCCCGACTACATCACGCCGGCCGGCCACGTGGTGTACTTCGTGGCATCCGACCCCGTCACGAGCGGTCGGGAGCTCTGGAAAACCGATGGTACCGATGCAGGGACGAGCCTGGTACACGATGTCCGACCCGGCGCCACCGGATCGAACCCGACGCAGCTGACCATGGTAGGCAGCACCCTGTTTTTCGTCGCGGACGATGGTGTACACGGACAGGAAGTGTGGGCGTCTGACGGCACGGCGGGAGGGACACGGCTCCTCAGGGACATTGCCGTCGGCCCCGCAAGCGCAAACCCCACGGAATTGACGGCCCTCGGCGATACACTTTTCTTCGTAGCGGACGACGACGTGTTGGGACCGGAATTGTGGCGAAGCGACGGGACCGAGTCCGGGACGTACATCGTGCGTGAAATCCGGGAAGGAGGGCTGGGAGCCTTTCCCGCCAAGCTGACCGTGCTGGCAGACACCTTGTTCTTCCGGGCCAACGACGGGGAGACGGGACCTGAACTCTGGCGCAGCAACGGGACGGAAGGCGGAACCTTCCTCGTGGCCGACATTCATCCTGGACCTCTCGGTTCCGATCCGGACCGGCTGACCGTGTGGGGCGACACCCTTTTCTTTGCAGCCAATGACGGGACCATGGGACAGGAGCTGTGGCGTTCGAGGGGAGATTCTGCATCGACGGCCATCGTATCCGACATCCGCCCGGGCGACCTCGGGTCATTTCCCAGTGCATTCCGGCCCTCCGGCGCGGGACTGTTTTTCAGCGCGAACGGAGATGGCACCGGCAACGAACTCTGGATGAGCGATGGTACAGCGAATGGTACCGGTCTGGTGGCCGATCCGTGGGCAGGGGGTGCCACCGATCCACGCGAGTTGATCGCACTCGACGCAGGTATCCTCTACACGGCAGACGACTCGACGCATGGTCGCGAACTCTGGTTCAGCGATGGCACCGAGACCGGAACGCGCTTGGTGGTCGACCTCCGGTCTCCCTTCTCATCCGGTCCGGCGGGACTGATCCGCTGGGAGGACCGGGTATACTTCCAGGCGGATGACGGAGGCAGCGGACGCGAGTTGTGGGTGACCGATGGAACGGCAGCGGGGACCCGCCTGATCATCGATCTGACACCCGGGAGCGACGGATCCTCACCGGATGCCCTGACCCTGTGGAATGATGCGTTGATCTTCAGGGCCGTCACGCGCAGCGAAGGCAGCGAGCTCTGGACGACGGACGGAACGGACATGGGCACCCGGATGGTGGCTGACGTCCGGCCCGGCACGGAAAGCGCCAATCCTTCCGGATTTGCCCTGGCAAATGGCCTGGTGTTCACTGCACTCAATGATGGGGTTCACGGGCAGGAGTTGTGGGTGATGGATGGGACACCAGACGGACTGCAACGGGTCAAGGACATCCGCGCCGGTCCGGCAAGTTCATCGCCGGGCAATTTCCTTCCGTTCGGAGACCAGGTCCTCTTTACCGCGTCCACGTCGAATCAGGGCCAGGAACTCTGGATCTCGGACGGCACGGCAGACGGGACATTCTTGGTGGCGGATATCCGACAGGGCAGTGCCCCGTCGGACATTCTCTGGATGACGGCCCTGTCCGGCCGGGCACATTTCGTGGCAGACGACGGAATTCACGGGCGGGAAGTCTGGGTGACCGACGGCACGACGGCAGGCACCAGGATGGTGTCCGATATCCGGACTGGCGGATTGACCGGGTCCAATCCAGAAGGCCTCACGGTTCTCAGGGACACCCTGTATTTCGCTGCCGAGGACGCGGCCAATGCGGCGGAGTTGTGGCGCACGGATGGTACCGACGCAGGCACGGAGCGCGTGGCGGATATTCGTCCCGGCGCGCTCTCATCCGACCTGTCCTGGTTGACGACGGATGGCAAACGCCTCTTTTTCGGGGCCAACAACGGTACTTCAGGATTTGAACTGCACGTGTCCGATGGAACCGAAGCGGGCACGCGCATGGTGGCGGATCTGGCTGCAGGCCGAAGGAGCACCACGTTGAGCTGGATAACGGCGGTGGACTCCACGGTGTTTTTCCAGGCATTCCTGGGCGGTGGTCCCGAACTGTGGTTCAGTGATGGAACGGAAGGGGGCACCCGGATGCTCTCGGAGATTTCGCTGGACCCGGGTTATACGGCTTCTCCCTGGATTACGGCGGGACCGGACCGGGTCTATTTCGTGGCTGAAGGCCTAGGCGATCGGGAATTGTGGACCAGTGATGGCACGGTCGAAGGCACCCGGCAGGTCCGGGATATCCACCCGGCGGCCTCATCCAATCCCGAAGACCTGGTGGTTGCGGCCGGACGTCTGTTCTTCACGGCCGAGGACGGCATCCACGGCCGAGAGCTCTGGACAAGCGATGGCACGGAAGCCGGTACCTTCCTAGTTAGTGATCTGTTGCCGGGGTCGCTGTCTTCCGGGGCCGCCTTGCTGGGCACGGACGGCTCATCGCTGTTCATCCGGGGCTCGAACGGACTGACGGGAAATGAATTGTGGCGCGTGGATGCCATCGCCGTGAGCGTGGAAGAAGACGGGACACAGCCAGTGGAAAATCCGGTTCTCGGATCGGCATGGCCCAACCCGTTCACGTCGACAGCCCGCCTGGATCTGCTGTTGCCGGAAACGGCCCGGGTCCGGACAGAAGTATTCGACATTCTGGGCAGACGCGTGGCACTGCTCCAGGATGGCTGGTTGCCGGGACGAGCCCGACAGACACTCGAATTCGATGGGACGGACTGGAGTCCGGGAGTGTATTTTGTTCGCGTGACCACCTCGGGCACGTCTTTCACCCGCTCCCTCATCAAGTCCCGCTGAACCCCATGGGTCGTATTGTCCAAACCGGAGATACGCCGGCCAAACGTCGCAACATGCATCGACGCTCGTGTGCAGAAGTCATTCGTCTTCTGGCAGAGCGGCATACCATAGATGACGAGTGGGCGGACATGGTCTCTTTCCTTGTATTCAGCCTGCGCGGTATCGGCGAGACCATTGAGCAGAGTGCCCTTGCGTGGGACGATCGCAACTACTGGAAAAAGGCGGAGGCGCTGCGGCACAAGTGGCGCTGGACGACCACCAAGGCAGACGAAATCGCCCGGATGGTCGTCGACGAGGACTGGCACCTGGTGTCGGACGAACTGATAGGATTGATTCCCCACTTCGCAGACGTTACCATATCCAACATCACCCGGGGGCCGGACTGGTGGGTTGGGGCGCGCAAGGCGCTGGTTAAGGAATTCGAACACCCGGGGCCAACCACACCATCGCCATAGAGGTACGCCCCGTGATCAAGGATCGAACATCACTCAAAGCCGGGGCGCTGCTTGTGGCTCCCCCCATGCAGTGGGATCCGAATTTCCGTCGGTCCGTGGTGCTGCTCTGTGAGCACACCGATGCCGGCAGCTTCGGCCTGATCCTGAACCGTTCCCTGACCATCGTCATGGAGCAGGTATTCGAGGAACTCAGTGGCCTGGACGAGGAAATCAGCTGGGGAGGCCCCGTACAACCGGAGACCCTGCACTTCCTCCACCGCTTGCCCGAACTCATACCCGGAGGCATCGAGATCCGTCCCGGTATTTACTGGGGGGGAGATTTCGATGTGGTGAAAGCAGGGGTACAAGCCGGCATGCTCGACCTGGATGATATCCGGTTTTTCCTGGGATACTCCGGTTGGTCGCCCGGTCAGTTGGCCGATGAGGTGGAACAGGGAGGATGGATCCTGACGGAGTCGTCAACCGACATGGTTTTCGATACGGCCGAGTCAGCCGTATGGGGACAGACCTTGCGTTCGATGGGCGGCAGCTTTGCCATCCTGGCCAACTTCCCGGATCACCCGAGTCTGAACTGACCGTTCTGCGGCCGGACGGGTGCGTCAGTCGCTGCTGTTGATCAGCCGCATGAATTCCGCCCTCGTGTGGGCATTCTCCATGAACGGGCCTGACATCGAACTGGTCGTCGTGACCGATCGCTGTTTCTGGACACCGCGCATGACCATGCACAGGTGGGTGGCCTCGATGACAACAGCCACACCCTGCGGCTTGAGCGCCTCTTCGATGGCATTGCGGATCTGCATGGTCAGCCGTTCCTGAACCTGCAGTCGACGGGCAAAGACATCCACGACCCGGGGAATCTTCGAAAGGCCCACGATATGTCCGTCCGGGATGTAGGCCACGTGCGCTTTTCCGAAGAATGGCACCATGTGATGTTCGCACATGCTGTAGAGCTCGATATCCTTGACCAGGATCATCTCGTCATAGGACTCCTCGAACACTGCGCTCTTCAGGATTTCGGCTGCGTCCTGCCCGTAACCCTGCGTCAGGAACAGTTGGGCTTTTGCCACCCGCTCTGGGGTTTTCAGCAAGCCCTCGCGGTCCGGGTTCTCGCCGATGGCCGAAAGTGTTGACGACACGTTTTCAGCAATGCGCTGGACGGCTTCGCCGTCGTATTCGAGCGATTCGTTGAACAGGCGATGTTGCTTCATTTTGGACTTCCGGTTGACGGGGTCTGCTCGGGTCTTCTCAGGCTTCAGTCGCCGCGGTATTCAGCCACGTTGCGCTCGGTTTCCCAGAGACGAACGGTATCCAGACGGGCTCCGGTAATGCGCGGTTCAAGCTGCTTCCAGAAGGCCACCACCAGATTCTCGGCGGAGGGAATGATACCCTTCAGGAAGTCCACATCCATATTCAGGTTGCGGTGGTCACAGGGCTCGATGATGGCCTCCCGAATGATCTGTTTCAGACGACCGAGGTCCATGACGTATCCGGTGTCGGGGTCCGGCTCACCGGCAATGGTCACTTCCAGATGGTAATTGTGCCCGTGCCAGTTCGGGTAATTGCATTTTCCGTAGGTCTCTTCATTCCATGCGTCGCTTTTGGCCGGATTGTGGAGCCGGTGCGCCGCGTTGAAATGAGCCTTCCTGGTGATGTAGACCGTGGGCATGGTGTTCTGGTGTCCGTTGGGGAATGAACCGGAGCGGAGGGCATCTCGTTCCGGCCTCTCTGTGCTCATCGGGTGTCTTCCGTTTCATTGGTCTCCACGCGCCGGACCATGTGGGTCTCGTGAAATACCGGGACGACAACAACGGGATGCAGGGTCACGATGGAAAGGACCATCGCCTATATTCCTTTGACCCCGGAGGCCCACGCGCTCGTTTGACGCGTTGCCTTCCTGATTGTCACCTTTCCGACCCGATGTCATGTCCGACAAGACGCTGTTCCAGAAAATCGCGGATGGAGAGATTCCCTCCGATATGGTCCACGAGGACGAGCACTGCATCGCATTCAGGGATATCCAGCCGCAGGCCCCGGTGCACATCCTGATCGTGCCCCGCAAGCCGATTCCATCGCTCGATGATCTGATCGAGGAAGACAGGGACTTGGTGGGTCACCTGTTCCTGTGTGCCAAGCAGATTGCGGCAGCAGAGGGGTTGGGCGACGGATACCGGACCGTATTCAACTGCGGAGAGCACGGCCAGCAGACGGTTCCACACCTGCATCTTCATCTCATCGGGGGGCGACAGCTTCGCTGGCCGCCGGGATGAGTTGCCCCCCTCGGACACCCATTGGCGCGTCGGAACCGTCCGTCTGGAGTCGGATCCTCCTGTTCTTGGGAGTACTGATCGTCGTTCTCCCGGCAGGCCCTGCTCACGGTCAGGTTGTGCAGGAGCCAAGCCCGCTCGTGCTCGAGTCGGGGTTTGAACGGGACGTCAATCGCTACCGCTGGACGGCCGGCCTCACGTCATCCCTGACCATGGGAACGTGGCAGGTCCAGTTGCAGAACCGCTTCCGGTCGGATGCTTTCCTGCTGTTCGACGATCGCCTGAGTTTCCGGGACGAGAACAGTACCCGGTTTGCCGCCATGTCCCGGAGCATGAACAGGCGGGGTGGTGCGGTCATATTCGGCGGAGCGGACTGGTACAGTTTGAGTCGCGTATTCCGTCAGGATGTCTGGGGAGGCTACCGGTTCTGGCCCGGAGAGAACCTGTGGTTCGAGCCGGCCGTGGGTATGGCTGTGGATGCACGCCCGGGTTTTGGAACGACAGCCACGGAGGCACCGGTCCGGACGGACGCCGGATGGGCGGCCGGATTCCGTTTCGGAATGCCGCGCACGGATTTGGGAGGATATGTAACCCGTATCGACGGGGTTGCGCAGCTGCAGCGGACCAGTCCCCGGACCGGACGCGTGGTGCGTTCCCTGGTCGACAGCGAACGGTTGTTCGGCGATACCCGCCTTCGAACCCGTATTTCGGGTGCCAGTGTACGGCGGGATGCCTACCAGGCGGCGTCTTTCCTTAATCGCGATGATGCCGTGGGGCGACGGGCGGAAACGGTGGAGTCCACGCGATCGGATACGGTTCTGGTGGGCGTGGATATCGAGTCCCGACTTGCCTCACCCCTGTGGTTGACCGGGTCGCTGGATGTGTCCGCCAATTCCAGGCAGGTCGAAACGCTGCGTGCGCCCGCGGACGCGCTCTTCTTCGATTCCAATTTCAGCCGCCGTACGGTTGAGGCGCGTCTGGCCTCCCGCTACGAGGGGGCGCGTACGCGGGCGCGGATCGCGGCCTCCGCCGGGGCAGAAGTGGAGCGCCGAAGACTGACGAATGCCGATGATCTGCCCCAGGCGCAGGCCGCGCAGAAACTCAACCTGCTGCGCCAGGCAGACAATGATCGGGGCTTCTTCGGACTGCAGGCGTCGGTGGTCAGCTCGCTGAAACCGTGGTGGGATATCCAGTTTGACGGGTCGGCCAACATCCTGCGACATGACACGCCCGAAGTCAACCCGGACGATCGCGATGAATTGCTCTACAACGGCCTGTTGGGATCCCGCTTCCGTTTGCGCGACAATCTGGAAGTGATGCTGCAGGTGTCGGGCTCCTGGTTCCACACCGTCTACCTGAAGGCCACGCGCTCGGCCGAGAATGCCGTTCAGCGATCCATCCGCTATCGTCCGTCGGTGACTTGGCGGCCTGGTCGGGACACCCGCATCCGGCTGGCCTCCGAGGTGCGCGCCACCTACACCGTGGACGACTTCGTGCTGGCCGGGCGCCGGCCGACCGACCAGGCCGCCCGCGAGATGCGCTACGAGCTGGACGTGGATCATGGCTTGCCGGGAGGCATGAGGCTGTTGTTTACCGGCTCCCTCTCGGACCTGCAACTGGGCCGATTCCTGGACGACGTGTTTGCCGAGATTCCCTTCGATACCCTGCGGACGGTCAGTGCATGGGGACGTGTCCAGACGGGATCACGGGTGCAGGCAGAGATCGGAATGCGGGTGTTCATCCGGACGGATTTCGACCGTTCTGCGTCCGTGCGATACGTCATTCCCGAAAGCGGAGAAGAGGCTGTCCTTTCAAGGATGGGTCGCCAGCGCATCGACCAGATCGGTCCGACCATGGCCCTCGTATGGCCGATGCGCCGCAACGCGTATCTTCGCGTGGACGGCTGGGCCACCTTCCAGCAGATTTCGCATCGGTTGTACGGAGACCTGCCCGAAGGTCGGGAAGCCGTCATCGCGGCGGCGGCACGGAAAGGGAGGCGAACCATGATTCCCAATCTGGCCGTGACCATGCAGTGGCAGTGGTAGACCCCCTGCCGTCGCATCCCATCATCAACACGCGCATCATGCTCAGGATCGGTCTTACGGGAGGCATCGGAAGCGGCAAGTCCGTGGTCCGGGACCTGCTGGCCCGCAAGGGAGCAGGCATTTTTGATGCGGATGAGGTGGCGCGTACCCTCATGCAGGACGATGTTGACGTAAAAGCCGCCCTGGAAGCGGTGCTGGGACCGATGGCGTGGCGTGAAGACGGAACGCTGAACAAACCGTTCATCGCCAAACGGATATTCGGGAATTCAGCCATCCGGAATGCGGTCAATGGTATTGTCCATCCGGCCGTCCACAGGGCTTTCGAGCGAGAAGCCGATGCTGCCGAAGCGCGTGGCGTTGCAGTATATGTGCGCGAGGCTGCGCTGCTTCTAAAGCCCGAGCAACGGAAACTGCTCGACCGGCTGGTGGCCGTGACAGCGCCTCGAGCGGCACGCTTGCAGCGGGTCCTGAAGCGCGATGACCTGACCATGTCCGAAGTGGAGGAACGGATGCGCGCCCAACCCGACGATGAGCATTACGCAGCCGTTGCCGATGACATCATCCGTAACAACGGAACGCTCGAAGAACTCGAAGAGCGCGTGGACACACTCTGGGCATCCTGGATTTCAGGATCCGGATCTGAATCAAGCACAGCCATTCATCCTTTCTCTTTGCCGGACGCATGATCGAAATCGGACCACACGTGCCCCGTCGGCGCAATGCCCTTCTGAAGGCCATCGGATCAGCCGTGCTGCGTTTGGCGGGGTGGAAGATCAGCGGACGCATTGCAGATGAGCCCAAATTCGTACTCACCGGAGGTCCCCACACCTCCAATTGGGACTTCGTGTTTGCGCTCATGTCCGTATGGAAGCTGGAACTGGACGTCCACTGGATCGGCAAGCACACCATATTCAAGTGGCCGTTCAAACGGCTTTTCCACTATTTCGGCGGCATTCCCGTGGACAGGCGCAACCCGGGAATGCTCCTCAGGGATGTGCTGCATGGATTTGCAGACAATGACGGTTTCGTATTGGCCCTCTCACCCGAGGGTACGCGCTCAAAGGTCAAGCGGCTCAATCCGGGATTCCACCGGATTGCCCTGAAGGCTGGTGTGCCTGTCATTCCCGCCGGAATGGACTTCGGGACAAAAACCATCCACTACGGTGAGGTCATTCGCCCGGGGGAGGATTTCAAGGAAGATGCTGCCCGTTTGATGGCCTTCTGGGCCGATTTCCAGCCCTGTTACCCGGATCAGTTCTGATCCACCACCGGAATCCACGGAGCGGTTCGGTTCAAAAACCCGTCTTCGGTCAAGCCGGGTTTCTTAATAATGCCGTCGGATCGTCGATACGACAGAGGTAGAGCCGTAACCCGGCCAACTTTCTACCCGCGATCCCATGACGAAACTGCTCTCGCTGTACGGCAAGACGATGACCTTGGTCGTCCTCGTTTTCGTCGTCTCCTTCTCCGTACTGTCACTGGCCTTCCTTTCCATCTCCGCCATGGAGGAAAGGGACCAGGTCCGTGATCTGGAAAAAATCATCCTGTCCGCCAACACGGGGGTGCGCGACTTCATGATCAGTCGCAACCCGGAGGATGCCAAGGATACCGAGTTGTTGCTGCAGAAGGCGGACATGACAGTCCGTGAAGGGATCCGGGCGCAGAACTATCAGCAGTTGCACAACGAAGTGCTTCTGTATTTGCATTCCATCAACAACCTGATCGAAGTGTACCGCGAGCGCGGTTTTTTCGAAGAAGAGGGCGTTGAGGGGCAGATCCGGACCCGACTCAACAGGATTGAGTCCGACCTGCGCTCTGCCGGTGCCTCTGAAGCGCATGCTGCGCTGCTGCTGGCTCGCCGGGCAGAAAAGAATTATCTCCTGCGTGAGCGTTCCGAGTACGTGGATGAAGTACATGCCCGCGTGGATGACCTGATGGAATCGCTCCGCAGCAGTGGGTTGCCGGCAAGCCAGATCGAAGCGATGAATGATGAGCTGGACGAGTACCAGCACGACTTCGACAAGATGGTTTCCCTCATCGATCGGGCACAGTGGATCCGATCCGATCTGACGTTCATTCAGAGCGCCATCGGCAACACCCTGACGTTGGTCATTGGCCGCGAGCAACAGCGCGCCCGTCAGTACCTCTGGCTGTGCCTGGGTCTGATGCTGGCTGCATTCCTGATCGGCATCATCTACTCCATGTATGTCGCTCGCACCGTTCTCGGTCCGTTGGACAGCCTGCGGAAGATGATGGGCAAGACAGCCGACGGAAAGGAAATTGATTGGAAGGCCTGGGAAGACAATGAAGAGGCATCCCAGGGGCTGAACGAGTTGTTTGATTCGTTCAAGGAGGTATCAGAACAGATCCGACGACGCAAGGAAGCCGAAGAGGATCTCAAGGTGTCGAAGGATGCCCTGCAGAAGTATGCGAATGAATTGGAGCATCGGACGGAGCAGCTTGACGAAGCCGTGGAACAGCTTCAGACGGCCAAGCATGATGCCGAGTCGGAATCCCGCAACAAGGCCGAGTTCCTGGCCAGCATGAGCCACGAGATCCGCACGCCGTTGAACGGCATCATCGGCATGACGAGTCTGCTCAATGTCGACGATATGCCGGGCGAACAGCGGGAAGTCGTCGATGTCATCCGTACCAGCGGCGAATCATTGCTGTCCATCGTCAACCACGTCCTGGACTTCTCGAAGATCGAAGCCGGAGCCATGACGCTCGAAGAGGAGCCGATGAGCATCCGCACGTGCGTCGAGGATGCACTGGGCATGGTGTCGCGGCAGGCTTCGGAAAAAGGCCTGGACCTGTCCTGCACATTCGACTCCTGCATTCCGGCCGAAGTATTCGGAGATGCGGCCCGGATCCGTCAGATCCTGATCAATCTTCTGGGCAATGCGGTCAAGTTCACCCACGACGGGGAAATCCAGGTACGCGTCTCCTGTGTGGAGCGTGGCGCCGAAGCGATCCGTCTGTCATTCGAGGTCCAGGACACCGGTATCGGTATCGAGGACGCTCATCAGGAAGGGTTGTTCGAGCCGTTCAAACAGGCGGAAGCCTCCACGACCCGTCGCTTTGGCGGAACGGGGCTGGGGCTGACCATCAGCAAGCGGTTGGCGGAGATGATGAGCGGCACGATGTGGGTCGAGAGCGAGCTCGGGAAGGGGTCCGTATTCCACTTCACGACCGAACATCTGGTAGGCGAGGCGGAAGCGGCTTCGGAGCCGATGATCGTTCCGGGTAATCAGCGCGTTCTTTTCCTCTCGCGTCGGCCTCTCATTGCGTCCGCCCTGGCCTCAGGCCTCAGGGAGTACGGACTGGAACTGGATCGGGCCAGCACGGAAGAAGAGGCGACCACACTGCTGGGACAGCAAGAGTATTTTGCCGTGTTCATCAATGAATGTGTGACCGGTTTTGATGGCGTGGCCGGAACGGCGGTAGCCCGCATGCTGAAAAGCCATGCCAACGAAACACCGTTCGTGGTCGTTCGCCACATTCATCAGCAGATGGGAGACAAGTCGTCCGAATGCATGATCAAGCCGCTCAGGACGAGCGCCTTGCAGGAGTTCGTGCGTCGTCACAGCGGGCAACAGCCCCGGGTTGGCAATGTCATTCCGATGCCAGGCAAGGCCGTTCTCGGTGCCATCCGTTCGGCTGCCAGGGATCGCGCCGCCATCGCCAAACGGACCTGGTCCGTGCTCCTGGTCGAGGACAATCCGGTGAATCAGAAAGTGGGCGTCCGGATGCTCGAACGTATCGGATGCGATGTCGAAGTAGTCGACCGCGGAGAGAAAGCCATCAAGGCCGTCATGACGGGCGCATTCAGTCACGTCTTCATGGACCTGTCCATGCCGGGCATGGATGGTCTGGAAGCCACGCGTCGGATCCGTGCCCTGCCGGCCACCATCAGGCAGCCGGTCATCATCGCACTGACGGCCAATGCCACGACAGGTGATCGCGTCAAATGCCTGGAAGCCGGAATGGAGGACTATGCGTCCAAGCCGGTGGATCCGAAAACACTTAAGATCCTGCTGGAGCGATACCCGTCGTACCCGAATGATCCGGGCGGAGATGGTGCCGTGGCACCGGCTGCGGATTCTCCGACGCTGGCCTCGGACTGAGACCGGCTCTTCGCGCGGAATACGTCAGGCGTTGTCCTTGGCGTCCTTGTTGCCGACCGACGACAGGGCGCTCTTCTCGACGCGCAGCTTCGTGTTGTTGTCGACCTGTAGGAGTACGGACGACTCGTCCACCTGCGTTACCGTTCCATGCACGCCGCCGATCGTGATTACGCGATCGTTCTTCTTGACGGCCTCGATCATGGACTTGCGCTGATCTTCCTTTTTCTTCTGGGGGCGAATGATGAAGAAGTAGAAGACGATGAAGATGAGGATCAGCGGGAGGAACATGGCCAACGGGTTGGCCTGTTCGCCACCGGCTGGGGCGCCAAGCAGGAAAAACAGGGTAGACAGCATGATCAGAAAGGGATCAGGTCGGGGTGGATGCGTTCAGAATGGTCCGAATATAACGGGGACCGCTCAGGCGAACAGCACTTTCATGTAGAAGGATGGCGAAATCAACTTCTCGCGTTCCTCCAGATCGTCGAACATGCAGCTGATGGCATCGGCGATGTCCTCGGATCGGCTGGCCTTGCGGATGACCGTATTGAGCAGCCATTTCCAGTTGACCAGGCGCTGCATGGCGTGGCTCAATTTGAGTTCATCCTTGAGTAACGTCAGCACCTCGGTACCATAGGCCGCCAGGAAGGCTTCGTCGAAGCGATCTGCGTCATGCGCCTTGCGTGCCCAATCGGCCGCGTGCATGCCGCTGACCATGGCATTTCCGATGCCTTCGCCCGTGAACGGGTCGATGAGGGAGGCGGCATCGCCGATCAGCATCCAGCCATCACCAGCCATCGGGCGGGGCTTTGACCCCAGGGGCAATCCCCACCCTTTCATGGGGCCCACCTGCTCGGCGCCCTCGAACCGCTCCTTGAACCGCGGATGGTTGACAAGAAGGTCAAGCAGGGACTTCAGTTTGATGTCCTTTTTCTTGATGACCTGAGAAAGCATCCCGACACCCACGTTGGCCATGCCGTCGGCCATGGGGAAGATCCAGAAATAGCCCGGTATGGCTTCGTCCACGAAATGGAGTTCGATGTGATTGCGTTCGTGGAATCCGGTGACACCCTTGTAATAGGCCCGGATGCCCGCCACGTAGTGCTTCTCATCCAGCTGATCGAGGCCCAATTCCCTGACCACCACCGAATAGGCACCGTCGGCACCGACGACGAGCGGGGCATGGAGCTTGTCCGGCTGGCCGTCGGCATCCTTGATGGTCACGCCCGTCACTTTTCCGCTGTCATCGCGCAAGAGTCCGGTCACCTGGGTGTTCTCCCGAAGCTCGACGCCCTCGGAAACGGCCAGTTTCACCAGGATGTCGTCGAAGACCTCCCGGGCGCACACGAAACCGGGCGCGATGGGTCGGTCGAGGGCTTTGGTGAATGGAATATCCACCTCGTCGCCGCTGGGTCCGGAAAACGTCACTCCCCAGGAGCCCAGGCATTCATCCCGTTGGAAGTGCTCGATGAGTCCGAGCTCCTTCAAGGCATCCACGCTTTTCCCGGAGACGGCATCGCCGCAGATCTTGTCCCTTGGGAAAGAGGCCTTGTCCAGCATCACCACCTTCAGGCCTTTGCGGACCATGAGGGTGGACGTTGTGGCTCCGCCGGGACCGGCCCCTACAACAATGACGTCGTACATGGAAGAAAAAGGATTGGAATGCTGGCTGGTGGGCGGCCAAGATACGCGTCCTGTCGGAGGTATGGACGCCATTCGGCTCAATCATGTTGATGCCTTTACAGAGCGGATCTCCGGCAGCATCCACGCTCATCAACCGGGTCCTGGGTTGCACCTTCCAGCCGAAAAAAAGAGCACAAAAAAAGGGCAAGCTACCCATATCGCGGCGCTACAACCTCCTACCGCTGCTGCCTTCCGGCCCTGACGGAGTTCAGAGGGAGCTGCCCGTATGGGACTTGCCCTTTGGTGGCTCCCGAACAGACCACACTGGTGTAGGTTCCGCCACGTGTGGCGTAACTTGGGCGTCCGTTCGACCTTCACGGAATATCATTCTGCTCGCAATGGCCCTGATCCTTGTGGCGCTCTCCCTGGCCTATGGGATCCCCATCCTGCTGTTCGCCTTCGGGCATACCCGCCTTCGGCGGCGTGCGGAGCAGGTGCCTGCCCCGGGATTGACGGTGATGGTGGCAGCCCGCAATGAGTCCGAGCACATCGAAGCCTGTCTGGAGGCCATCCTGAATCAGGACATTCCGTGCAAGGTGATGGTGGTGGACGATCATTCGGATGACGATACGGCTGCGAGGGTCGAGGCCTTTGGCCATCGGGTGCATCTGGTTCGTTTGCAGGAGGGCAGCGGCAAGAAAGCCGCCATTACCGAAGCCGTACGACACATCGATACGGAATGGGTACTTCTCACGGATGCAGATACCATCGTCCCACCCGGTTGGGCTCGTGCCATGGCAACGTGCATGACGGATGAGTGCGGATATGTGGTGGGTCCCGTTCGACTCCAGGAACGAAAGGGGCTTTTCCACCGGATGATCCAGCTCGAGTGGGCCGGGTTCATGGGCATCGCCCGTGGATCGATTGGTCTCGGACGCCCCACCTCGGCGTGTGGATCGTCTGTTGCCTTCCGTAGGGAGGCCTTCAAAGAAGTCGGCGGGTACGAAGGGGTGGATCACATCGCCTCGGGCGACGACGAGTTCCTGATGCAACGCATTGCCGACCGTACCCGATGGAACGTCGCATTCTGTGCCGCACCGGAGGCAACCGTTGTGGCCGACGCACCCGAGACAGGGGCGGACTTTGTCCGGCAACGCATCCGGTGGGCCTCGAAAGCCGGGCTCTATGAGCGCGGGTGGCACGTCGCCATGAACGTGGGTATCTGGCTGTTCTTCCTGTTGCTGGCAGTGGGAACGGTGGGCGCTTTCTTCGTCCCCGGATGGTGGCCCTGGGTATTGGCTGCCTGGGGCATCAAGATGGCCGGAGAGGGTCTGTTGCTGGCGCAAAGCGTCCGGTTCTATCGCCGTCCCTGGCTGATGCTGGCCTGGATCCCGGCGCAGCCGTTCCACATCCTGTATGTGCTGGCCCTCAGCGCGGCAGGTGTGCGGGGCGGCGTCGAGTGGAAGTCACGGAGCATGAACCGCTGACGCATTGGAGGTCTCCGGATACCATATCGGCTGGGCAACCTGGGGTGTGCTGCTTTTTCTGGCGCTCCATCTGTTGGTGTGGCTCAGGTTTGTTCGCGGCTTCAGGCGCGCACGCACATGGTTCGGCCCCACCCGACACGTCGTTGAAAAGACGTTCTGGGAGGCCTTCGAGGGCGATTGGCCAGCGTTGTCTGTCGTTGTAGCGGCCCACAACGAGGAAGCAGTCCTGCCCCGGCTGCTTGATGCCCTGGCGCGGCAGACCTACGACCGGTTCGAAGTGATCATCGTGGATGACGGGTCGACGGATGAAACCGCTGCGCTTGTCGAGCGTCGGATTCGCGGCGATGACAGGATCCGGCTCATCCGGCAGGACCACGCCGGAAAGAAAGCGGCTGTCCATGCCGCCATCGCCGCGGCCGTGAATCCGGTCTGCGTGTTCACCGACGCCGATTGCCGACCCGGTCGGGAATGGCTGGCATCGCATGCCCGAGCCCATCGGGGCAAATCGGAAGCGGTCATTGTGGGGTACTCGCCACTGGAGGGGTCTGATTCGTGGCTGGTGCGATTCCAGCAATTCGACGCATCGCTGAATCAATTCCTCGCGGCCGCGGCCATCGGTGACCGGCAGGCCTACCTGGCCAGGGGAGGAAATCTGAGTTACTCCCGCAAACTGCACGAGGACGTGGGGGGATTTGCCGGACACACCCATCATTTGTCGGGCGATGATACCCTGTTCATCCAGGCGGTCCGTTCGAAGACCAATGCCGTCATCCGCTGGCTGGATATCGAGGAGATCAGCGTACCGAGCCCGGCGCGCGAGCGGCTGGGCGCGTGGCTGCGACAGAAGCGTCGCCAGACGTCCACCGGCGCCGCGTTCGATCGGGTCGGCGTCTCGCGCGCCGGACAATTCTACTGGACCTTGTTGCCCACGGTGGTGTTGGCGGCCGTAAGCGGGTGGGCAATTCTCGGGGTGACGTGGCTCGCGTTGTCGGGCTTGTTTGCGCTGGGACTGATGCCCGCCGTTCGGGCATTCCATCGCCCTATTGCCCTGGCCTGGATTCCCGTTTTCCTTCCCGTCTACGTGCTGTTCATTACCCTCGTGCCCATCGTGGGCATCCTGTTTCCGCCGAAGACCTGGCAAGCCCGATAGGCTGGCCCAGGCGTGACACTCCAAGATGTATCGCCCTGTATTCTTGTTGATGCTGTTTCTGATCTGCACCCTCGGTGCCGACGCAGCGCGTGCGCAGGCGGCTTCGGGAGAGGTGTCTTCGTTGAGTGCAGAGATTGCGGATATGCCGATTTCCGTTGCGGTGGGCGAGCGGGTCGCGCGCGCCCGTCAGCACATTCTGGCCATGGACCTGGATGCCGTGTCCGCGGCTCTGGAAGAGGGCGGCAACACCATCGATGAAGAGGCTCTGGTGGGCTGGACGCGGGAGCTGGCGCGTCTTCTGGAACTGCTCGTTGCCGATGAAGCGTCCGATTACGACGCCTTCCTGGATCGCAATGACGACCTGTACAAGCAGATCGATCGGGCGCCAGGCACCGCGTGGCGGCACTGGCTGTTGGGAGAGATTTCCCTGCAGCGCACCTGGGCCCGCTCCAAACGGGGCGATTCATTCAAGGCCGCATGGTCCGCCCGCCGGGCGCTCGGTCATCTGGAACGGGCGCGCGAGCTCGATCCTGAATTCAGTGAGCCCCTGAAGGGCCTGGGGCTGCTGCACATGGGCATCGGCGCCCTGCCGGACCGTTTCCGGCGGGTTCTTGGCTGGTTCGGCATCGAGGGCACGCTGGATGAAGGGCTGGCCAAACTCCAGCAGGCCCGCGATTCGTCCGTCTGGAACGGTCTGGAAGCCGCCGTCCTGCTGGCAACGGTCGACAAGTTCGGATTCCCCTCACCCGTGGAAGCCGTTGACGTGTACCGGGAATTATGGGCCGACCACGTGGGCAGCCCGCTCGTTGGACTGTCCTATGCGGACGTGTTGATCCGGGAGCGACGCCCGGAAGAGGCGCTCGCGGTCCTGAATGCCACCTCGGATCCTTCCGGCCGGGTGCATTACCTGACGTGGTATCGGGGAGAGGCGCTGTATCAACTGGGGCGCTGCGCGGAAGCAGAGGCGGCTTTCAGTGAATACGAGAGGATCCATGAAGGGGCGTCCCTGAAGCTGGCGGGGCGACTGCTGGCCGGGCAATGTGCCGAACTGGATGGCCGACGCGAGGATGCAGAATCCTGGTATGCCCGCATCGTGGGTGAGCGGGGTTTTGCCGAGGAGCAGGCCGCCGAGCGGCGGGCTGCACGTCTCATGGCGTCGCCCATGACGGAAGAGGAGAAGGCGCTGTTGCGTGCCTGGGGAGCATTCAATTCCGGCGAGGATGATGCTGCGATGACGCTGTTCCGGGCATTGTACGACACCTCGGAAACGTCCGGCCCGGTCCGCGCCGAAGCGGCCTACGGGGTCGCTCGGGTCCATCATGAAACTGGTCACACCGCCATGGCCATCGAATGGTACGAGCGCACGCTCGAAGAACCAGCCGATCCGCTGGCCAAGTGGCACGGATTTGCCCGGATGCACCTGATCGAACTGTACCTGGCATCGGGAGATCGTGAATCCGCCCGCTCAACGCTCGACGATCTGCACGCCATGGACGGCTCGTACGACTATCGGTCCTCGGTGGAAAACCGGGTCCGTTTCCTGGATGTGGAGTAGGGGGCGTTTACACGAGTCCCCGTTTTATACGAGCCCGGCAGGGTCCACGTCGATGGTCATGCGGATGGACTGAGGCAGCGATCCCATCGCCTTCTCTGCCTTGAAAAGGCCCTCCCGCACACGACTCGACGGCACAACCTGCGGCACCTTGAGCAGGATCTGGTGCCGATACCGGTTCTTCAAGCGATGGATAAACGCCGGCGACGGGCCCAGGCGGTCGACATCCGTCAAATGGTTGTCGATGAGTGTGCGGAAGCGCTCAGCCGCTTTTCTGGTTTCGTCATCGTCCGGCCCCGAAAACAGGACGGATACAAGCCGCCCGGTCGGGGGGTAGTTGAGTACGGAGCGGGTGGAGAGGGCGTATTGCGCAAAGCCCGCATAGTCGTGCCGCAGGGCGAACTGGATGATGGGGTGCCCGGGGTCCATGCACTGCAGAATGACTTCGCCTTCGAGATCGGCGCGGCCAGCGCGGCCAGCCACCTGGGTCAGGAGCTGGAAGGCCCGCTCTTCCGCACGGATGTCCGGTAGCTGAAGGCCGGCTTCGGCCCGGATGATGCCTACAAGGGTCACCTTTTCGAAGTCCAGACCCTTGGCGACCATCTGGGTGCCCAGGAGTACATCGGCCTCGCTCTTCCCGAACCGTTCGAGGATGTCGTGATGACTGCCTTTTTTCGACGTCGTGTCGAGGTCCATCCGTAGCACACGCACGTCCGGCAGCCGACCGGCGAGCTCGGATTCCAGGCGTTGCGTTCCCGCGCCCTGGAATGCCAGATCCTTGCCGGTGCAGGAGGGACATACCCGTGGAGGAGGCTGCGTGATGCCGCAGTAGTGACAACGCAGGTGGTTCAGGGGTTTGTGGTACACCATGCTCACGGAGCAATCCGGGCACTCGGGTACCCACCCGCAATCGATGCACTCCATGACGGGCGCGAATCCCCGCCGGTTGAGGAGCAGGATGGTCTGCTCGCCGCGGGTGGCCCGCTGGCTGATCCCGTCGAGGAGCTGCTTGGACAGGGCATTCGTGGAGCCTTTCAGTTCGGGCTCGTTGCGCAAGTCCACGATCCGGATGTGCGGCAGGCGTGCGGGCTTGCCGGCCACAGGCACGCGCTCAGGCATTTCCAACAATGTGTACTTGCCTTCGCGAGCGTTGGCCAGGGACTCCAGGCTCGGTGTGGCCGACCCGAGGATGCACGCCGCCTTGTTTCGTGCGGCCCGCATGACGGCCACGTCGCGTGCGTGGTAGCGCGGAGCCGGATCGAACTGCTTGTAGGACGACTCGTGCTCTTCGTCCACGATGATGAGTGCAGGATCCTTCAGCGGAGCAAGGATGGCCGAACGGGGTCCGATGACGATCGGGTAGCGTCCCTCGCCGATACCGCGCCAGGCATCGTAGCGCTCTCCATCACCCATTCGGGAGTGAAGTACAGCCACTTCGTCTCCAAAACGCGCCCGGAAACGACGGACGGTCTGCGGGGTGAGGGAGATTTCCGGAACCAGTACGATGGCGGTCTGTCCCCGCTTTCGGACTTCTTGCAGGACGCGCAGATAGACCTCCGTTTTACCTGAGCCGGTCACGCCGTGCAGCAGGAAGGTTTCAAACCGTTCCTCCTGAATGGCCTTCGTCACGGCATCCACAGCGTCCTTCTGCGCGTCGTGAAGCGTGGGGCGGGAAGATGCTTCCACGTCCCGCCGCTCTTCCTGGAATCGATCCCGCTCTTCCTGCTCGACGAACAGGTATCCAAGATCGGCCAGGCGGCGGATGGTGGCCGCCGTTCCGCCGCACTCGGCCAGCACCTCCTGCTGCGTGACGGGTGTCCGTTCGGACATGTGCCAGATGCGCATCTGTTCGATGATGGCCCGCTGCCGGTCGCCGCGAGGCAGCGCATCGGGACCTTCTTCATTGTAGTCCACCATGGCCACCGTCTGGACACGGGTGCGGGTCTTGGCGGAGGCGCTTCCCGGGGGCAGTGCAGCACGGAGTGCTTCGCCCCACGCGCACATGTAGTACGTGGCCAGCCAACGCGTCAGTTCGAGAAGCTCGGTCGGGAGAGGGGGCAATTCGACGTCGACATCGATGATGTCGCGCGCCTTGAAGCCCTTCAGATCGGCCTCCGAGCCCTCCTCGATGACCACACCGGCCAGCTTCCGTTTGCCGAACGGGACGACCACGCGGCGTCCCGGGCGCATCCACGTACGCATCGACTCGGGCACTGTGTACGAATACAGCCGGTCGATGGGGACAGGGAGGGCTACGCGGGCGATCTGCAAGGAGGTGACGGTCTGGAGTGGCTGCGAGGGCAGGGGCCTGAAGATACGGGCGCCGCGCGTGCCGGATCCTCGCTCGTGGTGGCCTTCGTCATGCCTGCGAAACGGGACCTCTTCCGCGGCGTTCACGCGACTCTGCAACCCCAAGACCCATGCACACCCTTCGCCGTACCTCCCTGCCTCTTTTTCTGGCATCCATCCTGTTGACGGGATGCCTGCCGTCCTCGTGCAACCGGGTCGAACCCCGTGCCATCACGCCGGCCGATTCCACGTCCCGTGCGTTGGCGGCCTCGATGCCTGTCGATACACTGGACGTCGTTTTCCTGCGGGAATATGATCGGGACGATTTTGAGAACCCGCGCACGGTACTGTTCGATGATGCCGGGCACCTGTTGGTAGCCGATTCGCGAACGAACGCCGTTCACCGGGTCGACCCCGCTGGAGACATTGTTGCCTCGACTGCCCTCGAAGGAAGCATTCCCTATCTGGCCGGCGCTCGAGGAGACACGACCTGGGTCTTCAGCCCGGCCGAGCGGCGTGTGCACACACTGGTCGGCATGACGCCTGTGGCAGCCGAAGGCGTCGATGTCGGGGCCGGAGATGAGCGGGCCCTCAGTTGGGTCATCCGGACTGATTCGGGCTTCGTTTCCAAGGTGCTGGATGACGCAGACGGCAACAGGATCGCCTTCCACGACGCCTCGGGGACAGTGCAGCAACGTGTTGATCTACCAGGTCCGTCCTGGCGGTATGCGGGACTGCTCAGGGACGATGGACTGGGCACGGTCAGCCTTTCCGGTTTCCTGCCTTACATCTACCGGGCAACGCCTGCCGGTCTGGATTCTACGAGGCTTGTGGGATTCGATTCTCCCATGCTGGCGCGCACCCTGCAGTTCGAGCGCGGCACCACGGAGCAGCCGCCCCTGCTTTCAGGATCGGCGGCGATTGCGGGCGATTGGCTGTTCGTCCTGAACATGCGGCCGGGCTGGCTGCACGTCGACGTGTTTGATTCTGATGGAGAGCTGGCCTATGTGCTGACCCAGCCCGATCCCGCCTTCAACAAGGAGTACTACCCGACCGATCTGGCGGTTCGACAGGTGGGTGAACGGCAGTTCGAATTGGCGGTGACCATCATCGAACCGGCACCGGGTCTGGAGCGCTACACCTGGACCATGCCACAGCGGTAGAACCGGGCGAGGGGGATCGGACGAAGGCCCCTATATTCCGGCATGTCAGTCGATTTCCTCAAACAACCGGTCCAGTATGTCGGGGGCATCGGTCCCAATCGGGCCAAGGTCCTGGCCGAGTCCGGCATCCGCACGGTAGGCGATTTGCTGGCGATGGTGCCCAGGCGCTACCTGGATCGCTCTTCGGTCAGCCGGATCCAGGACCTGCGAAGTGGATCAGAGCCGGTGACGGTCATGGGCACGGTCATCGCGGCCGGAACGATCCCTGGCAGGAAGGGGAGAAAGCGATTCGAGATTGTCGTGGAAGATGAGCCGGGTCGGCGCATGAAGGCCGTCTGGTTCCAGGGCGTGGCGTGGATCTCGAAGATCATCGAAACAGGTCACCGGCTGGCACTGAACGGAAAACCATCCCGCTACGGCGGCATGATGTCGTTCTCCCATCCGGATTTCGACCGTGTGGATGAACAGGGTCCTTCCATCGATACCGGCCGCATCATCGCCCTGTATCCGGGCACGGCCACCCTGCAGAAGGCCGGGCTTACGAGCCGCACGTTCCGCAAGATCATCTACGACCTGTTCAAGGAGCACGGTCGGAAGCTGCGGGAGAATCTGCCGGCTGAACTGGTGTCCCGGGAGGACCTGCTGGAGGGACGAGTGGCTCGGAGGGCCATCCATTTCCCCAAGAGCCAGGGCGAACTCAAGCGCGCGATATACCGACTCAAGTTCGAGGAGCTGTTCTTCTTCCAGCTGTTGTTGGCCACGTCGCGCTCACACAAGGAGCGCATCGAGGGCATCGTAGTCGATTCGGGCGGTCCGCTTGAAACGCGATTCCGGGAAGAGATCCTGCCCTTCACGTTGACGGGCGCCCAGGATCGGGCACTTGACGAGATCGCCTCGGATTTGCAGAGCGGTCGGCAGATGAACCGGCTCCTCCAGGGCGATGTAGGCAGTGGCAAGACGGTCGTTGCGGCCATCGCGGCGCTCAAGGTCATTGATGCGGGATGTCAGGCCGCCGTCATGGCGCCAACAGAGATTTTGTGTGAGCAGCACCATCGCTCATTGGGACGGATGCTCGCGCCGCTCGGCGTGCGCGTCGGTCTGCTGACGGGCAGCACGTCCGCTGCCGAGCGGCGCGAACTGCTGGCCGCCGTGGCGGACGGCTCTTGTCACCTGTTGGTCGGGACCCACGCCGTCATCCAGGACGGTGTCGATTTCCATCGCCTGGCCCTTGCCGTGGTGGATGAACAGCATCGCTTTGGCGTGCTGCAGCGCGCGACACTGTTCGAGAAAGGGGATCGGCCGCACATGCTCCTCATGACCGCCACACCCATTCCGCGCTCCCTCGCTCTTACGCTGTACGGTGACCTGCATGTGAGCATCATGCGGGAGCGGCCCCCGGGACGGCAGCCCATCACCACCAGGATGGTGCGGGAAAAGGAGCGGGAGAAGGTCTACGACTTGATGCGGCAGGAAATCGCGCTCGGACGGCAATGCTACGTCGTGTTTCCCCTGGTGGAGGAGAGCGAAAAGCTGGACCTGCGGGACGCCGTATCGGGCCACGAGACCCTTTCAATTGAGTTTCCGGACGTGCAGGTCGAACTGATCCACGGTCGCATGAAAGCCGCGGAGAAGGAAGAAGCCATGGCCCGCTTCGTTTCCGGCGAGTCAGCCGTTCTGGTGTCTACCACCGTCATCGAAGTGGGTGTGGATGTGCCGGCCGCTACCTTCATGCTGATCGAGCACGCGGAGCGCTTCGGGCTCAGTCAGTTGCATCAGCTGCGCGGACGCATCGGTCGTGGGCAACATGCCAGCACGTGCATCTTGATGGCGGAATACAAGCAGTCCGAGGAATCCCGTCGGCGCCTTCAGGCCATGGAAGACACGGACGATGGATTCGAGATCAGCGAGATCGACATGGAATTGCGCGGAGCCGGTGACTTCTTCGGCACGCAACAGAGCGGTCTGCCGGCGTTCCGCATTGCCGATCTTCTGACGGACCAGGCCATTCTGGACAAGGCCCGCGATGCTGCTTTCGACCTGATCAGGGAGGATCCTTCATTGTCAGGCGAAGGACATCAGGCCATGAAAACCTGGTTCCAGGCCTTCGTTTTGCCACGTGGCATGCGCCTGTCCCGCATCGGGTAGTATCCGCCCTATCGCTCCAGCGTACGTACACGGAATACGCCTTCCGGAGGCCCTTCCACGACAGAGAAGGGGATGCGCGTCAGCATCTTGCCCTCTTCCGTCTTGACGAGAACGCGCCAAGCACCCGGCGACACGTTCCGCTTGAATGTCGTTCCCCGATAACCATCTTCCCGACCTCCGTTCATCCGGTAGTCAATTCGGTCCGTCGTCAGCCATTCGCCGGATGTCAGGTCGAAGCGCTGCCATTCGTGCACGATCTGCTTGGAGAGCTTGGTAGGCGCAAAAACGGCTGTAAAACAGTACACCGGTTCACCAGGTGTCCAGTACACGGTGCGGGCATAGTCCGGAGACAGGAATCCACGCTGTCTGGTCGACCAGGTCAACCGGAAGGCATCGCCCTCCCGTTCTACCTGATTGTAGATCCCGCCCTGCTGAGCAGAAAGAGGCACAGGGGGAATCCAGTTGGCTCGGTATCCGACGTCGAGCAGCAGAAACAGGGGCAGTATGACCCAGACTTCGGTCGGGCCCCAGCGATTGGGCCGCACACGTCCCATACGCAACCCGTAGAGGTAGACCACTGCCGTCAGGATGAGACTGATCCCCAGAGCCATGCGGAACATGCGCAGCGACATTTCGCCCGTCATGACCGGAAGCAACCACGCGAGCATGGTACTGCCGCACAGAAAGAGCAGTGCGAGTTGAGCGGGGAAGGAGGACAGGCGCCTGGTCAGGAATTCGTTCATGACCGCGCCGCAGACCAGCACCAGCCAGAATGCCAGGTGTGTGGACCAGGTGATACTGCGGGAGTAGAAAATCACGAACGCCGACAGCAGGGCGCCCAACAGGAATTGCAGTCCCCCACGCAGCCACGCCGTCGGGTCCTCGATGCGTTTCAACGTCAGTTTACCTGCATGCGCCCGGATGTCAAGAAGCAGCACGCTCGTCAGCCCGGCCAGATATCCCAGCAGGATCAAGTTGTCGAGCAGGTTGTCGATGGTCCGCAGCGTGAGGGCGTCCCAGAGCATACCCGCTGCAAAAAACGTCAGCCCGAGGGCGCGTTCATGCGATTCGTAGAAGTCCCGGATGGTCGAGACCAGTCCCTGGGGAAAGGCGGGCATGGGAGGGGATCGCGCCAGCGATCAGGCTTTGGGACGACGCCAGATCGGCACGGAGGAGCACGGTTCGCCATACATCAATTTGCGCGCCACCTGTTGGAGGGCGGAAGTAGCCTTGATGTAGGCCGCAGGGGTTACCTTGCCAGTGCCACATCCCTTGAGGACCACGATGAGATCCTCGAATTCCTGCCAATCGGCCGTTTCGATACGCTTGAGAAGCAACCGTTCGGACAACTCGTCCGCTGTCGCCGAAGTAATGGAGGCAGCGGTGCCGTCCAGGTAGGAAGCCACCAGCATGTAGGCCCAGGTGGGCACGATGGCGTCGGTGGAGCAGAAGATGCCCACGTGATGACCGGCGTACTGCGTCCAGTCCAGTTCTTTCAACCGGGTCCGGAATGCCTTCTCACGCAGCAGAAAACCGCCATCCATGAAGTCGGCCAGGTCGATACCGGACACAGGCTCTTCAGGAAGGAAGCGTTCCAGATCGACAACCTGGATGCCACTTTCGGCTACTTTGTTCTGGATGAGGTCCATGATCGGGTACATCGATTTCTTTGAGCGGGATACAACGAACAAACCTGCATCCTGTTCAGGCTGCAAAACGTTCCCTGATCGCAACGGTGTGGGCGTTGAAATGAATCGTCCCCTACGGAATCCTAAGCGCATCCTTCCCGTATCCGGGCCATTGCTTGCCTCCTGCCCCGGAACCATCACAGACCAAGGCATCATGACCATCTTTTCGAGATTATCGTCCGTTCTGCTGATTTCCCTGCTTCTGCTCGGATGCGAAGTGAGCAACTCCGTTGATCCCGTTGAAGAACAGGAGGTGATTGTCGGCGGCGTCAATCTGACTGAGGTGTTTGCTGAACCAAGCGATGCCGAAATCCAGTCGGTGCTCATTGAGTGGGCGGCTCGCAATCCGGTGGCAGACAATGTGACCATTGTTCTTCAGGAGTCCGTGCAACTCGGTGGAAGCAGCACACCTGCTACGCTGAGCATCGTATCGCACGAAGTGGATGGTGTCCTGCACTACGGCGCCATCATCGCCCCGGATGGCTTGGTGCCGGGATCTGCTCCGGTACTCGTCTATGCACACGGCGGAGATGCGGGTGTCAGTGTCGACAGCGAAGCCTTGCTGCTCCTCAGCCTGTTCCCGGATCTGGCTCCACATTTCGTGCATGTTGTTCCATCGTTCCGCGACGAGCCCCTGAGCTACGGTGGTCAAACCTGGCAATCGGAAGGACCGGCCAGCCCTTGGGACCGGGATGTGGATGATGCATTCGCACTCATCGATGTGGCCACCACGGTGGCGCCGGCAGCCGACCCTTCCCGCGTGGCAGTGCTCGGCATGAGTAGGGGAGCCGGCGTTGGCATGCTCATGGCGGCGCGCTCGGAATCCGTACGTCAGGTCCTGGCTTTCTTTGGTCCAACGGATTTCTTCGGTCCCTTCGTGCAGGAGGTGACGACCGAGATCCTGGAAGGAAACCCTCGACAGCTTCCGGGTCTGGACTACCTGTCCGAGACCTTCATCGTCCCCTTCCAGGACGAAGCCATCTCGCTGGAGGACCTGCGTACCGAGTTGGTGCGTCGCTCTCCCATCCTCTTCATCGATCGAATCGGAAAGCTGCAGATCCACCATGGCCGGGCCGACACCATTGTGCCCGTTTCCCAGGCAGAGCGCATGATTGCCGCCATGCAGGCTGCTGGTCGCTCCGCTGACTCATTCGAAGGATTCCTCTATGACGGAGGACAGCACAACCCGTTCACCCTGGAGGGCAGTCTGATCCTTGGATCTGCTTTCATCAGTCAGATGCTGTCCGATATTCCTTCCTGACCAGGCACACCGTATCAGAGTCATCGGGTTGTGAGCCGGCCCTAGAAGTCCTGCTTTTGGAAGAGCCGGCCGGCAACCCAGACGGGTGTGGCCACCCAGAAGAGAAGGGCAGTCGTGGCGATGACCATGCCTGTACTCGAACCGAAGAAGCGGCTGAAAACGGCGCCTGTGTAGCCGAGCATGGCTGCGGCGTCGAATGTCTGCAGCAGGATGAGGCGGGCCAGGTCGATGGGATTGAGCAGCATGACCCCGATCAGGGCCTTCTCGACGGGCCAGTTACCGAATATCAAAATCCCCATCAGGATCAGGCCATCAAAGAGAAGGGCATAGACCAGCCAGATGACCAGGGCCAAACCGATACCACGTACGCGATCGGAAAAGCGGATGGCCAGGCTGGATGCCACGCCTGCTCCGGAAAAAGTGAGGATGGACCCCAGCCCAAGCAGTGTCAGGAGCTTCAGGCTCTGCACAGCGATCAGGCCACCATGCCACAGGAAGGGCAGGGTGATTCCGATCGAAAAAGAAAGCACCATGGGCACGGTCAGGCCCAAATACAATCCGGAAAACAATCCGGGTCGTTCGAGGGGCTGTGTCAGCATCCAGATGGTGTAGTCTCGGTTGTTGTACTGGTGGATGACGCCGAACAGCAAGGCCACGAGGGGCACGAGCAAGAGGACAACGTTGATCAGGCTGACCAGAGCCTTGTCCGTGAATCCGGTGGACATGAGCAGTCCCTCGGCAATCAGGAGATAGATCAAGGTGTGCACGAGCAGCCAGCGGCTGCTGAGGGCATCCTGGAACTGGAAACGGAAGATGCGGAGGGCGGAGGTGGTGAGTGTCATGCTGCTTCACCTTCAAGCAATGTGGCGATGGCGCGTTCGAGACGGCGTTCTCCAGTCATCTGTCGCAGGTCATCGAGCGCACCATCAAAGCAGATGCGGCCATCGAGCAAGAAGACGACCCGATCGGCCAGTTCTTCCAGGTCAGCCAACACGTGGGACGTCAGGACCACGCTGGCGCCTTCGGCCCGGCGCTCCGCGATGTGGTCCTTGAGGGCGGCCGAGGATACTGGATCAAGACCGGCGGTGGGCTCATCCAGGATCAGGATGGAGGGACGGACCATGAAGGCGAGCAAAGCAGAAATCTTCTGGCGCGTGCCACCGGAAAGCACTCGGAATGGCTTGTCCATTTCGGCATCCAGGTGGAGTGTCCGGACCAGGGCGTGGTCGATGTCGTCCAGCTCCCGAAGCAAACGCACCATGCGGACCATCTGGCGTCCGGTCAGGTTTTCCGGGAAGTGTGCCTGCTGGGGCATATAGCCGATGTGGTCCCGATAGGCGACACCGTCGCGGATCGAGCGGCCCAGCACATCGATAGTGCCACGATCGGCATGGGTAAGTCCGAGGATGCACTTGATAAGGGAGGTTTTTCCGGCACCGTTCGGGCCCACAATGGCGGTGGTTTCCGACGGGTGGAAGGTCAGATCCACTCCGTTGAGCACGTCGACGGGGCCGAAGGCCTTGTGCAGGTTGGAAATCCGGATGGGGTGCATGAGGTGCATGGCTGCCTCGGTGTGTCAGGGTTAGCGAAGGGCTGCCGGCAGAACGCGGGTAGTGGCCGGGGCCATCAGGGGCGCAGGATCCAGCAGCTCGACCGGGGTAAGTGCAGGCATGATGCGCTCAGCCGCGTCGAGTACATCGACCAGGATGCTTCTATAGAGGAAGAGTGCGGATTCGTGGCGCTCGGCAATGATGGAGAACAAGGTGACAGGACGGAACGGCACGTCACCCGTACCATCCTGATCCAGGTCATACCCCGTGTAGCGATCCCAATAGTTGCCGGAAAACGAGCTGGGGGCCGACCGGCTGTTGGTGGTCACATCGAACGTGTTGCCGATGAAGTCATTGCCCGTGAACTCGTTGTCCAGGGCCGAGGCCATGATGCGAAGCGCCCAGCCATTGTTCAGGAATTCGTTGGACCGGATCTGCATACGGTCCGTGGCTTCCATGAAGACGGCCGTCGTGTTCTCGAAGAAGCGGTTTCCGACCAGTTCACCATCCCGGATTTCCTTGAGGAGCAACCCGTAGGCCGAGGTTCCCCATGCACGAGCAAACTCGTTGTCGTGCATGAGGATACCGTCCGCGTACATGACGGCGACCCCGGCCCGGTTGTCCAGGAACCGGTTGCGCCGGTAGGCACAGCGGTCCGAGAACATGAAGTGGAGTCCGTAGCGATGGTTGTTGGTGGATCGGTTGTGCGTGACCACCGAGTCATCGGTGAACTCCAGATAGATGCCATCGCGGAAGCCGTCGATGGAATTGCGGTGGATGGCAAGCGAAGTGGAATACCAGGAATGGATTGCATTGCCTCCGCTTGTTTCGCTTTCAACGCGCGTTGACAAGACATTGTCTTCGATCACGCAATCGTGCGCCTTGGCCAGGTAGATGCCGAAGAACACATCGTCGAATGTGTTGTCGGCGATCAGGCAGGCCGATGCGCCGGCCACACGAACGGCAGCCCGGTCTTCCAGGAAGGTTTTATCGACCCTCTCGAAGTGGAAACCACGCACCGTGACCGAATCGGCGTCGATGACGATCAGCTCGTGGTTGCCATTGCCACGGATGATGGCGCCTTCCTCGGCCTCGAGGGTCAGGGGACGGTCAATGATGATGGTGCCCTCGGTGTAGACGCCCGCTTCAATGACCAGCGTTGCCCCCGAGCGGCTGGCCTGGATGCGTTCGGAAATGGATTGGGCACCTGCCTGGGAGCCTTGCAGGGTCACCAGCATCATGAGGGCGATATGCAGCGGGGAAACGCGCATCAGGCAAGGGAAGAATCAGTCACGAGGTCATTCCAGGACAGGAGCGTCAACGTGTCCGACCCCATTGTCGTGGCGGCATCCTCGGCCGAAGCAAAGGCAGCAAGGCCGCCACCCATGGGCGATCGGATGGCTTCATCCCGGATGAAGACCGCTTCCGAGGCCGGAATCAGGTCTCCGGAACCGGTGCCATCGGAAACCCAGATCGAATGGACTCTCGACGGGTCCTGGGTTGCCAGCCACGCTGTCGCGCATTCGATGGAGTCGAACTTCAACACCTTGCCCGTGTCCAGCACGATCTGGGAAGCGAATCGGGCATCCATGATGGGCATGCGGCAGTGGGCGCCGATGTCCTCGCCAAAATGAAAGGCTTCGGGTCCCGGGGCACAGGCCGTCATCGTCAGGGCCAGGAGCGCAGCAACAGCCACCGAGGCTTTCGAGCCGGTGGCGGGGCGGACGGGGCGTGTGCGCCACCACATGATCATGCCGGTCAGGCAGGAGAGTACCGCCATCCACCCGCCGAGTGCGGGCCAGGACGTGGCTCGGAAATTCAGGAGCTGCTTCGATCCGATGAGAGGCGGCTGGTAGGACATGCCGGGCACCTTGATGGCGGCGTTGTCCAGGTCCAGGTTGTGCCCGTAGTCATACTCCCAGAGCCAGAAGTCGACAAGACCCACAAGGAGCGTCAACATGAAGGCGCCCACCCAGATGGTAAACAAGGTCCGCGAGCCCGTGGCCGCGGCCAGGAGAGCAAGGCCGATCAGGCCCGCAATGAGCCACGGCATGATCTTCAGTTCGGGGATGGCATCCGGCACGATTTCCTGCATGCCGATATAGTGGTTGAGCTGGTTGATCTTCATCAGGTCGAATTCGCTGATGCCCTGGATGTCGTCGATCATGATGTGCAGACCGAGTCCTTCCGGATACTGGGGCGCTTCCAGCTCGATGCGCCACAGCGGTGCGACGTACATCACAACCAGCATCAGGCCGGAAAGGGCGAGAATGATGCGGCTTCGTACTGTCATGACTGGGGAGTTTTTCAGGTGAAAAAGGTGGGTCCCGGCGTCTGGCCCGGCATGCATGCCGGGCCAGACCGGGAGTCAGGTCATCCACCCGTGTGGAATGAAATCGGGACACTTGAATCGCGCGACGAGACGCGGATGTATCCCTGCATTTCCTGGTGGAGTGCCGAGCAGAAATCCGTGCAGTAGAACGGATAGACGCCCTCGGCCTGTGGTTTCCAGACCAGCGTTCGGGTATCGCCCGGCATGATCAGGAGCTCGGAAGTGTTGGCGCCGAGGACACCAAGTCCATGTGGCACGTCCCAGTCCTGTTCGAGGTTGGTCACATGGAAGTAGACCGTATCGCCCACCTTGATGCCTTCGATGTTGTCCGGCGCAAAGTGGCTGCGGATGCTTGTCATGTAAACGTGGACATCGTTGCCGTCACGCTCGACGCGGGCATCGGCCTCGGACAGCGTTGCATACGGATGTTCGTTGTCTTCAAGACGATAGATCCGGAGCTGGTTCTCTGTGACGAGGTCGGCCGAGATACCCTGTGCATAGTGCGGTTCACCCATGGTCGGGTAGTCCAGGAGCATCTTCATCTTGTCGCCCGAGATGTCGATCAGCTGTGCCGAGTGGGCTAGTTCGGGACCCGTGGGGAGATAGCGATCTTTGGTCATCTTGTTCAAAGCGACCAGGTACTGTCCATCAGGATCGCGCGTGTCACCACCGGGAATCATGAGGTGCCCGACCGAATAGTAGACCGGGATGCGGTCTACGACCTGCCAGGTACCGATTTCCCACTTGACGATTTCAGAGGAGAGGAAGGCCGTGGTGTAGGCGAATCCTTTTCCGTCGAATTCGGTGTGGAGGGGGCCGAGACCGGCGTTTTCGACTTCACCGGCAATGACGGCGTCGTACTCCAGGACCGGGATGCCGTCAACGATGCCCTCGAAGGACTCGTTTTCGATGGCAGCCAGCATGTTGCTGAAGGAGTGGACCGGAAGCACCGTGGCCAGCTTGCCACCGCCCACGATGTATTCGCCGGACGGATCGACATCCACACCGTGGGGTGATTTCGGCGTGGGCAGGAAGTAGACCAGACCGTCACAATCCTCGGGATAGAGCATGTTCGTTCCGCTCAGCGTTTCGCTGTAAGCAATGCCGCCGTGCGGTTTGAAGTTGCGCAGGTAGGTGGTGTCAAAGCGGCGAGCAACACCGTTTGCAACGCATTCCTCTGCTCGCTTCCAGTTGACGGCCGCGATGAAGTCCTTGTCACGCTGGGAAGCGTTGACTTCCTTCAGGGTATTGGCCTGCTCGACATTGTAGGTCGAGAAGAACGACCAGCCGTGGGAGGGGCCCATGCCAGCGTCACTCAGGTCGTAGTCGTATCCGGGGACCATGATCTGGAAGGCCACTTCCATGTTGCCCGGATCGTCAGCCCGGATGAACGTGATCGTGCCCTTGAAATCTTCCTTGTACTGCTCGATTGAGATGTCCCGCTGCGGTACCGGTACACTGAAGCGCGTTGCGGCCACGACGTACTCGGAGTTCTCCGTGATGAACGGGGAGGCGTGGTTGCCCGCCGAGTTGGGGATCTCGATGATCTCCTGGGTCTCGAACGTGGTCAGATCGATGCGTGCAATACGCGGCGTGTTGTTGGCGTTGATGAAGATCCAGCGTCCATCCGATGTCCCATTGGTCTGGGACAGGTTCGGGTGGTGCGAGTCATCCCAGGGAACGAAACCGTAGGAGGTGTTCAGCATGGCCTTGGTTTCCTCGTCATAGCCCCAGCCGTTCTCGGCGTGCTGCGAGAAAACGGGGATGATTTTCAATGTTCGACCTGAGGGAAGGCCTCCCACTGAAACCTGGCCGGAGAAACCACCGGAATAGAAGGCATAGTGGCTGTCGTAGCTGCCCGGTGGGACATATACGGCATTGGCAGCGTCGCTCGAACCGGCTTGTTCAGCCGTCTGACACGACGTGGCAATCACACCGATCAGCAGCAAGGCTGCGACGGGTACGATGATGCGGGAGATGGTAGTGCGTTTCATGGGGTTGCACCGATGATGTTGTTGGGGTGGAAATAGGGGGTTGTTCAGCGTTTCTCTGCTTCGCTGCGCAGGTATTCGAGGATGGCTCGGGCCTCGTCTTCTGACAGGTTCTGGTCGGGCATGGGGGTCATGAATTCGGCGAATTTCTTCTTCGCCTCCGGGTGCTTCTCGATCATCTCGGCCGGATTGAGCATCATGTTCATGAGATAGGCGGGGCTCCGGGTGTTGGCGACTGCGCCCAGCTCCGGACCCACGTAGCGCCCCTCCATCTTGTGGCAGGCGGAGCATTTGAGCTTGAAGAAGTCGGCCCCTTCGGCGGCCAGGGCGGCGTCCAGCGGACCTGGATCAAAGGCAGAGATTGGGCCGATTCCGTGTTCGAGTTGTTCCTGCGAAAGACCGGAGGGATCGGCCTGGGGCTGGGAGGAGGCTGGAGCATCGGAATTGCCGGATCCGCAGCCGGCCAGCAGCATCGTCAGGATCAGCAGGGTCGAAGTGAAGGGTTTCATGGGTTTGTGATGGTTGTACGCATTAGACAAAAGAGTATTTAGTCCTGAATAGGATCAAAAAAACTCAACCGGTTGGGGTCAAGCGGAAACCGTTGGCATCCGTGTCCTTGGCCAGGTCGGCCAGGGAGGTTTCGTCCAGCATCCGGCAGAACTTCTCCCGGACCGCCGCCCAATCGGCATGCATCGGGCAGGGTGCATTCTTGCCGCAACCCGGAAGACCGAGCACGCAGGCTTCCAGGATCTTGCGGCCGTCAATGGCAATCACGATGTCGTTGATGCGGATGTCCGCGGCTGCACGGGCCAGTTTCACCCCACCGGTCGGACCACGCAAGGAGTCGAGCAATCCCTCGGACACCAGCTGCTGCATGATCTTGGACAGGAACGGGGACGACACCTCAAGACTCTCGGCAATCTGACGGACCGGAACGAATCCATCCTGATTCTGTCGGGCCAGATGGATCGACGCCAGGATGCCATATCTGCAGGCGCTGGAAAGCATGAGAGACTGTGTGGTATCTAAAAAGGAATAAGGACTATCTATTCCTAAATTAAGAACGCCGGGACTCCTTTCAACACCTTTGCGTCCTCTTCACATGGTATGCAAGTATCCCTTACACGGATGCTCCCGAAGTGCAAGGGTTTCCCTGATCACGCGCAGTCCCTGATTTCCTGGAGATGCGTATGCCTGAAGTCGTCCGCATACTTCAGGCCGTACCCGAAAATGCGGTCCATGCTGGCGTGTGCGAACAGGATGACGCCGACCAGCATCACCCAACTTGTGCCCGTTTGATAACCCACTCCCCACACGAGCAGGGCGAGGCCGCGGTGGTGGCCGATGTTTTAGAGCAATGCGCCGAACTTCCTGTTTGCTAGGTATCCCGCGGCAAATACGTCGGGTGAAAGAATCAGCAGCGCGAACAGCCCCCAGCCGTAAGGCAACTGGGTATACATGAAAAGGGCCAGACCGAACAGGCCAATTTCTTCGAGGATGAGGGTGCGACGCATGGCTGGTCTCCTAAAGGATGGAATCCTGAATGGTTCATTCTACATGATTTCCGCCTGCGGCGCTTCGGTAAGCAGGGCGTACAGCGCGGGTACCACGACCAGCGTCAGGACCGTGGAAACGATCAGGCCTCCGATGATGGCCCATCCCATGGGTGCCCACATACTGGATCCGGTCAAGGTGAGCGGCAACAGTCCCCCGATGGTGGTCAGAGTGGTCAGGATGATCGGAAGGAACCGGGTCTGCCCTGCTTCGACTATGGCATCGATCACGCTGCGCCCATCTTCCAGCAGCTGGTTGGCGTAGTCCACCAGGATGATCGAATTGTTCACTACGATTCCGACCAGTGAAGTCAGTCCGATGAACGCGGTGAAGGAGAACGTATAGCCCGTGATGAGCAACGCGAGGACGGCGCCGGTGATGGCAAACGGAATGGCGGCGAACACGATGCCGGGCTGGCGGAACGAGCGGAATTGAAGCACCAGTACCGCGAAGATTCCCAGCAGGGCAATCAACAGGGCCTGCCCCATGCCGCCAAACGACTCCGCACGGCTTTCCTCTTCGCCACCCACGAGGTAGCGATATCCGGCTGGCAGATTCACTTCCGAAAGGACGTCCATGGCGGCAGCGGTAGCCACGGCCACGTTCGCGCCAGCGACGACATCCGCCGTAACAGTGGCAATCCGCTCCATGTCCCGATGTAGAATCAGGGATGGACTGGACTCGAACGAGAGGGAAGCTACCTGTCGGACAGGGACCGTTCCACCGAGATTCGAGACCACATGTAGACGGTCGAAAGCGTCGATGCCGGGTCGGCCCTCGGACGGAAGGCCGACAACGACATCGTAGTCTTCACCCTGTCCGTCACGAAATGAGGTAACCGGAATCCCGGCCAGGCCTGATCGAACGGTCAGATCCACCGCGTCGAGCGATACGCCGAGAAGACCAGCCTTGTCGCGATTGATGTCGACGCGCAGATCCGTCTTGAATCGCTCGAATGGATTGTCGACGTCGATTGTCCCGGGAAGATCGGACAGGACCTCTTCGATGCGGGCTGCCTCGTTGCGAAGGACGTCCAGGTCATTTCCGACAATGCTGATGGCGATGGGTGCTTCGACCGGCGGACCCTGCATGAATTCCTTCACCTGGATCTGGGCGCCTGGGATCTGACCCATCCGATTGCGCAGTACCTCGACACGCTCCGTGATTTCGGTAGGCGAGGCCGACGTGAGCCGGGCGATGATCTGGGCATGAGCGGTGTTGTCCCGCTCAGGGAAGACGTTGTAGTAGATACGTGGGTTGCCATGGCCCACATTGGTGATCAGGTCGGTGATGCCATCGCTTTCTGAGAGGATGGCTTCGACTTCACGGGTGACGGCGTCTGTTCGGTCCAGGCTGGCGCCTTCGGGCAAATCGACGTTGACCATCAGATAGGGCTTCTCTGCGCGAGGAAAGAGGCTCACGCCAACCAGCGGGAAGAGGGCCATCGATCCGGCAAATACGATGACCGCAGCGGTGATGACGAGTCCTGGCCGGGCAACGACTTGACGCAGGCGACGGGTGTAGCGTCCCTGAGCGATCTTCTCCAGCTGCCGGTTGAACCACGTCGTTTTGCGTTCGGCAGATGCGACGGTTTTGCGCCGGGAGGTACCCGCCAGCAACGGTGTGAGCGTCAGAGAGACGATGAGCGATGCACCCAGGGCGAAAATGACCATGAGCGGCATGGACCGGATGAAGTCACCGGTCCCTGTTTGGAGCAGGACCATCGGAAGGAACGAAAGGATGGTCGTTACCGTCGCGCTGATGATGGGTCCGGCCACCTGACCGGCACCTTTCAGGGCAGCCTCCCGTGAGGAGAGTCCCATGCCCTTGAAGCGTTCGACGTTTTCTGTGACGACGATTGCGTTGTCGACCAGCAGTCCGAGTGCGATGACCAGTCCGACGATGGACATTTGCTGAAGGCCGAATCCGCTGAAGTCCAGCCATCCGATGGCTATGAGGAGAGAGAAGGGTATGGCGAGCATGACGATACCGGCCGACCGGAGCCCCATGGCCAGAAACACGATGATCCCGACCAGCAGCACACCCTGAAAGAGATTGGCGAAGAACCCGCCGACCCGTTCCGAAACGCTTTCTTCCTGCTCGAATACTGTTTCAACACGGATTTCCTCCGGCACAAAGCGCTCGAATCCGGCAAGGGCATCGCGGGCCAGCGCTGACACGTCATGGATGTTGGTGCCTTCGCGCTGTACGGCGGTGACGAAGACGGCCCGCTCTCCGTTGACGCGTGCACGGTAGGATTCATCGGCAAAACCGAAATCGACTTCCGCTATCTGCTCGAGGTACACCGTTGATTGGCCCGATCCCCGGACGACCGTGCGCCGGATATCTTCCAGCGAATCGTAGTCCCCACTGGTCTTGACGTTGTAGCGGGAGCGTCCCACATCCAGATCGCCACCCGGGATGTTTGCGCCGGTGGTCTGGATGGCGCGGATTACTTCAGGGAGGGCGATTCCGCTCGTTCGCATCCTCTCGAAATCGAGGGCGATGTGAACTTCCTCGTCCGGGAAGGCCCACGTTTCAGCCCGCTTGATCAACGGGATCTGCTCGAAGGTCTGCTCCAGGCGCTCGGCTTCCCGACGCAGCAAACCGTAGTTCGCCTCCGCGGAGATGAGCGCCACCTGAAGGATGTTGACATCAGACGGGGACTGTTGCAGCACCTGGACATCAGCGATCTCGCTCGGCAACACGCGTTCGGCATTCTTGACCGCATCCTGTACGTCGCTCAAAGCGTCATCCGGATCGACTCCCTGGAAGAACTCGACGAAGGTTACGGCTACACCGTCACGGATGGTGGTCTGAACCTTCTTGAGGTCCTCCAGCTCGTTGATGGACTCTTCCAGCGGGTCCGCCACCAGCTGCTCGACATCCTCGGGACTGGCCCCGGGATAGATGACGATTACGGTGGCGGCGGGGAAATTGAATTGTGGATCCTCGGCGCGCGGCATCGTGAAATAGGACGAGAGGCCGAGGGCAGCAAGCAGCATCAGGACGACGAGCGTGAACTGATGACGATCCAGGATGAAACGGATGAACGACATGGCGATTCAGAATCTGGGAGGAGTCGGTGCGGGAGTGGGAAGTGGCGGGCGATACGCTTTCAGACGCTATCGGGCAGCTGTGACCGGAGCCCCGTCGGAGACGTATGCGGCGCCATCAGTGATCACTTCTTCGCCTGGCTGTAGCCCGTCGGTCACGGTTACACCGTCGGCCAGGATGGATCCGATCCTGATGGATCGCGACTGAGCGGTGCCCGAGTCAGGCTGAAAGACGAACACCTCTCCGGAATGTCCATTGGCCCGGACCAGTGCTTCAGAGGGGATGATCGTCCGGGGCGCACTGGAGGAGGGCTGAATGGCTGCGCGGGCGACATAGCCGGCGCGCAAGGGGAGGGAGGTGTTGAGGGCGATTTCAGCGCGGAACGTGCCGCTGCGAAGATCCGCCTGTTCGCCAATCTCGATCAGGCGTCCGGAGAGGGTCTGACCGGGAAATGCATCGAGGCTCAGGGTGGCTGAATCGCCGACGGCGAGTACGGCAGTATCCATGTCCGAAAGCGATACCGACACGTTCCATCCGCTCGTCACTCCAAGATTCAGGACGCCTTTTCCGGGGGAAATCATCTGTCCCGGCTCGGCCAGACGTGCCATGATCCGGCCGTCAGCTTGCGCCGTGATGGTGGCGTAGGATCGGTTGAACCGGGCCGACTCGTACTGCGCCGAGGCTACCTGAAGTCCCGTCTCCGCATCCTGGAATTGGGCGAGCGTGACCACACTGTCTGCGTAAAGCCTGGACATACGATCGAAGTCGCGCTGGGCCTTGTCCCGGCCTGCTTTTGCCTGTTCGACCGCGGCATCGATTTCGGTGGTTTGCAGCTCTGCCAGCACCTGCCCGGTCTGGACACGATCACCGACGTCGACCAGGATGCGGGCGATGGGCCCACCGATCTTGAACGAAAGGTCTACGGTGGATGTCGGTTCGACGGTGCCGACAGTGTGAACCAGGTCAGCCGAGGTCGACTGCTGAACGGTGATGGTCTTTACGGGCGTTGCCTCGGGCAGCGAAGCATCCTGGGCTTGCGATGCGCAGCCCGCAGCGACAATGGCAAGAACCAGAACGGGAAGCAGGATACGGGAGAGGGACTGGATGATAGCTTTCATGGCGCAGAGTCGGTTTGGCCGGGAGGCCGGATCGAATGGGAAGGTCAGATGGTCGTTGTGACGCGGAGGAGTTCAACGTGGGCCCGGAGGACATCCATGCGGGCAATAAGCAGCTGCTGTTCAGCGAGTGTGAGGGTGCGTCGGGCGTCCAGCAGTTCGAGGACAGTGGCCAGGCCTTCGGTATAGCGACGCTCAGTCAGCCGGAAGGCGGAGGCGGCGCTGGTGCGGCCATCGCGCGCTGCGAGCACGTTGGATTCGGCCAGATCGAGGCGCCACCGGGCAGCCTGTACTTCGAGTTCGAGCTGATCCCGGACCGCAGCGCGCTGGGCCGACACCTGGCGCTGTTGCGCCTCGGCCCGCTGGATGCGGGCCGAGCGCCGCCGTCCGTCAAAAAGAGTCCATGTCGCCACGACGGATGCGGTGCGGAAGTCGCTGTCGTCGGAAAACGTGTACCGGGTGCCTTGCACGCCCCAGTCGGCCGCTACCACCACCTGCGGCAAGCGACTGCTTCTTTCCTGGGCGAGTCCCGCCGCTGCAGCATTCTCGGCTGCATCGAGCACTTTCAATTCGGGCCGCATGTCGACTGAGGATGCCTCAAGCAAGCCCCTTGCCCGGAGATTGGTCTCCAGAAGGGCCGGGTCGGCCGATTCGACCGGTGTATCGATGGGACGGGCAAGCAGCGTGTTGAGGGCCGCCGAGGCAAGCGAAGTCTGGTTTTCGGCCATCGCGAGGCGCTGCCGGATACCCGACAGGTCGGCCTCTATCCGGAACAGGGCATCATTGGTAGCCAGACCGTTCTCCACCAGGGAGCTGGTAGCGCGATGTGCTTCGAGGAGCTGTGTCTCAGCGGCCTGGACGATGACAACGGCCTGACCGGCCTGCAACCACGCGAGGTAGGCATCACGAATTCCTGCGGCGACGTCTCGTTCGGTCGATATCAGCGTGGCTTCCGCTCTATCCACGTCGGCCGCAGCGGCGCGGCGCCATGCGGCGGCGCCAGGAAGGAAAAGTGGCTGTACGAGATTCGCCTTGGTTTCCTGCTCGGTTTTCCGCAGGAATCGGATCTGCTCATTCTCGATGGTGGGAAAGGATGATGATCCGTTCACTTCGTTGAGCGCGCCATATACGGGATTGAGCAGGTCACCCACCGGAAACTCGATCGTACGACCTCCGGCTGAGCGTGTGTAGCGCGATTGCAATCCTACGGATGGCATGTAGGCATATCGTGACTCGGCGAAGGCGGCCTCGCTGGCGGCAGTCGTTGCGCGTGCCGACAGGAGCGCCGGATTGGCATCGAGACCCAACTGCACGTAGGCCTCCATGGGATCCATGGTCTGCGCTCCGGCCGGGGAAACCGAGCCCGGGATCAGCGCAAGGAAGATGATCGCCGCCCAAGATGTTGACCACTGAAAGGTAATTGACCCACGGTCAATCAAGTGGTCAAAAAAAAGCGGCCCGGGTCGCAGGGTGTCTATTGTCAACTTATAATCAGTCATTGACTGTTAGTCAATCAAGTGGTAAAAAAAGAACGGCCAGAAGCCGCTCATTGATTGTTGTTCATTGACTCAGAGTCAATGGAATGCCAACTGTTACGGTGGCGGGTTCAAAAGTTTCGATGATGTCGCATTTTCTTGAGCAGGAGGGAGAGGACCAGACCCGGATCAGGCTTGAAGACCCTTCTGCATCAAGTCCAGGCTGGCCCGGTGCAATTGATCGACATCAACCATCTTCCGCTGCCGCATTTCCTTTCGCTCAGAAATCTCGATGACCCCATGTGTCTGAGCCCACAAGGTGATGGCTGTTTCGATAGGGTTCAACTCAGCGCGAATCGAACCGTCGTCAATTCCGATTTGAACAGCTTCTGCAACCATGCCAATGCACGAGTCTCCCACGAGGTGACAAGACTCTGCATGTTCGCCATGCGTATCCGCGTTGTGTCCTCTGGTCTCAGCCCACGTAAAAATGCGGAAGAAGTCCGGGTACTGCTGCGCAAAGCGGATATAGGCCTCGCCCATGCCGCGTGCCTTGCTCAGTCCGTTGCCCTCCGAATGGAGCACGTCGCGGAACATGGATTGCATGATCAATAAGCCCTTGTGTGCAATCGCATGCACGAGTTCATCCTTACTGCCGAAGTAATGGTAGAGCAGTCCTTTGGAAAGCTCAGCGGCTTCAGCTACTTCGTCCATTGTGGCTGTGTCCGGATCGCTCTTGAAGAACACCCGCTCAGCCGCATGCAGGATTGTAGTCTTGCGTGCTTCTTTTTCCCTCAGCCGACGCTCTGCAACGCCCATCATTTCAACCATGTTCGATTATTGACTAGTAGTCAATATACTGAACAGCCGAACAATGGTTGCGCCCGTCTCGAATCATTGTGCTTGCTTGAAGGAGAGCCTCATCGTACCCTCATGGAGCTCTCTTCAGAAGTTGATCGTGTCAGGAATCCCCTACGTAACAATGAAACAGGCCTGGAAACCCATCGTCGTGTGCCTGCTGTGTCTGGGAATGATCACGGCCGGTGTACTGATCTTCGAGGCATTATTCAAATAGGGTCCCTGCCCCATAAAAACCCCATCGCCATGAACATCCGTAAAAACATGGGCCGTGCAGACCGGTCAATCCGTTTCGTTGTCGGGCTGGTCCTGATCGTCCTCTATTTCATGGACGTCATTTCCGGGACGCTCGGCACGATCGGACTGGTCTTTGCCATCGTCATGCTCGGCACCAGCTTCGTTGGAGTCTGCGGTCTGTACCTGCCGTTCCAGTACAAGACCTGCGAGCCGGACTGATTTCGCCTGGGGTTGAGCGTCCGCAGAGCTGACATGCTGCGGGCGGTAGTACCAGAAAACGATTACCGAGTCAGGTGACGATACTTGACCCGGTGCGGCTGGTCGGCTTCGATGCCGAGACGCTCTTTCCGGTTTTCCTCATAGTCCGAGTAGTTGCCTTCGAACCACACCACCTCCGAGTTGCCCTCGAAGGCCAGGATGTGCGTGGCAATACGGTCGAGGAACCAGCGATCGTGCGAGATGACGACCGCGCAGCCTGCAAACTCGAGAAGTGCTTCCTCGAGCGCGCGGAGCGTGTTCACATCCAGGTCGTTCGTGGGCTCGTCAAGCAGCAGCACGTTGGCGCCTTCTTTGAGCATTTTGGCCAGGTGAACGCGGTTGCGTTCTCCTCCTGACAGCTCGGAAACCAGCTTCTGCTGGTCGCTGCCGGCAAAGTTGAATCGTCCTACGTAGGCGCGGGAGTTGACTTCGCGTCCGCCGACTTCGATGAAGTCCGTGCCGTTCGTGATCTCCTGCCAGACGTTCTTCGTCCCGTCCAGCGGGCGATCCTGATCGATGTATCCCAACTGGACCGTGTCTCCGACTTCGAACGTACCGCCATCGGGCGTTTCCTGACCGGTGATCATCCGGAAGAGGGTTGTCTTACCGGTACCGTTGGCACCCACGATACCCACGATGCCACCGGGAGGGAGGGAGAAGTTGACGTTGTCGTAAAGCAACCGGTCTCCGAATCCCTTCATGACATCCTTGGCCACGATCACCTGCTGGCCAAGACGGGGTCCAGGTTGAATGGGAATCTGAACGGTCTCCTCGCGTTTCTCCTTCTGTTCCTCGACCATCTTCTCGTAGGCCGTGATGCGTGCCTTGTTCTTGGCACGACGACCTTTGGGCGACATGCGCACCCATTCGAGTTCGGACTGCAGGGCTTTCTGCTTCTTGGACTCCTGCTTCTCTTCGAGTTCGAGTCGCTTCTTCTTCTGCTCAAGCCATGAAGAATAGTTGCCTTCGAACGGGATGCCCTGACCACGGTCCAGTTCCAGGATCCAGCCGGCGACGTTGTCGAGGAAGTAACGGTCGTGCGTTACGGCGATGACTGTTCCTTCGTAGCGGTCGAGGTGCTGCTCCAGCCACGCCACACTTTCAGCGTCGAGGTGGTTGGTGGGCTCATCAAGAAGGAGCACGTCCGGCTTCTGAAGCAGCAATCGAACCAGGGCCACGCGGCGCTTTTCACCCCCTGAAAGCACACCGATCTTGGCGTCAGCCGGCGGGCAGCGGAGCGCGTCCATAGCCATGTCCAGCTGGCTCTCCAGATCCCATGCACCCATCGCATCGATCTTGTCCTGGAGTTTGGCCTGCTTCTCCATCAGGACCTCGTAGTCCGCGTCCGGCTCGGCAAAGGCCTCGCTGACCGCGTTGTAGTCCTTCAGAAGTTGAACGGCCTCTCCGGCACCTTCTTCCACGATATCCAGCACCGTGGCTTCAGGGTCCAGCTCAGGCTCCTGCGGCAGATAACCGAACGAGATGCCTTTCTGCGCCTGGATTTCGCCAAGGTAGTCCGTGTCCAGACCCGCGATGATGCGAAGCAGGGAGCTCTTTCCCGCTCCGTTCAGACCCAGAACGCCGATCTTGGCGCCGTAGAAAAACGAGAGCCAGATATCCTTGAGGACCTGCTTGCGCGTCGACTTGTAGACTTTGCCGACGCCATTCATGGAAAAGATGATCTTCTGATCGCTCATGGCGGGAATAAATGGGTGCCTTGAAAAGGAAGGGGTCGCACGTGAAAGCGGACTCCTGGGGAAAGTTCGGCGAGTCGAGACGGGCCGGCGTCAATCCGTCGAGAATTCGCCAGCGTCGATGCGGGCGATGATGGCGTTCAATCTTCGGTGGTTGTAGTAGACGATCCAGACAGCACCACCATAGAGTCCTATGCTCAGTACGCGAAGAAGCTGAGAGACAAGGTCACTGTCATTTTCAAGGAATGAAATCAGAAACAGTGCCAAGTACGTTCCCCACAGAAGCACGAAAAAGACCAACGCCCACCACGCTTTCTTGCTGCGTGCACGAACAACGCCCTCGACGTCGCCACGGCGGATGCCTTGGTATTCCTTGAAGAAAAATGGCCCACCCATGGCCATCAGTTCGGCCACCAGCTCGTCGTGCTTGGCCATCTCCTTGATATCGGCGGGAATCATGTCTTTCGCGGGGCAGGTCTGTGGGAGCCCCGACCCATGGGTCAGAGCGTGTAGGACACCGAAAGATACACGTTTCGGCCTTCGTTGGGCAGATTGCCGAAGCTGAGATGTTCGTGGTAGAACGTATCGAACAGATTGTCGATGCCGAAGCGGAGGGACGTGTTCTCCTGCAGCTGGTAACTGCCACGGGCATTCACGATGAAGTATCCGTCCGTTACATCTTCGATGGCAATCTGTGATGCGATCCGTTCCTGGGGCATGGCCATGCGGGACTCGATCTCGGCCCAATATGTCGGGCGATCATAGCGCAGGCTGAGCTGAGCACTGAGTGGGGGAATGAGAGCCATGGGCTCATCAATCTCATGATTCTGACCCCGTGTGTAGGAGGACGTAGCCGCCACGGAGAAACCGCGGGCGATGTCGGCCACTGCGCTTACCTCAAAGCCGACCAACGAGGCCGACGACGCGTTCTGATAGACGCGGAAACGGTAGATCTCGTTGTCGGAGAGTCCCATGTCGGACAATCCCACGATGTAATCCTGGATCCAGTTGCCGTATACAGAGGCCGATACGCCATAGCGGGAGGTCCAACGCTCGATACCGATCTCCATCTGGGAAGAGCGCTCCGGCTTCAGGTTCGGGTTGCCCGTGTAGAAGAATCCGTCCACGTAGTTGTAGACGTAATGTCCGTAGTTCTCGACATGGGTGGGCAGGCGTGCCACGTTGGCAAGGCTCAGGCGGAGCCGCGTGATGGGATTCAGGGCGTACTCGAACGACGTGCTGATATTACCGAATGAATAGGTTCGGGCGAGGTCCTCATCGCCCCAGCGACCCTGCAGGATGGCCACGGCCTGTTCGTTCAGCACGTCGCGGGTCGAAAGGTCCCATCGCACATTCAATCGACCGACGAGCTTGTCGGTCAACGGCGTGGACCAGTCGGCGGCCACGGCGCCGTGGCGAACCCGGATGTCACCCAGGTTGAGGAGATACATGTCCTGGATATTCTCGAAGACGGAGAACATCCACATATCGCCAAAACTGTCGGTCTGGTAGGCATCAAACGTGAGGTTCAGTCGACTGGGACCAAAATGGAATCCCCATCGGGAGATCAGGCCGGCCGTTTCTGTTTTGCCGTACATGGGCATATACATCCCGCGCATGACGGGCCGATCGAACACATCCCGCTGGTAATCATCCATCCAGTGGTCAACGGTGTTGTAGTACAACCGTGTTTCGGCCTCTTTGAGGGCGCTGCTCGTCATGTGCCGTTCCCAGTTATGGGTCAGGCTGCCGATACGAGCCTTGGCCAGGGTGGCATCCATGAGCAGCACGGGATACCCGACGCCCCAGGCATTGTCTGCCAGGAACGATCCCGTCACCTGATGCGCGTGATTCAGCATCCGGGTGACATCCACTTTGTAGTTGTTCTTCTCGTAGCCCGAGCCCGGCAGCGAAGCACCACCACCAGCGGTAAAGTCGTCCGCAACACGATAGGACCAGCTGCCCCGAACGCTCGTCTTGCCCTTGGCCATGCCGGCAACCACACGGCCCCGGCGCAGCATCGAGGCCGACTCGAAACCCACTTCAGTGCTGACAAACGGGTCCTCATCAAACGAGGGGCGCTGGGTCATCAGGTTGACTGTTCCTCCGATCTGCGAACCCATGCTGAGGTCAAATCCGCCCTTGGTCAATTCGAGACGCTCCAGATTTTCCACTTCCACATAGGCGGACGTCGGGTCCATCCGGTCGATACAGGCACCGATGACTTTCATGCCGTCGATCACCACACCCACCTGACCGCCGTTCATGCCGCGGATGACTGGCTCCCAGGCAAAGTTGGCCCGCTGGATGAAGTCTGCCCCCGGGATGCGGTCCATCAGGTCTTCCGTGGCATTCTGGTTGTGGGAAGACGCAGAAGGATCGTTCACGCGAGCGCGGTCCCCCGAGACGACCACCTCGTCCACATTGACGACGGACGGTTCCAAACGGACGGTGATGGCTCCTCCATCCCGCATGTCCGGTGTGATGTGGATCACGCGCGAGGCATACCCGATGGCCGAGATGCGCAGCATGTGATCGTCAGGGCGCAGCTGAAGTTCGAACTGTCCGTCGTAGTCGGCAGCGGTACCGTACTGGGTACCTGTCACGATGACCGTGGCCAGCGGGATGGGTTGCCCGGACATGTCATCCAGCACGACGCCCTTCAGGGGCTGGGTGTCCTGGGCCCGGGCTGGAACGAGGAATACGAGGGCGATGAGGAGTGCTGCGGAAAAGTGTCCAAGTAGTCTCATCTTGCCTGCTCCACGGTGAATCCTGCGAATACGATTTCCTGCGTTGCGCCATCAAGTGTGACGATGACCGTCATGTCCCATCCTCCGGACATGATGAAGTTCACATCACCCCTGTAATGTCCTTCCCCGATGTGTACCGGCGGAGAGAAGGGCGTACTGTGGCCCTCGCCACCTCCCATATCCATGTAGGGATAGAGATCGAGGGAAGCGTCGGTGACGGCCTCGAACTGGCCATTCACGTACCGATACAGTGCCACCTCGAAGGCATCGTTCCCGGTCTTTGGAGTGGTCGGCGCCACCCATGCCACAAGCAATCCTTGTGCATCATCCGGACGAACCCAGATGTCCTCCTCGACGACGACCGGTGTTCTGAGGGAAATGTGGCCGGCCGAGGTACTTCCCTCCACTTCCAGGAACCACTGCCCCTCCTCGTTTGGCGGAGGTACCGCGTATACAATGCCGGCCTCATCACTGACCTGAGCTTCAATGGGCGAACGCCATACGGCGGTTGCCGTCTCGAAAACGAGCATGGGAGAGAGGGACTGCCATCCTGCGGAAGTCTCTATCCGGAAGCGATTGAAACCCCACCCCAGAGGTTCTTCCGCCACCAGGGTCAGTTGGGTCCCGGCTTCCGTGTGGTCCAGGAGTACAACGTCGTCGGCAGCATTGTCCCCGGGTTGGGGATGCATCTTGTAGAACTCCGTGTCCGCGATGTCCGGGGCGCAACCTGCCACAAGAAGCAGCAGGAGCAGCCCGGTGAGTTTCAATGTTCTCATGGTCTGGTTCAGGGTCTGAGACCGGTCAGGATGGTCTCGTCTGTCAAACTGTTCAGGAACGCGATCAAGTCGCGTTTTTCGTCGTCACTGAGCCGAAGGGGCTCGATCAGAGGGCTCTGGTTGCGCACGCCGGATCCACCGCGATCGTAGTGGGCAATGACCTCGTCAAGCGTCTGGAATCGGCCATCGTGCATGTAGGGAGCGGTCTTCTCCACATTGCGGAGCGAGGGCACTCGAAACTTCAGGAAGTCCTCGGAGAGGCCTGTAATCCGGGCGCGGCCGGAATCCGATCCTGCGGGTTCGATACCATTGTTCTTGAAAGCCTGGTTGGTGAACAGGAAGCCGCCATGGCACGAGGCACAGTTCGCTTTGCCCTCGAACAGCGTCTTGCCCCGAAGCTCTGCTGCGCTCAGCGCGCTCGTTTCACCTGCCTGGTACCGGTCGAAGCGGGAGCCGCCCGACCTGATGGTCCGCTGGAAGGCCGCCAGGGCTTGGGTCAGGGTAGCCACCGAGGGCCCTTCACCGAATGCTTCCTCGAAAGCCCGCGTGTATTCCGGATCCGCTTCCAGCCTGTCGATCAGGACCCCGAGATTCATGTTCATCTCGAAATCCGCCTCGATGGGTGCGATGGCCTGGGCCTCGATCGTGAACGAACCCCCATCCCAGAAAAGCAGGTCGAGGAAAGCCACATTGACGAGCGATGGCGAGTTCCGGATGCCAAGCCGTCCATGTACACCCGGACTCAGGGGCCTGGGATCAGCGAAGGCCGCGTTCTCGAAGTGGCAACTGGCACACGAAATCGACCGGTCCTCTGACAGCCGCGGGTCATGGAAGAGCCGCTCGCCGAGATCCACCTTTTCCGGAGTGATAGGATTATGTGCCGGGATCGGAATCGGATCGAAACCGTGAGGCACGTCCAGGACGGCGGGATCGCGGGCCTCGGGGCCCGCGATCCCGCATCCGGACA